>Ga0209051_1003027_pt1 | contig 11378 bp, 9 predicted proteins | sample AraplaCvi_mMS_r2_2_FD_184286 | JGI IMG/M metagenome (GOLD analysis project Ga0209051, IMG submission 184286) | Arabidopsis root microbial communities from North Carolina, USA - plate scrape MF_Cvi_mMS_r2 (SPAdes) (version 2) | ecosystem: Host-associated > Plants > Roots > Endosphere | place: USA...
ACACCATGAGCGCCGATCGAATTGCCAGGCTGCATATTCAGCTGAACGATCTCGAACCTCCAATATGGCGAAGGGTCGAAGTCCCTCTGACAAGCAGCCTCAAAGCCTTGCATGATGTCATTCAAGCGGTAATGCTGTTCGAAGGCTATCATCTCTTCGAGTTCGAGGCTGGTGGGCGGTATTACGATGTGCCGGATCCGGAAGAGTTCTACGGGCGCAAGACTTACGCCGCCAGTAACGCCCGGATCGCCGCGCTGATCGAGCGCGGGATTTCGACCTTTCGTTACACATATGATTTCGGTGACAACTGGGAACACACAATCACGGTCGAAGCCGTTGAGGAGGTTGATCCATCGCTCGAATATCCGCGCTTCATAAATGGAGAGCGCAGAGCGCCACCCGAGGATGTCGGCAGCACATCAGGGTTCGAGGAGTTCCTGAAGGTGATGGCGAAGCCAAGGCATCCGGAGCACCGACGATTAAAGCGCTGGTACGGAGGCGACTTTGACCCCAAAGACATCAGCATTGATCGCGTTCAGGATCAAATCGGCAAACTCGCTCGCCGTCGGACGCTTGGAAAAGCTGGTTTCGCGAAGAGCCAAAACCGGCAGCACTGATCAAATCTCAAGGAGCAGGGCAGCATGAACTACCGCGACTCGAGCCTACCCTGAAATACGTTGCAGCGATGCTCAATGAGGACGAAGGCTTTTTGCGGGAATGTTCGATGGAGATGTTTTCTGAAGACGGCTGCTTCTGTGCATATGACGACTATCCGGCCTCCGAGCTCAGCGAGCACATAATCCTGTTCACCCAATTCGGGATCGAAAACCTTCAGCAGATTGTTCGCAACACACGTGGCATTTGCGACCGGTCTCCGCGGGAACCGGTGTCAAAAAGGCACGGCAAAGTGCCCAGGCTGCTGCGGTCCTGACCGGATAGTTACCCCATGCCCGAAGGCACATCGACAGAAAGGCCGATATGGGCGCGGCTTCCCCTTCACTCTACCCGCCCTTGTGGAAGGCCCAGCCCGCCGACCAGATCCGTCGCAGACATCCAGGACACGGCCGAATGATCCACCGTCTCTTCGAACAGACGGGCAAGGAACTCCCGCTCTGAGGCGCCATGGACAAGATGGTGGGTGAGGATGCCGATCGGCTCGTCAACCGGGGCGAGCCGCCCCCGCGCGCAAGGGTCCTCTCCGCCGGCAAAACGGGTCCGCAACTCGCCAACCAGTTCCCTGACGAGATCCGCATGCGGTCGGTCGCCCCGCTGGCCCCGGGCATTGACGACGTCGACATGCGTGTTCAGGAGCCGGATCGGGCTATTGTCCCTCCTCCTGCCGAACACAGAAAGAACCTCGAAGCCTTGCTCTTCAAGGCGCGGGACAAGCTCCGCGCTGATCCTGTTCCATGGCGGCACCAGCATGGGAACAAGCTTCGGACCGTGAAGGAGCCGGAGCCTGTCCAGACCGTTGCGGAGCTGTGCCAACACGAGGTCGGCGTGCCGATGGCTTCCGAGTTCCTGCTTCTTTTCGTCTGGACCCGCATGATTTTCATGCGACCAGCCGTGAACCGCAACAAGCACATGATCTTCCCGTGCAAGCCGTGCCACAAGCGCCCCGCCTGTGAAGGCCGGAATGACGGCAAGGGTCAGCGGAACGGTGGCCTGCCTGGTGGTATCGAGCAACTGTTCCAGCGCATCTGTAACCTCGACGGCATCGTCGTCCCGCAGCCACAGGCGCGCTGTCCGGCCGGCGGACCGCCAGCGGTCGAGTTCCTGGCGCAAGGCCGCAAAGGTTTGGTCATCGCTCATGACTGTCGTGTCAAACAGGTCTGCAGGATCTGGTCAAGCATTTGCGCCGCAATCTCGAGCGACCGCTCTTCAAGAACGAAGCGGCGGGCATTTGCGCCCATCGCCTGTTGCCTGTCGGGATTGTCGAGCAGGCCTGCGATCGCTGCCGAAACCGCCTCGATGTCGCCGTCCGCTGTCAGCAGGCCCGTCTCGCCGTCGACGACCACCTCGGGAACACCCGCCGTCTTCTGGGCGACCACGGGAAGGCCGGCTGCCTGCGCCTCGAGATAGGCAAGGCCATAGGCCTCCCCTGCACCCGGCCATATGTAGAGACCGGAGCGGCACAGTTCGCGGGCAACTTCCTCGGCTCCAAGCTGTCCCAACCATTCAATGCGCTCACCGAAGCCGGAAAAGAGCTGCTCGACCTCGCTGCGCATCGGCCCGTCGCCGGCGATCGCCAGTGTCCAGGGACGGTCCTGCAGACCGGCCAGCGCCTGCGCAAGCATGACATAGCTGCGCATCTTGTCGCCGCTCCTCATCATCGCAACGGCAATCAGACGTCCAGGCTCCCGGGCATGCGGCGATCCCTGGAAAAGTGCGGTATCGATGAAGGGCCTGAGAATGGCAAACGAACCGTAGGGCAAAGCCTCGGAAAGGCCCCTCCTGTCACGCTCGGTCAGCGAGATGTTGACGGAAGCCTGTCCGAGACCATCGATAACCAGCCTTTGAAACGAGGCCCATGCATCTTGGTCGCGCTTCTTCGAATAAGACGCCTCGGCCGTGACATAGGGGATCGAGAACTCCCGGCAAAGGACTGGTCCGAAAAGATCCGGCGATTTGTAATAGGGATGGTAGCAGAACCAGAGATCGGGCCGAAGGCCGCCAGACAGGACCTTGCGCAATCGCGCCAGCTCCTGGCGCGCGGCAGCCTGACGCTCGACGGTCTCTTCCGGCGTCGCGCAAAAACTCCGAAATTCGGAGATGACCTCGACGGAATGGCCGCAGAGCTCGAGAGCCTGCACAAGAAGGCGTGCCATGAGGCGATCGCCTGAAGGCACGGGATGGTTCGGGGACTTCAGCGGCGCGTAGAATGCAACCCGCATTACCATGTCTCCGCCGAGACACACTGTTTACAACAGATGCTCGGGCCTGCCGCCGGAAAATGCGTTATTGTCAGCATGCCTGCTTTCTGCTGATAGAGTGAAAGGCGTTCGCAATCGCAGCGGCGGCAATTCGACCTCAATTCCGTCATCTCTATTGTATTTGGCACCTGGTATTCAAGAACGGGAATGAATGGCGACAGTCGCTGCCACCGGTATTTTTTCAGAGCGGTCGATCAGAAGGGCCCGGCTTGGCTCCGGGTTCGTCATGTTCCTGTTCGTCCTGCTGCATCTATCCAACCATGCGCTCGGACTGATTTCAGTGTCGGCCGCAGACGACGGGCGACGCATCTTCCTGGCGATCTGGCGCAACCCGGTGGGCACCTTCGTGTTCTACACTGCGGTGTTCGTCCATATCTGCCTTGTCCTTCGCTCCGTCTACAAGCGCCGCAGCCTGGTCATGCCGGCAGCGGAGATGGCGCAGATGGTGCTCGGGCTTGCCATTCCGCTGCTGTTGATGGACCATGTGATCGGTACCCGGATCGCCCATACCCTCTTCCATTACCGCGATGACTACGAGACGATCGTTCGCCTGCTCTGGGTCACCTCACCGGGCGCCGGCTGGCGACAGGTCATCGCCCTTCTTTTCGTCTGGACCCACGGATGCATCGGCCTGCATTTCTGGCTGCGCTACCGGCCCTGGTATGACCGTGTCGCCGCGATGCTCCTCGCCGTCGCGATCCTGCTGCCGGTGCTCGCCATTCTCGGCTTTATCGAAATGGGTCGAACGATCGCCGAGCCGGCCTACGAGGGCATGGTCAATACCGATCGCTATCGCGACAACCTCAACACGCGCTACTACTCCAACCCCGAGGCGCAGCAGACGATCGCCATGATCCGGGCCGGTCTCTATGGCTCGTTTTCCGCCGCGCTCCTGATCGTTGTCGGCGCAAGGACCTTGAGGCGGTGGCGCGAGCGCGTCGACCAGATCACCGTGCGCTATCCAGGTGGCGAGGCGATAAGCGTCCCGCGCGGCTTCACGGTTCTGGAGGCAAGCCGTCTTGGCGGAGTTCCGCACTACTCTGTCTGCGGCGGCAAGGGGCAATGCTCGACCTGCCGCGTCCAGATCCTCAGCGACGACAACGTTCTGCCGCCTCCCGACAAGCTGGAGCAGTCGACCCTCAAGAGGATCAAGGCGGCCTCCGACGTGCGTCTTGCCTGCCAGTTGCGGCCCACACACGACATCACCGTCGCGCCGTTGCTGGTGGCTGCGCCGGAAAACACATTGCCGCCCAACACCCAGGAGACGAGCCCGGGGCGTGAGCGTGAGATCACCGTGCTCTTCTGCGACATCCGCCACTTCACCTCGCTCACCGAGACACGGCTTCCCTTCGATATCGTCTTTCTGCTCAACCGGTATTTCGCCCTCGTCGGCAATGCCGTCGAAAAGGCTGGCGGGCGCATCGACAAGTTCATTGGCGATGGCGCCATGGCGCTTTTCGGCATCGGCAACTCGGCCGAGGACGCGTGTCGCCAGGCGATCGAAGCGGCTGCCACGATCGTCCGTGACATCGCCAAGCTCGATGCGGAGCTGAGAGACGAGCTCACTATGCCACTTCACATTGCTATCGGCATTCATACCGGGCCCGCCGTTGTCGGAACCCTTGGCTATGGCCGCACGCGCAGCGTCACGGCCATCGGCGATACGGTCAATGTCGCAAGCCGCTTGGAGACTGCTGCCAAGGAGTTCAACGCGGCGATCGTCATTTCCGATGCGGTCGCAAGCCTTGCGGGTGCCGACACCACCCATGCGGAAAGCCGCGAAATCAGTGTTCGCGGCCGCGCCCTGCCCTTGAAAGTCTACGTCATTTCGAGCGACAAGGCCGTCAACCTCATCGAAGGAAAAGACATATGAGCGGCCGCGTCTGGCTGACGGCGAAATTCTGGATCAAGCGCCTTCGCAAGGCGCGCAATGCTGTCCTGACCAGGCTTTTCGACACCCGGTCCGGACGGCGGCTGCTGATCGAGAACATCGGCCCGCGGGTGGTGTCGATGACGGTTGATGCAGGCGATCACCTGATGACGTTTTCTCCGGCCGACTACATCGGGCGGAAGGTGTTTCGCAAGGGACATTTCGAGCGCCAGCATGTCGACCGGCTGCTGGCGGTGCTGCAGGAACGCGGACTTTCGCGCCAGCCAAGCTGTCTGCTTGAGATCGGCGGCAACATCGGCACGCAGACCGTCTACTTTGCGCTCAGCGGGGCTTACCGGCGCATCGTCAGCATGGAGCCCGACCCGCGCAACGTCGAATTGCTTCGGAAGAATATCGACCAGAACGGCCTCGATGGGACCGTGACGGTCGTCAACTGTGCCGCGGGAGCGACCACGGGCCGGATCGACTTCTTCATGAACGAAAACAACCACGGCAAGAGCAGTGCCTTCAGGAAGAGCCCCAGCGACCGAAAAATCAGTGTCCCGGTGAGGCCGGTGACTGAGGTTCTCCAGGAGCTTTTGATCAATCCTGCCGATGTCGGTCTCGTCTGGATGGACATTGAAGGCTACGAACCTGTCGCCTGCCGGTCCATGACACCTCTCCTGTCCCGGCGCGTGCCATTCTACATGGAGTTCACGCCGCTCTTTTACGGCCCGCAGCAGACTGGAGAATTCGTAGAGATGCTCGCAGGCTTCTACGAGACCTGCCTCGTCTTCTTCGACGAAGAGCAACTGCCCCGCGAGATGCGTGTCGTCGATCTCCCCGGCGGCGTCGAGCAGTACGACGTGCTCTTCCTTCCCTGATCCAGGACGAGCGATCGACGCTCCCGGTGCGTTTGGTTAAGACCGGTGCCGGGGCGATTGTGGATGTTGCGAACTACCCTGCAAACTCATCTTGATTGTAAGTGGCATGGTGCTGCCACGCTGGAACTTAAGTAATACTCTCGCGGCTGCGTTTTGCGAGTTCGCCGAACACCTTCGGCGGGCACCAGGCATGGCAAAGATCCGGCGGCGTCTCGAGAGATTCAGACCAGCAGCTCTAGATCCGTCGGTAAAGGTAGTAGCGCCCCTCTTTGACACCAGTCGGCAGTGCGATGGGCTCGAGTTCCGGCCGCTCAAGCGGAAGGCCGCTCACAGCAATCCCGCCTTCGACAAGCACGCCCACTATCAGCTGCGGCAGCCAGGTCAGCGTGACGGCATCGATCTCGTCATGCCCGGTGCCGATGTCGGCATGCGCGAGTGCTGCGCCGATGCCGAGAAAAGCCTGGCCGGACTCCCGGATATCGCCCGTCACCATGTTTTCTTCCGGTGGCGTCGAGGAGGAATAGGAGCGGACCTCGCGGTCAAAGGCAATGATGCGCCGGTCGGGGAAAAGCTCGCGCAGGTGATCATAGGTGCGTCCGTTGCCGAGGCCGAATTCCAGCACAGGGCCCTGTGCCCCGTTCACCAGGTCGACCACGGCATTCAAAATGTCGCGCTGAGCCGTCAGGCGGCGGATGAAACTGTCCAGGCGGCTCATCTATGTCCTTGTCCATTCACTTAAATTTTCGATCTGGTGCTATCATATGAAACCCTAGGCCGTCGATTGCCGTAGATGCAAAATCGCATTGCGGTGAGAGCATGGGTCTGTGCTAGGTTTTTGAAGATGAGCGACATCTCCAACGATCGATTCTACGCCGACGTGCCAGTCTTCGCCGACTTCGAGCGGGTGACCGACACGAGCAATTACCGGCCGCTGCCGGAGGGCTGGTTCCTGGCGGTTGCCGACATTGTCGGATCGACCAAGGCCATCGGCGCCGGCCGCTACAAAGACGTGAACATGGCCGGCGCCAGCGTCATTTCCGCGGTCCTGAACGCGGTGGACAGGGGCGACTATCCCTATGTGTTCGGCGGCGACGGTGCCGTCGTCGCACTACCGCAGGAGTTCGAGACGGCAGCGCGCGCTGCGTTGGCGGCAACGCAGCGATGGGTGGATGAAGAACTCGACCTTGCGCTGCGAATCGCAATCGTGCCGCTTGCGGATATTCGCAAGGAGGGTCTCGACGTGCGTGTCGCGCGCCATGCGGCGAGCGAAAACGTCGCCTATGCGATGTTTGCCGGCGGCGGCGCGTCCTGGGCCGAGCGGCAGATGAAGAACGGTCTTTATGGCATCGAGCCGGCGCCATCAGGGGCTCGGCCCGATCTGACCGGCTTGTCCTGCCGGTGGAATCCGATCAAGGCCCACAACGGCGAGATCGTCTCGATCATAGCCATACCGGCAGAAGATGGCAGGCCGAGCCCGGAATTCCGCAAACTCGTGACCGATGTGATTGCGCTGGCGGCAGAACAGGGGCGCGGCGGCCACCCGGTTCCATCAGGTGGCCCCGAGTTTTCCTTTTCGTTCAAGGGTTTCGATCGCGAGGCACGTGCCCTGTCAGCGCCTGGAAAGCGGCTCTGGACGAAGCTCTTCATCCTGTTCCAGAGTATCCTGATCGTCCTGCTGCACACGTTCGGCCTGAAGCTTGGCCGTTTCGACGCCCGCCGCTATACCGAGGAGGTGTCCGGCAATTCCGATTTCCGCAAGTTCGACGACGGCCTGAAAATGACGATCGACGTCGATGCGGAGCACCTTGCCCGGATCGAGGCGCTGCTCGAGGAGGGAAAGGCAAAGGGCGTGGCCCGCTATGGGCTGCATCGCCAGTCCTCCGCCTTGATGACCTGCTTCGTGCCGACGCCGATGTCGCACGACCACGTGCATTTCATCGATGGGGCCAGCGGCGGCTACGCTGTCGCCGCAAGCCAGATTTCAGGCAAGACGCTTTCCGCCGCCGACGCTACGCCTTGATGATGTGGTCTGCGGCAAGGCCGAGCCGCGCAAAGACGTTGCGCGTATCGACGATCAGCGGCGCGTTGCGGGTGATCGCCGCATAGTCGAGCTGGTCATGATCCGTCGCGACGAGGATTGCGTCATAGGACGCGATGGTTTCGGGGGTGAGGTCGACCGACGCGCGGCCCTTCAAATGCTGGTATTCGCGTGTCGAGGGGATCTCGCCGACCAGCGGATCGTGATAGTCAGCTTTCCCGCCACGCTCCTCGATGACCTCGATCAGGCGCAGCGACGGGCTTTCGCGGATGTCGGCGACGTTCTTCTTGTAGGCGAGGCCAAGGACCAGCACCCGCGAGCGGCTGAGCGCCTTGCCGGCACGCATGTCGAGCGCCTCGGCGAGCTTGGCGACCACGTAGCGCGGCATGGCCGAGTTGATCTCGCCGGCAAGTTCGATGAAGCGGGTCGGCAGTTCGTATTCGCGCGACTTCCAGGTCAGGTAGAAGGGGTCGATCGGGATGCAATGCCCGCCGAGGCCGGGGCCGGGATAGAATGGCATGTAGCCGAACGGCTTGGTCTTGGCCGCGTCGATGACCTCCCAGACATCGATCCCCATGGCGGCGTAGACCGTCTTCAATTCGTTGACGAGGGCAATGTTGACGGAGCGGAAGATGTTCTCCGTCAGCTTGACCGCCTCGGCCGTTGCATTGGACGAGACCGGAACGACGGTCTTGACCGCGGCGCCGTAGAACCCAACCATCAGCGAGAGGGCATCCGCGCCGTCGCCGGCGACGATCTTCGGGATGGTCGCTGTATTGAAGTGCTGGTTGCCCGGATCCTCGCGTTCCGGCGAGAAACCAACGAAGAAGTCGGTGCCGGATTTGAGGCCGGTGGTCTCCAGGATCACCTTGACGACATCGTCGGTCGTGCCGGGATAAGTCGTCGATTCCAGCACCACGAGCTGGCCGCTTCTCAGATGCACTGCGATCGACCGGGCCGTTGCCTCGACGAAGGAAAGATCAGGATCGCGGTGGCGGGTGAGCGGTGTCGGAACGCAGATGATGATGACGTCGCAGCCGGCAAGCTCTCCAAAATCTGTGGTGGCCGAAAAGCGCTTCTCGTCGATCGCGAGCGCAAGGTCGCCGCTTGTGACGGCATCGATATAGGAGCGTTTCGCGTCGAGCGAGACGATCTTGGCGGGGTCGATGTCGAAACCGGTGACGGCAAAGCCGCTACGGGCAATGGCGATCGCCAGCGGCAGGCCGACATAGCCGAGCCCGATGACACCAGCCCGGGCGGTGCGTGCTTCAATCTTGCGTGAAAGGGCGTCATAGGCGGGGGAACGTGCCAAGGAAGATCTCGCGTGAATGCTGAAGGTTCTCCTGATCTAATGGAAGACCGTGGCAATTGAAACCCGCCTTCAATCGACATGGTACGATGCCGGAAACCGGCTTTGACAGAGCCACTCTGACAGGCCTTGCGCCGGCGCGGCGAGACGATCCTGTCGCCTGCGGTGAGTGTGACAAAAATGACTCAGCCCGTCCCGGGAGATGCGATCCGGCCTCAAAAACTGCGCCAAGACCATTGTTCGGAACCTGCGCGCTGCCTATTTACCTGGAGTAACGAAACGAGAAAGGATTGCCTGCCCTGCCCATCACATCAACGGGTTGACAGGTGCCACTGCCGGGCTCCCGGCAGATCGTTGACACTATATTACCGCTCGTCCATCCTCCTCCCCCTCTTGCGCAAAAGATGCTGCAGGCAGGGTTTCTGGCGTTTTTTTGGGGTGGACGTGCTCTATGAGGATATTACCGAGAATGGGCACGATCGAATCCAGCGTCTCGTCTATTTTATTGGACCGGGTTGCCGAATGGCTGACCAATTCCTCCCTTGCCGGCGATGATCTCGAGACCATCGTTCGCGGATTTTGTGAGCGGATCGCCTCCGCTGGCCTGCCGATCTCGCGTGTGCACCTGACCTTCTCGATGCTGCACCCGCTCTACGATGCCTTGAGCTTTACCTGGCGGCGTGCGAGCGGCGTCACGATCGAAGGCTATCGCCACACCGCCGGCCAGAAACCGGACCGCTTCCTGCAAAGCCCGTATTATTATCTCCTCGACAACAACCTGCAGCACATAAGACGCCGCATTCCGGCCGACGGTCCGGCCGAATTCCCGGTGTTCATCGACCTCAGGCAGGAGGGGATCACCGACTACCTCGCCTTCGTCCAGCCGTTCGGCGACGGGTCGGTGCAGGGGATGATGGGGTCATGGTCGACGGACAGCCATGTCGGCTTTTCCGACGACATGATCGAGGCGCTCCTGCGCATGCAGAACCACCTGGCCGTCGCAGCGAAGATGGCCGTCCTCGGCAAGCTCGCCAACAACATGCTGACCACTTACCTGGGCGGCGATGCCGGCAAGCGTGTGCTGAACGGCCAGATCCGGCGCGGCGACGGCGAGACGATCCGCGCCGCGCTCGTCATGGGCGACATGCGGCAATCGACGGTCTATGCCGAGAAGGAGGGCCGGCAGGCCTATATCGACACGCTGAACCAGTTCTTCGACGCAATCGCCGCGCCCTTCAACCGCAATGGTGGCGAAATCCTGAGCTTCCTTGGAGACGGGTTTCTGGCGGTCTATCCCTGTGGCCGGCACAAGGACCCCTCCAAGATTGCCTGCCAGGCGGCGTTGACTGCCGTTCACCAGGCGCAGGCGCGTGTCGCCGAGCTGAACAGGGAGCGTCTCGAGCAGGGCCTCAGCAAGGTTTCCTACGGCATCGGCCTGCACGTCGGCAACGTGATGTTCGGCAATGTCGGTCTCAAGGATCGGCTGACCTTCTCGGCCTTCGGCTCCGCGGTCAACGAAGTGCAGCGCCTGCAGTCGCTGACGAAGAAATATTCGAGCGAGGTCGTGGCGAGCCAGGCTTTTGCCGGCTACTGCGGCGGCGAATGGCATACGCTCGGCGAGGAAAAGCTGCGCGGGGTCCGCCAGAAGGTTACCGTCCTGCAGCCCCGCATTGCGCCGCCGGCGATCCATGTCGAGGAAGGCTTTCACGAGGTGGCGCCGGCAGCGCTTTCGGAAGCCGAGCAGGTCATCATGCTTCATCGCGACGCACGCCGGCAGGCCGTGAAGCCTGGTGTCGAGACGTTCGTCCAGCAGGTTCCCGGCGCGCGGTAAAGGGCCGGTCGCCGGCCTTTTCAATCCCTTGAAACGCCCCATTTTTTGCGTGTCCGTCATCAACTGGACACCCTCATTGCGGTACGGTAGTGTGCCTGCAAGGGAACAAAGAAAAACTGGGGAATATCATTGGTATGGCGTCCGCCTCGGATCTGTTGCGCATCGAGAACCTCGACATTTCATTCTCGGTTTTCGGCGATCGACTGCGCGTCGTAAGAAACGCCAATCTTCGCATATTGCCAGGCAAGGTGACTGCCCTGGTCGGAGAATCCGGCTCTGGAAAATCCGTCATCAGCCAGGCCGTCATGGGCATCCTCCCGAATGCCGCGACGGCTGAAGGCCGTATCCTGTTTACCGACCCCCTGAACGGCAAGACCACCGACATCTTGAGGTATTCGCGCGACAGCGAGGAAATCCGTGACCTGCGCGGTCGACGCATGGCAACGATCTTTCAGGAGCCCATGACATCGCTGTCGCCATTGCACACGGTCGGCAACCAGATCAGTGAAGCAC
>Ga0209051_1003029_pt1 | contig 11374 bp, 12 predicted proteins | sample AraplaCvi_mMS_r2_2_FD_184286 | JGI IMG/M metagenome (GOLD analysis project Ga0209051, IMG submission 184286) | Arabidopsis root microbial communities from North Carolina, USA - plate scrape MF_Cvi_mMS_r2 (SPAdes) (version 2) | ecosystem: Host-associated > Plants > Roots > Endosphere | place...
TGGTTTCGGTTTACGCGACACCAGGTCAGCCACAAATCTCCATGGTGTTCTCATCATATAACCTTCAAAGCATGGCGGCGGGGAACAGCCGCGGTCATTTATTGTCGCCCAGACGGCATTGATCTCGTTTCAGTCAGGCGAAAGATCACGGCGCCGCCGCATGTAAATGCATGGCGCCGCTCAAGCCCGGAACTCAGGTCTTGCCAAGGCGCTTGCGCAGATCCGCATTCTCTGCCCGCAGCTTTTCGGAGAGCTCCTTACGAAGCTGCTTGTTCTCTTCTTCGAGCTTGATGAGATCGGCGATATCGTCGATGACGTCAGCAGCGGTAGAAATCGGAACGGATACAGCAGCAGCGCGGGGTGCGCGACGCGTGGTCGTCTTCGGTGCGGCAACCGCCTTTTCAGCCCTGGCAGGGACCGTCTTGGAGCCACGCTTCGCGCGCGTCTCCTTGGCCGGCTTTTCAACAGGTGCAGCGGTAGTATCGACGGTGCTGGCTTCAGCAGCAGCTTTCGGCGTCCGTGGCTTGCGAGTCTTCTTTTCAGCGGGGGCTACGGCCGGCGCATCGGTCGTCGCAGCTGTGTCAATCGTGGTTTCGTCGGCCATCAGTGTTCTCCTCTGTCAGGCGGGCAAGCTTTTGATTCCTGGTTACTTAAAGTCAATGCTAAGGGCCGCCTTTTCGCGTGCAATCGGTGAGGTGCCGCAGTGGTCGGATTTCTTTCACTGCGCGGCGAGAGCGAGTCCAAGGCGTCGATAAACCGATTTGCGTCCGCGTGACCAGCAAGGTCGAAAAGCAGGTATCTGCCCGCTCTGGCCGGAAGTCGTGATCTTGTTGAAGAACCACTCAAGCGGCGGCCATAGGCGCCGGACCAGCAGCTGTTCGACCCACTCAGTGTATCAGGGTTCGGCTGAAGCTGCCTGCCTACGTGAGGGCGGCGACTGCCACGCCCATGCTGCGCGACAAGAATGTGACTCCTTACGCCTTACAGCACGCGCCCGCCGTGCATCTCATATCGGCCGGCGTCAACGTCACGGTCACCCTTAGCTGGCTTGGTCACGTGAGCCTCGATACGACGATCATTACGCCTGAGCCAACCTCGAAACAAAGCGCAGGGCATCGGAGCAGGTCAGCGCCCCCGAGTAACGAGCCGCCAACCCCATGGAAACGCGCCCCAAGCGTTCTCGCCTTGTTCGATACGCTGAATTAATACGGAGGAATGTGGCCATAAATGCCTGACTCCGGCCAATCTGGTTGCGCTCCTTCAATTATGGCCAGCGGTAGACACGCCCATCACGAACCCCATCGCCATTCGGGTGATTATATAGCTGGGCAGGCGGCATGTGTCTTCTCCACCACGCGTGGTGTTGCTAACCGCCGAAGCTGTTGAAGGTTTCCAGCCATCTACCATGGGGCTTCAGGGGCAGCTCAGGGTGATACGACATAGCTCGACTCTACGTAGAAAATTTAGCGCTCTTGGGTTGAATTGGGGACTGCAGATGTACGGGAAGACAGCGCTGCTCACCATTATTGCCATCATCTCGATGGCGGCTTCGGCATCTGCACAAGCCGTGACCGGGAGTGCCGGGGGAGGTTTTCTCCTTACAAGGGCACCCGACGGGACCACAAAGGCAAGCGGGCTTTACATCGGAAACGCTCGCATTGTGGGCGGCAATGGCTTTGCGCCGATTGAAGTAACTGTCGATTTACGCGCTGCTGGGGATGGCGCGGTCAAGGGGACCATGAAGAACCTGAGCGCCGTCGACGCCAAACGCATCCGGTCAGCAATCCCCGGAGCGGTTCTTGATCTCGGTGCCGGAAAGCGCCTGCAGTTGAAGGCCCGGCGTCCGCAAACTAGCTTGCGGTCATCCGTTAAGATTGCGCGAAGGAGCCTCGTATGATCGCTGATTGCCTCACCGGTCCAACCATCTTGAATGTTTTGTCTCTGGCTCCTAAATTTGACGCCGTCAAACGCGCTTGAGGAAGGAGGTAGCGATGGCGAACACGCTTTTTGATAGCCCGTTGTTTGTAAAGACCACTCGCTATGTTCAGGAACTCGGCAGTCTGGAAGACGTCTTCGATTTGCTCGATGAATGGCCTGCTGAAAAAAGGGACACCACGTATGAGGTGTTGTGCAAGGCGTGCCGGATGGCGGCTCAGGGGGTTTTCCCTCTTCCGGCAATCCGGGAAAACGTGCGGCGTTTCCTAATCAAGCAGGGCATGCTCGCGAACATCGATGAGGTTCCGCTCGTTGCAAAACGGACGAACGACCGCAATCTGGGCTCGTGACGCGTCACTCGGGTACTTGGCATTCCAGATTCGTTAGCCCGTCGTTGCGGCGGGCTATCTCCTGATTGGCCCGAGGTAGATCCGGATCCGTGTTCGTATTCCGTCGGCGGCTTAAAGCCGAGTGTTTCCGATTGATCCGACGTCGTTGATGTTGTCGAGAGTGAAAGTGCCGAGTTCCTTGGGTTCTCGGCTGGCGGTTTCCAATTCGTAGGCGACAATTAAACTGTATCTTCCGTGAGCTAGAAGGTTCACGACTGATTGCTCCAGCTTGCCAATGTCGTCGAAATAGGCCTGGGCGTCACTAGGTCCCTTGGAGTCCGGGTTGATCCAACACTGGATCAAAAATTGCCTGTGAACCAATTGACCATTCCGTGCCAGTCGTAAAGCGCCTGCGGCGTTTCGAAATGCATTTTTATCCGGGACTGCTTGCGTTCGTAAACGCTGCAGCGTCCGCGTTTGAAAATCAAGACGTCGAATTCTTTTGTCATCCAATATATAAATGCAAAGTGCTGTAGAACCGCCGGCTGCGGCCAGGCGAGGTTCCCGCGCTTGGGCGAATGCGAAACAGGCGACCAAGCGCCTGAAAGGTGCGGCAAATGCGAGTTGATCTGGCGCCCTTCTATTAAGCTTACCGTGCGTGCCACATGTCTCGGTAAGATAAACTTTACCGCTAGCCGCTTGTATCCGCCGCGTGAAAGCGTCAGGGGGTTCCATGGTTACGGTCAGCTACGAGACTGGTGAGATTCAGGAAATCGGAAGCGGTTTCGTCTACGGCAAAATGCATTACCACTCCCATCTTTTGTTGAAGAGGGAAGACGGTCGGGTGGTTCGCCTGGAAGACGTGGCCGTTGACGATTATATCGAGACCGCGGTTAAAGTCGGCCGCCCCTGCACTCTTGCATTCATCAACCGGAAGATCCGCCTTCCGAAACCGTTTGACCATCAGATCGTCAGAAACACTATTGTTGGCGTTGCCGGCTTAAACGGATACGTCGCAATGAATGAGCGACCGCGGAACTACTACCATCATCTGAGTTTCGGGATCGCGGCGTTGGGCATCCTGCTCATCATGATGACGCGCGACAGTTATCATCCAACTGCATGGCTCGTTCTCGGGGCATTGATGGTCATCCTATTCGGGCTGGTCGGGCTCGCGAACGTGAACACGGTTAAAAACACCAATAGCGTTCGTGACGAGATCATTCGAAGGTTTGAGAGCCTCGGCAGTAAGCCTCAAGCCTCGCTCGTGTACGGCTGACCTCGGCATCGGAGCACTGATCGCCACGGCGATGGCGCCTATGATGCCAAAAAAATTGTTAGCATCCCGAGGTCGTGTTGCCTTCTCTTACTCCGGAGGAAACAGGAAGCACGCGGGTCTGCCAGAACTCATATGCTCCTGTTTCATTATCGTCGGCGTGTGGATGTCATCCAGAGTCTGGCAGAGTTCGTGGACCTTCATGACGGGCTGCCGGGGTTTGACTCGGTATCCGCGACTTCGCTTCCGGCGAAGAAGATCGAGGAAGGCTGCGACAGCATCTCGCTCTTTGGTGAAATGCTGGACCTTCATCTGGCCGTGCGCTCCGATCCGGCCCCAGCGGCGGGTCAGACAGACCTCGCCGAACAGATCAGGCTCGATCGTCATGGCATAGAAGCGAGCCATGTTCCGGGCCTTATCCGTACGTTCGACATAGAGCTGGTAGGGCTGACTGAGCATGGCAGCATCATCGCTCGGCCGCCATTTTACGTCCAACGAGAGATATGAATCGATTGGATCTGACCGATTCATTTTCGTGAAGTTCCGTTGAAAGATACGGGCGGGCAGTCCGCCTGCGGCGTTCAGCTCTATCCGCCAAAGCGAACGAAGCCCGGAGGTCTCGCCCATTCGGGTCACGATCTTCCCGCGAACGCCAAGCGCGATCAGTGCGAACGGACGCCGATCAATATCCGAGGAAGCCGAGGACATCGCCGACATAAAATGCTCCGCAGTCGTCGGGATGACCTATGACTTCCCCACTATCTTGTCGATGAGCGCGTTGTCGGGTTCCTGCACCACAGGTGTGATGCCATGTTTGCGGCATTCCTCGATTGCCTCGGTCGCCGTCACTTGCGCTTCGCATGCCTCCCAATACTTCATCAGATCGTCCTCGACTTATCGCCCGACCGGTTCGTCCTTGCCGAAAGAGTTCTTGTGAAACCGGTTCTCTCCGACGCAGGCCTTCATGTCCTCGCGGCGGAACCACACGGCGCGCCCGCATCGAAGGGGTGCATTGCCCGAGGTGAAGACGATCTGCTCGTCACTGCGCATGCGCAGCACCTCATGCGGCAGGATCAGCGGCCGGCGGCTGAGCTGCTTCGATCGCGATCGTGACGATCCCTTCATTCCGGTCGAACGATTGGTCTGGTCGACCTCGACGGTGGTGTCGCCACAGCGCTTTGAGATGTAGTCAGCCGTATCGGGATCGTTGATGGCTGCGAACGAAATCCAGGACGCGGACTCGAACCACTTGCTCGTCGCATCACGCCCGCCATAAGCCTCGCGCATCTGGCCGAGTGACTGGAAGATCATCGTGAGCGTGATGCCGTATTTGCGGCCTGCGTCTCGGGCGGTTTCGAGGATGCGCAGGTAGCCGAGACGTGCCACTTCGTCGAGGAGGAAGAGGGTGCGATCCTTCACGTTGCCGTTGCGGTTATAGATCGCGTTCAGCAGCGAACCGATCACCACACGCGCCAGTCCTGGGTGGGCATCCAGCACCTTCAGATCGAGCGCTATGAAGATGTCAGTCTCACCGTCTGCGAGATCGTCTGTTGAGAAACTGTCGCCGGAGACCAGGCCGGCATAGTTGGGATAGGACAGCCAGTGGGTTTCCTTCACCGCATTGGCGTAGACGCCGGAAAACGTCTCCGGCGTCATGTTGACGAAGACGGCGACATTCTCCTTCACGAAATCCGAAGCCGACTGCTCGTAGATCTTCGTCAGGCGTGCGCGAAGCTGCGGCTCCGGCTCGGAGAGATTTGCCCGGACACGGCGCAGCGTCTGGTCTTTTTCGTCGGTATGGCCGGACAGACAAACGTCGGCGATCAGTGCGGTCAGGAGCTGCATGGCCGAGGCCCGAAAGAAGTCGTCACGAGCGGATGCCGTGCGCGCATTGTCGGTCATGATCCATGTGGCGACGGCAACAATATCCTCTTCCTTCGTATTGCCATGACGGCCGATCCAGTCGAGAGCATTGAAGCCGACACCCGATGCGTTGGGATCGAGCACAATCACCTTGCGTCCGGCCTTGCGCCGGTGCTCGCTGACCATCGGCGCGACCTCGCTTGACGGATCCAGCACGACGAGGCCGCCGCCCCATTTGAGCGCGGTCGGGATCGTCACCGACGTCGTCTTGAAACCGCCGGAACCGGCAAAGACGATCCCGTGCGACGAGCCGAAGGAACCGTCGAAGCAGAGCAGTGGCGACTTGCCGCCGGCGCCCCAGCTTTGCGGTTCATCGGAGCGGAACGGCATGGCGGCCACGCTGTCACGATCGACGCGATAACGTTCGCCGATGACGATACCGCCGACTTCTGAAAACAGTTTTGCGGCTTCGGGCATTTTCATCCAGTCGGCCTCGCCATGGATAGCGCGCTTGCCGCCGATCCGCTTTGGCGACGTAGTCGAGAACGCGGCATTGCCCCTGATCGCAACGCGCAGCGCGAACACGCCGCTGATGAAGATAGCAAGCGCGCCGAGCATCGTCGCCGGATCGATATAGGCAAGAACGGATTGTCCCACCGAGACGTTCGCGGCAAAGCCGGTAAGGCGGATGGTCTCGCGGGCGATGGCGATGACGACGGTCACGGCGTTTCCGGCAAGCACGCTCCCACCGGCCATCTTGATGTTCGCGGAACCGTTGACAGCGAACAGCGCGATGGCGCCGATCGCCGCGGCGGTGACATAGGGCAATGCGAGACCGACGCGGGCCAGCATCAGCTTCGCCTGCGCCGACGTTCCGAGTGCCGCCAGCCGATGTTCAAAACCAGACGTCAGCATCATCGCCGCGAGCATGATCACCGCGGGCAGGATTGCCAGCAGCAGCCTACTCGCCGTCATTGCCGAAGGCCTCCGCGCCGATCGCCGCCAGGCGTGCCTTCTCAGTCTCGTCGCCCTTGATCCGCTTGGCTGCATCGATCAGCAGGCCGAGCAGCAGGGAACGCTTCTCGTACCGGAGGCCTGCCTTGACGATCAGGCCGCCGAGTTCGATTTTTTCACGCGTGTCCTTTTTGCGTGCATCTGATGTCATCGCCTTGGTCATCCGCTCAAGCCGCACCAGGCCCGCCCGCACCCGCGCCAGGCGACTGCGCCGTGGACAACCCGCTTGCGGCTCGCCCATCGCCGCCGTCCTTCTTTCCGATCGCAGCAGCTTTGCCTCCGCGAAACCGCTTGGCGATTTCCTCGAACGCTGCTTGAAGCTCGGCTTCGTCGATCTCGATGTCCCCAAGGCCGGCCTTTAGCGCGATGCGACCGATGCGTTCCGCCTCACGGGTCTCGGCCTGCTTCAGCTGGTCCTGCAATCTGGCGATTTCTTCCCTGATCCGCGACGATGGTTTCTTCATTCCGGTTGCTCCTTTGAAGCCTGGGCGTTGCACTTGCGACGCCCAGATTCTCCCGGATGCGCTGGAAAAGACATCTGCAGATCTGCAGATCGCCAGCGGCGATGCTTTTGTGGATGATCCCGCCGTTCCGAAGGAATGGCTCCAAGGGCGCAATTATACGTCGCGATGCGACGCGTTGCTTTTCCGCCCTGGCGTGGCCAAACGGCTCCCCGCCGCTCCTGACGAACTTGGTTCTAACTGGGAGCGCTCTCCGTCGTGGCCATCGCCCATTTCTCAGCCAGCATCGTCAGCCGCGGCTCAGGCCGCAGCGTCGTACTGTCTGCGGCTTACCGGCACTGCGCGAAGATGGAATATGTGCGCGAGGCACGCACCATCGACTATACCCGCAAGCAGGGGCTCCTTCACGAGGAGTTTCTTCTCCCGGCCGACGCCCCGAAATGGGTCCGCTCGCTGATCGCCGACCGCTCGGTCTCCGCTGCCTCTGAAGCCTTCTGGAACAAGGTCGAAGCTTTCGAGAAGCGCGCCGATGCGCAGCTGGCGCGCGACCTGACCATCGCGCTTCCGCTGGAGCTCACGCCTGAGCAGAACATCGCCTTGGTGCGGGATTTCGTGGAGAAACACGTCTTGGCCAAGGGCATGGTCGCCGACTGGGTGTTCCACGATAATCCAGGCAATCCGCATATCCACCTGATGACGACACTACGCCCCCTGGCCGAGGATGGGTTTGGGTCGAAGAAGGTCGCGGTGATGGGCGAGGATGGCCAGCCAGTTCGCACGAAATCTGGCAAGATCCTCTATGAACTCTGGGCCGGATCGTCCGAGGACTTCAATGTCTTGCGCGACGGCTGGTTCGAGCGGCAAAACCATCATCTGGCGCTGGGCGGCATCGATTTGCGCATCGATGGTCGTTCTTACGAAAAGCAGGGTATCGACCTCGAGCCGACCATTCATCTGGGCGTCGGGGCAAAGGCGATCGAGCGCAAGGCGGAGAGCCAAGGCGTTCGCCCGGAGCTGGAACGGATCGAACTGAACGAGCAACGACGCTCGGAAAATGCCCGCCGGATCCTGCGCAATCCCGCCCTTGTGCTCGATCTGATCACGCGAGAAAAGAGCGTCTTCGACGAACGCGATGTCGCGAAAGTCCTGCATCGCTACGTCGACGATCCCGCCGTCTTCCAGCAGCTGATGCTGCGCATCATCCTGAACCCCGAGGTGCTTCGGCTTCAGCGCGACACGATCGATTTTGCGACCGGAGAGATGGTGCCGGCTCGCTACTCGACTCGGGCGATGATTCGCCTGGAAGCCACCATGGCGCGGCAGGCAAGCTGGCTGTCGGAGCGCCAAGTTCGCGCTGTCTCCGGGGCCATTCTGGAGGGGACGTTCCAGCGACATGAGCAGCTGTCGGAAGAGCAGAGAACCGCTATCGAGCGAATCGCCGGTCCGGCCCGGATTGCCGCAGTCGTGGGCCGTGCGGGCGCCGGCAAGACTACGATGATGAAAGCCGCCCGTGAGGCATGGGAGCTGGCTGGGTATCGGGTCGTTGGCGGTGCACTTGCGGGCAAGGCAGCTGAGGGTCTGGAGAAGGAGGCCGGCATCGAGAGCCGGACGCTTGCGTCCTGGGAACTGCGTTGGAACCGTGGCCGTGACGTTCTGGACGACAAGACGATCTTCGTCATGGACGAGGCCGGCATGGTCGCCTCGAAACAGATGGCCGGGTTTGTCGATGCGGTGGTCAGGGCGGGTGCGAAGATCGTCCTGGTTGGCGATCCCGAACAGCTTCAGCCGATCGAGGCGGGCGCTGCTTTCCGCGCCATTGTCGATCGCATTGGTTACGCCGAGCTCGAAACCATCTATCGCCAGCGCGCGGACTGGATGCGCAAGGCGTCGCTCGATCTCGCACGCGGCAATGTCGAGAAGGCGCTCATCACATATCAGCGCGAGGGCAGGATACTCGGCTCGCGTCTGAAATCCGAAGCTGTCGAAAATCTCATCGCCGATTGGAATCGGAATTACGATCAGACCAAGACGACGCTAATCCTCGCTCATCTTCGCCGCGACGTGCGCATGCTCAATGTCATGGCCCGCGAAAAGCTGGTCGAACGCGGCATAGTGGGTGAAGGTCATCTGTTCCGGACCGCCGACGGCGAACGCCGTTTCGATGCTGGCGATCAGATCGTCTTCCTGAAAAACGAGGCATCCCTCGGCGTCAAGAACGGCATGATCGGTCATGTTGTAGAGGCTGCAGCAAACCGCATCGTCGCAACGGTGGGCGAGGGCGATCAGCGCCGCCAAGTGATCGTCGAACAGCGGTTCTACAACAATCTCGATCACGGCTACGCCACCACGACTCACAAATCCCAGGGTGCCACCGTCGACAGGGTCAAGGTGCTCGCCTCCCTGTCCCTGGATCGTCATCTGACCTATGTGGCGATGACCCGTCATCGTGAGGATTTGCAGCTCTACTACGGTACCAGATCCTTCTCTTTCAACGGCGGCCTGGCCAAGGTTCTCTCCCGCAGGAACGCCAAGGAAACGACCCTCGATTACGAGCGTGGTCAATTCTATCGCGAGGCGCTGGGCTTTTCGGAAAACCGTGGCCTGCACATCATGCAGGTGGCGCGTACGCTCGTCCGCGACCGGCTCGACTGGACACTGCGCCAGAAGAAAAAACTGGCCGATCTCGCCCGCAGGCTTGGCTCTCTCGGTGAGCGCCTTGGCCTGCACCAAACCCCTAAGACTCAAACGATGAAGGAGGCCCGACCCATGGTCGCAGGCATCACGCAATTCCCCGGCTCTATTGCCGATACGGTCGGTGACAGGCTTAGCGACGATCCCGTCCTGAAACGGCAATGGGAGGAAGTCTCTGCGCGCTTCGCTTATGTCTTCGCGGATCCCGAAACCGCCTTCCGCGCGATGAACTTCGATGTGGTGCTCGTCGACAAACAGACAGCGAAACAGATCCTGCAGAAACTCAAGGGGGAACCGGCGTCAATAGGTGCACTGAGGGGCAAGACCGGCATTCTCGCCACCAAGTCAGAGCGGGAGGCGCGTCGCGTTGCGGAGGTCAATCTTCCGGCTTTGAAGCGGGATCTTGAGCAGTATCTTCGGATGCGCGAGACCGCCGCATTGAGGCACCAGGCGGACGAGCAGGCCCTTCGTCAGCGCGTCTCTATCGATATTCCGGCGCTGTCCCCGGCAGCGCGCGTGGTGTTGGAGCGGGTGCGTGACGCCATCGACCGCAACGATCTACCGGCGGCGATGGCCTATGCGCTCAGCAACCGGGAAACGAAGCTTGAAATCGACGGCTTCAATAAGTCGGTGACCGAGCGTTTTGGGGAACGGACGCTGTTGAGCAACGCTGCCCGTGAACCCTCCGGAAAACTGTACGAAGAGCTTTCCAAGGGCATGAAGCCGGAACAGAAGGAGGAGCTCAAACAAGCCTGGCCGGTGATGCGGGCAGCGCAGCAGCTCTCCGCCCATGAGCGCACCGTCCAATCGCTAAGACAAGCCGAGGAACAGCGCCTTACCCAGCGCCAGGCGCCGGTGCAAAGGCAATGACGCGGCGATCGGTTCTCCTGTTTTTGACCGGTGCTGTCGTCTTCATGTCCGCACTTGCGGTGACTGGGTTCACGGGCGGCTACCGGCTGAACCTGACCCCAAGCGAGCCGCTCGGCCTCTGGCGTATCGAGGAGCTTCAACGTCCGGTCTCAATTGGCGATCTTGTGTTTTTATGCCCGCCCACCACAGCCGTTTTCGAAGAAGCGCGGCGGCGCGGATACCTGCGCCGAGGGCTGTGCCCCGGCGGATTTGCTCCGCTGATAAAGTCGGTCGCCGCACTTCCCGGACAGCGTGTCGACATCACCGATCACGTGCTCATTGACGGTCGCCTGGTACCCGCATCGTCTGTGTGGCGCACGGACGGCGAGGGCAGGGCGGTCAACCCCGATCCCGGTGGTGTCGTGCCGCCGCACCATCTGTTTCTTCACTCACCGTTTGCGAGTTCTTATGACAGCAGATATTTTGGCCCGGTTCCAAATTCCGGTCTTCTCGGCCTGGCGCGGCCGGTCCTCACCTTCGATCCGTGATCAGGGTGACGAGCTTATGACTGGTCACTGGAAAACCGTCCTGCTGATCATCGCAGCCATTGCCTGCGGGTGGGTCAGCTGGAGCGGCGAGGTGCTTCTTCTGCCGCTCGCCATGTTCTTCCCTTTGCTCTGGGCGATGGCGTCGTCACGCTCAATCGCATCACTTGTGGCGGCGGGTTATTTCCTGGCGGCCTCCCGCGGGTTGCCGCAGGGTGTGGCCAACTTCTATAGCGCCGATCTCTGGCCGGGGCTTTTGCTCTGGGTAGTGGCTTCCGCATCCTTCGTCATTGTCCAAGCGGTGTTTTGGACGAAACCTCGTGGCGAAAACGCTTCCGAGAGAAAAGGAACGGATGCGGCGAGGGCGCTACGCTATCTGCTCGCCATGGCGCTGACAGGGCTGCCGCCGTT
>Ga0209051_1003036_pt1 | contig 11357 bp, 8 predicted proteins | sample AraplaCvi_mMS_r2_2_FD_184286 | JGI IMG/M metagenome (GOLD analysis project Ga0209051, IMG submission 184286) | Arabidopsis root microbial communities from North Carolina, USA - plate scrape MF_Cvi_mMS_r2 (SPAdes) (version 2) | ecosystem: Host-associated > Plants > Roots > Endosphere | place: USA...
CGCTTCCGCGGCGGGCGCCGCGATCGGCGACGGCGGCTTCGACCTCGGCGCCCGCGCGCAGCAGATCCGCGACCGGCTCGGCGCGACGCCGCGCTTCGACGAGTCCACGCTCGGCGCCATCCAGCTCGACGACGAGGCGCGCTTCATGCACCCGTGGGCCGGGCGCATCCTCGCCGCAGCCACGGGAAGCCCGAAGCATGCCGAGGTCGCGCACCTGCTGCAGGGCTGGGACGGGCGGGCCGACGCCGGCTCGGCGGCCTACCGCCTCGCGCGCAACGTGCGCATCCGCACGCTCGACGCGCTGTGGAGCGCCTGGACGGTGCCGGTGCTCGGCGCGGAGCAGGACGACCCCAAGCGCCGGATCGAGTGGCGCGGCACGTTCGAGTACAGCGCGGCGCAGGCCCTCGACGAGCGGCCGGCGCACCTGCTGCCGGCGCCGTTCACGGGGTGGGACGAGTTCGTGCTGGCGCAGGTCGATGCCGTGGTCGCGGACATGACGCAGCGTGGCGCCCGGCCGCTCGCCGACGCGACATGGGGCGAGGCCAACGCGAGCCGCATCCGCAACGTGATCTCCCGCGCGGTGCCTTTGCTCTCCGTCGTGCTGGACATGCCTTCGCTGCCGCAGGGCGGCGACTCGAACATGCCGCACGTGGCGAACGCGGCCTTCGGGCAATCGGAGCGGATGGTGGTCGCGCCCGGCCACGAGGAGCGCGCCACGCTCACGATGCCCGGCGGGCAGAGCGGGCATCCGATGTCGCCGTACTACGGCGCGGGGCAGGAGGCCTGGGCGGAGGGGCGTGCGACGCCGCTGCTGGCGGGGGAGGCGCGGCATGTGCTGGTGCTGGCGCCTTGAAATGAATACGGGGTCAGGTCTGAAGACCTGACCCCGTGTTCCGCACGCGCCGCGATCAGGCCGCCGCCTGCGCCTCGTGTCCCAGCGTGAACCAGAAGGTAGCGCCGGCCCCCGGCGTCCCCTCGGCCCAGACCTGCCCGCCATGGTGGCTGACGATGCGCCGCACGATCGACAGCCCCACGCCGACGCCCTCGAAATCCTTCCCGTGCAGGCGCTGGAAGGGCTTGAACAGCTGCGCGGCGTCCTCCGGCTCGAAGCCGATGCCGTTGTCGCGCACGTAGAAGGCATCGCCCGCCGACGTGGCCACGCGCCCGATCTCCACGTGCGGCCGCATCGCCTTCGCGGCGAACTTGCAGGCGTTGCCGATGAGGTTCACGAAGACCTGCCGCAGCAGTTCGCGATCGGCCACCACGTCGGGCAGGGGCCCGATGTCGATCGAGACTGCCGCCGGCCGCGCCGCCTCGCCGAGCGACGCGACGGCCTCGGAGACGAGCGGCGCGAGCGCGAAGCGCGTCGCGCGCGGCTCGGCATCGCCCGCGCGGGCGAGCGCGAGCAGGGCGGCGACGAGCCGCACCGAGCTGTCGGCCTGCGTCGAGAGCGCCGCAAGCAGGCGGTCGGCGGCGTCGACGTTGCCGTCGGACAGCTCGTCGCGCGCGAGCCTGGCCAGGCCCGCCATGCCGCCCAGCGGGCCGCGCAGGTCGTGCGACACGCTGCGCGTGAAGCTCTCGAGGCCCTCGATGGTCTCGCGCAACTCCTGGGTGCGCAGGCTGACGCGGTGCTCCAGCGACTCGTTCGCCGCGCGCAGGGCCGACTGGGCCTGCTCGCGCTCGGCCAGTGCCTGGACGGCCACCGCGCGCTCGCCCTGCGCGAGCCGATGCGCGCGCAGCAGGCCGGTGGTGAGCACCGTCAGGCCGATCGCCGTGATCGGCACCAGCTCGATGGTGGCGAGCAGCGCGAAAGGCAGCCAGCCCATGATGGCGGCGATGCTGCCGACCGGAAACGCGAACAGGGCGAAGACGACGAAGCCGTGCCCGCTGCGCGGCTCGCGCACGAGGGCGTGCGTGAACAGGAGGATCCAGCCGGCGAAGAACACGTTGGCCAGGAGCATGGCCTGGCCCCGGGTGACGACGTGCAGCGCCACGGACGCGATCAGGAGGACGAGCAGGACCGCGGTGACCCGGTTGATGCGCCGCGCGGTCTTCCGGCGCAGGCCGGCGTAGTCGGTCAGGGCGGCCGTCAGCAGGGCGATCGTCACCACCGCGAAGACGCTCGTGAAGATCGAGGCGGCGTGCTCCAGCGTGACATTGCCGGTGCCGGACGCGAGCAGGCTGCACCGCACGGCGTTGCAGGCGAAACCCGCGGCCAGCAGCCCCGGCCACTGTGCGCCCGTGGTGCGCAGGCGGCGCCAGCACACGAGCAGCATCGCCGCGAGCCAGGCCTCCAGCAGGGCGCCCGTGGCGTAGAGGACGGAGGAGATCGCCATCGCGGCATGCTCGGCGATGCGGCGCCGCCGGGCCATTGGCGGAAGCCCGTGCCCGTTGCGGTATCGAATACGGGGTCAGGCCTGAAGGCCGGACCCCCTTCGCGCGTGGGAGGGGGTCAGGTCTTGAGACCTGACCCCGCATTTCATCGGTACTGCATCAGACGTTGAACAGGAAGTGCAGCACGTCGCCATCCTTGACGACGTATTCCTTGCCTTCCGCGCGCATCTTGCCGGCGTCCTTCGCGCCCTGCTCGCCCTTGCAGGCGATGAAGTCGGCGTAGGCGATGGTCTGGGCGCGGATGAAGCCGCGCTCGAAGTCGGTGTGGATCACCCCCGCGGCCTGCGGAGCGGTGGCGCCGATCGGCACCGTCCACGCGCGGACCTCCTTCACGCCAGCCGTGAAATAGGTCTGCAGCCCCAGCAGGGTGAACGCGGCGCGGATGAGGCGGTTCAGCCCCGGCTCCTCCTGGCCCATCTCCTGCAGGAACATGAGCTTGTCGGCTTCTTCCATGCCTGCCAGCTCCGATTCGACCTTGGCGCTGATGGCCACCACCGGCGCGCCCTGCGCCGAGGCGTACTCGCGCAGCTTGTCGAGCCAGGGGTTGTTCTCGAAGCCGTCCTCGGCCACGTTGCCGACGAACATCGCGGGCTTGGCCGTGATCAGGCACATCGGCTTGAGGACGACGAGCTCCTCCTTGCTGAAGGGGATGGCGCGCACGGGCTTCGCCTCGTTCAGGGAGGCCTGGCACTTGGTGAGGACGTCGACGAGGCGCTGGGCCTCCTTGTCGCCGCCCGCGCGCGCCTGCTTCGAATAGCGCTGCAGCGACTTCTCGACGGTGGCCAGGTCGGCGAGGCACAGCTCGGTCTGGATCACCTCGATGTCGGAGATCGGGTCGACCCGGCCGGCGACGTGGATGACGTTCTCGTCCTCGAAGCAGCGCACGACGTTGACGATCGCGTCCGTCTCGCGGATGTGCGAGAGGAACTGGTTGCCCAGGCCTTCGCCCTTGGAGGCGCCGGCGACCAGGCCCGCGATGTCGACGAACTCCACGATCGCCGGCACGATGCGCTCGGGCGAGACGATCCCGGCCAGCGCCTCCAGCCGCGCGTCGGGCAGCTCGACGATGCCCACGTTCGGCTCGATCGTGCAGAACGGGTAGTTCTCCGCCGCGATCCCGGCCTTCGTGAGGGCGTTGAAGAGGGTGGACTTGCCGACGTTGGGCAAGCCGACGATGCCGCATTTGAGGCTCATGGCGTCTTTCCGCTTAAGAGGAGTGCTCCCGGAACTTCGCGAGCCCTGGGGAAAGCCGGGATTTTAGGCTCCCTACAATGTCCGGATGTTCCAACCCCGTGTTCGGATCCACGGCAGCGGCATCGTCGGCCGCGCCCTCGCCCTCGCCCTTGCGCGCCAGGGCCTCCCCGTGGCCATCGACGAGCGCCCCCCGGCCGCCCCGGGCGGGGCGCGCCCGGACGTCCGCGCCTATGCCCTGAACGCGGCGTCGGTGGGGCTGCTGCGCGAGCTCAAGGCCTGGGACACCCTGCCCGCCGACGCGCGCACGGCGGTGTACGACATGAATATCCGCGGCGACGCCGCGGGCGAGCTGGGCTTCTCGGCCTGGCAGCAGGCGGTGCCGGCGCTCGCCTGGATCGTCGACGCGGCGGAACTCGAACAGGTGCTCGAGACCGCCATCCGCTTCGCGCCCTCGGTGCACGCCGTCCCGGCGGGCGGCGAGGCGGCGCGCGGGGCCGCGGCCCCCGAGCTCACCGTCATCGCCGAGGGCAAGGCCGCCGCGGGGCGCGAGCGCCTGGGCGTGTCCTTCGAGCGCCACTCCTACGGCCACAGCGCGCTGGCGGCGCGGGTGGTGTCGGACCGGCCCCACGCGGGCATCGCACACCAGTGGTTCCGCGCGCCCGAGGTGCTGGCCCTGCTGCCTTTCGACCGGCCGTCCGCCGGGCATTCCTACGGCGTCGTCTGGTCGATGCCGGCCGCGGACGCCGAGCGCCTCCAGCAGGCGAGCGAGGTCGAGTTCGAGGCGGCGCTCGGCGAGGCGACGCGCGGCGAGGCCGGAGCGCTCACCCTGGGCAGCGCGCGCGCGACCTGGCCGCTGATGCAGGCCTCGGCCTCCGCGGTGTGCGGGCCCGGCTGGGTGCTGGTCGGCGACGCGGCGCACGTGATCCATCCCCTCGCCGGCCAGGGCCTCAACCTCGGCCTGGCCGATGCCGCGGAGCTGGCGCGCACGATCGCCGCGCGCGAGCCCTGGCGCGCCCTGGGCGACGAGGCGCTGCTGCGCCGCTACGCCCGCGCGCGCCTGTGGCCGACGCGCTCGATGGCGGGCGCCGTGGACGGCCTCTGGCAGCTTTTTTCCACGCATGCACCCGGGGCGCGGGAACTCCGCAACCGGGGACTCGATCTCGTCAATCAGCTCGGGCCGGTGAAGCGATGGCTCGTGGGACGCGCCCTCGGCGCCTGAAACAATCCAAGCGAAGGAAACCTTCATGACCAAGATCCGCAGCGCGCTGCGTCCCCTGGCGGCCCTCGGCCTGGCCGCCACCTGCCTGGCCGCCTGGTCGGACGACGCCGCCATCCGCAAGTCCTGGGCCGAGCGCAACCCGAAGGCGCCGCCCATCGACGAGATCTCGAAGACGCCGATCCCCGGCCTGTACGAGGTGCGCGTCGGCGTGGAGATCCTGTACTCCGACGAGAAGGGCGACTACATGATCTTCCCGTCTCAGGACCAGGCCGACGGCCACATCATCGACACGAAGACGAAGACCGACATCACCGGCCAGAAGCTGGACAAGCTCACGGGCTTCGACGTGGCCAACATGCCCTTCAAGGACGCCATCGTCATCAAGCAGGGCACGGGCGCGCGCCGCCTGGTGGTGTTCGAGGATCCGAACTGCCACTTCTGCAAGGACGTCGAGAAGAATCTCGTCGCCCTGAAGGACGTGACGATCTACACCTTCCTGATCCCGATCCTCGGGCCGGACTCGGTGCAGAAGTCGCGCGACATCTGGTGCTCGAAGGACGCCGCCAAGACCTGGCGCTCGTGGATGCTCTCGGGCACGGCGCCCACGCGCGAGATGGGCAAGTGCGACACGTCCGCGCTCACTCGCAACACCGCGATGGCCGAGAAGCACCGCGTGATGGGCACGCCGGCGCTGGTGTTCGACGACGGCACGCGGATCGGCGGCTTCGTCGACCTGGACAAGATCGAGAAGCGCCTCGACGAGGTGGCCACTGCGCAGGCCACCGCGAAGAAAGAAAAGTCCTGAGCACGGCGTGATCCACTACCGCATCGAGGTCGCCGACGCGGCCGCGCACCAGTTCAAGGTCACGGTCACCGTCGCCGATCCGGCGCCCGACCAGTCGTTCGACCTCCCGGTCTGGATCCCCGGCAGCTACATGGTGCGCGAGTTCTCGCGCTGCCTGAGCGGCCTCGAGGCGCGCCAGGGCACGCAGCCGCGCGAGGTGCGCGCGCTCGCGAAGAACCGCTGGAGCGTGCGCACCGAGGGCCGCGCGGCGCTCGTGCTCACCTACCTCGTCTATGCGTTCGACGCGTCGGTGCGCATGGCCTGGCTGGCGGAGGACCGGGGCTTCTTCAATCCCACGAGCCTGTGCCTCGCGGCCGAGGGCCGTACCGGGGAGCCGCAGCGCATCGAGCTGCATCGGCTGCCCTCGGGCTGGGACGTGGCCACCGCGATGCGCCGCATCGACGGCGGGGCGGCGACCGCCGCCGCGAAGAGCCTGCCGCGGGCGTCCGCCAGGTCGGCGGCCGCGGCGCCGGCGCGCACCCAGGTCTTCGAGGCCGCGGACTACGACGAGCTCACCGACCACCCTTTCGAGCTGGGGCGCTTCTGGCGCGGCGAGTTCGTCGCGGGCGGCGTGCCGCACGAGTTCGTCGTCAGCGGCGCGTGGCCGCATTTCGACGGGGCGCGCCTCCTCGCCGACGCCGAGCGCATCTGCAGCGCGCAGATCCGCTTCTGGCACGGCGAGGACAAGCCGGCGTTCGAGCGCTACGTCTTCATGCTCAATGCCACGGAGGACGGCTACGGCGGCCTCGAGCACCGCGCCAGCACGGCGCTGATCTGCGCGCGCAAGGACCTGCCGCGCGTGGGCGTCGCCGCGGCGAGCGAAGGCTACGTCACGCTGCTCGGGCTGGTGAGCCACGAGTACTTCCACACCTGGAACGTCAAGCGCCTGAAGCCCGCCGAGTTCCTGCGCTACGACCTGACGCGGGAGAACTACTCCGAGCTGCTCTGGTTCTTCGAGGGCTTCACCTCGTACTACGACGACGTGTTCCTCCTGCGCGCGGGGCTCATCGACGTGCCGCGCTACCTCAAGCTGCTGGCGCGCACGATCAACGGCGTGCGCCAGTCGCCGGGACAGCGCGTGCAGAGCGTGGCCGAGGCGAGCTTCGACGCGTGGATCAAGTACTACCGCACCGACGAGAACACGCCGAACTCCACGATCAGCTACTACACCAAGGGCTCGCTCGTGGCCCTGAAGCTCGACCTCGCGCTGCGCGCGGCGGGCAAGGCGACGCTCGACGACCTGATGCTCGCGCTCTGGCGCGAGACGCCGAAGGAGGGCGCCGGCGGCGAGGGCGCCAACCGCGGCGTGACCGAGGCGGCGATCCTGGGTGTCGTCGCCCGCCTGGGCGGCAAGGCGCTGGCCGCCGACCTGCGGCGCTGGGTGCACGAGCGCGCCGAGATCGACGTGCTGCCCGAGCTCGGGCGCGTGGGCGTGGAGCCCGAGGCCGACACGCTGCCCCTCGCGACGGAGCTGGGGCTGCGCGTCGGCGAAGGGCCCGTCACGGGCGTGATCGTGAAATCGGTGCTCGCCGGAGGAGTCGCCGCGGCGGCGGGCGTGTCGGCCGGCGACGAGCTCCTGGCCATCGACGGCTGGCGTATCCGCCGGCTCGACGACGCCCAGGGCTGGCTGCGCACCGGCGACGCCTGCGAGCTGCTCGTCGTGCGACGCCAGCGCGTGCTGACGCTGCGCGTTCCCGCGCGCGATGCGGGACAGCGGTCCGCCGCGACGCCGATCGGCCTGAAGCTCTCTGCCGCGCCGAACGCGCAGACGCGCGCCCGACGCGCGGCCTGGCTCGGACAGTAGGCGGTGCGCTCGCCCTGGCACGAGACGCCGCGGCGGCGGGTGCTGTGGATCGGCCTCATCGCCGCGGTGGCGCTCGCGCACGGGCTCTTCGGCCTCGGCGTCGCGGCCACGGTCATCGGCTGGCAGCGCTCGCCCGAGCCGAAGCGCATCGACGTCGCGCTGCTGCGCCGCCTCGAGCCCGCGGCGCCGCCGGCGGCGGCGCCCGCCCCGCCCCCCGCGCAGCGGCCCGCGCGCGGTCGCGCGCCGGCGCGACCGGCCTCGTCCGCCTCGGCGGTGGAGGCCGCCGAGGCCGCGAGCGCGGCGGCGCAGAAGGCCGCGCTGAAGGAGCGGGCGCTCGCCCTCGCCGCGGCCCGTGCCGCCTCCGATGCCGCGGCCTCGGCGGCCGCCGCGGCCTCGACGGCCCTCGCCAGCGCCTCGGCGCCGGCCGCGGCCGCCTCCGGCCCCGTCCAGCCCGCGCGGGACTGGCCGCCATCGACACGCCTCACCTACACGCTCACGGGCCTGTACCGCAACGGCCCGCTGTACGGGCACGCCCAGGTCGACTGGCGCAAGCAGGAGCTGCACTACCAGGTCGAGTTCAACTTCAGCGTCACGCCGTGGTTCGACCAGCGCATGTTCAGCGACGGCCAGATCGGCGACGAGGGGCTCGAGCCCACGCACTACGAGGAGACGCGCAAGCTGCCGCTGGCGCCGCCGCGCATCCGCAAGCTCGAATTCGAGGAGGACGAGGTCGTGCTCGCGAGCGGGACGCGCGTGCCGCGGCTGCCGCAGTCGCAGGATCCCGCGAGCCAGTTCGTCCAGTTCGTCTGGCTGTTCACCACGCATCCCGAGTGGCTGCGCGAAGGGCAGGTGATCGGCTTTCCGCTCGCGCTGCCCAACGTGCTGCGCAACTGGCAGTACCGGGTGGGCGCCGTCGAGACCCTGCACATGCCCTTCGGCAGCATCGAGGCCGTGCACCTCACGCCCATCATCGTGAACCGCCGGCCCAACGAGTACCCGTTCGAGATCTGGACCGCGCCGACGCTGCAATACCTGCCGGTGCGCATCCGCGTGCTCCTCGACGAGAGCAACTACGCGGAGCTCAACCTCGACGACAAGCCGTTGCAGGAAGCCGCACCCGCGGTGCCTTCCCTCAAGGACATTCCCGAGAACCAGAGGCCGTAAGACACTGGCCGCCATCCCCACCAGGAGACTTCACATGAACTACGAGACCATCCTCACCGAAGAACTCGAGACCGGCCCGCTGAAGACGGGCGTGATCCGCCTGAACCGCCCGAAGCAGATGAACGCGCTGAGCGACCAGCTCATGGACGAGCTCGGGGCCGCGCTGCTCGCCTTCGATGCGGACGAAGGCATCGGCTGCATCATCGTCACCGGCAACGAGAAGGCGTTCGCGGCCGGCGCCGACATCACGACGATGGCGAAGTACAGCTACATGGACGCCTTCCTCAAGGGCCACATCTCGCGCAACTGGGAGACGATGCGCCAGGTGCGCAAGCCGGTGATCGCCGCGGTGGCCGGCTTCGCGCTGGGCGGCGGCTGCGAGGTGGCGATGATGTGCGACATCGTGATTGCGGCCGACACCGCGAAGTTCGGCCAGCCCGAGATCAAGCTGGGCATCGTCCCCGGCGCCGGCGGCACGCAGCGCCTGCCGCGCGCGGTCGGCAAGGCCAAGGCCATGGACATGGTGCTCACGGGCCGCATGATGGGCGCGGAGGAAGCCGAGCGCGCGGGCCTGGTCTCGCGCGTGGTGCCCGCCGACACGATGATGGCCGAGGCGCAGGCCGTGGCCACGGCCATCTGCGCGCTGGGCATGCCCAGCGTGATGATGGCCAAGGACGCGGTCAACCGCTCCTTCGAGATCGGCCTGACCGACGGCATCGCCTACGAGCGGCGCCTGTTCCACTCGCTGTTCGGCACGGAAGACCAGCGCGAAGGCATGGACGCCTTCATCGCCAAGCGCAAGCCGGCGTTCACGCACCGGTGAGCGCGGCGCCGATCACGGAGGCCGGTCGCGCGGCGGCGCCCGCCGCGGGGCGCCGCCGGTGGATGAAGGCGGCGGCGGGCTGGCTCGCGGGCGGCTTCGGTGCGCTCGGGTGCGACCTGGCGCAGGCCGCCGGGTCGGCATCCCCGATGGCCACGGCGCCTTCGAGCGCCCCGGCGACGCCCGTCGCGCTGGACGATCGCATGCCCGCGTTCTGGCGCGCCTACGACGCATCGCTCGCGCTGCCACCGCAGGAGCGCGCGCAACGTCTGGTGCGGGAATTCTTCTCGCCCGCGCAGGCGCTGTACGCCCGGGCCGGGAGCAAGGCGCCGGACGCCGCGGCCGCCGGGCGCTGGCTCGCGCGGTTCGACCCGATCGCGCCGGACGTCCGCGCGGTGAGCGCACGCGTGACCACCGAGCTGCCGGCGAATCTCGACCGGTTCCGGGCCGCGCTGCCGGACTTCGATCCGGCCGTGTCGCCGATCGCGGTGCTGCCCTCGCTGTTCGCGTTCGATGCCCACCTGGAGCCCGGCGGCGCGACGCTGCCCCTGTTCTTCGGGCCGGACGGCATCGTGCGCTATCACGGCACCCGCGCCGACCTCGACGTGCTGTTCTCGCACGAGATCTTCCACTGCTACCAGGCGCAGCGGAATCCCGCGCTGATGCTGGCCTCGAACCCGCCGGTCTACGGCAACCTGTGGATCGAAGGCGTCGCGACCTGGGCGAGCGGCCAGCTCAATCCGGGTGCCTCGCTGCTGCACGTGCTGCTGGACGACGAAGCCCTGTTCCGCGACGGCCCGCGCACCGCGCCGCGCGTGGCCGCCGCGATGCTGGCGCGCCTCGACGCCACCGACGACGCCACGCTGGCCGGCTTCTTCGGCGCCGGCCAGACCGGGCTCGAGTGGCCCTCGCGGGCCGGCTACTACGTGGGCTACCTCGCGGCGCGCCGCATCGGAGCCGAGCTCTCGATGCGGGAGATGGCGGCGCTGCCGATGGCGCGGATCCGCGAGCGGGTCGTTCCCGTGCTGCAAGACCTCCGCGACGGAAGCGGGGTCGGGTCTTCGACCTGACCCCGGCATTCGGCTGTTCGGTGTCGGGTCACCGACCCGACGACGGCATTCGACCGGCGTCGCCAGCGACATGCCGGGGTCAGGTCGAAGACCTGACCCCGAATTCAGCTCACGGCGCCGGCCGCGTCTCGAATTCCGCGACCACGCTGCCCCGCGCATCCAGCAGCGCGAGCCGCTGGTTGTCGATGCGCCAGCGAGCCACGGACGCCAGGGCCGAGAGGTAGGCCTGCTCCTGCGCCATGCCGCGCGGGCAGGCCGTGCGGGCGGCGGCGGCCTGGCCCAGCGTGAGGCGATCGCCCTCCAGCGTGTAGCGGCCGGCCAGGCGGTTGCAGCCACCGGTGCCCACCACGTGCCGCTGGGCGGATTGCAGCACCAGCTCGGGCGGGTGCTGCGAGGCGCCGGGCTCCAGCGCCTTGCCCCGCAGGGCGACGAGCGTCCAGTCGGTGTTCTCGAGCGGCGCGGTGCCCACCGGCGAATCGCAGTGCGCCTGGGTCGAGATCGCCACGAAACGATCGACCACCAGCGTCGGCCGGGCGGACAGGCGGTCGTCGCCCGTGCGGCGGGCCAGCACGCGGGCATCGACGGTGGCGAGGAGGGCGTCGCCTGGTGCCGGGCGGGCGGCCAGGTAGGCGGCCTGGAGCGCGGCGTTGTCGCCGCCGTCGCGCGCGACCGCGAGGCGGCGGCCGTCGGCGCAGTCGACGAAGGCGGGCGGCGAGTCGGGGACGTAGCGGTAGAGGCCCTGGACGCGCCGGGACGCACCGGCCTGCGCCTCGTCGCCGGCGCGGTGGAGCAGCACCTCGATGCGCTGGGGGGCGCCGGCGTTCAGCGTGGGCACGGCGGTGTCGGAG
>Ga0209051_1003039_pt1 | contig 11348 bp, 12 predicted proteins | sample AraplaCvi_mMS_r2_2_FD_184286 | JGI IMG/M metagenome (GOLD analysis project Ga0209051, IMG submission 184286) | Arabidopsis root microbial communities from North Carolina, USA - plate scrape MF_Cvi_mMS_r2 (SPAdes) (version 2) | ecosystem: Host-associated > Plants > Roots > Endosphere | place...
ACAAGCTGTCCGGGCTGAAGGCAAGAGGAGCTGCAACTGAGGGTCTGCAGCTGTCTTTCAGGAGACTCCGCTTGATGAGCAAATGCCACCGAACCTGTTGCCCAATGACGCAGGACATATGGCGACACTGCACCTGCTGGTATAAGATTTGGCCTCTCGCAAGATGAGGACGGTCGAGTGGTATGGACGGCAGCAAATCGGCTAAATTGAAAATTGGATTTCTGTTGGCAAGGAACTTTACGCTGAGCGCGTTTTCGTTGTTTGTCGACACTCTCCGACTGGGAAGCGACGAAAGGGACAAGTCCGGGCGGGTGGCGTGCGATTGGCTGGTAATGAGTTCCGACCGGCGGTTCGCAACGTCCAGTTCTGGCGTGCAGGTCGTGCCGACAGCGCTGTTGAGGCCCGCAACGGAATTCACCTACATCGTGGTCGTGGGGGGCCGACTTACCGATGCGGAAGCGTTGGACGTTGATACCATTCGGTACTTACGTGGGGCTGTCGAAAATGGAGTTCCTGTGATCGGGCTCTGCACTGGCAGCTTTATCCTGGCCGATGCTGGCTTGCTGAAAGGAAGGACGGCCTGTGTCAGCTGGCTGCATCATAACGAGTTTCGCGAATTATTCCCCGATACTCCCGTAACATCGCACGAACTTTTCGTGGAGGATGACAATATCATTACTTGTGCAGGCGGCAGCAGCGCCGCAGACCTCGCGGCATTTTTGTTGAACCGCCATGTCGGGGAATTCGCCGAGCGGAATGCGCTGGAAATCCTCCAGATCGCCAGACGCCGGGACGCACGGGAAATGCAAACCCGCAACCCGCTCGGCCAAAGAGCCGATGACAAGCGCGTCGAGATGGCGTTGCTGATCATGGAGCAACATCTGGAGGATCTCCTGGAAATCGAGGATATCGCCAGTCAGACGGGGCTGTCGCGCAGGCAACTGGAAAGGTCGTTCAGGACCAAACTCGGAGTCTCGCCCGCTTCGGCTTATCTAAGGGTTCGGCTGGATGCGGCGATGCGACTGGTGAAGACAACAACCCTGCCATTGGCTGAGATAGCCGTCATGTCGGGATTTGAGAATTCTTCGCATTTCATTCGGAAGTTCCGGGAATGCTTCGGAAATCCCCCCGCGACAGTTCGAAAAAACCTCAGGCTGGAGACTGTTCGCGCAGAAAATATAGGTGCTGCTGCGCTTCGACGGACGGCAGCTGAAATCAACCGCACGTGATCGGGCAGTGCCAGGCTCTTGCTGGTGTGTCGCAACCAAATTTTCACCAGACAGTGTTAGTTTGAATTGGTCGCGGGGATGAGAAAACCGAGACATAGGTTGTGGGGTTCGTCTGTCAATTGACGAACCCCATTGCCGTCGCGACCGCTCCCTACGCCTCTGCCTTCAGGGCATGCTTGACGCGAAGTATCGTAACGGCGACGGCAGCCATGACGATCGGGATCGAAACCAGCATGATGACCGGACTGAAATGATAGCCGGCGTGGTCAGCGGTCTCGAACACGAACTTCAGCAGGCTAAGCAGATAGTAGCTGATCGCGATGATCGAGAACCCTTCCACAGCCCGCTGGATTTTGACCTGCGTGGCGGCGCGATCCGCCATGGCCTGGATCTGAGTGGCGTTTTGATACTCGATCTCGACCTGGATGCGTGTCTGCAGCAGGTCGAGCAGGTGCATCGTGGCGCGTGAGAGCTGTTCCAGCCGAAGGGCAGTTGCCTCGCATGTTCTGACCGCAGGCTTGAACCGCCTTTCGACGAACGTGCCGAAGCGCTGAAAGCCTGGGACATGTGTCTCCCGGAGCAGCGCGATCCGTTCCTCTACAATCTTGGCGTATGCTCCGGTTGCTCCGAACCGGTTGCGAGTCTCGGCCGTGGCCGAAATAATGTGCGAGGACAGTATCGTGATGTCCTCAAGGAGCCGCTTGTGGTCGGTCGCCGGAGTCATCAGGTTGCGGTTCGTCAGGTCCACAAGCTTCGTATCATAGCCACCAAGTACGGGAGCGAGCCGCCGCGCTTCAGGAAGGCCGAGTAGCGCCATGGCACGGTAGGTCTCGATCTCAAAGATCCGCCGTACCATCCGTCCCAGCCTGTGCGCATTGAGATCCTTGTTGAAAAGAAGAATTCTGCTCGAATGATCCGGCCGAACTCTAAAATCGGAGCAAACCTGGGCGGAACCGCCGCCGATCGAAGAGGCGGCGGTGTCTCCGAAGTCAAAGGTTCGAAGAAGAGGCCCAAGATCGGCCGGAGCCTCCGGCATGACGAGAATACTGACATGGCAAACGAGGCGAGGGGACGCTAGCCCGGCGAGGGCCGCGAAATCTGTCTCTGCAAGATCGGATTCAGGCCAGGTCTTCGCCTCGGCAGTAAGCTTCCGTACGCGGGTCACCGTGACGAATTCGGTGTGATGCTCGAGCCGGACCGAGATGTCTCCGTCTGCCTGGACGCTGTCGCGAAAGTCTTTGACCACCCCATCCGCAGGCATGAAGGCAACATGCTCGACGATCGCTGGGCCAGCAAAGTATATCGAAGGCCGCGCGTGAAGTTCTGCATTGAAGTCGGTGGGTGCGCGGTCGCTTCTTAGGGATTCATCGGCCTCTGCCTTGTGCGATGAACCAGGGCGCAACTCCTTCTGGGACTTTGAAATCACTCTTGTTCGGCTCCCCGACATCGATGGTACGCTGGCTTTCGCCTGAAAGGTAAAGGTAGGCTACGGAAAACCAGGGCTGTTGGAAAGTGTTGGCGTGCAGCGGCGATGAATTGACTGCGTGCTGCCATGCCGATGACGAAAGATCCTGTTACGCGATCGCGCCGCTGACCTGCTTTTGAACGGCGGCAGAGGTCCTTCGCGCAACCTCCACCTCGGCTTCATTGATTGCCTGATCGATCAAAAAACAAAGAACCTCACTCCGGATCTCGTTTTCAGCCAGGTCTCGGGCGAGACGAAGAGATGCGATCAGATCGGGAAGGGGATCATCCAACACGGTATTCTCCATTAGGGATTTCTGATGGAGATTGCGCACAGGCTTCGAGCTCATGCAAGGTGCTGAACGGCGGATATTGCCTGTCGGAAAGCCGGTTGGTCACGCATTCCAGTGGGTCTGATGCCACTGTTGCAACGCGCCCGCGCCATTCGTGAATGTGTTGCGCGCTAACGGCGACTTCTCCCTGAGGGATGCTGCATTATTCGCAGACTTGGCGACGTCTGATTCGATGATGGGATAGCGGCATCAAGGCATTCACTCCCGCCTCGGCCTGGATGAGGCGGGACGCGCGTCTGCTGACGTCTTCCTGCCGATGACGCCAAGCTTCTCGATCCCCGGGTCATGGACTGTGTGACCTCGCAGAGCGCGTCCCTGGTGGGGGGATCGAAGCGTCGAGGACGGAAACGACGCTTCGCATCATATTCTCCATTCCGCGGTTCTGCTTCGAGGCTTGTTTTGGAGGCTCGCTGGGATGATCGACTGCCCAGGCATCCTCCCCGATCATCGGGACGAACCGAACGTCGCCGAGATCCTCCTCCTTGTACTCGTCCGCACCGACACGCGTGATCCGTTTCAGACATTGCACGCCATCGGGTCCGACGGGAATGATGAGGCGGCCGCCAATGTTCAGTTGCTCCTTCAAGGCATGCGGCACCTTCAGGGCGCATGCGGAAACGATGATGGCATCGAAAGGCGCTGCCTCAGCCAACACCTTGCTGCCGTCGGCAACGCGCACCACGATGTTGGAGTAGTCCAGCTTTTGAAACCGGCCGCTGGCCTGAAATGCAAGCGCCCGATGACGTTCAATCGTGTAGACGTGTCTCACGATCCGGCTGGCGACCGCGGCTGACAGTACTTAATCTCCCCTCGACAGTTTCCTTCCATCACAGGATCGGAAAGGAGATCATCGTGGCGACCGAAACTGACAGCTTCCATCCCGAGGAGCAGAGCATGAGCGAACGCGGCTCCGCTTCGACCATTGCCTTTGTCGACACGGCAATGTCGTCCGATCCCGACCTCGACAGTTCCGAGATCACAATGCGGATGCTTGGGCCGGTACTTTTGCCCGAAGGCTATATCAATGACTACGCCGATCGGGAGAGGGCCATTTCGATCGCTGCGCTGATCGCAGGGCCCGAGAACGTGCAGGACCGAATGCTCGGTCGGGTAATCGAACACGAGCCATTTTTAAGCGCAGCGCGGCTGGGTCTGCAGACAGCTGTTATGCACACCCGGATTTTTTCTGCTCCGCCGGACGTCTCGAATTCACGGAATTTGCCACGGCAGCTGCACTTCGTTTGCGCGTTTTCACTCGGCAGAGTGATACCCGCGACCAAAATGCCCCGAACTGCAAGACACGCGCATTTGGCCCGAATCCTTGGCCCATTGGGTGAGGACGTGCGCCGGATATCGCCACAATTCAAGGACTATCCGGCTTGCATCGGACTAAGGTCCTGTATCGCGATAAGACCTAGGTCCGAAAGCGGACATCTTTGGTCCTATCGCCATAGTTTTGCTTCCCGCGCTGCACCAGACTCTCGTGTGCGACCGAAGCGGTGGCCATCTGAGAGTTTCTCAAAACAGCATGGAGAAGGTGATAAACATGAATGACGTCCTCAAAAACGGCATCGTGCCCCTGATGCTTTCCGCGGGATCCGTTCCTGGCGACGCCATCCGACTGGTTGTGAGATAATGGCCATGCAGCAGACAAAGCGGATCCTGGTGACAGGCGGTGCAGGCTTCCTCGGCTCATTCCTCTGCGAACGACTTTTACAGGAAAAACACGAGGTTATCTGCGTCGACAATTTCTTCACGGGGCGTAGAAGCAATGTCTCGCATCTGCTCGGCGACAGATCCTTCGAGATCATCCGACACGATATTACCTTCCCTCTCTATGTGGAGGTCGATGAGATTTACAATCTCGCCTGCCCGGCTAGCCCCGTTCACTACCAGTACGACCCGGTACAGACGACGAAGACCAGCGTCCACGGTGCAATCAACATGCTCGGTCTTGCCAAAAGGGTTCGCGCGAAGATCCTTCAGGCCTCGACATCCGAAGTCTATGGCGATCCGGAGATTCACCCGCAGAAGGAGGATTACTGGGGAAAGGTCAACCCGATTGGACCGCGCTCCTGCTACGACGAGGGGAAACGCTGTGCAGAAACGCTGTTCTTCGACTATTGGCGCCAGCACAGCCTGCAGATCAAGGTGGCGCGCATCTTCAACACATACGGTCCGAGGATGCAGCCCGATGATGGTCGCGTCATCTCGAACTTCATAGTTCAGGCGCTGCAGAACAAGCCGATAACCATTTATGGCAACGGCCAACAGACGCGCTCTTTCTGCTATGTCGAGGATCTCATCGACGGCCTCGTTCGGCTGATGGGAACACCGGACGAGGTCACAGGCCCAATCAATCTCGGCAATCCTGTCGAGTTCACAATGCTTGAGCTTGCCGAACTGGTCATCGAACTCACCGGAAGCCGGTCGAAGATGGAATTCCTGCCACTGCCCACCGACGATCCGAGGCAACGGCAGCCGGATATCGGTCAGGCTAAGCAGGAACTCGGCTGGAAGCCGAAGGTCCAATTGCGTAACGGTCTTGCGAAGACGATTGCCTATTTCGAAGACCAGCTCTCTTCTGGCGGTTCGCAGCGGGCGGCTGCCGAATGAGCACGGTCCTTGTCACCGGCGGGGCTGGCTACGTCGGATCGCACTGCTGCAAGGCTTTCGCCTCGGCCGGCTGGACGGTCGTGACCTACGACAATCTTTCCCGTGGCTGGCGCGATGCTGTCAAATGGGGTCCGCTTGTCGAGGGAGACATCGGGGACGCCGAGACAATGGCAGCGACCTTACGCCAGTACAAGCCCGATGTGGTGGCGCATTTCGCGGCATACGCTTATGTCGGCGAGTCCGTGGAGCGCCCCGAGCTCTACTACCGAAACAACAGTTTCGGGACACTGGTGCTGTTGGAAGAAATGCTGAAGGCCGGGGTCAACCGGCTGATCTTTTCGAGCACCTGTGCGTCCTACGGCATTCCTGTTCGGATCCCGATCGACGAAGAGCATCCGCAGTCGCCGATCAATCCCTATGGATGGTCGAAATTCATCATCGAACGGATGGTGGAGGATTTCTCGAGGGCTCATGGTCTCAACGCGGTCATGCTGCGATATTTCAATGCCGCAGGCTGCGATCCCGACGGAGAGATCGGGGAGCGGCATGAACCCGAGACCCACGTCGTTCCACTTGCCATCGAGGCAGCGATCCGGTCCGGCCGGGCCTTTACGATCAATGGGACCGATTTCGATACCCGCGATGGAACGGCCGTCCGCGACTACATCCACGTCACCGACCTGGCGCGTGCCCATGTCCTTGCAGGTGACAGGCTGCTGCAGAAGCCCGGCGTGCATGTCTACAATCTCGGCACGGGCAACGGAACGACGGTGAAGGAGCTGGTCGAGGCGGTTGGCCGCGTTTCGGGACGAAGCCTTCCGGTGACCCTTGGTCCTCGCCGACCTGGTGATCCGCCGGCGCTCGTTGCCTCGGCCAGCAAGGCGGAGTCGGAGCTTGGTTGGGTCCCCCGCAATTCGGATATAGACAGGATCATTGAGACGGCGCTCTCCTGGTACGAACGCCGCGTCTGAAGCCTCATCTGCGGCCTGGTGTCAGTAAACCTTGGAGGGCGGCACCGACCGCCTCGACGGAGAATTTGTCGGTAACCCGCGTTCGGGCGGCTGCACCGAGGTGCGCGCGAAGGCCACTATCGTTCTTCAGTCGCCTGAGCGCCCGGGCAATCGCCGTCGGTTGCTCCTGCTCGACCATCAACCCGCCGGAGGCCTCCCCGTTCGCAAATATATCCGGCAATCCCTGTGCGTTCGTTGCGACAACCGGAAGTCCACATGCCATTGCTTCCAGCGGGGCAACCGGCATGCCCTCGATGCGCGACGCCGTGACATAGGCATCGGCCGCCGATAACCAGCGGCGGATCAAGGCACGGTCCGTCGTGTAGTTGGAAAGCCATTGCACGTTCGACAGTCCGCTGTCGGCAAGGAGGTTGGCGAAGGCCTCGCTGTCCTGGCCTGAACCGATGATCACCAGCCGCCCATCGTTATCGTCGGTAAAGCGTGCCCAGGCGTTCAGGAGCACATCCAGGCCCTTGCGGTGGATGTCGATGCGTCCGTGATTGACGGCAATGAAGGGTGCCTGTGGCAGGCCAAGGCCGGCTCGTGCCTCCATGCGATCCATGGCCCGCCATTCCTGCGTGTCCAGCGGATTGGGGATATCGGCGATATCGAGCGCGATCTGCGGATAGGCAAGGGCAAGGCGCTCCCGTTCGGCGGAGGAAGCAACAATGAGCCCCCGACAGGCCCGCAGCGACAGCTGTCGCGCGACCGCTTCAGGGCGTGACAATGTGCGGTCGCCACCCTGGAAGGTCGCATAAAGCGGAAGGTTCATGCTGCGGGAAAGCAAGGCAAGCGCATCGAAGCGGGTATACTCGTATTCCTGCGCAATCAGCATGTCACATGCGGATCGTCTGAGGATTTTCCGGAAGGCAGCAAACGGTGTGGCCATCCAGCGCCGGAGGCTATAGCCGGCAGGGGAATATCCTTGCCGCGGTCGCCTTGCCGGTGCAACCCAGATCGGGGTGCCCGTTCCGGAGTGCACCAGAGACTCGATTTTCTTCACCCGTTCGGATGCACAGACGATGACCGGATTATGACCGACTGCTTTCAGTGCGGCAGCATAGCCGAACAACCAACCACCCGTCATCCGCTCGACGAAATCATTGAGGTCGAGCCCGATCGGCTCGAGAAACTCCTCGATCACGTCACCCCACGGAAAAAGCGCGATAACACGCGATGTCCGATCGCCAGTCATTTGCGCCAGGCAAACGCGGTCTCGGTGCCTCGCGTGGAGGGGCGGTGCATCAGGTAACCGATCAGCGTTACCGGTGCCGCCAGTGCATAAAGGACCTTACGGCGGCGGCGCCCGAGCCGGGAAAACGAGACGTCATGGAAGAACGCCGTAGCGGGATTGATGAATGTGGCGCGCCGTTCCGGCCGCCGGTCAAAGAGCGCCGCGAGTTCGGGATCGTGGTAGCCCCGCCTGACATGGCCCCATTCTCGCATCAACTCGCTTTCATGCGGGCAATGGCGTTTCATCACGCTGAAATATGGATAGTGCCAACCAGCCTCCGGCGTGGAGATCAGGATATGACCGCCGGGCCGTGCCACGCGTAACGCCTCCTGCGCTGCCAGGCGATCATCCTCGATATGCTCCAGCACATCGAACAGAGTGACGATGTCGAAGCTGTTGTCATCGAATGGAAGTGCGCAGGCATTGCCGCAAATGAACGTCGACTTCGCCCAGGCGGGCTGATGCTTTTCCAGTTCCGGGTCGATGTCGAGCGTGACAATCTCTGCGTCAGGGTAGAGGATGCTGGCGAGCCCGCTGCGACCACCACCGATTTCCAGCACTTTACCGGTGCCTCCGGTCTCCTTCGGCGCGATGCGATGGATGGCGCGCATCTTCTCGCGATAAAACAGACCGTCGGTCAGTCCGTTTGGATATGGATTTCCGGCGAGGAACCGGGCAAGCGGTGCCTTTTTTATCATTATACTGTTTCCTCGTTTGCGTTGGCGACCATGCGCACCGGGATGCGCCGCTTTCTCCAGCCGAGGCGCAGCGCATACTGCAGCCCGGCCACCCAACCCTGCACTTCGGCGGCAAGAATTCCGAGCCTTCCCGGCGGCCCCTGAAGGAGCGATTTGACGAACGTCCTCAGGAAGTAAGCTGGCAGTTGCTTGCAGATACGCACGATATTTCCGCGGTCGCCGAAGTTGTCGTATTGCACGAGAAGTGCGGCCACATGGCCCTTCATGTAGGCTCGTATCTGCCGCTTCAGTCCCGGCCAGTCGCTTCGATGGTGGTGGAAGACAACGGCCCTCGGTTCGTAGAGGCACGCGCCGCCGGTCGCCAGAAGCCGATACCAGATTTCGGAATCCTCGGAGCATCCGGCCGCGCCAGCACCGAGGCGCTCGTCGAACATGCCGATCCGTTCGAAAACCGATCGCCTGAACGCCATGTTGGCTCCGGCGCCGATCTTCCACACATGCGCACCGCTCGGCCTTGTTTCTTCGAAGAAGCGACGGTCGAAGATCAGCGGTACGAACGTCGTCCCGAAACCGCCGAGCGTGAACTGGAAGAAACGTTGCGCCGCCGTATCAAGGCGTGCGGGAAGCACCAGGCCTGTAAACGCCTCGATATTCCGGTCCGCAAAGGCGCGCGCGACTTCGGCGGTCCAGCCGGGATGGACTTCGACGTCGTCGTCGGTAAACGCCACGATCGTCAGCCGGCTTGCCCGGATCCCGGCATTTCTTGCCACGCTCAATCCGGGACGCGGTTCATGGACGTAGCGAACCCTCGAAAACTCTGCGCACAAGCCCCTGGCATTGCCGTCAGAAGAGTTGTCGACGACGATAATTTCTCCTGGCGGACTGCGCTGTGCTGAAACGCTGCGAAGGCAATCGGAAAGGGCGGACCCGCGATTACGCGTGCAGATCACCACGGAGATTTCATCTCCAGGCAGGGATGACGAGCAGGCAACGCTGTCGAGGCTCTTGACAGGGTTTTCGATGCCGGCGGCGGTGGCCAGGGACAGCTCGGGTTTCGGCCATCCTTCATAGGTGGCCCGCAACGGTGCGCCGAGCTCCGAACTGCGCGCCTCCAGTTGCGCGGCCGCGAATTCGGAAGCCAGCTGCCGCAGCCGAGGGTGGCTATAAGGCAGTTCCTCGCAAAGAGACGCTTGCGTTCCGAGCGGCAGGTCCTTCCACCAGAAGACGGAGAGTGCAGCGCCACGTTCCGGGCTGGTATGGGCGGTGGAGAGGTCCACGTGGCGCACCTTGAAGCCATCTGCACTCATGGATTCTTCTCCCGGATCGCCTGGCTGCGAGCCGTTGACCGGTCATACTCGCCGGCAAGGCCGCAAATTCCGCCCCACAATTCCGCCATCGCGAAGCGCAGCTCCTGGCCACGGAACCGACCTGCGGCGCGCACGAGCGACTTCAGTTGGTCGAGGAACCACCAGCGAACCATGGCGCGGTGGCGGGCCCGCATCTCATCGTCTGTCCGATAGCTCTTGACCAGAAAGGCCATCATACCGAGACCCCAGGTCCAGTATTGTCGCCGGAGCTGGGGGATGGTCTCACGATGCTCGTGATAGACTGCGTATTCCGGCTCGTAGATCATCGGTCGGCCCGCGCGCAGCACCCGGTAGAAAATGTCGAGATCGCCGCCACCAGGCAGCGGCGCGCCCGTATCGAGCGCCTCATCGAAGCCGCCGAGCGCGATCAGCAAGGTGCGGTCGAAGGCCATGTTGCATCCTGCGCCGAGAACGCCTGATCCAACCGGATGCAGCGGGTTGTCGAAACGGGCATTGTGGAACTCCCGTCGGGCAAAGCCGCGGCCAAATCCTCCGCGTCGCTCGAAAAAGACCTGTGCGTCGGTGTCGAGACGATACGGCAGCACGAGGCCGGTGAAGCCACCGGCATCGGGGTTCCCGGAACATGCCTTGGCAAGTCCCCCAAGCCAGTTGCGGTCGACCACTACATCATCGTCGAGATAGGCAATAAGGTCCCCGCTTGCGACATGAAGAGCGGCATTGCGAGCAAAATCCAGCCCTGCCTTGGGTTCGAAAACATAGCGAACGTCTTCGAAGCCCGCGACGGCATCACGCGTACTTGCGTCGACTGACGCGTTGTCAACGACGACGATTTCGACGGAGCTGAAGGCCGATTGCCTCCGAACACGATCGAGCGAAGTCAGTAGCCGGGACAAGCGCTGTGCCCGATCCTTCGTACAGATCACGATGCTGAGATTGGGCAGTGTTCTTTCCTGTTCTGAGCGTCTGTGTGTCAGGTCCTCTTCCAGCCTGGCGACAAGGATGCGTCTCGCAAAGCGTTCGTCGGCAAGGGTTTTCAGTTGTTCGACGGTCATCGTCGAACCCGAGGCCAGCGCGATCATCTCGAAGCCGATCAACCGGTCGCGCCAACGGGCGACAAGGCCGATCCCGTCCTGCCCGGGTGAGAGCTGAATGGGCTCAAATGGCTTTGACAATTCGATGTCAGCAAGCATGTAGGTCATCGGTTCACCTCCACTGAGGGGCGCCCCTGCTGAAATTCATAGAGCCTTGCAAAGTGACCCTTCCGCTGGAACAGATCATCCGGCGAGCCAACCTCCAGGACGCGACCTTTTTTCATTACGATGATCTGGTCGGCTGCCTGGATGGTCGAAAGCCGATGGGCGATGACGACGACGGTGCGGTTGTGGGCGTACTCGTCGAGTGCCAGCTGGAAGGCCT
>Ga0209051_1003041_pt1 | contig 11345 bp, 9 predicted proteins | sample AraplaCvi_mMS_r2_2_FD_184286 | JGI IMG/M metagenome (GOLD analysis project Ga0209051, IMG submission 184286) | Arabidopsis root microbial communities from North Carolina, USA - plate scrape MF_Cvi_mMS_r2 (SPAdes) (version 2) | ecosystem: Host-associated > Plants > Roots > Endosphere | place: USA...
CGACAAGAACCCCACGCTGACCATCATGGCCCTGGCCTGGCGCACGGCAGACCACATCGTCGACCGCTTCCGCAAGAAGGAGCTTTGAGCATGGACCGCAGACAGACCTTGCAATGGATGGTGGCCGCCAGTGCTGCGCTGGGCGCCGAGATGTCCGCCGGCGCGACGCCCGCGCGCAAGCCCGGCAAGACATACGGCACCGACCCCAAGCTGACCAAGAGCTATGCCAGCGGCGAACTCTGGCCGCTGACATTCACGCCCGAGCAGGCGCGCACCGCCCGGGCGCTGTGCGGCCTCATCATCCCGGCCGACGAGCAGTCGCCCAGCGCCGCGCAGTTGAAGGTGCACCTCTTCATCGACGAGTGGATCAGCGCGCCCTACCCCGACCAGGCCAAGGACAAGACCTTGATCGTCAAGGGCCTGGCCTGGTTGGACACCGAGAGCGGCAAACGCTTTGGTGGCAAGCGCTTCGACCAGCTCGACGTCGCTCAGCAAGCGCAGATCGCCGACGACATCTGCTGGATCGGTGGCGCCAAGCCCGAATTCACCGAGGCCGCGCGCTTCTTCAAGCGCTTCCGTGACCTGACGGCCGGCGGCTTCTACACGACGCCCGAGGGCAGCAAGGATCTCGGCTATGTCGGCAACGTGCCGTCCGTCACCTTCGACGGCCCCCCTCTCAAAGTCTTGCAGATCGTTGGAGTCGCCTGATGAAACTCGCTTCCCTTGCAGCAGCAACATTGGCCTTTGCCGCCACCGCTCAAGCCGCCGACATGAACGTCAACACGCTGAGTTCTGAAGAGAAAGCCGCCGGCTGGCAACTGCTGTTCGACGGCAAGTCGCTGGACGGCTGGAAAGCCAGTGACCAGCCCGGCACCTTCAGCGTCAAGGACGGCGCCATCATCGTTCACGGCCCGCGCTCGCACCTGTTCTACGTGGGCCCGGTGCAGCAGCACGAGTTCAAGAACTTCGAGTTGAAGGTCGACGTGATGACCTTCCCCAAGGCCAACTCCGGCGTCTACTTCCACACCAAGTGGCAAGAGGTGGGCTGGCCCAACCTGGGCTACGAGGTGCAGGTCAACAACTCGCACAGCGACCCCAGCCGCAGCGGCGGCCTGTGGGGCGTGCAGGACTTCCCGCGCGTCATCGCGCCGGACGGCCAATGGTTCACGATGACCACCCGCGTCGAAGGCAAGCATGTCACCACGCGCATCAATGGCGAGTTGGTGGCCGACTACACCGAGGAGAGCCCCATCGTGCGCAAGAAGGGCCTGGAGCAGCGTTATCTGGCCAGCGGCACCTTCGCGCTGCAGGGGCACGACCCCGAAAGCGAAGTGCACTTCCGCAACATCAAGGTCAAGGTGTTGCCCTGAATTAGAAGCAGGTGCCCAGGAAGTCGGCTGCAGCGTCCGACAACCCCACGATCTTGTTCGTGGCCTGGCGGTAGTACTTGAAGTTCAGTTCGGTCTCGGGGCGGCCGTCGTTCCAGTCCGCGAAGGGCTTCAGTTCGGCGCGGCCCATGCGCCGCTTGGCGCGGGCGGTGCGCTTCACGGCGATGTTGACGCGCGGCGTCTGGCGCTCGATGCCGGGCTTCCTTGGCACGGCCGAAGCGGCCGTGACGATGCCGCGCGCGATGAGGCCGCTGCCGCCCTCGTTCTCGCTGGCAAAGACGTAGATCGTGTCGCCGGTGGCTATTGATTTGCCGCCGTACATGGTCTTCTGGGCGTCGAAACGCCAGCTCGCCGCGCCCGGGTCGGTGATCTCGACCTTGATCGCGAACGTCGCCACGCGCAGGGTCAGGCGCTCGAAGTACTGGGAGGCGGGGGCCTCAGGTCGCTGACGCGGCGGCCGCGCTTGGCCGCGGCCGAGCGCAGATGGGTCAGCGACTCCACGCGCTTGAGCAGTTCGCGGTCGTTCCAGGGCTTCTTGAAGATGCCGTAGACGCCTTCGATCTGGCCCACGCGGCCGTGCAACTCGTCGTGGCCGGTGATGGCGATGACGGGCAAGTCCTCGGTCGTCAGGCTGCCGTGCACGTCGGCGATGAGCTCGAAACCGTCCTTGTTGGGCATCTCGAGGTCGGTGATCAGCACGGCCACCTCGGGGTTGCTGTCCAGCGTGGCGAGGGCTTCGTTGCCGTCGTTGACCTGCAGCACCGTGAAGCCGGCGCCTTCCAGCAGCCGCTTGAGCTTGGTGCGCACGACCGCCGAGTCGTCGGCGATGAGGATGGACGGCGGGCCTTCGGGCTCGCTGAGGGGCGGCGGCACCATGGGCGTGGGCGCCGTGACGAAGGCGCTGGCCATGGACGGGCCGGCGTTGGGGCCCAGCGGCAGGGGCGGCAGCACGACGGGCGGTCGGGCCGCGCGCGGCGGCATTTCGGGCGGCCGCGGCGGCGGCGAATACTCGCGCGGCGGCCGGTAGTCGTCACGCTTGAAGGCGGCGATGAGCACGATGATGGCCAGCGGTACCGCGATCAGTACCGGCATCAGGTAGGCGCCCAACAACTCCTGCAACTCGTGAAACATCTCCATCCCCGGGGTGTAACAGCGGGCAGCCTAACACCCGTCAACGGCTCGCACCATTCATGAAAGCCGTCAATGCCGGAGATTGCACATGTTTCGGCTTCAAAAGGTCAACACGAAGCAGGCACCACCGCCCGCGCGACGGGCATGTCGCACCGTGCCGCCCAGCCCATGCACGAGTTGGCGCACGACGGCCAGGCCCAGGCCGCTGCCGCCTTCGCGGGTGGTGAAGAAGGGCGTGAAGATGCGCGACTCCAGCCCCGGCGCCACACCCGGGCCGTTGTCGCTGACCGTCAGCCGCAGCCGCGCGCCCCGGCTCAGCCGCGCCTCGATCAGCAGCCTGGGGGCGGGCCTTCCCGCACAGGCCTGCAACGCGTTCTGCGCCAGGTTGATCAGCACCTGTTCCAGCTGGGCTGCGTCGGTGCGCAGCGACAGTGTCTCGGGCTCCACGCTCACGTCCACCGCACCGCCCGCGGCTGCCCAGGCCGGCGTGACGAGGCGCTGCACCGCCTGCAGCAGCGGCGTTAGCGGGGTGTCGGCCAGCGTCGGCGCCGGCGGCTGGCTCACGCTGCGGTAGCGCTCCACAAAACCCTGCAGATGCTCGGCGCGGCGCGCCAGCGCAGCCAGGGCCGCGCTCAGCTCCTCGGTCTCGCCCGCTTCCAGCAGCGCCGGCGCGCTGCCGGCCAGCGAGGCGATGGGCGTCAGCGAATTCATGATCTCGTGCGTCAGCACTTGCACCAGCTGGCGCCAGGCGACAAGCGTCTCGGTCTCCAGCTCCGATTCGATGGGCGCCAGCGCCGCCAGCCGCCAGGCTTCGTCCTGCACCGTCAGCGCCGACACGGCCAGCACCGCGCGCTCCTGGCCGTGCTCGGTGGGCAGCGTGACGACGCGCCGGCCAGGCTGGGCGTCCAGCAGCGCCAGCAGGGCGGCCGGCTCGACGGCGCGGCCCGGGGCGATCAGCCGGCGCGCGGCGGCGTTCAAGGCCAGTGGCGGCGCACCGGCTACGAGGCGCCACAGCGCCAACGGGGCATGTTCCAGCGCGGCGTCGAGGTCAGGACGGGGTGCGGGCAGCGGATCGGGGGGAAGGGGTTTCGGTTGGTTGGCGAGACGGGTCAAGGCGTTCCAACCGAAGGCCGCGGCGGCAAGGCCGGCCAGTGCGCAAGCGACGAGGGCTCGTGGCGAATCCTGAGTGGCGACGGCCCCCGCCGCGCTGGCGGCCAGCATCACTGACGCAATGGCGACGCGGCTTCTTTCAGAGGCCATGCTTTTCGAGCCGCCTGTAAAGCGCCGCGCGACTGACGCCCAACAGCTTGGCCGCCTGGCTGATATTGCCATCGGCCTGGGCCAGGGCTGCCTGCACGGCCTCGCGTTCGCGCTGGGCCAGGTCCAGCGCCGGCTCGGCCGGAACGGCGGCTGGAGCCGAAATTGCCACGAGGCCAAAGTCGTCCCAGGTGAACAGCGGCCCGCGCGCCAGCAGGGAGGCGCGTTCGCAGGCCTGGCGCAGCTCGCGCACATTGCCCGGCCAGCGGTAGGCGCAAAGCCGCGCCAGCGCCTCGGCCTCGACGTCGCGCGCCGGTCTGCCTTGCGCGAAGTGAGCCAGGTAGTGGCGCAGCAGCAAAGCCACGTCGCCCGCGCCGCGCTCGCGCAGCGGCGGCACGCGCAGCACCACGGTGTTGAGCCGGTACAGCAGGTCGGGCCTGAAGCGGCGCGCGTCGAACAGCTCGGCCTCGGGCACATTGGTGGCGGCCAGCACGCGCACGTCCACGGCCACGGGCTTGTCGCTGCCCAGCGGCGTCACCTCGCGGCGCTCCAGCGCGGCCAGCAGCTTGGCCTGCTGCGGCAAGGGCAGGTTGCCGATCTCGTCGAGAAGCAGCGTGCCGCCGGCCGCCGCGACAAAGCGCCCCGGCCGCGATTCGCGCGCGTCCGTGAAGCTGCCGCGGCGGTGGCCGAACAGCTCGCTCTCCACCAGCGCCTCGGGCAGCGAACCCATGTCCACGGCCAGCAGCGGGCCCTTGGCTCGCGGCGAGGCGCGATGCAGCGCACGTGCCACCAGCTCCTTGCCGACGCCGTTCTCGCCCAGGATGAGCACGCTGGCCTCGCTCGCGCCCACCTGGGCGATCTGCGCGCGCAGTGACTGCATCGCAGTCGACTCGCCCAGCAACTCGCCCGCTGCAGGCACCGGTGCGCGCCGTGCCAGCGCGGCCTGCACGCAGGCCACCAGCCGCTCGTTGGCCCAGGGCTTGGTGATGAAGTCCACCGCGCCGGCCTTGAGGGCCTGCACGGCCAGCTCCACCTCGGCATAGGCCGTCATGACGATGACGGCCGGCGCATTGCGGCGCGCCACCACCTCGCGCAACAGCGCGAGGCCCGCGGCGCCGTCGCTGGCGCCGGGCCGGAAGTTCATGTCCAGCAGCAGCACGTCGGGCGCTATCTCGTCAAGCGCCGCCGGCAGCTCGGCCGGGTCGTGGCGCACGGCCACCGGCCCCAGCTTGCGCAAGGCCAAGCGCGCGGCCAGGGCCACGTCGGAGTCGTCGTCGAGGATCAGCAAGCCGCTCATGAGAGGGCGCGACTCTAAGCGGCCGTTGTCCGCCTCGGCAAGGCGGTGTCCGGAAGCGGACAGTGAAGGTGTCCGCAAATGGACATCGGTACCCGCCTTTCCTGGGGAAGGCGGCCTGGCCCGGCTCTTGCACTGAGTCCCCTCATGAAGCTGCTTCCCTCCCCCACGTTCTGGCGCGGTGCCTGGCGCCAGTTGCGCGCCGAGCCCGGCCCCGCGGCCCTCGTCATCGCCGGCCTGGCCCTGGGCCTGGCGCTGACGCTGCTGACCGCCAGCTTCCTGCAGGATGTCCTGTGGCCCGACGCCGGACTGCCCGAGCGCGACCGGCTCGTCACCTTCGAGTTCAAGGCGCGGGGCCCGGGCGGCATCACGACGGAATGGTTCGGCGTCGTGCCCGCCGTGCCGCTGCATGCGGGGCTGAGGGCCAATGGTGCGCCGGTGGGTCCCATGAGCCGCGTGCTGTTCACGCAACTGCAGGCGCACGTCGCCGATGCGCAAGGCGTGCAGCGCAGCTCCCGCATCGACATCGCGCTGGCCGATGCCGATATCCAGGACTTGTTCGGCCTGCGTCCGCTGGCCGGCGACCTGGCGGCGGCACTCTCCACACCTGAGGGTGTGGCGTTGAGCGCGGACGCCGCCGAGAAACTGTTCGGCACCATCCAGGTGGTGGGGCGCACGTTCACGATCTCGCTGCCGCCCGACCCTGAAGGCCGCACACCGGCCATGCAGTTCTCGCTGACCGTCAAGGCCGTGCTGCCCGCGCGCAATCTCAACGCCACGCTGAACTTCGACGCCATCGCCGGCTTCAACGCCCCGGCCGCCAAGGCCTATCTGGCGCGCTCGGACACCTGGTACCAGACCACCGGCAACCTCTACGCCAGGATGCATCCCGGTGCGCAGGCCGAGATGCTGAGCACGCTGGCGCAACGCCTGATGGACCAGCAGCCCATCCCGCCAGGTTTTCCCATGGACTTCCTCAAGGGCGGCGGCAAAGCGGCTTACATCCGCGCCCTGCCCTTGGCCGACGTGGGCCTACACGGCGGCGGCAGCGCGCAGCGCCGCCTGCAGCTCGGCAGCCTCGCGGCCGCGGCGGCCGGCGTGCTGTCGCTGGCGGTCATCAACTTCGTCAATCTGTGGAGCGTACGCACGCTCAAGCGCCAGCGCGAGATCGGCCTGCGCAAGTCGCTGGGCGCGGGCGCAACGCAGCTCGCGGCACAGTTTTTCGCCGAGGCCCTGGTCGTCGCGGGCCTGGCCGGCGCGCTGGGCCTGCTGATGGCCTGGTGGGCCACGCCGGCGGCCCAGGTACTGATGCAGCGCCCCTTCCACGCGCCCGTGCTGGCGCCGGGCATGGTGGGGCTGACGGCGGTGCTGTGCGTGGCGATTGCTGCGGTCAGCGCGCTGCCGCTCGGCAGCATCGCGCTGCGCGTGCGGCCGGCGGAGTCGCTGGCGGGCCGCAGCCACAGCGAAGGCCGGGCCAGCCGCTGGCTGCGCCGCGTGATGACGACGCTGCAATTCGGCGCCGCCGCGGTCTTCGCGTCGCTGGCCTTCACGGTGCTGTGGCAGGCCGAGCACACGGTCAACATCCCGCGCGGCTTCGAGATGCAGGACCGCGTGGCCATCGACCTGCCCTGGGAGGCACAGCCCGCGCAGACCAACGCGCTGCTGGAGCGCATCCGCAGCTGGCCCGAGGTCATCGCGGCCACGGCGGCCGAGGACGTGCCGGGGCGCGACTTCGCCAGTTGGTACGGGGAGTTCCGCGGTGCTGGCGGCAAGTCGGTGAGCCTGCGCACCGGCGTGGGCTTCACGCCGGGCTACTTCCAGACTTATGGCATGCGTGTCATTGCCGGCCGGCTGTCGGCGGACCATGTCGCCGAGGTGGCAAAGAAAGGCATCGTGCTGGACCGCAGCGCGGTGCGTGCCCTCGGTTTCGCCAACCCCGAGGAGGCGGTGGGCCAGACGCTGGGCACGGCGCCCAACATCGACGACGGCCAGCCGGCCACGGTGGTGGCAGTCATCGACGACATCCGCCTCGAAGGCCCGCGCAGCCCGCCGCAGCCGCACGCGATCCGGCCCGCGGTGGAGCGTGGTTCGGCCGTGATCGGCGTGCACAGCCGCCAACCGCAGGCCACGGCCGCGAAGCTGACCACCCTGGTCAAGGAGCGCTTCCCCGATGCCGGTGCCGTGGCCCTGCCCATGCGCGACATGCTGATGCAGAAGGTGGTGGACGACACGCGCCTGGGCAGGCTCGTGAGCATCGCGGGCCTGATGGCGCTGGGCCTCGCGGCCGTAGGCATCTATGCGCTGGCCGCCTACACATTGCGCTTGCGCGAGCGCGAGATCGTGCTGCGCAAGCTGCACGGCGCGGGCCCGGGCGCGGTGGCGGGTCTGCTGGCACGCGAGTTCGCCGGCGTGCTGGGGGTGGCCTGCGCCGTGGCGCTGCCTTTTGCGGCCTGGCTGTCGCAACGCTACCTGGCGGACTTCGTCGAGCGCGCACCCGTAGGCCCGTTCTCGCTGTGGGTGCTGTTGGCCGCTACCGCGCTGCTGGCCGCCGTGACGGCGCTGGCCGTGGCCCGCCATCTGCACGCCGCACTGGCGCTGCGTCCATTGCAGGCTTTGCGGGGATGAGCGCGGTGCTCACGTCTGGCGTGGCGATGGACCGTCGCATCGCGGCCCCGTCGCGCCGCTGGCGGGTGGCCCTGGCCATCGCGCTGGCCGCTGCTGCCGCAGGGCTGCTGGCGCGCTACTGGCCGAGTGGCGTTCCGGTCGCGCGCGGGGACGTGGAGATCGCCGCCGCGCGCACGGGCCCGTTCCGCGACGTGATCGTGGGCCGTGCGACCGCCCAGCCGCTGCAGTCCGTGTTGCTGGACGCCACCGAGGACGGCCGGGTGGAGCAGGTGCTGGTGAAGGACGGCGCCAGCGTCGAGGCCGGCCAGCTTCTCGTGGTGCTGGCCAGCAGCCAGCGCGCGCAGGAGTTGATGGCCCGCTCCAGCGAAGCGGCGCAACAGCTCGCCAACCTCGCCACCTTCCGCGCGGCGCTTGCGCAGGCCCAGGCCACGCAGCGTCGTGAAGTCACGCAGGCCGAGTTCGAGCTGGAGCGCGCGGCACGCCTGCACCAGCGCAACCGCGACCTGGCCGCGCAAGGCTTTTTGTCGCCGTCGGCGCTGGAGGACTCTGTCGACAAGCTGGCCATGGCCCAGCGCCTGCTCACGCAGCTGCAGGCCGATGGCCGGGAAGAGCTTCGCACCCGCGAGCAGTCCGTGCAGGCTATGCAGCGCGCCGTGACCGACCTGGACCAGCGCCTCACCGCCATGCGCGCCGCCAGCGAAGGCCTGGCCGTGCGCGCGCCGGTGGCCGGCCGCGTCACCGGCCTGGCGCTGCAGGTGGGCGAAAGCGTGCGCAGTGGCAGCCGTATCGCCCGGCTGGACAGCCTGGGCCGCTTCAAGCTCGAGCTGCGGCTGGACGAATTCCACCTGGCCCGCGTGCGCGAGGGCCTGGCCGCCGAGCTGGTGCACGAAGGCCGCAGCCATGCGCTGCACGTGACTCGCATCGACCCGCAGGTCAAGGACGGCCGTTTCGCCGTCGAGCTGGCCTTTGATGCCGACCCGCCGCCGCTGCAGGTGGGCCAGGGCCTGGACGTGCGCCTGACGCTGGGCCAGTCGCAGGCCGCCCTGCTGCTGCCCGACGGCGGCTTCTACGCCGACACCGGCGGCGCCTGGGCCTTCGTGCTCGACGCCGACGGCCGCCATGCCACCCGCCGCCCGCTGCAACTGGGCCGCCGCGCCGATGGCGTCATCGAGGTGCTGGGCGGCCTGCAGCCCGGCGAGCAGGTTGTCGTCTCCCCTTATCGCGCCTTTGCCGGCGCCACTGCCCTGGACCTTCACTGAGCCATGTTCAAACTCCGCCACCTGACCAAGACCTTCCGCACCGGCGACATCGAGACCACGGCGCTGGACCGCATCGACCTCGACATCGAGGCCGGCGAATACCTGGCCGTCACGGGACCCTCGGGCTGCGGCAAGTCCACGCTGCTGGGCATCCTGGGCCTGCTGGACGCGCCCTCCGGCGGCGAATACTGGTTCGACGGCCACAACGTGGCCGGCTGGAACGAGAAAAAGCTCAACGGCCTGCGGCGCGGCCGCATCGGCTTCGTGTTCCAGAGCTTCAACCTCATCGACGATCTCAGCGTGGCCGAGAACATCGCGCTGGCGCTGGAATACGGCGAGCTGCCCGCGCGTGCCCGCCGTGACCGTGTCGCCGAGGTCATGGACCGGCTGGGCATCGCCCACCGCGCCGGCCACCGGCCCAGCCAGTTGAGTGGGGGCCAGCAACAGCGCGTGGCCATCGCCCGCGCCATCGCGGCCCGCCCGGCCCTGCTGCTGGCGGACGAACCCACCGGCAACCTGGACAGCGCCCACGGCGCCGAAGTCATGCGCATCCTGCGTGAACTGAACGCTGAGGGCACGACACTGGTCATGGTCACCCACTCGGCCGAACACGCCGCCCAGGCCTCGCGGGTGCTGCGTTTGCGCGACGGTCGTGTCGTTGTGGACGCATTGGCGACCGCCTGAGTCCCCACGACCGTGGCGCCGAGGCGTGGCGCGCTTAGGATGCCGGCCCATGCACCCCCTAGTTCGTGGCCTGGCAGCTCTGCTCGTCGCCTTTGGCGCGAGCTTTGCCTATGGCGACGACGGTGCCGGGCCGCTGGAAGTGCAGTTCCGCCGCGTCAGCGTGCCGCAGAACTCGGTGCCCTCCATCGCGCAGGACAAGGCCGGCTTCATCTGGATCGCCACCAACAAGGGCCTGACGCGCTACGACGGCTACCGGCTGCGCCCTATTGAGCAGAGCGGCGAGACGACCGCCCAGCGGAGCCTGGGTTGGGTGCGGGCGCTCACTCCCGCAAATGATGGCCGCATGTGGGTGGGCACGGAATTCCAGGGCCTGGTGGCCTACGACCCGGCACAGGACCGGGTGGAAAACCACGGCAGCGCCCAGGGCGGCAGCGGGCCGCACGCGCCCATCCGTGCGCTGGCCGAGGGCCGCGACGGCGCGATCTGGGTGGGCACGCTGGGCCAGGGCCTTTACCGCTACACGCCCGCCAAGCGCACTTTCGAGGCGCATGAACTGCGCTGGCACGGCCAGGCCGAGAAACGCATCCTGGCGCTGCGCGCCGGCAGCGACGGCACGGTCTGGGCCGGCCATTGGCGCGGCGTGGCGCGTCTCGTCAACGGCGCTTGGGAGAACCTGGCACTGCCGGGCTTGGCCGACGGCGTCCCCGTCACCGCGCTGACCGAGGACCGTGGCGGCCGCATCTGGCTGGGCACGCAGGACGGGCACCTGGGGCTGGTGGAGCAGGGCAGCGTGCGCTGGGTGCAGGAGCTGGGCATGCCCATCAACGCGCTGGCCGAGGCTGCGGACGGGCGGCTGTGGGTGGGCAGCAAGGTGGGCTTGTTCTGGATCAACCCGTCCAACGGTGCCATCGAGGCGCGCCTCCGCCACGACCCACGCCGCATCACCGGCCTGGCCGGCAACGACATCAGCGGCCTGCTGCGCGACCGCAGCGGCGCCATGTGGGTCAGCGGCTACGGCCTGGGTGTGCAACGCCACCTCTACCACCCGGCCCTGGCCGTGCGCGGCCCCGACGCCGACCCGGGCAGCCCGCTGGCCGAGGCCGATGTGCGCACCGTGCTGGCGCTGAAGAACGGCGAAGTGCTGGCGCCCACGCAGACCGGCCACCTGGCGCGCCTGGACGGCCGCCCGGGCCGCAACCTGGCGACGCTGGGCGAATGGCCGCGCGAGCGGCACAGCGTCGTGGAGATCATGGCCGAGGCGCCGGACGGCAGCCTTTGGATGGCGGCGGCCGGCCGGCTGGAGCATCGCGAGGCCGGCGGCCGCCTGCTGCGCGACTGGGCGCTGGACGGCGGCCGCGCCCAGCAACTGCTGCTGCGCAAGGACGGCAGCGTCTGGATGGGCATGCAGGAGGGCTTGTACCGCCTGCCCAGCGCGTCGGCCTCTGCGCTGGAGCGCGTGCACCCGCTGGGCGGCTTGCTGCTGCACGGCGGCGTCTACGTGCTGCGCCAGGCGCCGGACGGGCGCCTGTGGGTGGGCGGCCAGCAAGGCCTGTACCGCGAGCGCGAGCCCGGCGACGGCGGCCTGGCCGTCGTGCCCCAGGCCCCCAACGAGACGCTGGCCAGCCCCATCATCATGAGCCTGCTGTGGAGCCGCGACGGCACGCTGTGGGTGGACACGCCGGTCAGCGGCCTGCATCGCATGCGCGG
>Ga0209051_1003042_pt1 | contig 11343 bp, 12 predicted proteins | sample AraplaCvi_mMS_r2_2_FD_184286 | JGI IMG/M metagenome (GOLD analysis project Ga0209051, IMG submission 184286) | Arabidopsis root microbial communities from North Carolina, USA - plate scrape MF_Cvi_mMS_r2 (SPAdes) (version 2) | ecosystem: Host-associated > Plants > Roots > Endosphere | place...
GTCCAGGCGCAGCGCGTTGTGGTCGACCACGTCCAGCAGCCGTCCCGGGGTGGCCACGACCACGTCGGCGCCGCCGCGCAGGCTCATCAGCTGCGGGTTGATGGACACGCCGCCGGCGAGCACCGCGAGCTTGAAGCGGCCGGGGAACGCACGCGCCATCGCCATGAAGAACTCGCCGACCTGCGTCGCGAGCTCGCGCGTGGGCACGAGCACGAGCGCGCTCGTGCGCCGGGTCGTCGCGCGCGCCGTGCTCTCGAGGCGCCGCGCGACGATGCCCAGGGCGAACGCGGCCGTCTTGCCGGAGCCGGTGCGGGCCGAGGCCAGCAGGTCGGCGCCCGACAGGGCCGCGGGCAGGGCGGCCGCCTGGATGGCGGTGGGCCGCTCGTAGCCGTGCGCGTGCAGCGCGTCGACGAGCGCGGGGGACAGGCCGAGGCCGGCGAAGGTACCGGCGGCCGCGTCTTCGGAAGGGGGCATGCGCGATTATCGGCGACGGGGCGGCGCGTGCTTCTGCGCCGCTATCATCGCCCGATGACCGCCCCCGCCGCCTCCTCCCGCCGCCGCAGCGCCCTCGTGATCGGCGGCGGCCACAACGGGCTCGTCTGCGCGTTCTACCTGGCGCGCGCGGGCTTCGCGGTGACGGTGCTGGAGCGCCGGGGCGTGGTCGGCGGCGCGGCGGTGACCGAGGAATTCCATCCGGGCTTCCGCAACTCGGTGGCCAGCTACACGGTGAGCCTGCTCGCGCCCAAGGTCATCGCCGACATGCGGCTGCACGAGCGCGGGCTGCGCATCCTGGAGCGCCCGCTGTCCAACTTCCTGCCGCTGGACGACGGGCGCTACCTCGAGATGGGCGGCGGCCTCGAGCGCACCCAGCGCGAGGTGGCGAAGTTCTCGGCGCGCGACGCCGAGCGCCTGCCCGCGTACTACGAGATGCTCGACGGCATCGGCGACCTCCTGCGCGATCTGTCGCTGCAGACGCCGCCCGATCTCGGCGCGCTGCTCCATTCCGCGCCGCGCGGCTGGCGCCAGGCGCGCGTGTTCGGCGCGCTGTCGCTGGAGCAGCGGCGCGACGTGCTCGACCTCTTCACCGAGTCCGCGGCCGACTTCCTCGGCGGCTGGTTCGAGTCCGACCCCGTGCAGACGGCGTTCGCCTTCGACGGCGTGGTCGGCAACCTCGCGAGCCCGCGCGGCGCGGGCACCGCCTACGTGCTGCTGCACCACACCTTCGGCGGCGTCAACGGCAAGAAGGGCCAGTGGGGCCATGCGGTGGGGGGCATGGGCGCGATCACCCAGGCCATGGCCGCGGCCTGCCGCGACGCGGGCGTCGCGATCGAGCTCGAGGCGCCGGTGGCGCAGGTGCTCGTCGACGGCGGGCGCGCGCGCGGCGTGCGCCTGGAGAGCGGCCGCGAGCTGCACGCCGACGTCGTCGCCGCCAACGTGAACCCGCGCCTGCTGTACGACCGGATGGTGCCGCCCGCCGCGCTGCCCGAGGCCTTCCGCCAGCGCATGCAGCGCTACCGCTGCGAGTCCGCGACGTTTCGCATGAACGTCGCGCTGTCCGAGCTGCCGCGCTTCGCGTGCAAGCCCGGGGCCGGGGATCATCTCTCCAGCGGCATCGTGATGGCGCCCTCGCTCGACTACATGGATCGCGCCTGGCGCGAGGCGATCGAGCGCGGCATGTCGCGCATGCCCATCGTCGAGATGCTGATCCCCAGCACGGTCGACGACAGCCTGGCGCCGAAGGGCGCGCACGTGGCGAGCCTGTTCTGCCAGCACTTCCGCCACGCGCTGCCCGACGGCCGGTCGTGGGACGACGCGCGCGACGAGGCCGCGGGCCTGGTCCTCGACACCGTCGAGCGCTTCGCGCCCGGCTTCCGCCGCTCGGTGCTGGGCGTGATGGCGCTGTCGCCGGTCGACCTCGAGCGCAAGTTCGGGCTGGTGGGCGGGGACATCATGCACGGCAACCTGTCGCTGGACCAGCTCTGGGCCGCGCGGCCGATGCTGGGCCACGGCGACTACCGCAGCCCCGTCGCGGGCCTGTACATGTGCGGCTCGGGCACGCATCCGGGCGGCGGCGTCTCGGGCATGCCGGGGCACAACGCGGCGCGCGAGATCCTGCGCGACGCGAGCCGCCTCACGGCGCTGAAGCTGGCCCTGCGCGGGGAGTGAGGCCCGGGGGCGGCAGGTCGACGCCCGCCAGGAAGCCCTGCGCGACCGCGCCCAGCGTGCCCGGGTCCCGCGTCGCCGAGAGCTTGACGATCACGAGCACGGCCGCGCCCGGATGCGCCGGGTCGCGCAGGTGGCAGGCGCGCGAGACCTCGCGCGTGACCAGCGGGTCGGGCGCGTCGCGGTCGGGCTTGTCCCGGTCGGTCGCGGTGCCCGAGCGGCGAAGGTCGACGCAGGGGCGGCCCGCCATCGTCGTCGCGGCGATCGCGTCGGTGGTGACGTGCTGCGGACCGGGCGCGTTGGCGCGCTGGAACATCGTGCGCACCTCGGCCGCGAAGCTGGCGGCGTCGCGCCAGGGCGCGACCGTGGCGCGCGAGACGAGCGCCGAGAGGACCGCGTCGTGGGCCTCGTCCGTGCGCACGAACAGCGCCAGGTCGGCCGTGCAGCGCGCGAGCGTCCAGCCCGCGGGCACGGCGGGGGCGGCGAGCGTGAGGTCGCCGGCGAGGCGGTAGCGCGTGCCTGGCGGGGCCGGCGTGCCGTCGAGGCGCGCCGCGCCGCGCTGGTCGCAGCGCACGACGGGCGGCTCGGCGGCGCACGCGCGCGCCGCGGACAGCGCGAGGGCGAGCCCGAGCGCGGCGGCGCCGGGACGCCGGGCGCGCGTCAAGACCCGGCGTCCGAGCCGCCGCGCGCGTCGCGCGACGCATCCGGCAGGCGCAGTTCGCCGACCTCGCTCACCTGGTCGAGGCGCAGCGTCTCGCCGGTGCTCAGCACCAGGTACTCGGCGCCCTGGCGGCTGTAGACGTCGGTGACCACGGCTTCGCGCTCGCGCGCCTCGCCCTGCGCGTCGCGCCACCGCACGAGCACGCTGCGGCGCGCGGTCGCGAGGGTCTCGAGGCCGTCGTGGAGGTCGCAGCCGATGGGGGTGTAGTCGGACGTCATGGCGCGATTGTGGCGCCGGCGCCATGCCTGCGTCATCCGCGCGGCCGCGCGGGCCGCCAGCCCGGCCGCCGCCAGCATCGCCGCCAGGTGCACGCCGACCGCGGCGAGGGCGAGCGGCAGCGAGCCCGAGGCGGTGATCTCGCGCGCCGGCGTGCCGGCGAGGCACAGCGGCGCGAGCGCGGGCACGAGCATCAGGCCCGCGCCGTGGGCGGTGGCGGCGACGAAGGACCACAGCGCCAGCCCCGCGCCCGCCCGCGCGCGCGACGGCCGGCCGGGGCGGCGCAGTGGCCGGACCACGAGGACGACCAGCGCCGCGACGCCCAGCGCCTGCAGCGTGGAGCGTCCGCCGGCGACGCCGAGCGCGACGGCCGCGGCCACCAGCGCGACCGATGCCAGGTGCCCGCCCGCGATGGGCAGCAGCGCGCGCAGCGGCCGTCCCCAGGCGAGCGCCGCGGGCCACCCGCAGGCCGGGTTGAGGCCGTGCAGCGCGCCGAGTCCGGCGACGGCGAGCCAGGGCCACGCGGCGGCCATGCGCTGTCAGCCCTTGTCGCGGCAGCACGGCGCGACCGCGGGCTCGGCCGCCTGGGCCTGGTAGCGGTCGTGATGGCGCACCCAGGCCATCGTGAACTCGAGGTCGTCCTCGTCGCGGCCCTTGGGCGTGATGTCGAGCAGCTCGTAGGTGCCCATCATCAGCTCGACGCCGCGGCCATACGTCGAGTAGGTATGGAAGACCTGGCCGGCGTCGTCCTTCCAGAAGACGCTGATGCCGGGGGCCTCGTCCTGCGGGAATGCCGTGCGGTGGTAGTTGTACTCCACCTGGCCGTCCGTCCTGTCCTCGGGGCGGAAGCTCACTTGGAAGTCGACGTTGAAGTCGTTGCGGTTCGCCGAGACCCACGGGAACTTCCAGCCCATGCGCTGCTTGAAGCGCTCGATCTCGGGCAGCGGGGCGCGCGAGACGGCGACGAAGGTGGTGTCGCGCTGCGCCAGGTGCGGCAGCGCGCCGTCGACGTGGTCGGCCATGAACGAGCAGCTCTGGCAGCCCGCCTCCCAGCCCGGGCCGAGCATGAAGTGCTGCACGACCAGCTGGCGCCGGCCGGCGAACAGGTCGGCGAGGGCGCGCGGGCCGTCGGGGGTGTCGAAGACGTAGTCGCGCGTCACGCGCTCCCACGGCAGGGCGCGACGGCGGCGGGCGATCTCGTCGCGCAGGCGGGTGAGTTCCTTCTCCTTGTCGAGCAGGGCCTTGCGTTCGGTCACCCAGCGTTCGGGCGAGACGACGGGGTGGTTCGCGAGGGTCGTGGTCATGGGGGTCTCCTTGGCGTGCCGGGGTGGGGATGGGGGAGGGGCGGCTCGTTGCACGGCGGGCGAGCGCGCCCCCGGCCGGGCGTCGCGCGCCTGGCCGTCGGGGGCGTGTTGAGAAGTCGAAGGGAGCGGGGAGGGGGCGGGCCCGCCCGGGCTCAGTCGCGGCGCGGCCTTCGGACGGCGCGCAGCTTGCCGCTGTTGCCGCCGCCGCACCAGAACAGCCCGTCGCCGTCGGACTCGAGGCCGCTGATGCCGGTGCCCTCGGGCATCGCCAGGGTCTCGAGCACCTCGCCGGTCGCGGGATCGACGTGGCGCAGTTCGCTCCGGTCGCCCTCCCAGGTGGCGTGCCAGAGCTCGCCGTCGACCCAGGTGACGCCGGTGACGAAGCGGTTGGACTCGATGGTGCGCAGGATCTCGCCCGAGGCCGGATCGATCTGGTGGATCCTGCGCTCGCGGTACTGGCCCACCCACAGGCTGCCCTCGGCCCAGGCGAGGCCGGAGTCGGCGCCGTGGCCGGGCGCGGGGATGGAGGCGAGCACGTCGCCCGTCTCGGGGTCGATCTTGTCGATGCGCGCCTCGGCGATCTGCCAGAGGTGGCGGCCGTCGAAGGCGGTGCCCGCGTCGCCCGGACGCTCGATCGTGCGCTCGGTGCGGCCGTCCTCCGGGTCGACGGCGATCAGGCGCGCGCCGGTCGCCGCCCAGACGCGCCGGCCGTCGAAGCTGACGCCGGCAATCCTGCCGTCGGGCTCGAAGGGGCCGAACTCGCGCGCGATCTCGGCCGCGAGGGCGCGCGCCTGCAGGCGCGGGGACGGGGGGCTGCTGCTCATCGAGGGCTCCTTGGCGGCGCGGGTCGTCGCGCCGTGGGAGCCACTCTAGTCCGGGGGCAGCGCCGCGGGGAGTAACAAGATCGTCGTGAATCCGGCCAGCGGCGGCGCGAGCCAGCGGCGCGCGCGCGCGTTGCCGAGCGCACGCACGCGGCCGTCCGCCTCCAGCTCGGCCAGCGCGCGCTGGACGGTGCGCTGGCTGGCGCCGAGCGCGAGCGCCAGCGCCGAGGTCGACCAGGCGGCGCCGTCGGCCAGCAGCGCGGCGAGCGAGGCGTGCTCGCCTTCCAGCGGCGGGGCGAGCACGGCGACGGCGCGGCCCGCCGGCGGGCGCAGCGCGAACCCGCGCGGCGTGGCGTCGACGCCGGCGATGCCCGCCAGCAGCGCGCGCAGCCGGCCGATCTCCACGCGCAGGCGGGCGCGGTGCGTGTCGTCCGGACGGCGGATGCGGAAGGCCTGCGCGATCAGCGCCTCGCGCTCGACGTCGCCCGGCCAGGCCTCGGCGAGCGCACGCGCCAGCACGAACAGCAGCGGCCGGCGGGCCAGGGGACGCCAGGCGTCGCCCGCGCGCAGCCCGCGGCGGCAGGCGTCCACGACGAGCGCGCCCGAGTCCAGCAGGGCCGCCACCTCCTCGAGGCGCAAGGCCTCGTCCGCGCCCGCGCCGAGGCGGCGCGCGGCGGGGCGCTCGAGCGCGGCGCGCGCCTCGGCCACCTCGGCCAGCAGCGCGGGGACGCGGGCGCGCGCCGCCGCCTCGTGGGCGCGTGCGAGGGCCGCGGCGGCGGCGGCGGCGTCCAGCGAGCGCAGCGCGAGCTCGGCCGCCGCCAGCGCGGCGATCGCCGCGAGCGCCGGCGGGCCGCCCGTCGCGTCGACGAGCGCCAGCGACCGCGCGGCCTCGTCGAGCCGCCCCAGCAGCAGCAGTCGGCGCAGCGCGATCAGCCGCGCCTGCAGCGCGTTCGCGCGGTCGGCGCGCGCCTCCAGCGCCGCCGCCGCCGCGGCCAGCGGGCGCGGCGATCCGCCGAGGTCGCGCATCGCCAGCGCCACCTCGGCCTCGGCCACCACGCAGCGCGCCCGCGCCAGCTCCTCGTGCGCCCCGAAGCCGCGCGCGGCCGCGCGCAGCAGCTCGCGCGCCTTGGCGTACTCGCCCAGCTGCGCCATCGCGATCCCGCGCAACGCCAGCGCCGGCGGGTCGTCGCGCAACGCGACCCGCTTGAGGCCGCCGAGCGCGTCGCCGGTCGCGAGGGCGCGGGCGGCGGCGGCGATGAGGGAGTCCATCCGGAGAGCTTAATGGCGCCGCGCGGGGCGACGGGATTCACCAGGTCCTGGCACAAGTGGTAGCAACCGGGTTCTCCAACCGGAGCTAGGATCTTCGTCACTGGACGAGGTCCGATGCCGGGAAGGAAATATGTCAAGCCGACCTTCCACATTCCGCGCGGCACGATCGTTCCCGATTCAATAGAGCTGAAGTTCGACGGGTGGAGGGATCGCTTCAAGGCGAACCACTACCTCATCTTGCCGGTCGCCAAGACGATGCGATCGGACGCCTATCGCGGGGCCCTCGACAACCTGGCGCGCAATGCCGTGGTCAGGTCGATCGCGCTGGCTTCTGAACGATGATCGCCAGGGGAATGCGTGATGCCTGAGGTGGACGGAAATACGCTTGTGATGGCGATCCAGGCTGTCGACGAGAAGCTCAATGCGCTCGAGACGGCGCGCGAACTCGCCGGGGAAGCGCACGCTGACGACTTCGTCGAGGAGATCCTGGCGTTCGACGAGGCAGCCCAAAAGTTGAAGCGGGCCTACGAGCAGGCGCAGCGGCTGGCCAACAACCTCCCGCCGTACGACAAGCTGGTCAGGTTGCGTCCTTCGGAGTGACCACCTCCGCACCGGGGGCGATCGGCAGAGTCGAGGACGTCGAAAGGCGTTATCAGCGCGAAGGCGAAGATCGACAGGCCTGGCCGTTTCTTGGTTGTTTGACCAATGACTCGACTCCGGCAGGGGACCGGCCTCCGGATGCGCTCGCTGGACGACCCTGCGCGCTTCGGGGCGGCGGGGCGCGCTCAGGCCGCGGCGGTCTCCGCCACCTGGCGCAGGCGCTGCAGCTCGCGCGAGGGGGCCGCGCCGAAGTGGCGCGAGTAGTCGCGGCTGAACTGCGAGGCGCTCTCGTAGCCGACGCGGTGCGCCACCGACGCCACCTCGAGCCGTCCGCCCAGCAGCAGCCGGCGCGCCTCCTGCAGCCGCAGCTGCTTCTGGTACTGCAGCGGGCTGAGCGCGGTGACGGCGCGGAAGTGGTGGTGCAGCGAGGAGGCGCTCATGTGCACGAGCGAGGCGAGCTCGTCGATGCGGACCGGCGCCGCGAAGTCGGTCTTCAGGCGGTCGATGACGCGCGCGATGCGGTGCGCCGCGGTGTCGGGCCGCGCGACGTGGGCGATGCGCGCGCCGTGCTCGCTGGCGAGCAGGCGGTAGAGGATCTCCTGCACCGCCAGCGGGCCGAGCAGCGCGGCCTCGTCCGGGTCGTCGGCGGCGCGCAGCAGGCGCACCATCGCGTCGAGCATGGGCAGCGAGGTCCGGCTCAGGTAGAGCGCGCGTGCCGGAGCCTCGTTGCCGAGGGCGCGCGCGGGCATGCGCAGCAGCAGCGCGGCGACCTCCGCGGGGTCGATCTCCACGCGCACGCACAGGTAGGGCCGTGCCGGCGAGGCCTGCACCACTTGGCCCTTCACCGGCAGGTCGAGCGCCAGCACCATCAGCCGCGTGCTGTCGTAGGCGTAGACCTCGTCGCCGAGCGTGATCTCCTTGGCGCCCTGCGCGATCACGCACACCGCGGGCTTGTGCAGCACGTGGTCGCAGGCCGGCTGCGGCTGGTTGCGGCGCACGGCGGCCACGCCCGGCACGCGCGTCTCGTGGCGGCCGTCGCCCGGGGCGTGGCGCGCGATCAGCGCGCCCAGCTCGGCGATGCGCTGCGCGAACGCGGCCTCGTCGGCGCGGCCGGCTTCTTCGAGGGCGGGCAGGGGGCTCATCGCGCCCGAGGATACCCCGGGCGCGCGGGCGGCCTTCTCGTCAAGCATCGAGCCACTTCATCGAGGCCGACGGATAGCGCTCGCCGGCCACGGGGCGCTCCTGCAGGATCGCGTCGATGCGCGCCAGCTCGGACGGCTCCAGGCGGATCAGCGCCGCGGCGACGTTCTCGTCCAGGCGCTCGATGCGGCGCGTGCCGGGGATGGGGATCACGCGCGGGTCGCGGTGCAGCAGCCAGGCGAGCGCGAGCTGGGCCGGCGTGCAGCCCTTCTCCGCCGCGATGGCGCCCACCGCCTCGACCAGCGCCAGGTTGGCGTCGCGCGCCGCGCCCTGGAAGCGCGGGTTGTTGCGGCGGAAGTCGTTGGCCGCGAGCGCAGACGGATCGGTGAAGGCCCCGGTGAGGAAGCCGCGGCCGAGCGGGCTGTAGGCCACCAGCGCGATGTCGAGCTCGGCGCAGACCGCGGCCGTGGACGCCTCGGGGTCGCGCGTCCACAGCGAATACTCCGACTGCAGCGCGGTGATCGGGTGCACGGCGTGGGCGCGGCGGATGGTGGCCGCCGAGGCCTCCGACAGGCCGAGGAAGCGCACCTTGCCGGCGCGCACGAGGTCGGCCATCGCGCCGACGGTCTCCTCGATGGGCACCTGCGGGTCGACGCGGTGCTGGTAGTACAGGTCGATGCGCTCGACGCCGAGGCGCTGCAGGCTCGCGTCGCAGGCGCTGCGGACGTACTCGGGGCGGCCGTTCACGCCGGTGGTCACGCCCTCGGGCGTGCGCACGAAGCCGAACTTGGTCGCGAGCACGACCTCGTCGCGGCGGCGCTTCAGCAGCCCGGACAGCAGGCGCTCGTTGGCGCCCGCGCCGTACATGTCGGCGGTGTCGAGCAGGCTCACGCCGATGTCGAGCGCGTGGTCGAGCACCTTCATGGACAGCGCGTCGTCGGCCGGGCCGTAGAAGTCGGACATGCCCATGCATCCGAGGCCGATCGCCGCGACGGCGGGGCCCGCGGCGCCCAGGCGGCGGCGGGGAAGAGGGGTGGCGGTGGGGTTCGTCATGGGGTGCAAGCGTACGGCGCCGGCGCGCGGCGCGTTTGCCGGATGCTGGGGGATGCTTGCCTGATCCTGCAAGGTGCCTGCCGCGGCGGGGCGGCCGCGGGGAGGGGACTCCGGCCCGTCTCCGTGTTCCTGTCCGGCGAAGGGCGCGAACACCGGGACAGGCCGGAGGCCAGTCCCTCTTCCGGTGCACTCCTTGACCGGGGTCATGGAGTCATGTCACGGCATGACATAATCTCGGGCTTCGCTCCCGACCGCCCGACGCCCCGATCCGCCCATGAAACGCCCCGACGACGAGCCGCTCACCAAGGCGGAATTCGAGGCGCTCTCGGAGTTCCGCTTCCAGCTCCGGCGCTTCGAGCGCTTCTCCGAGGACGCCGTCCAGGCGAGCGGCATCACGCCGCTGCAGTACCTGCTGCTCCTGCACCTGAAGGGCGCGCCGGGCCGCGAGCACGCGACCGTGGGCGAGCTCGCGCAGCGGCTGCAGGCCAAGCCGCACGGCGCGGTCGCGCTGGTCACGCGCTGCGAGGCCCACGGGCTGGTCGAGCGCCGTCCCGGTCGCGCCGACCGCCGCCAGTCCGAGGTGCACCTCACCCCGCGCGGCGAGCACCTGCTGCGCCACCTGGCCGCCGTGCACCGCGCCGAGCTGCGCACGCTGGGCGGCGTGTTCGCGATCCCCGGCATCAACGCCGAGGCCGGGCCGGAGCCGCGCGGATGACGCCGATGCCGCGCCAAGGTCCTTCGCCGCTCGCGCAATGGCTGCGCACCTTCGTGCCCGGCCCGATCACGGTCGCGCGGCGCGAGATCGCCTACGGCATGCTGGGCGCCTTCCTCGGCATCTTCAGCGCCGCCTGGCTCAGCCAGCAGATGCTGCACGGCTTCAACCCGTGGTTCATCGCGCCCATGGGCGCGTCGGCGGTGCTGCTGTTCGCCGTGCCCTCCAGCCCGCTCGCGCAGCCCTGGTCGCTCATGGGCGGCAACCTGGTCGCGTCGCTCATCGGCGTCACCTGCGCGCGGTTGCTGATGCCCGACGTCGCGCTCGCCTGCGGCGCGGCGGCCGGGCTGGCGATCGGCGCGATGTTCGCGCTGCGCTGCCTGCATCCGCCCAGCGGCGCGGTGGCGCTGACCGCGGTGCTGGGCGGCCCCGCCATCGCGAACCTGGGGTATGCCTTCGTGCTGTGGCCGGTGGCGATCGACTCGCTGCTGCTGATGATGATGGCGCTGGTCTTCAATGTCTCGGTGCGCCGGCGCTACCCGCACCAGCTGCCGCCGGCGTCCAACGTGCACCTGACGCGCGACCGCGTCCCGAGCGAGCGCGTCGGCCTGTCGCTGGACGACCTCGACGGCGCGCTGCGCGCGCGCGGCGACCTGATCGACGTCACGCGCGAGGACCTGGAGGAGCTGTTCGTCGAGGCCGAGCACCGCGCCTGGCGCCGCCGGTTCGGCGAGATCACCTGCGCCGACGTGATGTCGCGCGACGTGATCAGCGTCAAGCCGTCCACCCCGGCGCAGCGCGCCTGGCAGCTGATGGTGGAGCACCGCATCAAGGCGCTTCCGGTGATCGACCCCGACCGCGTGCTCCTGGGCATCGTCACCCTGCACGACTTCTTCGTCGATCGCCTCGCGCCGGCCGACGGCGGCGACCGCGCGCGCCCGCGCACCGCGGTCGCCGACCTGATGACGACCCGGGTCCACACGACCACGCCGGAGCAGCCCATCGTCGACCTCACCGCCACCTTCTCCGACGGTGGCCGGCACCACCTGCCGGTGGTCGACGCCCAGCACCGGCTGGTGGGCATGGTGACGCAGTCCGACATGGTCGCGGCGCTGTACCGCGCCGGGGTGGAGCGCGCGGTCGCCTGACCGGGCGGGGACTGGCCTCCGGCCTGTCTCCGTGCTCCGGGGCGGCTCGCCAGAACCGGCGCGAGCGACAGAGGAGGCCGACGCCGCGGCGCAGGGCCGCGGCCGCCCGTCAGGCCGTCCCGCCCACGATCCGGTTGCGCCCGGCCTGCTTGGCCTGGTAGAGGCGGCGGTCGACGGACTCGAGGAAGCGGCGCGG
>Ga0209051_1003043_pt1 | contig 11343 bp, 8 predicted proteins | sample AraplaCvi_mMS_r2_2_FD_184286 | JGI IMG/M metagenome (GOLD analysis project Ga0209051, IMG submission 184286) | Arabidopsis root microbial communities from North Carolina, USA - plate scrape MF_Cvi_mMS_r2 (SPAdes) (version 2) | ecosystem: Host-associated > Plants > Roots > Endosphere | place: USA...
AGCTCCAGGCCCAGGATGCGGTCCATCGGCTCGCCACGCGCCGACAGCATCAGCACCGGCAGGCGGCGCCAGCGCTTGTCGCTGCGCAGTTGGCGGCAGAACTCCAGGCCGTCGCCGTCGGGCAGCATCAGGTCCAGCACCAGCAGCTCGAACTGGCCGGCCTCCAGCTCGGTGCGGCCCTGCGCCAGCGAGCCGGCGAAGCTGACGTCGAAGCCGGCGCTGCTGAGGTAGTCGCCCAGCATCGCCGTGAGGCGGGCATCGTCGTCGATCAGGAGCAGTCGTGGATTCATCGGTCGTTGCGAGGCGGCCGCCGCCCGGGCCGGATCGGCCTGGCCGCGCGCCGCGGACTCATCGAAAGTCTGAAGCATAGCCGTCCTCTCGCGAATCAGCGCTCGGTGAAGGGAGCCGGCAGCGGGTTGTCCGGGTTGCCGCCGCGGCGGTCCTTCATGTGCTGCATGCGGTCCTTCATGTGCGCCTTCATCTTCTCGCGCTCCTGCTTGCGCAGCTCGGCGAGCTTGGCGCGCTGCTCGGGCGTCAGCACGCGCGACGCGTCGATCATCGCCAGCGTGATGCGCTTGGAGGCGACCTCGCGCTGCGCGGCGATCTGCTGGCGCAACTGCTCGACGGCGTTGGCATCCACCGTCGGCGCGGTGAACAGGGCCTCCATGCGCTCATGCAGCTGGCGCATCGTGTCGCGCTGGCCCTTCAGGTCGTTGCGGGCGGCGTCGAAGATCTGCTTGAGCTGCGCGCGCTGGGCGTCGGAGACGCCAGCCTCCTTCAGCAGCCGGCCATGCATCGCGCCGAAGCCGCCGGGGCCGCCGAAGTCCGGGCCGCCACGATGCATCGCGTGCGGCGGCGGGGGCGCGTCGGCGGGGGCCGGCTGGGCCTGGGCCGCCAGGGCGGCCATGCTCATCGCCGCGGCGATGCCCAGCATCTTCAGGGGGCGGGAAAAGCTCTTGACCATCTCGAATCTCCAAGTGCGTTCAGGGATGGAGGCATCGTCGAGCCCACGCGTCAACTCGCCGTGGGCGCGCCGTAAAGAATCGTGAAATGAATCGGCGCCAATGAAAAACGCCCGCGGCGTCCTCTTGAAAGAGCGCATCGCGGGCGTCATTGAAGGGCTGGCCGCAGTCGCCGGCCCGTCCTTGATCAGCGCATCGATCAGGTGATGGGCTTGAAGCGCACGCGCTTCGGACGCGCGCCTTCCTCGCCCAGGCGCTTCTTCTTGTCGGCTTCGTACTCGTGGAAGTTGCCATCGAAGAAGAACCACTGCGAGTCGCCCTCGCAGGCCAGGATGTGGGTGCAGATGCGGTCCAGGAACCAGCGATCGTGCGAGATCACCATCGCCGAGCCGCCGAACTCCAGCAGCGCCTCTTCCAGCGCGCGCAGGGTTTCGACGTCCAGGTCGTTGGACGGTTCGTCCAGCATCAGCACGTTGCCGCCCTGGGCCAGGGTCTTGGCCAGGTGCAGACGGCCGCGCTCACCGCCGGAGAGCTGGCCGACCATCTTCTGCTGGTCGTTGCCCTTGAAGTTGAAGCGGCCGATGTAGGCGCGCGAGGGCATCACGAATTTGCCGACGATGATGTTGTCCAGCCCGCCCGAGACGTCTTCCCACACCGTCTTGTTGGCGTCCAGGCTCTGGCGGCTCTGGTCGACGAAGGCCAGCTTGGCCGTCTTGCCGATCTTGACCGTGCCCGAATCCGGCTGCTCGACACCCTGGATCATGCGGAACAGCGTCGACTTGCCGGCGCCGTTGGGGCCGATGATGCCGACGATCGCGCCCGGCGGGACCTTGAACGACAGGTTGTCGATCAGCACGCGGTCGCCGAAGGACTTGGTCACGCCTTCGAACTCGATCACTTCATTGCCCAGGCGCTCGGCCACCGGGATGAAGATCTCATTGGTCTCGTTGCGCTTCTGGTATTCGACGTCGCTCAGTTCCTCGAAGCGGGCCAGACGCGCCTTGCTCTTGGCCTGGCGGCCCTTGGCGTTCGAGCGCACCCACTTCAGTTCCTCCTTCATCGCCTTGGCGCGGGCGTCCTCGGACTTCTGCTCCTGCTCCAGGCGCCGTTCCTTCTGGTCCAGCCAGTCGGAGTAGTTGCCCTTCCAGGGGATGCCATGGCCGCGGTCCAGTTCCAGGATCCACTCGGCGGCGTTGTCCAGGAAGTAGCGATCGTGGGTGATGGCCACCACGGTGCCGGGGAAGCGCTGCAGGAACTGCTCCAGCCACTCGACCGATTCGGCGTCCAGGTGGTTGGTCGGTTCGTCCAGCAGCAGCATGTCGGGCTTGGACAGCAGCAGGCGGCACAGCGCGACGCGGCGCTTCTCGCCGCCGGACAGCACGCCGATGTTGGCATCCCACGGAGGGAGGTTCAGCGCGTCGGCGGCCAGCTCCAGCTGCAGGTCGGTGTTCTCGGAACCGGCGGCGGCGATGATCGCCTCCAGCTCGCCCTGCTCGGCGGCCAGCGCGTCGAAGTCGGCGTCCGGCTCGGCATAGGCGGCGTAGACCTCGTCCAGGCGCTTCTTGGCGGCCAGCACGCCGCCGATGCCTTCCTCGACCGCCTCGCGCACGGTCTGGTCCGGATTCAGTTTGGGCTCCTGCTCGAGGTAGCCGATCTTGATGCCGGGCATCGGGACCGCTTCGCCCTCGATCTCCTTGTCGACGCCGGCCATGATCTTCAGCAGCGTGGACTTGCCGGAACCGTTCAGGCCCAGCACGCCGATCTTGGCGCCCGGGAAGAAGGACAGCGAGATGTCCTTGAGGATGTGGCGTTTCGGGGGAACCGTCTTGTTGACGCGGTTCATCGAAAAGACGTATTGAGCCATGGCGATGGTTGTTCAGCGTTTCGTGGGTTGACCGGAGGGGCCTTGCGGCGGCGGATTCGAGAGCGGAGAGGCTGACGTTCTGCGGACGCTCGGCCCGGCACGGGCGGCGGGTCGCCCGGGCAATAGTCGTGCATTGTCGCAGCTTCCGCTCATGCCCCTAAACTCGACCGCCCTTCCCGTTCACGAGATGCCCACCATGCTGTTCCGACCCATCTCCGTCCGTCTCCGCCGCCAGGCCGCCCCGAACGGCTTCAGCGGCTTCAGCGCCCTGCCGCTGGCGCTGGCGCTGCTCGCGGGCGGCGTCCAGGCGCAGACGCTGCGCTGGGCCAGCCAGGGCGACATGCAGACCGCTGACCCGCACGCGCAGAACGAGATCGTCACCAACGCGATGAACGGCCAGGTCTACGAGCGCCTGGTCTCGCGCGACCGCCAACTGAACCTGGTGCCGGGTCTTGCCACCGAATGGACCCAGCTCAAGCCGACGCTGTGGCGGCTCAAGCTGCGCCAAGGCGTGAAGTTCCAGGACGGCACGCCCTTCACGGCCGACGACGTGGTCTTCTCGATCAACCGCGCCAAGGATCCGAACTCGCAGATCAGCGTCTACGCGCAGGCGGTGGGCACGGTGCGCAAGGTCGACGATTTCACCGTCGAGTTCCAGCTCGACAAGGTCAATCCGATCTTCCTGCAGCACCTGGACACGCTGTTCATCATGAGCCGCAAGTGGTGCGAGCAGCACAACGTCGCCAAGCCGCAGAACTTCAAGGACAAGCAGGAGACCTACGCCGCGACGCATGCCAACGGCACCGGCCCGTTCATGATGGTGAGCCGCGAACCCGGCATCAAGACGACGTTCAAGCGCAATCCGGCGTGGTGGGGCAAGGCCGAGGGCAACGTCCAGGACGCCGTCTACACGCCGATCGCCAACGACGCGACGCGGCTGGCGGCGCTGGTCTCGGGCGAGATCGACTTCGTGCTCGACCCGTCGCCGCGCGACATTCCCAAGCTCAAGCAGACCGCGGGCGTGAAGGTCCAGGAAGGCCCGGAGAACCGGATCGTCTTCATCGGCATGGACCAGGCGCGCGACAAGCTGCTGTACGGCAAGGTGCCGGGGGACCGGAATCCGTTCAAGGACCTGCGCGTGCGCCAGGCGCTGTATCAGGCGGTCGACATCGGCGCGCTGCGCACCAAGCTGATGAACGGCCTGAGCCTGCCCACCGGCGGGCTGACGCCGTCGCCGCTGGGGGCGTTCAACGATCCGCAGCTGGAGACGCGGCTGCCCTTCGATCTGGCGGCGGCGCGCAAGCTGATGGCCGACGCCGGCTACGCGGACGGCTTCGAGGTCACGCTCGACTGCACCAACAACCGCTACATCAACGACGAGCGCATCTGCCTGGCGCTGGCCTCGATGTGGGCGCAGCTGAAGGTCAAGGTCAAGGTCAATGCGCAGCCGCGGGTGCTGATGTTCCCGAAGCTGGAGAAGCTCGACACCAGCCTCTACCTGTATGGCTGGGGCGGCAGCATCACCGACGCCGAAGTCGCGCTGACGCCGCTGATGCGCAACCGCGGCGAGAAGGCGGTCGGCCAGTACAACTTCGGCAACTGGAAGGACGACAAGTTCGATCAGCTGGCCGCGCAGTCCAGCGAGGAAGCCGATCCGAAGAAGCGCGAGGAACTGATCAAGGCCGCGCTGCGCGAGTTCCGCGCGCAGGTGCATCTGATCCCGCTGCACCGCCAGATGATCCCGTGGGCGACGCGCGCCAACGTGACGGTGACGCACCGGCCGGACAACTGGTTCGAGCTGAACTGGGCCTCGGTCGCCGCGAAGTGAGCGGACTGCCCCCTCGCGCCCGCCTCCTCCTCACCGCAACGGCGGATCGAACAGATACCCGATCCCCCGCACCGTCCGGATCAGCGGCGCGCTCGGATCGTCGTGGAGTTTCTGACGCAGCCGCGAGACCATCAGGTCCACGCTGCGCTCCAGCGCGGTGACACCGTCGCCGCGCGCCAGGTGCAGCAGTTCCTGCCGCTGCAGCACGCTGTGCGGCCGCTCCAGGAACGCGCGCAGCAGCTTGTATTCGCTCTGCGACAGCACCACGCAGAAGCCGCCCGGCCCGCTCAACCGGCGCGTCATCGGCTCGAGCCTGAATCGCCCGAACATCAGCACCTCCGCCGCATCCCCTTCACGCGGCCTGAGCAGCGCCTTGATGCGGGCCTGCAGCTCGCGCGGCTCGCCGTCCTTGGGCAGCACCGCGTCGGCGCCGCGCTCCAGCGCGAGCACCCGCTCCAGCGTGCTGTCCTGCTGCAGCAGCACGACCACCGGCAGCCGCGAGCGCTGCCGCAATCGCGTCAGCGCCGCCCAGCCGGTCTCGCGGGCGTCGCTCGGATCGATCAGGGCCAGGTCCACCGGCAGCAGCGGCACGCGGTCCAGCAGCGCGGCCTCGGCACTGTCCGTGACGCGGAATCCCCATGCGCGCATCAGCGCGGCCAGCCGCAGGCGGGCATGCGGATCGGGATCCAGCAGCAGCAGGTGGGTGCCGGCGGCGGAATCGGGAAACGGGGCGTTCATGGGCGCTGGGACAAGTGGACACACTGGCGCGAGACTATGCCGCCCCCGCCCCGCTTGAAGGCCGATCTGCACCGGCCTCGCGGCCCTTTTTACCCGCGGTTAACCGCACCGAAACACGGCTGCGGACGCCGACACGCCAGCCTGTGCGCGGGCTGTCGGCGAGCTTGCGGCAAGCTGTCCGCCGCCGGTGCGCATTCCTGCGGTTTCCGCAAGGCCCCACTCGAAAGGCCGACTGACCCGCTCGGCTACAATGCCTGTCAACGCCGCGACTCAGTCTTGTCGCGGCTTTCATGTTTCTGAGCTCACGCTCTCCCACGGCAGCTGAAGACTGGCGCCAGGCCTCACCGGCCGGCGTGCTGCACACAAAGCCCGATCGGGCACGAACAAAGCAGCTTATGAGTTTTGACGCACTGGGGCTTTCCCAGCCCCTGCTCCGCGCGATCGCCGATGCCGGCTACTCGACCCCCACTCCCATCCAATCCCAGGCGATTCCCGCCGTCCTGACCGGCGGCGACCTGATGGCCGGCGCCCAGACCGGCACCGGCAAGACCGCCGGCTTCACGCTCCCCGTGCTGGAGCGCCTGTCCGCCAGCAAGCCCGTGCGTGACGCCAAGGGCCGCATCGCGATCCGCGCGCTGGTGCTGACGCCGACCCGCGAACTCGCGGCGCAGGTCGAGGAAAGCGTGCGGACGTACGGGAAGTACCTGCCGCTGACCAGCATGGTGATGTTCGGCGGCGTCGGCATGCAGCCGCAGATCGACAAGCTGCGCAAGGGCGTCGACATCCTGGTGGCGACGCCGGGCCGCCTGCTGGACCACGCGCAGCAAGGCACGCTGGACCTGTCCAAGGTCGAGATCCTGGTCCTGGACGAAGCCGACCGCATGCTGGACATGGGCTTCATCCACGACATCAAGAAGGTGCTGGCGCTGCTGCCGGCCAAGAAGCAGAGCCTGCTGTTCTCGGCGACCTTCAGCGACGAGATCAAGGCGCTGGCCGACCGCCTGCTGGACAACCCGGGCCTGATCGAGGTCGCGCGCCGCAACGCCACGGCCGACACGATCGCGCAGCGCATCCATCCGGTCGACCGCGACAAGAAGAAGGAACTGCTGGCCCACCTGATCACCAAGCACGATTGGCATCAGGTGCTGGTGTTCACGCGGATGAAGCACGGCGCCAACCGCCTGGCCGAGTTCCTGGACAAGCAGGGCATCACCGCGATGGCGATCCACGGCAACAAGAGCCAGGGCGCCCGCACCAAGGCGCTGTCGGAGTTCAAGAGCGGCGACCTGAAGGTGCTGGTGGCGACCGACATCGCCGCGCGCGGCATCGACATCGACCAACTGCCGCACGTCATCAACTACGAGCTGCCCAACGTCGCCGAGGACTACGTGCACCGCATCGGCCGCACCGGCCGCGCGGGCGCGCAGGGCGAGGCGCTGTCGCTGGTGTGCGTCGACGAGGAAGGCTTCCTGCGCGACATCCAGAAGCTGATCAAGCGCGAGATCCCGCGTGAGGTGGTCCCCGGCTTCGAGCCGGATCCGAACGCCAAGCCCGAGCCGATCGTGATGGGCCGCATGGTGCTGAACGGCGGCCTGGGCAAGTCCTCGGGTTCGCCGCGCCCGGCGGGCGGCGGCGGTGGCCGCCGCGGTGGCAGTGGCGGCGGTGGCGGCCGTTCCCAGGGCCAAGGCCGTCCGCAGGGCGGCGGCCAGGGCCAGCCGCGTTCCTCGCAGGGCGCGCCGGGCGGCCAGCGCGCTGGCGGCCCGGCGCAAGGCCAGCGCCAAGGCGGACAAGCTCAGGGCCAGGGTCAGCGGCAAGCGCAGGGCCAAGGCGGCCAGCGCCAAGGGCAAGGCCAGGGTCAGGGCAGCCGTCATGGCAGCCAGGGCAACCGCCCGGCCGGCTCCGCGCTGACGCGCCCGAAGTCGACGTCCTGATCCAGGATCCTTCGCGATGAAACGGCGCCGTTGAACGGCGCCGTTTTTCATTCCTGTCGCCGAACGTGCCTTGGGCATACTCGCGGCCACCGATCGCCCCATGAAGACCGCGCCCATCGTCCCCGCCCGCGTCGACTTCTCCGACGCCGCCGCGCCGCGCTCACCCGCGTTCGGCGACACGTATCACGGCCAGGCGGGCGCCTTCGCGCAAGCGCGGCATGTGTTCCTCGACGGCAACGCCCTGCCCGGCCGCTGGCAGGGCCGCCGGCGCTTCGTCGTGCTGGAGACGGGGTTCGGCCTGGGCAACAACTTCCTCGCGACCTGGGCGGCCTGGCGCGACGATCCCCAGCGCTGCGAGCGGCTGGTGTTCCTGAGCGTCGAGAAGCACCCGCTGGCGCGCGAGGATCTCGCGCGTGCGCACGCCTCGTCGCCGGAGCCGGCGCTGGCCCGGCAGTTGCTCCAGGCTTGGCCATCGCTGACGCCCAACCTGCACGCGCTGGACTTCGAAGGCGGCCGCGTCCGCCTGATGCTGGCCTTCGGCGATGCGCGGGAGTGGCTGCCCGAGCTGGTCGCCTCGGTGGACGCCTTCTTCCTCGACGGCTTCGCGCCTGCGAAAAACCCGGACCTGTGGGAGGCGGCCGTTTTCAAACAGGCCGCGCGGCTGGCCGCGCCGGGCGCGACCGCCGCGACCTGGAGCGTGGCGCGCGGCGTGCGCGACGGACTCGCGCACGCCGGCTTCGAGGTCACGCGGCGGCCGGGCCAGGCGGGCAAGTGGCAGGTGATCTCGGCGGCCTTCGCGCCGCGGCATCGCGCGCCCGTGCCGCCGGGACGGGCAGCGATCGCGCCGCTGGCGAAGGACGTGCTGATCGTCGGCGCCGGTCTGGCCGGCGCGGCCTGCGCGCGCGTGCTGTCGCGCGAGGGCCTTCGCTGCACGGTGATCGAAGCCGGCGCGACAGCCGCGACACAGGCCTCGGGCAATCCAGGGGGCCTCTTCCATGGCACGCTGCATGCGGACGATGGACTGCATGCGCGCTTCAACCGCACGGCGGCGCTCGCGACGGCGCGCGAGCTGCGCCGGCTCTCCTGCGCCCTGCCCTGGCTGCAATGGGGCCTGCTGCGCGTGGAGCGGCGGCCGCAGGCGCTCGACGACATGCGCACGCTGCTCGAGCACTGCGGCCTGCCACCCGATTACGTCCAGGCCCTCGATGCCGCCAGCGCCAGTGCTCAGGCCGGCACGCCGCTGGATCAACCGGCATGGTTCTTCCCCGGTGGCGGCGCCGTATCGCCGCCCGCCCTGGTGAAGGCCTGGCTCGATGAGGCAGCCAAGACCGAGGGCTTCGAACTGCGAGTGAACACGCGAGTCGCCCGCTTGCATCGAGACGACGCCAGCGGGCGCTGGACCGCCCTCGACGCCGCGGGCGATGCCATCGCGTCAGCGGACGCCGTGCTGCTCTGCGGTGGAATCGGCAGTGATCCGCTTGTCGCCGAGTGGGCCGCGGGACCCGCATGGCCGTGGGTCTCGCAACGCGGTCAACTGAGCGTCATAGAACCGCCGCTCGCCGCGGGCCTGCCTTCCCTCGCGATGCCCGTGGCGGGACTGGGCTATGCGCTGAGCCTGCCTGACGGGGCGCTGTGCTTCGGCGCGAGCGCCGAAGCGGGCGACATGGACGCTTCGCTGCGCGACGCGGACCAGACGCAGAACCTTGAACGGCTGAAGCAATTGCTGCCCGCCGCCGAGCTGCCGGATGAGCTGCCCCTCGCGGGGCGCGTGGGCTGGCGCAGCCTCGTGCCGGATCGGCTGCCGATCGTCGGGGCCCTGCCCGCCATCGTCCCTTCGCAACGCGCCGAGCAGGTGCGCTTCTGGCCGCGGCAGCCGGGGCTCATGGTCTTGGGGGCGCTCGCCTCACGGGGTCTCACCTGGGCGACGCTGTGCGCCGAACTGGTGGCCGCACAACTCACCGGCGCTCCATGGCCCGTCGAGGCCAGCCTCGCCGAGGCGCTGGACCCCGCGCGCTTCGCCGCGAAGCGCCAGCGGACGGGGTGAGCGTCGTCACTCACCGGTATCCACGGTGATGGCATCCACGGCAGCCGGGGCAAGGCCCAGGCGCCCGCGGGCTTGCGACGTCACGAGTGGCATCAGGGCCGCCACCAACGTCGCCACAGCCACGACAGCACTGATCGTGATGCCGACCGACCAGCGCAACGAGTTGACCCCGATCTGGTGAATCTCCGCACGCATTGCGCCGAAGCCCTCCTTCATCTCGCAGCGCAGATCACCGCGCAACTGCTCGAGTTGCTCCCGCGTCGCCAAGGTCGGAATGACCACGCGCCATTGCGTCTCCAGTGCCTGGACGCGCGCCGCGATCTCCGCGTCGCGCTGCCATGCCCGCTCACGCTGCCCCTGTGGATGATCCTTAGCTTCCATCGTCTTCTCCATGTGCTGGCAGCGCCAGAGCGGCAGTCTCGTTCGCCCGCGCCGATGAGGCCAGCAGCGGCATCAGGGCCGTCGCCAAGGTCGCGAGCGCTACGAGGGCGCTGATCGTGACGCCGACGGACCAGCGCAACGAGTTGACCCCGATCTGATGGATCTCCGCGCGCATTGCGCCGAAGCCCTTCTCCATCTCGGCGCGCAGGGCCCCCTGTCCCTTCTCCATCTCGGCGCGCAGCGCGCCCTGTCCCTTCTCCATCTCGGCGCGCAGCGCCCCCTGCCCCTTCTCCATTTCGCAACGCAACTGTTCAAGTTGCTCCCGGGTGGCCAAGGTCGGAATGACCACCCGCCATTGCGTCTCCAGCGCCTGGACGCGCGCCGCGAGCGCCGGATCCACGCGCTCGAGACGCTCGCGCATCGCACGCTGGTATTCAAGACTTTCCATGACTGCTCTCTCCGCGATGACAGGTGCCGCCTGTCCAAGGCAGTCACTCTGCCACTGCAGCCGCCCTCTGGCTTCCAGCCTTCGGGGGGATCGATGGGGGATTCGACGAAGCATTGAGGTGCGTCAACCTCAGCGCCATTTAAGTTCTGCCGCTCGCCGGCCGATAGGGATCGAAGGCCCCTCCCGGGCGCCCGCGTCCGCACGGGCGCCTCCAACGACATCCAACTCTCGGGGACATACATGATTCATCTCGTCGCGGGCCGCACGATCGGCCAGCGGCTCGGCGTGGTGCTGGGCCTGGTGCTGCTGATCGCCTTCGTCGGCTCGGGCCTGAGCTACCTGGCCCTGGGCCGCGTCGCCGCCGAGACCGACGTGATGCTCAACCAGGACCTGGCCGCCGAGCGCGTCGCCTCCGACTGGTACCGCAACATCACCAACGGCGTGAACCGCACCAGCGCCATCGCCGTCAGCGCCGACCCCAGCCTGGCACAGTTCTTCGCCGCGACCTCTGCCGAATCGACCAAGCAGTCGGGCGAACTGCAGAAGCAGCTCGACGGCTACATGGTCACGCCCGAGGAACGCACGCTGTTCGAGACGCTCAGCGACGCCCGCAAGGGCTACCTGAGCACGCGTGACGCGGTCGCGGCCAGCAAGAAGGCCGGCGACGCCGACAAGGCGCGCGAGATCTTCGATCGCGACTTCCAGCCCGCCGCCGCGAAGTTCCAGCAGGCGATCCAGGCCATCGTCCAGCACAAGCGCGCGCTGCTGGACGACGCCGCCAGGCAGCTGGAGGCCACCAACAGCCGGGCGCGCTCGGCGCTGCTGGTGTTCTCGCTGGTCGCGCTGGGCCTGGGCGTGTGGTTCGCGGTCACGCTGACGCGCTCGATCACCCGGCCGCTGCAGGGCGCCGCCGAGGTCGCCGACGCCATCGCCCATTTCGACCTGACCCGGCGCGTGCCGCCAGGCGGCCGCGACGAGACCGGCCAGTTGCTGGGCTCGCTCGGCGGCATGCAGTCGCAGCTGCTGAAGCTGATCGGCGACGTGCGCGGCTCGGCCGAGAGCATCGGCACCGCCAGCGCCGAGATCGCCACCGGCAACCACGACCTGAGCGCGCGTACCGAGCAGACGGCCTCCAACCTGCAGGAGG
>Ga0209051_1003044_pt1 | contig 11341 bp, 9 predicted proteins | sample AraplaCvi_mMS_r2_2_FD_184286 | JGI IMG/M metagenome (GOLD analysis project Ga0209051, IMG submission 184286) | Arabidopsis root microbial communities from North Carolina, USA - plate scrape MF_Cvi_mMS_r2 (SPAdes) (version 2) | ecosystem: Host-associated > Plants > Roots > Endosphere | place: USA...
CAAGCTGGCCGAAGCCTGAGCCTGACACCCCGGCGTCCCGCGCCGCCGCCATCACGGCCTCGCGCGGCCTGCAAGGGCGTAGATGGTTGATCGCTTACAAATACCGCATGAGCAACCGGCCGCGGGGCAGCTCTTGGCGGCAATGCGAGGCATGAAGTTGGTCGCCGTACGTCGGATGCGCTCGCATCTCGCCCGTCACATACCAGGCTTCACCCGCTGACGGTACTCGGCCGACCGCCTTCGCTGAGGCAACGACACGTAAAGGACAGTCCTTGTCCGTGATGCCGCTGAAGATGGCCGCGCCTGACTTCGTCACATTCAGCACGCGACGAACGCAAATCCGATGCTCTACTTGACCTGTCATGACGGCGTCGTCTCAGGCCGCGGAACGCGGCGACCTGTGTCGATAGTCATGTCCTCGCGGCCTAGTTGCTGGCGAAGCTCCTTAACCTGACGGCGCAGTTCGTAGGCTTCAGCAACGAGCGCAGCGTTTTGCTGCTCCAAGGCCTGGACGCGCCGTTCAAGCCGTTGCGACTTCCTTTCTTCGACGTTCGTTGAAGCCGCGTCGACCTGGCCGGCGCCTTCCTCAGGTGTCGGACTCGCCGATGGCGCCTTTGGCTGCCACACTTGCCTAATCAGCGACTTGACCGCCGGATTTTGGTAGAAGGAACTCCTTGGGATGCCCGTCAGTTTTTCGAGCTCGGTCAGATTTACGCCACCATCGCGGCCTAGCGGAGGAGTCGCGCCGGATTTGATGAACGCCTCCAGAGTCGCAAGGTGCTCTTTCCCCACGTCACGACCGCTCTTCATTTCGAGCTCCCGGGAATCTTCGCCAACCATTCGAAGAAGGGGGCTGCGAGGGTTTGGTCAACTATGACGTTATTACGTCGCTTTGACGCATCCAGGATGCGCTGGGCGCTTGGGTCGACTAGCACAATCGTGCTGAGGTGGTCCAGGAGTGCACGGAGGGCCTGGCAAGTGCGAATGAAGCGAACCTCGCAGTCAGACAGCTGCGTCAAAGCCGGTTCAGAACCGGCCGCCGGCGGGGGCAAGTGGCCCTTGCTTTGAAGTTGGTCTACTTGTTCCTCCAAGGAGGTTGCGTAAATCTTCAAGCGTTCCAACTCGCGCTTCAGGTTTCCTGCCTCAAGCTGCGAAGTTGTAATGAGGGCCTTAGCAGTCGGGTCGGTGACCGCGCGAGAACTCAAAGACCTTGTGCCAGCGACGAGGCTAGCAGCTTGGTAGCTGAGCAATTTGGCCTTGTAGCGGACGTTTCGCATAAGCGTCGCCTTGTCGCACGGTTCTCCCTCGACCTGAGAGATATGCGATGCGACGAGCTCGGCAAGCGCCGTGGGATTTCGAACCTTGACTCTTGTCTTACCGAGGACCCCAAGGTATTCATCAATGATGGTCTCGCGCCGGACTTGATTCGCTTCCTGCCACGCCGCAAACGTGCTCTGCTTTTTCGTCATACGTCCTCCTCGACCGACAGCAGCCGCAGACTTGCCTTCGGCAAGGCCCTCAGGTGCCCATCGCTGGCCAGAAGCTCAGCCAACTGCGCGACGCTCAAACCACTGCTTTCGACAATGGTCTTCAACATGCCGGCGCATTCGGCTGCAGGGTCGATTGGTACTGCCGACGAGAAGGCATCCTTGAGGCGGCCAGCCCCGGCAAGTAGCTCTCGACGCAACAAGTCGAAGCGCGCACGGACCTGCGAGCTCTCAAGCATCGGGAACGCAAGACATTCGCCCAGGCGTGCCAGGAGGTACTCTGACGCCGATGTTTTAATCGACACACGGCGAAGGTCTCGCTCGATGATTTCGGGCTTCTGTACCGTCCACGTGCGACTGTCTTGCCCTGAGGCTAGGCGTTGACGCATGACTTCAAGAACCTCTTCGCTCAAGGTCCATCCAGCCAAATCCTCGCAGAGCGTCGCTCGTTCGTCTTCGAGGAGGTCCAGCTCTTCAGGCGTGTACTTTGCGTTGAGCGTTTTTGCATCAAGCGAGAGGATGCCCTCAAGTTCATCAACGCGTTCAGTCACCTGACGCTTCTTCGCTACCACAGCCGAAAGGTGGTCGATGAAGCGGACCGCGTAGGGGCACAGCCCGCAGCGTCGGATGCCCTTCAATTCCTTGATAAGGTCTGGAGGACAGTTGTTGTCGTAGGGGCAGACCTCGGTCTTGTTGAACGCCACGTTGGCAGCGCCAACCTCCCGTAGAACATCGACGCCTCGCTTGGAACGTTCGGTGAACGTGATGCTCATTCCTCCGTAAGCCGCAATCGTCTCATCGACGTTCACCTTCATGCTGCGCGCGAGGTTCGAATTCACTCGGTCGGCATGGACGAATGTCGACGATGATGCTGCTCCACTCAGAACCGGTTCAAAGGCGCTACGGATGGCGGTCGCACGCATCCGCGACGCTTGCTGTACCTGCTCCGCCTCCAGAGTTTCTTGGTCGAGGTGCACGTAGTATGGAACGACACCTTCCTTCTGACCGGTAATGTGCTTACCGATGAGGTCAGTTGGGAGGAACGTGATGTATTGGGACACTACGGCTACACGGGCGCTGTGTGGTGTGGTGAGTGTCGAGACGCGCAACGGACAGCTCTCACCCATGCCAAATTGCGCACCGTATTCCCGGAGCTTTTGCGCCAGCAAAGGGTCCCCTGGCGCATGGTTCGGGGGCAATAGTCGAAGAAGCTGTCGACTGCGCCCAAACTCTGGCAACGACGACATGAGTCCTTGCAGGCCACAAAGAACGGAATGCCAAACCTCGAGGTACTTGCCGTCGTCGTGTGGCTTCCCCTTCGCGGTGTGCGCAAACAGCGGAGCGAACTTAGGCCACTTCGTATTCGCGTTGTTGTTGTAGAAGTGCTGCGCATGGAAGCCAGGCTCCTCAATCAGGTCGCACCACTCACGCTGAGCTCGAAGCAACTCGATGACTCTGAAGTTCACGTGAGGCGTCCAAGGCTCCTTTTTCTGCTTGTCCGTGTTTACGAACAGCAAGGCAAACTCGGAGTCGTCCTCGTTGACGAGGGAGTCGAAGCGCTCGCGGTCGAGCCACTGGATGTGGTTGTGCCGTACACCCGTGTGCAGTGCTACGAGGTTTTGGTGAAGCGCGTGCGGGTGAGGCACGATGATGGTGCGCCCCCCACGGACGACACGCGGGCGCTCATCAAGAACGTTCGGGATGAACTGAAGCGGGACAGTCTTCGTCTTGGTGAATAGAACGGGAACAAAGCCCACGATGTCGCTGGTCGAGTAAGTGTCGATGACTCCCCCGTTCGCACTGATGCGCTTGAAGTCTTCAGCGGTCAATTCACCGGCTACGGCCTTCGCCAGTACGACGGAAAGGTGCGCCAGCAACGCCTCGTGGTAATCGAGATAGACCCCGAAGAAGCGCCGAGGCACCGGAATCTTCTTGGTCGCACGAGCACTTGAGGTCTTGGGATAGTCATGCGGAGAGAGCGGCTGAGCGAATCCCTCGCAGCCTGGCATCTCGTCCGAGTAGCGCTCGATGAACTGGAAAAAGCCCTGCAGCTGCAGGAGCTGACCGTAGTGACTGTTGCCTGTCCACTCGCGCCGCTCAGCCTGCGCGTTCAAGAATTCGACGAACGTCATCGGCCGCTCTTCATCAGTCGGCAGCAGGCGGCTGACAAAGACGCTCTTGCGAAGCAATGATGGTGAGGACGGGTAGGCGAGTCCGCTACCCGGATTGCGCGCGAACCAGTACGGAAGGTAGTAGAACAGGTAGACGTTCCACCATCCAAATATCGCATTGATGGTCTTGTAATTCTCTCGGGCCGTCTTGCGAAGATACAGCTCTTCCAACTGCATCCAGAGCTTGCTCATCGCCTGCAAATCAACGCTTAATCCTGGAAGGCTCTGTAGCGACTTGACGTGCTGTGGCTTGCCCCAGGCCGCAGAAATTTGAAGCACCTCTTCAAGCAGGTCTATGTCGGAGCGGGGGCCGTCCTGAAACAGGTGGTGCAGTGCCTTTGCGACTGTGGTGGTTCGTCCTTTCAGAGGAACATTTTGGAGGTGGCGTTTGACCGCTTCTGACCAGTCCGTCGACGTGACTCTGATTCGGTCGCCGTATGCTGCATTGAGGACGTCGAGCAGCGGCTTGAACGCAAGGGGCATCTCTGCTCTGCCGCCCATGGCGCAACTGGCGGCCTTGATACTCAAGAGGTCTTCCACATTCGCGTCCTCGGGCTTGTGCCACCCCGTAGCCAGCAGGAGCTTGGTGGCGTAGGTGAGGAACCATTCCCGCCTCTTGCGGTCGCCCCCTACAGCCTTAAACGCGGGATGCGGTAGGTCGTCGCTTTGTGAGTCGAGACTGCGTACGAATGCGAGAAGCTCTGACGCGGCGTGCCTCCCGATTTCAAGCCTTCTATGCGTGTCCGGGCCGTCTGCGCGGGCTGACGGCCAGTTGAAAGTAGCAGGAAGCGTAATAGCGCCGGCGCTATGCAAGGCAACAAGGAACAACCCAAGACCCGACTTGATTGCCAGCGCATAGCTGCTCTTGTAGCTGTATGCACCAGATTGCTCCGCGCACATCAGCGTGTCAAAGTGCAGCTTTGTGAGGTGCCCTGGCTTTTGCTTGTACGCGTCCAGCGCACACTCCACATACGACTTGTCGAAGACCGCTTGCTCACGCAGAACCCGCCCAAACACAAATTTCGGGAATGCTGCACGGATGTGCGTTTTGGTGGTCACCGTGTCCAAGTCGAGGTCTTCGAGGCCCCACGCAGAAAGGAGTTTCCTTCCGGACAGGGACAATGCGCTCTTGATGGCGAGACCAAGCGTCTCGTCGGAGACGTTGAATACGATGTCATCAGGGGTCAGGTTAACCATGGGCAATCATCTCCTGGGCCATCTGCGCCTTAAGCTTCGTCACTTGGGCTTCGAGCGCGTCCAGTTTCAGCTCGAGTAGTTTTTTGGGCGTACCTGCGCGGAATAGGACTCGATTGGCGTGCTGTAGCTCCAACTTGAACAAGTCCTTGTCGAACCGCGCGTATTTGAGGGTGCTCTTTGTGTCGGCATGTCCCAGCAGCTGCTGCACCATAGGAACTGGGAGCCCGAAGTCACCATTGGCACGCGGGAAGTAGTTAAGTGCGTACGTGCCGTACATGTGTCGGAACGAGTGTGGGCCTGTACCGGGGGGCAGCGTGACCCCGACTCGCTTGCATAGCCTGTGGAAGAGTTCAAGACGACTGGAGGGGGCGCTCAGGAAGTACGGCCTACCTCTGTGTGTCGACGCGTTGAATTGGAAAAGAAAGTCGTGTCGCCCATGAGGAAGGTGCTCGAGCTCGAGGTACTTCTGCAACGACTCGAAGAACATCGAGGCGAAGGGCTCAATGAGCAGCGTGAGCTGCGTAGTTCTACCTTTCCAAGCGAGCGTGGCGCGCTCCTCGGAGGTAAGTGCCCGGTAGCTGGGGTGACCGGGTCGGGCGAATGGGCTGACGAGACGTATCGTTCCTTCTACGACGTCGATGTCCTCGATAAGCATCTGAAGCGCCTCGTGCGTACGGCCTCCGCATGCTGCCAGCAGCGCGTAGTGGGCCTTGTCACGGTAGGTGGGCGCTGCTTCGATAAAGTCCGCGGCCTTGTCATAGGGAAACGCCCGTCGCTCGTCATACGAAGAGCTGTCGTCGTCGTCATCCAGAACTACTGACTCGACGAACTTGGGCCCGTCAGCGACGACCCCCGCCAGCATGGAGTGCGCTTGCATTGCACGAATCTCATGCGGCTTGAGCTCGCGGCGAGTTCCAAGCTCCGGGAGGAGGGCTTCGTCGGATACGACTGAACTTGCTGGCCTGAACTTTGCGAGCTCTGCGAGCTCCTGGCGCACCGCTTCGGACAGCTTGAGAAAGCGTCGAACAGCGGCCTTCTTCGGAACAAGACTTGCTGCGCTGTTGGGCCCGATGGGCAGGTGGGTCGCGATGACGCGCGCAATTTCGCTAGTTGCGTCGGTACCGAGCTTCAGATAGTCGCTGTACGCCTCGATGGTGTCAGCGAGTTGCATCTTGGTCAGAGCGCGGCCCTGACCAAACACCGCATAGGCCTCGATGAGGTAGTCCAAAAACTGGGCGACGTGTCGAGAGTACGAGTCGAGTGTGTTCTTCGCGTCGTTGCGCAGTGAATGGGCAAACGCATCGAAGGCCTCGATTGGTCGGCCGTCAGGTCCCAAGAGTTTCCACGACGGCTTGCCGTTGACGGTTCGCTTTCGAAGACTGACGTTCTTGTACATCCAGGGGCGCCAAGCATGCAATTGGCGCACTGTACTGGGTTTTGCCACAGCATGCAACCATGTTGCATGCTTATTCCAGCGACACGCTAGGCTGGAAGGGGGAAGAGAAAAGGCGCCCGCATGGGGCGCCTTCATAGGGGGAGGATGTGCGGCGTAAGGGAATCGAACCCCTGACCTGCTGCTTAGAAGGCAGCTGCTCTATCCAGCTGAGCTAACGCCGCGTAGAAACCAAAAACGCGCCCCTGAAGCATGCAACTCCAGGCGCCTGAAATAAGAACCCCCGACCTGCTGCTTAGAAGGCAGCTGCTCTATCCGGTTGAGCTACGGGCAGTTGCCCGCGATTCTATCGGCGCGCGTACTGCTGCCGGCCGAACAGCATGTCGCGCGCCTTCGGATCGTTGTCGAGGGGGCGGTGCAGGCCGGAGAGGACCTCGACGCCGCGCGCCACGGCGGGGCGGGCGGCGATCTCGTCGAACCAGCCCTTGAGGTGGGGGAAGTCGGCCCAGGCGATGCCCTGGTTCTTCCACGAGCGCAGCCACGGGAAGACGGCCATGTCGGCGATGCCGTAGTCGCGGCCGCCGATGTAGCGCGACCGGGCGAGGCGCTTGTCCATCACGCCGTAGAGCCGGCGCGCCTCGTTGGTGTAGCGCTCGACCGCGTAGGGCAGCTTCTCGGGGGCGTAGACGCGGAAGTGGTGCGCCTGGCCGAGCATGGGGCCGACGCCGCCCATCTGGAACATCAGCCACTGCAGCACCTCGTAGCGCTCGGCGACGCTCTCGGGCAGGAAGCGGCCGGTCTTGGCGGCGAGGTAGAGCAGGATGGCGCCGGACTCGAACAGGCTGATCGGCTTGCCGTCGGGGCCGTCGGGGTCGACGATGGCGGGGATCTTGTTGTTCGGGCTGATCGCGAGGAACTCTGGCTTGAACTGGTCGCCCGCCCCGATGTCGACGGGCGTCACGTGATACGGCAGGCCGCACTCTTCGAGCATGATGTGGACCTTGTGGCCGTTCGGCGTGGCCCACGAATACACTTCGATCATGGTTGAGGCCTCCTCGGGGGCGGGTTCCGAACGATACAACATCATGCTGGATGCGGTCAGGCGCTGGTTGACGGGGGGCGATTCACTGCCGGCATGGGCCGAGTTCGGCGCCTGGGCGCGCGCGCACGGCTGGGCGCTCAAGCGCGCGATGACCCTCGACGGCTGGGTGATGGAGGACGCCGAGGGCCACCCCGGCTGGCGCATCGAATGGGGCCCGGCGCAGCGCGGCTTCATGAGCAGCCACGAGTTCCGCATCCGCGTCGAGCTCGCGCGGGTGCCCGACGTCCAGGCCCTCGTGCTCGACCGTCCGCTGCTGGCGCGTCTCGATCGCGAGCTCTACCAGCAGATCACCGACACCGTGCGCACGCGGCTCGACGAGGAGACGCCGGAGGAGATGCGCTGGATCGCGATGCTGCCCAAGCTGGCGCCCAACGCGATGGGCGCCGCGCTGCGCGACCGCTACGGCGCGCTGTCCGACGAGCCGGGCTGGCTCGAGCGCTGGATCGCGGGCGCGCTCGCGCCCGCGCTGCAGGCGCATGCCGACGTGATGCCGGTCGAGGCGGTCTCGGCCGAGCCCTTCATCCTGCGGCTGGCGCGCGGGCAGGTGGTGATCCGCCAGGCCGCGCCGCGGCCGCGGGCGGCCGTGCTGCAGGCGTGCGTGGGCGTGGCGGAGGCGGCCGCCGCGAGCCTGCGGCCCGCGCAGGTCTGAGGTTGGGGAGGGGCCCCGCCGCCTCGGGGTCAGCGGAACTTGCCGAGTTCCATCTTCGCGATGGAGTTGCGGTGCACCTCGTCGGGCCCGTCGGCGAAGCGCAGGGTGCGCGCGACGGTGTAGAAGTACGCCAGGGGGGTGTCGCCGGACATGCCCATGCCCCCGAAGACCTGCATGGCCCAGTCGATGACCTGGCAGGCCATGGTCGGCGCCACGACCTTGATCATCGCGATCTCGGCCTTGGCGGCCTTGTTGCCGGCGACGTCCATCATCCAGGCGGCCTTGAGCGTGAGCAGGCGCGCCATGTCGATCCGGCAGCGCGCCTCGGCGATGCGCTCCTGCGTGACGGTCTGCTGCGCGATGGTCTTGCCGAAGGCCACGCGCGTGAGGGCGCGCTGGCACAGCAGCTCGAGCGCGCGCTCGGCCAGGCCGATGAGGCGCATGCAGTGGTGGATGCGGCCCGGGCCGAGCCGGCCCTGCGCGATCTCGAAGCCGCGGCCCTCGCCGAGCAGCATGTTCGAGGCCGGCACGCGGACGTCGTCGAAGGCGACCTCCATGTGGCCGTGCGGCGCGTCGTCGTAGCCGAACACGGACAGCGGACGCAGCACCTGCAGGCCCTTGGCGTCGGCGGGCACGAGGATCATCGACTGCTGCGAGTGCGCGGGCGCCTGCGGGTCGCTCTTGCCCATGAAGATGTAGACGGCGCAGCGCGGGTCGCCGGCGCCCGACGTCCACCACTTGCGGCCGTTCAGCACGTACTCGTCGCCGTCGCGCACGATGCGGGACTCGATGTTGGTCGCGTCGGAGGAGGCGACCGCGGGCTCGGTCATCGCGAAGGCGCTGCGGATGCGGCCCTCGAGCAGCGGCTCGAGCCAGCGCGCCTGGTGCTCGGGCGTGCCGTAGCGCACGAGCACCTCCATGTTGCCCGTGTCGGGCGCGGAGCAGTTGAAGACCTCGGGCGCCCAGGGCGTGCGGCCCATGATCTCGGCGAGCGGCGCGTATTCCTGGTTGGTGAGGCCGGCGCCGCGCGCGCTGTCGGGCAGGAACAGGTTCCACAGGCCCGCGGCGCGCGCCTCGGCCTTGAGCTCCTCGATGAGCGCGAGCGGCGTCCAGCGCCTGCCGGCGGCGGTGTTGGCCTCGAGCTCGGCGTGGTAGCGCGGCTCGGCGGGCGTGATGTGGTCGGCGAAGAAGGCGAGCAGGCGTTCCTGCAGCTCCTTCGTGCGGGGGCTGTAGCCGAAGTCCATGGCGGATCCTTAGCGTTGGGCGAATGACCAGCCGAGCTCGGCCAGCGGGCGCGCGCCGGCGCCCGTGGCGTGCGCGTGCGCGCTGGAGGCGACGCCGTCGACCACCCGGCGGGCGATGCCCTGCAGGATGGCCGCGAGGCGGAACAGGTTGTAGGCAAGGTAGAAGTTCCAGTCGGCGAGGATCGCGTCGGGGTCGGCGCGCCCGGTGCGTTCGCAGTAGCGGCGCACGTACTCGCGCTCGGGCGGGATGCCGAGCGCGGCGAGGTCGAGCCCGGCGATGCCGCGGAACACGCCGGGCGGGATGTGCCAGGCCATGCAGTGGTAGCTGAAGTCGCCGAGGGGATGGCCGAGCGTCGAGAGCTCCCAGTCCAGCACCGCGAGCACGCGCGGCTCGGCGGGATGGAAGACCAGGTTGTCGAGGCGGAAGTCGCCGTGCACGACCGCGACCTGCGACTCGTCGAGCGCGCTCGCCGGCATGTGCGCGGGCAGCCAGTCGATGAGCCGGTCCATCGCCTCGATGGGCTCGGTGACCGAGGCCTGGTACTGCTTGGTCCAGCGCCCGATCTGGCGCGCGAAGTAGTTGCCGGGCCTGCCGTAGTCGGCGAGGTGCGCGGCCTTCGCGTCGACCCGGTGCAGCGCGGCGATCACGCGGTTCATCTCGTCGTAGATCGCGCCGCGCTGCGCGGGCGTCATCCCGGGCAGGGACTGGTCCCACAGCACGCGGCCCTCGACGTGCTCCATCACGTAGAAGGCGCGGCCGATCACCCCCTCGTCCTCGCACAGGTGCAGCATGCGCGCGACCGGCACCTCGCTGCCTGCGAGCGCGTCCATCACGCGGTACTCGCGCTCGATCGCGTGCGCGGAGGGCAGCAGCCTGGCGACCGGCGCGGGCTTGCTGCGCATCACGTAGGCGCGCGCGGGCGTGACGAGCTTGTAGGTCGGGTTGGACTGGCCGCCCTTGAACTGCTCCACCGAGAGCGGGCCGGCGAAGCCGGGCAGGTGGGCGCAGAGATGGGCTTCGAGCGCGGCGACGTCGAAGCGATGGCTCTCGGCCATCGGCCGGGTGCCGGTGTTCTGGTCGGTCTGGCTCATGTCATTTCTCCGCGGCGTGCACCAGCTTCTCTTTCGAGAGCACGACCAGTCGCGTCGGCTCCACGCGCAGCGCGCCCTCGCGCTCCAGCTCCTTCAGCTCCTGGTTCACCCGCTGGCGCGAGGCGCCGACCAGCTGCGCCAGGTCCTCCTGCGCGAGCTGCAGGCCGATGCGGATCTCGTCGCCCTGCGCCACGCCGTAGCTGCGCGCGAGCACGAGGATGTTGCGGGCCAGGCGCGCCGAGAGCGGGCGCGTGTTCAGGTCCTCGACGAGGTTGAACATGATGCGCAGGCGCCGGCAGTTCAGGCGCAGCAGCGCGTCGTAGAGCTCGACGTGGCGCTGCAGCAGGGCCTTGAAGTCGGCCTTGCGCACCGTGAGCAGCGTGGTGGTGCCGTGCGCGTCGGCGTCGTGCGTGCGCGGCAGGCCGTCGAAGAGCGCAATGTCGCCGAACCAGGTGCCGGGCTCGACGTAGGTCAGCGAGACCTGCTTGCCCGAGAGCGAGACCGAGCTCACGCGCACCGCGCCGCGCGCGACGCCCACCCATTCCTCGGCGGGCGTGCCCCGCGCGGCGAGCGGCGCGCCGTCCGCCAGCCGCCGCACCGCCGCGCACGCGAGGATCGCGGCGCGCAGCTCGTCGGAGAGGGAGGAGAACCATGCGCCGGCGTCGATGTTGTGCTGTTCTTCGATTGTAAGAAGGGGGTGGGTCATGCCTTGTCCCTGAGGCGACAGCGTCGGGGGACCATTGTGCGGCGAGGGTCGGGGACTGGCCCACGGCCTTGTCCCCGTGTTTCATCGTGCCGCCTTGGAACACGGGGACAGGCCGGAGGCCAGTCCCCTTGCTCAGGCGGGCAGGTCGCCGGTGCGGAGGTACTGAGCCAGCAACTTCTCCATCGTGGTCATCCGCTCCTTCTCGTGCAGCCATTGCGTGGGCGCGAGGTTGGTCGCGCGCACGACGATGGCGTCGGCGCCGACGTCGAGCACGTTGATGCACGCGGGCGACTGCTCGAG
>Ga0209051_1003045_pt1 | contig 11334 bp, 10 predicted proteins | sample AraplaCvi_mMS_r2_2_FD_184286 | JGI IMG/M metagenome (GOLD analysis project Ga0209051, IMG submission 184286) | Arabidopsis root microbial communities from North Carolina, USA - plate scrape MF_Cvi_mMS_r2 (SPAdes) (version 2) | ecosystem: Host-associated > Plants > Roots > Endosphere | place...
TCGGCGTCTTGTAGGTGTCGATGATCGCGTTGTAGGCCTCGGGGCTCACCCTCACGAGTGCCGTGTCGAGCACGTGCACGAAGAGGAAGAAGAAGATCGTCGCGCCCGTCACGCGGTGCAGCACCCACGACCACATGCCGGGGTCCCCGCGATAGAGGGTGCGACGTTTCGTGGGCGACGACCGCGGTGCGGGTGTCGCGGAATCCGCTGTTGTCTGCGTCATGTTCGAGTACTCACTTCCGCGCCTCCAACACCTTCGGTGGACGGTCTGGGAGGCGGCGGGTCGATGCTGCCAATTCCTTGCCCCATACCTGTTCGTGACTCTAATGCCAGTTTCGGCATGTAAAGAACCGGCGTGAGACCGTTGATTGCCCTAATACCATGGAAATTAGGGTGACCTAATCGAATTCGCAGCGGTGGAACTGGAGCTTCTAAATGCATTCAGAAATGCGGCGACGGGCGGGGTGCGATGCCTGACGTCGACTGGAAGACGTTGCGCGACAAGGCGATCGCTGTATCTCATGCGGCCTACGCGCCCTATTCCGGCTTCCCGGTCGGGGCGTCGGCGGTGACCACCGACGGCCGAATCGTGACCGGATGCAATGTGGAAAATGTCTCATATGGGTTAGGACTTTGCGCCGAGTGTTCGGTGGTCTGCGCCCTGCACTCCACAGGTGGGGGACGGCTGGCCGCACTCGTCTGCGTCGACGCCGTCGGCAACCTGCTGATGCCCTGCGGACGATGCCGGCAACTGCTGCTCGAGCACGGCGGGCCCGGGATGCTCGTCGACCACCCTGCCGGGCCCCGGCCGTTGCGCGATCTGCTGCCCGACGCCTTCGGTCCCGACGACCTCGAGCGGGTTCGATCACGATGACGGGCTTCGACTTCGACGCTCCGACCGTCATCCGCACCAAGCGCGACGGCGGCGTGCTCTCCGACGCCGCGATCGACTGGGTGATCGCGAACTACACCACCGGCGTGGTGGCCGACGAGCAGATGTCGGCACTGCTGATGGCCATCTTCCTGCGCGGGATGAGCGCCGGGGAGATCACCCGGTGGACCGCGGCGATGATCGACTCCGGGGATCGCTTCGACTTCGGTGATCTCCGTCGCGACGGCAAGCCGCTGCGACTGGTCGACAAGCACTCCACCGGAGGGGTCGGCGACAAGATCACCATCCCGTTGGTGCCGGTCGTGATGGCGTGCGGCGCGGCGGTGCCCCAGGCGGCCGGGCGGGGGCTCGGTCACACCGGTGGCACCCTCGACAAGCTGGAGGCGATCGCGGGCTTCACCGCCGAACTGTCCAAAGACCGGATCCGCCAACAGCTTCAAGATCTCGGCGCGGCGATCTTCGCCGCCGGCGACCTGGCGCCCGCCGACCGCAAGATCTACGCTCTGCGCGACGTCACCGCCACCACCGAATCGCTGCCGCTGATCGCGAGTTCGGTGATGAGCAAGAAGCTCGCCGAGGGCGCCCGTGCCCTGGTGCTGGACACCAAGGTCGGCCGGGGGGCCTTCCTGACCTCCGAGGACGAGGCCCGTCGACTGGCCTCGACGATGGTCGACCTCGGACGGGCCAGCGGCGTCGACACGCGCGCGCTGCTGACCGACATGGACCGGCCGCTGGGGCTGACCGTCGGCAACGCGGTCGAGGTCGCCGAATCCCTCGACGTGCTGGCCGGCGGTGGCCCGTCCGACGTCGTCGAACTCACCGTGACGTTGGCACGCGAGATGCTCGACGCGGTCGGCGTCGACGGGGTCGACCCCGCGCAGACGTTGCGCGACGGCACCGCCATGGACTGTTTCCGCGGCCTCGTCGAGGCGCAGGGCGGTGACCTCTCCGTCCCGCTTCCGCTCGGTGCGCACACCGAGACGGTGACCGCGTCCCGGGGTGGCACGATGGGCGACATCGACGCGATGGCGGTGGGACTGGCGGTGTGGCGGCTCGGTGCGGGCCGCTCGACCCCGGGTGGCCGGGTGCAGTTCGGAGCGGGCGTGCGAATGCACCGCAGACCCGGTGATCCCGTCGCCGCCGGCGAGACGCTGTTCACCCTCTACACCGACACCCCGGAGCGCTTCGCCGGTGCGCTGGCCGAACTCGACGGCGGCTGGAGCGTCGGCGACGAGGCGCCCGAGGCGCGCCCCTTGATCATCGACCGGATCACCCGAGGAGGGACCCCATGACCACGCCGTTGACGCTCGAGAACATCCAGCGAGCACCCAAGGCCCTGCTGCACGATCACCTCGACGGTGGGCTGCGGCCGGCGACGGTGGTGGAGTTGGCCGCGGAATTCGGCTACGACGGATTGCCCACCACCGACGTCGACGAGTTGGCCACCTTCTTCCGCACCGCGGCCCACAGCGGTTCGCTGGTCCGGTATCTGGAGCCCTTCGCCCACACGGTCGGGGTCATGCAGACCCCGGAGGCGTTGCACCGCGTGGCCCTCGAGGGCGTCGAGGACCTGGCGGCCGACTCGGTGGTCTACGCCGAGATCCGCTTCGCCCCCGAACTGCACATCGACGGCGGCTTGTCACTGGACGAGGTCGTCGACGCGGTGCTGGCCGGGTTCGCCGACGGAGAGGAGGCGGCGGCCGCGAAGGGCAAGACGATCACCGTGCGCTGTCTGGTGACCGCGATGCGGCACGCGGCCCGCTCACGGGAGATCGCCGAACTCGCCGTGCGGTTCCGCGACAAGGGCGTCGTCGGCTTCGACATCGCCGGCGCCGAGGCCGGTTACCCGCCCACGCGGCACCTCGACGCCTTCGAGTACATGCGGAACAACAACGCCCGGTTCACCATTCACGCCGGTGAGGCCTTCGGCCTGCCGTCGATTCAGGAGGCGATCGCGTTCTGCGGTGCCGACCGGCTGGGCCACGGCGTGCGCATCGTCGACGACATCACCGTCCACGACGACTCCGACGCCACCCTCGGGAGGCTGGCGTCTCTCCTGCGCGACAAGCGAATCCCGCTCGAATTGTGCCCGTCGTCGAACGTCCAGACCGGCGCCGTCGCCAGCATCGCCGAGCATCCCTTCGCGCTGCTGGCCCGGTTGCGCTTCCGGGTGACGGTCAACACCGACAACCGGTTGATGAGCGACACCACGATGAGCCAGGAGATGCTGCGGCTGGTCGAGGCCTTCGGTTACGGCTGGAGCGATCTGGAGCGGTTCACCATCAACGCGATGAAGTCGTCGTTCATCCCGTTCCGGGAACGACTGACCCTCATCGACGAAGTCATCAAGCCGCGGTACGCCGTCCTCGTCGGTTGAGCGATTTCGGCGTGATCAGCGGCGCTGACCGCCGGTGATCACGCCGAAATCACGCGAAGACCTCGCGCAGGCGCGCGGCGAAGGCGTCCGTGGGCCCCATGAAACCGGCGTGGTCGCCGGGAAATTCGGTGGTCGGCACGCCCAGTCGGTCGGCCACCGCGACCGAGGTGCGCTGCGTCAGCAGATGACCCGACTCCGCGCCGAGGCCGATGACGACGCGCGTCGGCGACGCGCGCAGCGCCTCGACGTCCGGAACGTAGCGCGTGGTCGGCACCAGATCGTGCAGGAAGAAGCGGGCCCCCTCGGCCAGCGCCTGCCCGGGGTCGACCGGTTCGCCCTGCGACGCCGCCGGGCCCTCGGACTCCGCGTCGAATGCCGCCACGTCGAAGCCCGCGTTGACCATGAACTTCAGCCACGCGGCGTGCAGTCCCTCGGTGCGGAACGTCGCCACGATGTCGTCGGTGGCCCGTCGCTGCGCCTCGGCGTCGGGCAGCAGTTCCAGCAGGGGCGGCTCGTGGGCCACCAGCGTCCGGACTCGGCCGGGGTGCCGGGTGACCATCGCCAGCCCGGTCACCGCGCCACCACTGGAGCCGAAGACGTCCGTCGTCGCTTCGCCGAGCGCGTCGAGGATTGCCACCACGTCGTCGGCGCGCAGGTCGGGGTTGGACGGCCCGTCGGGATCGGCGACCGGGCTGCCCGCGAACCCCCGGGGGTCGTAGGTGACGACGGTCCGATCGGCGGCCATGGCCCGAGCCAGCGGGCCGAATTCCGCGGCGGCCATGGGGGACCCGATGACGAACAGCAGAGGTCCCTGCCCGCGCACTTCGTAGTGCAGGCGAGCGCCGGGAACGTCGAGGGAGTGGGAGATGACGCCGTCAGTGATGGTCATGCCGGTGTTGACCGGCGACCGACGGGAAACTCATCGCCGAACCGGCGGGGCTGAGCAGGTCCCTGGCGCGCAACGCGAGCCAGAACTCGGCGATCGCGGCGGTGTCGGCGAGTCGGCGGCCCGTGATGTCCTCCACCCGTTGCATCCGGTACACCACCGTCTGCCGGTGCAGTCCCGTCGCCGCGGCCGTCCGCACCCACGACCGGTCGCACCGCAGATAGGCGTCCAGCGTCGCCACCATGTCGCTGGAGTGGTTGGCGTCGTAGGCGATGAGGCTGCCCAGGACGCGGTCGACCACGACCTGGGCCTCCTCGGTGTCGCGCAGCACCGACAGCATGGTCGCCTCGCCGTAGTGCGCGGTGCGGTCGGTCGTACTCTGCGCCGCCCGCATCGCCCAGACCGCCTCGCGCGCGACGGCGGGTCCCCGACGGGGGTGGCCGAGGACGTCGCTCACCCCGATGGCGGCCGTCGCGCCGACGCGGTGACGCAGCGCGGCCAGCGGGCCGTCGCCCGCCGACACCAGCGCGAAGAGGATCGCCCCTCGCCGCAGCAACAGGTGGGGCACCTGGCGGCGGCCAAGCCCCACGTGCAGGTGCCGCTCCGCGGTGGGGGACCCGCCGGAGACGGCCGCCAGCACCGAACCCGCCGGCTGCAGACCACGATCGGTGAGCAGGCGGGCGGACTCCGCTCCGGTGAGCCGGCCGTCGCACAACGACGCCAGCACTTCGGCGCCGATGCGGCGGTCGTGTTCACGTCGCACGTTCTGCTGGGCCAGCAGCACGGCCATTGCCGACGCGAGATGCTGCAGCTGGACGACGTCCGGTGGTGACGAGCGGAAGTCGTAGGCCACCAATACCGTTGGCTCCTCGTCGGGCACCTCGACGGCCAGCGCTCGGGCGTCACCGACGACGACGTGAAGGACACCGGGAACGGCCCCACCCCGAGCGGTGATGTCGGCGGTGAGGGCCAGGCGCAGCTCCTTGGGCACCGGATCGGAGGAGTCGAGGGCGACCTCACCGGTGGCGGCGTCGAGGACCGCCAGTCGGCAGGCGACCTCACGGCCGAGTTGGCGCATCGCGTTCTCGGCACCGGAGCGCCCCACCGACTGGCGGATCACCTGGTACACCCGCTCGGTGACGGCGATCCTTCTGCTGTCGTCACTTCCGGCGCCGCCCGCGACGGCTCGGCCGATGGCTGCGAAGCCGACCGAGTACGGCACCAGCAGGACGGGGAACCCCAGGTCGTCGGCCAGCGCCACGGCGGACGGCGCGAGACTGGGGCTGCGGGCATCCAGCCCGATGACGACGCCACAGATGCCGTTCTCGGCGAGGCCGCGGATCAACGCCGTCTGGCCCGTCGCGGAGCCGGGCAAGGTGCGTCCGTTCTTCATCAACAGTTCCCCGCCGGCCAGCCACGACCACGGTTCGTCGAGATCGGACGTCTGCGCCCAGAACACCGGTCGGTCCAAGCCGCGCGCCCCGGCCCGGACGGTCAGCCGCAGGTGGGGTGTGTCGACGAGATCGCTCAGCAGGTAGGCCACGGACCACCCCCATTCCGTCGTAGGTCGCTGACGGTGAACTTAGACGATCGTCGAAGTCGAAGCAGGGATCTCAGACGATCGACGGGTTCCCATCCGGTCGCAACCGGTGAAGGGTCGCTGCAACCGTTCTCGAGGAGACGTCATGTCCGACAGCACCCCCAAGTCCACCGTCCGGTCCACTGATTCACCGGCGACGTTGAGCCGCGGCTTCAGCTTCCGCTCCGCGCTGGCATTGGCCTTCGCCGACGTCTCGCCCATCGCGGCGGTCTACGCGATCTTCACCCTCGGACTGTTCGCGGCCGGGCCGAAGTTCTTCTGGGCGTTCCCCATCGTGCTGATCGGACAGCTTCTGGTGGCCGGGGTGTTCGGCGAACTGGCCTCCCGGTTTCCGTACGCAGGCAGCGTCTACCAGTGGTCGCGGCACGTTCAAGGCACCACGTGGGGGTGGGTCGCGGCGTGGGCCTACATGTGGGGCTTGACGATCGCCCTCGGCACGCTGTCCTACGCCGCGAGCGGGTTCCTGCTCCAGATCTTCGGTGTCACCGAGCCGTCGCGGTGGGCGACCGCGACGGTGGCCGTCGTCATCATCCTGCTCGGCACCGGGGTCAACATCGTGGGTCGGCAGGTACTCAAGGTGATGGTGGTCGCCAGCATCACGTGTGAGGTCATCGGCTCGGTCGGGCTGGGCGTCGTGCTGCTCGTGTTCTACCGCGAGAATCCGTTCTCGGCGCTGTTCTCCAGCGCGAGCATCCCCGACGCCGCGACGTGGACGTCCGGGCCGATGCTGCTCGCGATCGCCTACGTCGGATGGTCCTTCCTGGGCTTCGAGGCGGCGGGGTCGGTCGCCGAGGAGGTCGACGATCCCGAGCGCAACGTGCCGAAGGCGATCATCTTCGGTCTCCTCATGGTCGGGTTGGTGGTCATGTTCTCCAGCGCCGCACTGATTCTGGCGATCCCCAACCTCGACGAGGTGGTGGCCGCCCAATCCGGGGACGTCGTGTCGGAGACGCTGACCACCCATCTCGGCGCGGGCGTGACCAAGCCGCTGCTCGCGATGTTCGTCATCGGCTTCATCTCCAGCTTCCTGGCCGTGCAGGCCGCGGTGTCCCGCTGCATCTGGGGCGCCGCCCGCGACCGGAGCCTGCCGGGCTCGAGGGTGCTCGGCAAGCTGGCTGGGCCGGAACGCTTGCCCGTCAACGCGATTGCGCTGACCGCGATCGTGGCCGTGGTGTTCATCCTCTTGGCCGGTTCGCAGTTCTACAACATCCTGGTCAACTTCAACATCATCGGCTTCTACATCGCGTTCGGGGTGCCGGTGGTGGGCGCGGCGATCGCCCGGCTGACCGGCAGATGGCGGCCGGGGCCGTTCAACCTCGGCAAGTGGGGTGCGCCCGTGACGTACCTGGCGTCACTGTGGATCATCTTCGAGACCGTCAACGTGGCGTGGCCGCGTACCCAGCCCGGCCAGCCGTGGTTCATCAACTGGGCCAGCGTGCTGACCACCGTGGTGCTCGCCGTCGTCGGCGCCGCCATCTACCTCACCGTTCGGCGCCACATCTCCGCGCCGATCGGCGAACGACTCGCTCACGAGTCCGGCCACGGCGGGACGGAGAGCTGATGCCACGCACCGCGATCGTGACCGGTTCGGCCTCCGGCATCGGCGCCGCCGTCACCGACCTGCTGCGCGAGGACGGGTGGACCGTCGTCGGCGTCGACCGCGCCCCGGGTGCCGACCACGTCGCCGACGTGGCCGATCCGGCCGAGGTGCGAGCGGCCGTCGGACGGGTCCTCGAGGACGTCGGGGAGGTCGACGCGTTGGTGACCGCGGCGGGACACTACGAGATCACCCCGTTCTCGGAGATCTCCGCCGAGGCCCTGCACCGGATGCTGCGGGTCCACCTCGGCGGCCTTCGCAACACCGCGCGGGCCGTGCTGCCGTCGATGGTGCGACGCGGATCCGGCGCGATCGTCGCGGTGACCTCCGAACTCGCCATCGGCGGCGGCGACGGTGACGCCCACTACGCGGCGGCCAAGGGTGCCGTCATCGGCCTGGTGCGCAGCCTGGCCGCCGAATTCGCCGGCCGTGGCGTGCGGGTCAACGCCGTCGCACCCGGCCCCACCGACACCCCGCTGCTGGCGGCCGACTCGCCCTGGCGTGCGCCGGACTACCTTGCGACCCTGCCCAACCGGCGGCTGACCACGCCGGCGGAAGTCGCGCGCATCGTCGGGTTCCTAGTGGGGGAGGACGCCTCCTACTGCACCGGCGAGGTCGTCTCACCCAACGGCGGGGCGGTGATCTGATGTCCGACGAGCCCCTGGCAGGTCGGGTGGCGCTGGTCACCGGTGCCGCGCAGGGCATCGGTGCGGCCGTGGCCCGGCGACTGGCGGCCGACGGTGCCCAGGTCGCCGTCAACGACCTCGCGTCGACCCCCGCGTCGACCGAGGTGGTCGAGGCCACCGGCGGCTTTCCCGCGATCTTCGACATCAGTGGGACCGGAGTCACGGCGATGGTCGACGGCATCGAGAAGGACCATGGCCCGGTCGAGATCCTGGTGTGCAACGCGGCGTACATGTCGATGGCGCCCTTCGACGCCGACGCAGACGACGAGGACGACTGGTGGCGGGTGGTCGAGGTCAACCTCGCCGGCACCTTCCGGCTGATCCAAGCCGTCCTGCCGGGGATGAGACGCGCCGGCGGCGGCAACGTCGTCGTGATCGCCTCCGAGTGGGGCGTCGTCGGATGGCCGGAGGCCAGTGCGTACTCGGCGTCCAAGGCGGGGCTCATCGCCCTGGTGAAGACGCTGGGCCGGGAACTGGCCCGGGAGGGCATCACCGTCAACGCCATCGCCCCCGGGGTCGTCGACACCCCGCAGCTGTTGGTCGACGCCGCGGCGGCGGGCACGTCGCTCGACGAGATGCACCGACGCTACGGAGCTGCAATTCCCTTGGGGCGCATCGGCCGTCCGGAGGAGATCGCGGCGGCGGTGTCGCTGCTGGCCCGCCGAGACGTCGGCGCGATGGTCGGTCAGACGCTTCAAGTCAACGGAGGATCGACGAGGTGCCGAGTATGAGCGACGACGTCACGGGTCCGGTGGACGGTCAGGTCAGCCCCCGCTACGCCGGTCTGACGACCTTCGCCCGCCTGCCGCGCCGCGAGGACGTGCCCCGGTGCGACGTGGCCGTGCTCGGCGTGCCGTTCGACTCGGGTGTGACGTACCGTCCCGGTGCGCGCTTCGGCCCGTCGCACATCCGGCAGGCGTCCCGACTGCTCAAGCCGTACAACCCGCAGCTCGACGTGTCGCCGTTCGCCGGTCAGCAGGTCGTCGACGCGGGCGACGTCCCAGCCAACCCGTTCGACATCGCCGTCGCCGTTCGCGAGATCGAGTCCGCCGCACGTGAACTGATCGACGCCGGGGCGAGGTTGGTCACCCTGGGCGGTGACCACACCATCGCCTACCCGCTGCTGCGCGCCCACCATCGGCGGTACGGCCCGGTGGCATTGCTGCACTTCGACGCCCACCTCGACACCTGGGACACCTACTTCGACGCGCCGATGACCCACGGGACGCCCTTCCGCCGGGCCGCCGAGGAGGGGCTGTTCGTGCCCGGACACAGTGCGCACGTGGGTATTCGGGGATCGCTCTACAGTCCGAACGACCTCGTCGAGGACGCCGGTTTCGGCTTCACCGTGGTGCGCTGCGCGGACTTCGTCCGCCGGTCCGTCGACGACGTCGTCGGCCAGTTGCGATCGGCGATCGGTGACCGCCCGCTCTACGTGTCGATCGACGTCGACGTGCTCGACCCCGCCCACGCACCGGCGACGGGCACACCGGAAGCCGGCGGGATGACCAGTCGCGAACTGCTGGAGATCCTTCGCAGTCTCGACGGCGCCAACCTGGTCGGTGCGGACATCGTGGAGGTGTCACCGGCCTACGACCACGCCGAGATCACCGGTGTCGTGGCGGCCAACCTCGCCTACGAACTCATCTCGCTGCTCGCCAGGAATCGGCCGTCGTGACCGTGCCCGCCGCTCCCGTCTCCTGGCCCGGTTCCGCCCGGTCGGCGGCGTCCTTCAGCTTCGACGTCGACGCCGAATCGGCGATGCTGGCCGTGGACCACGGTCACGCCAACCGGATGTCGGCCATCAGTCATCAGGCCTACGGGCCGCTGGTCGGCGTCCCGCGGATCCTGAAGATCCTGGCCCGCCACGACGTCACCTCGACCTTCTTCGTGCCCGGCTACACCGCCCTTCGCTACCCCGACGTCGTCCGCAGCATCGCCGACGCAGGACACGAGATCGCCCACCACGGTTACCTCCACGAGGCGATGGCCGGACTGTCCGCCGCGGAGGAGGCCGCGATCCTCGACCGCGGTCTCGAGGCGCTGGAGAAGGTCGCAGGCATCAGGCCGGTCGGGTATCGGGCGCCGATGTGGGAACTCAACTGGCACTCACCGAAGCTGTTGTCCGACAGGGGTTTCCTCTACGACAGTTCGCTGATGGACGCCGACCATCCCTACGAGCTGGCCGTCGGAACCACGTCACTGGTGGAGATCCCGATCCAGTGGGCGCTCGACGACTGGGAGCAGTACTGCTTCATCCCGGACTTCTCGGGCACCGGGCTCATCGAGAGTCCGGCCAAGGTCGAGGAGATGTGGCGTCTGGAGTTCGACGCCCAACGCCCCGACGGCGGATGCTTCGTGCTGACCAATCACCCGTTCCTGACCGGACGACCGTCGCGCGCGGCGGCACTGGAGAACGTGATCGCCCACGTGTGCGCCCTGGACGACGTGTGGGTCACCCACCTCGGCGCGATCGCCGAACACGTGCGCGGGCTCGGCCTGACACCGCGTTCCGTGGCGAGGCCCGACCCGGCCGACTTCTAGGCCGGGCTCACTCCTCGCGGAGGCGGGACTCCACGAAGTTCTCGATCTTCTCCCACTGGGCGACGGCCGCGGCGTAGGGGGCGGGGGGCTTGTCGACCTCGTCGGGGTTCAGCACGTGCCCGACGAATCGGCCGAAGGGCTGATCGGTCTCGAGGGCGTCCTCGACGATGCCGTCCTCGGCGTAGTCGCCGACGTCGCGAATCAACTCCACCGCGAGTTCGAGCTGGTCGACGTCCACGGCTTCGGGCCCGTCGGCGATGTCGTCGGACAGTGTGCGCAGGACGTAGACGTTGTCGTCGGTGACCCGAATCTGCAACGAACCGTCGGTGGCGGCGGTCTTGATGTCGTCGAAGGTGGCCAGGTCGGACAGGTCGCTCTCGTGCTCGTCGGCGAGGTAGCGCGCCAGTGCCCGCTCCGAACCGAACACACTGATCCGGCCGTTGCGGCCGAGGAAGATCGGCTGGTCGTCGAGATAGCAGCGCAACGTGTAGAAGGTGCCGCCGCGGGTCAGCAGCCGCACCGGGTCGATCCCGACGTGCGCCCAGAAGTCCTCGTCGCTGCCGAGCACCTGCTGGGTGGCTTGGGCCGCGAGGGCGGCCTCCTCGTCGTCGGTGTCGACCTCGTCGTCGATCACCACGTCGTCGACGGTCTCCTCGTCGACCTCCGGCTCGGGGGCCGGCTCGGCGAGTTCGGCGGCGGCCTTCTCCGAGGCCGCGGCGTCCACCTCGGGGATGGTGACGATCTCGTCGATC
>Ga0209051_1003046_pt1 | contig 11333 bp, 6 predicted proteins | sample AraplaCvi_mMS_r2_2_FD_184286 | JGI IMG/M metagenome (GOLD analysis project Ga0209051, IMG submission 184286) | Arabidopsis root microbial communities from North Carolina, USA - plate scrape MF_Cvi_mMS_r2 (SPAdes) (version 2) | ecosystem: Host-associated > Plants > Roots > Endosphere | place: USA...
GGCGATCGGGCGCGCGATCGTGCGCAATCCCAAGGTGTTCCTCTTCGACGAGCCGCTGTCCAACCTCGACGCCGCCCTGCGCGTGCAGATGCGCGGCGAGCTCGCGCGCCTGCACCGCGAGCTCGGCACGACGATGATCTACGTGACCCACGACCAGGTCGAGGCCATGACGCTGGGCGAGCGCATTGCCGTCTTCGACGCGGGGCGGCTGGCCCAGGTCGGCGCGCCGATGGACCTGTACGAGCGGCCGGCCAACGTGTTCGTCGCCGGCTTCCTCGGCTCGCCGAGGATGAACCTCGTGCCGGTGACGGTCAGCGCGCGCGAGGGCGCGACGCTGCGCGTGCGCAGCCGCGCGGGCGGCGCGGAGTTCGTGCTGGCCGCGGGGCCGGGCACCGAGGATCGCTGGACGCAGCCGGCGGTGGGAGATGCCGCCACCCTCGGCTTCCGCGCCGACCAGGTGGCGCTCGCCGAGCCGGCGAGCGGCGCGGAACTGGCGGGGCGCGTCGATCTCGTCGAGCGCCTCGGCGATGCCACCCTGGTTCACGTGCGCTGCGACGGCGAGGCTGCGCCCATCGTCGTGCGCCTGCCGGGCGATGCGGCGCCGCTCGCCGCCGGCAGCGCCGTGGCGCTGCGCCCCGACCTGGCGCGCAGCCGGCTTTTCGACGCGGCGGGCGAGGCGTGGCGGATTCGGGGTCAGGTCTCTGACCTGACCCCGGCATTCGACTCCGGCGACCGACGGGATGCCGGGGTCAGGTCAGAGACCTGACCCCGCGGAGCGCATGCAGCTCAGGCCGGCTTCGCGCCCGATTGCACGACGAGCGCCCACACGTGGGCGAGCGACTGCACCACCCCGCCGCCGGACACCGACTGGAAGGTCTTGAGCGCCTCGTCCGACTTGCCCGCGCGCCACTGCGCCATGCCCAGGTGCAGCTTGGCCTCCTCGGGCCGCTTGAGGTTGCCCTTGGCGATGCCCTGCTCGATCAGCGCGAGGCCCTTGTCGGCCTGGCCGTCCTGCGAGAGCGACGTGCCCAGGCTGACCAGCGCCTCGCCGTCCTTGGCCGACTTCGCGCTCGTCTCGTTGGCGGCCATCTGCGCCTTGTCCTGCGCGGCGGTCTTGCTCACCTGGTCGTGCAGCTTCTTCGCCTCGGCCGCGTCCGCGCCGGTGAAGGCGTTCTTCGCCAGGCCCTGCTCGAGCACCGTCTTCGCCTCGCCGGGGTAGCCGGCGCGGGCGGCGGTCACCGCATAGTTCATGCGGTCGCGGTCGGGCGTCTGGCCGAGGGCGGCGGAACGCACGCGGTAGAGCTCGATGCGCGTGCGGTCGTCGAGCTTGTTGTTCGTCGCGCGGGCGATCACGTCGGTCCAGTAGTCGGGCTTCGGATAGGCGACGGCCAGGCGCTCGATCGTCTTCGCGTAGCCCGCCTCGTCCTCGCCCTGCGATTGCGCGCTCGCGAGCAGGCGCAGGGTCTTCTCGTCCGGCTTGCGGCCGGCGGCGACTTCGGCATCGATCTGCTCGGAGAACGCCTTCGCCGCCTCGGGGTACTTCTTCGACAGGTAGTAGGTCTGGGGCAGCAGTTCCCGAAGCTGCTGGTCCTGGCCGCCCGCGGCGAAGAACTGCTGCATCGTGGCGGCGGCCTTGTCGTACTGCTTGTCGGTGTAGTAGATCGTGGCGAGGGCCTTCAGGATCGGCGGGCGATCCTCGGCGGGCAGGTGCGGCGAGGCCACCACGCCCTCGAAATCGCGCTCGGCGCCGGCCATGTCGCCCGCGGCATATTCGGCCGGCGCACGCACGCGCAGCACCAGGTACGACTCGAACGGCGAGAGGTTGCCGACGGCTTCGGCCTCCTTCAGCTTCGCGAGCGCCTCGGCGCCCTGGCCGGCCTTCATCGCCGTCTGGGCTGCGTTGAACGGCGTGGCGAACTCGGGGCGCACCGCGTTCGCGGCCGAGGCCGCGCTGGCGGCGGGCTCGGGCGCGGCCGCGAGGACGGGGGCGGCGGCGAACGTTGCCAGGCCGGAACTCAAGGTCAGCGCCAGCAGGGCGCGCAGGGGCTTGCTTCTCATGGTTTATCCCAGGGTCGGTGCGCCGGGGGGCTTTGAAGAGGGCGCCGGGCACGCGGGCGGCGCCCCGCCGTGCCGGAAGTGAATCGCGTATTGTCACCAAACGCGCCGAAGCCGGCCTCGGGGCCGACACGCAGGCGCGTAACGGCCGGTGAATCCGCGGACGCGGAGCGTCGGGTACGTGGCGGGCCGCCCGGACGAGCCCGCGCGCCGTGACGGCCGGCCGCCCGCCGTGCGCGGGCGCTCAGGAGGCGTTCAGCTCGGCGACGAAGTCGTATGTGTCGCCGCGGTAGATCGACTGCGAGAGCTCGATCGCGCGCCCGTCGCGCAGGTAGCCGAGACGCTCCACGAGCAGGCCGGCATCGCCGACCTTCGCCTCCAGCAGGCGCGCCTGCTCCTCGTTGAGCAGCAGCGCCCGCAGGCGCTGCAGGGCGCGCACGGGCCGGTTGCCGGCGCGCTCGAGCGCGTCGTACAGCGACGTGTCGACGGCTTCCAGCGACGGCAATGCCGTCGCCGACAGCGTGGCGTACTCGAGCGCCATCGGCGCCTCGTCGGCATAGCGCAGGCGGTGGAAGCGGTAGACGAGCGAGCCCGGGCTCAGGGCCAGCTTGAGTGCCTCCTCGGGCGTGACGGTGCCGCTCGAGCGCTTGAGCCAGATGCTGCTCGGCGTGCGGCCGCGCGCGCGCATGTCCTCGGAGAAGGAGGTCAGCTTGGCGAAGTTCTTGTCGATGCGCGTCGACACGAAGTTGCCCGAGCCCTGGCGTTGTTCCAGGAAGCCTTCGTCCGCGAGTCCCTGGATGGCTTTGCGCACGGTGATGCGCGAGACGCCGAGATCGGCCGCGAGCTGGCGCTCGGATGGCAGCGCGTCGTCCGGGCCGAGGACCCGCTTCTCGATGGCCTCGCGCAGCGCGCGCTGCAGTTGCTGGTACAGCGGTTGGCTGCCTTCGTGATCGAGAGTGTGGAGGAGTTGCGCCAGCGCGCTCATGCCAGAACCTTTTTTCTTCGTCGTGGCCATGCGCCATGGGCTGATGGCCCCGGCGCCCGCGGTGTTTCGGCTGCATCGGATCCGGGCATCCGCCCTCCAGGCGAGTGGCCCGAGCCGTGCATGACGCGCCGAGCATACCACTCAGGCACCAAATTGCGACGCCCCGCAGCGGGCTCTGGAACGTCCCGCCCCGGACTCGTGCGCCGCGGATTCCCGGCCGCGGCAGCCCGGGTGAAGGGATTGTTGCCCCCACGCCATATTGGGGTAAACGGGGAGGAACGTGGTCTTCAGTGGTTGTACAGTGGTACTACCCGATCAGATACCACGTGCTAGCCCGAGGGTGCAGCCGACCCATCCCGTCTGGAGGATGGCGCTGCCATTTTTCATTCCCAACCGGCCGCCCTTCCCGAAGAACCGGTCGCCAACCCCAGAAGAGGAGCCCAATGAAGACCAAACTCACGCCCATTGCAGCCGCTGCCGCGGTCGCGCTGGCAGGCGCCACCGCGCCCGCCTTCGCACAGCAGGCGGCGCCTGCGCCCGCGGCCGCAGCCTCTGGCGCGGCGTCCACCGAAGTCCAGACGGTGGAGATCAAGGGGATCCGGGGCTCCCTGCAGCAGTCGCTGAACCAGAAGCGCAACGCCGAGACGCACGTCGAGGTGATCACCGCCGAGGACATCGGCAAGCTTCCGGACAAGAACGTCGCCGACTCGCTGCAGCACGTGCCTGGCGTGACGATCAGCTCCGCCGGCGCCAACGAAGGCGGCTTCGACGAGAGCGACCGGGTCTCGATGCGCGGCACGAGCCCCAGCCTGACGCAGACGCTGATCAACGGCCACAGCGTGTCCTCGGGCGACTGGTTCGTGCTGAACCAGGGCGGGGGCACCGTGGGCCGCAGCGTGAGCTACACGCTGCTGCCCGACGAGATCGTCAGCAGCGTCATCGTGCACAAGACCGCCCAGGCGAGCCTCGTGGAAGGCGGCGTCGTGGGCTCGGTGGACATCATCACCCGCAAGCCGCTGGACTTCAGCAAGCAGTTCACGGCGCAGGGCAGCATCGGGGCGGTCTACTCCGACCTGCCGTCCAAAACCGATCCGCAGGTCAACGGGCTCTTCAACTGGAAGAACTCGGCCGGCACGATGGGCGTGCTGGTGCAGGCCTTCTACGAGAAGCGCCACCTGCGTCGCGACGGGGTCGAGGAACTCGGTTACGAGCAGATCGCGCCGGGCAGCGACGTGGCGCTGGCGCATCCCGATCTCGCCGGCGTCTGGTATCCGACGGCCATGGGCGCCGCGCTCTTCGAGCAGGAGCGCAAACGCACCGGCGGCGTGATCGACCTCCAGCTGGCGCCGCACAAGGACGTCAAGCTCGACTTCAATTACTTCTACTCGAAGCTGGATGCGGACAACTTCAACCGCAACTACCTGCTCTGGGGCACGCACTTCCTCAATACGGGCAAGACGAATTGCACGGCGCCCCCGGAGGGCAGCCCGCCCGGGACGCATTGGACCTGCGTCGGCCAGGGGCCCGATCCCGGCTACGTCGTCCGCAACAACACGCTCGTCTCCGCCACGTTCAGCCCGACGATGCCCGTGCCCGGCCACCCGGACGAGATCGGCGACGTGCAGCACGGCATCTACGACCAGATCTCGCGTCCGGGCGAGGGAGCTACCTCGCAGTTCTTCTCGTTCGACGGCGACTTCCGCGTGTCGGACAACATGAAGTTGAAGACCTCCCTCGGCACCACCTCCGGCCTCGGCAAGACGCCGCAGCAGGACGTGATGGAATTCGACCTGAAGGGCACGGGCGGCGCCTATCACCTGAACGGCGTCGACACGGCGCCCGACTTCTCGCTGCCGGGCGGCATCGACAACGCGCCGAACGCGAACACCGCTCTCGACTGGATCTTCGGCGACCAGAACGTCAAGCTGGAGGACAAGGAGAAGTGGGCGCAGGCCGACGCGGCCTATGCGATCGAAGCCGGCCCGCTCGTCGAGCTGAAGTTCGGCGGCCGCGCCACCTCGCACAATCGTCAGCAGCTCAACGTCGTCGCCCAGGGACCGCTGGATGATGCCGCCGGCAATAGGCCGTTCGACCAGGCGAACTGGCCCCAGGGCCACCAGAACTACCCGGGCGACTTCGGTGCCGACCTCGGCGGTACCTTCCCGCGCAACGTCTGGTACTACACGCCGGAGCAACTCGCGGCCTTCGATGCGCGATTCACCAACCGGGATCCGGTCGCGCGGCGCTACTTCCCGCACGAGTTCTCCCTGGACGAAAGCACCTCGGCCGGCTACCTGCAGGGCAATTTCGAGGGTGACAAGTGGGCGGGCGACATCGGCCTGCGGCTCGTGAACACCACCGAGAACGTGATGACGTTCCAGCCCGCCGCGGCCGACACGCCCGGCGCGATCACGACCTCGCTGTTCGGCCCCTTCGTCCCCGTCACCACGCACCACAGCTACAACGACCTGCTGCCGAGCGGCAACCTGAAGCTGGACCTCACCAAGGACCTGATCGCGCGCTTCGCCCTCTCGCGCACGATGACGCGGCCCGACTACTCGGCGATCGCCGGCACGGTGAACCTCACGCCGCCCGCGGTGGCCGGGGGCACGGGCACGGGCTCGGGCGGCAACCCCGACCTGAAGCCGATCACGTCGAACAACGCGGACGTCTCGTTCGAGTGGTACTTCGCGCCCCGTGCGCTCGCGTCGGCCAGCCTGTTCTACATGGATCTCACGAGCTACGTGGGCCTGGGCCAGGTGGAGAAGACCTATATCACGTACGACCAGAACAACCCGAACGGCGCTCCCGTGGACTACGTCCTCACGGTGCCGGTCAACACGGGCGGGAAGGTCAAGGGCATCGAGCTCTCGTGGGAGCAGCCGATCTGGGGCAACTTCGGCGCGAACGCCAACTACACCTACACGGACGCGCACGAGAACGGCGGCGGCCCGCTGGTGGGCGCCTCGAAGAACACGTACAACGTCGGCGCGTACTTCGAGAACGACATGTTCAACGCACGCCTGACCTACAACTACCGCTCGTCGTTCTACAGCGGCCTGGATCGCGCCACGGCGTTCTACCAGGACAGCGTCGGCACGCTCAACGCGGCCCTCGGCTTCAGGGTGACGAAGTGGATGCGCATCGACTTCCAGGCGCGCAACCTGAACGATCCTAAGCTCGCCTACTACGCGCTGAACAAGGACCAGCCGCGGTCGATCTACTCGAACGGCCGGCAGTACTACCTGTCGGCCAATTTCGAGTACTGATCCCGGCGACGGTGCACGAATCGCGGCCGGTCGCCCCGGTCGCGTCGCTCGAAGCGGCTGCCACCCGGCAGCCGCTTTTCATTTCGGGCGCCCGCGCGGGGCCTGGCGACAACTCGATACGACTTTCAGTGAAAACCAGTGATGCGGGCCCCGGGGGCTGGTCGTACATTGGTATTAAATCAACTCATTTGATTTGACTGAAAGCGATGCCGCCATGAACACCCGTCTCCATCCGATCGCCGTCGCCGTCCTCGTCCTCGCGAGCGGGGGCTTGCCGTCCGCCATGGCGCAGGGCGCCCCGCAGGCGCCGGCTCCCGCGGCGGCGGCCAGCGCCCCGGCCGCGGCCTCCGCATCGTCCGCCGCCAGCGCGCCGGAGGTGCAAACGGTCGAAGTGACGGGCATCCGCGCCTCGCTCGAGCAGTCGCTCGCCCGCAAGCGAGCCGCGGATTCGATCGTCGAGGTCGTCACCGCCGAAGACATCGGCAAGCTGCCGGACAAGAACGTCGCCGACGCCCTCCAGCGCGTGCCCGGCGTCAACATCGCCTCGTCGGCGGGCGGCGAGGGCGGCTTCGACGAGAACGACCGCGTCAGCATCCGCGGCACGAGCCCCAGCCTGACCCAGACGCTGATCAACGGCCACGCCGTGGCCTCGGGAGACTGGTTCATCCTCGACCAGCAGGGCGTCGTCGGGCGCAGCGTCAGCTACTCGCTGCTGCCCTCCGAGATCGTGCAGTCGGTCGTGGTGGCCAAGAGCCAGACGGCCGATCTCGTCGAGGGCGGCGTCGCAGGCGCCGTCGACATCCTGACCCGCCGACCCCTCGACTTCCACCAGGCCCTCACCGTGCAGGCCACCGCGCAGGCGGTCTACTCCGATCTTGCGGGCAAGACCGATCCGCAGCTCAATGCCCTCGTCAACTGGAAGAACGAGCCGGGCACGATGGGCCTCCTGCTGCAGGCGTTCTCCGAGACGCGCCACGAGCGCCGCGACGGCCTCGAGACCTTCGGCTACGGCACCATCGACCCGGGCAGCGCCGCGGCGCTCGCGCATCCGGATCTCGCCAACGTGCTGGTGCCTTTCGGCATCAACTCCGCGCTCTTCGAGCAGACCCGCAAGCGCACCGGCGGCCTCTTCGATCTCCAGCTCAAGCCCGACAACCGGTTCACCGCGGACTTCAACGGCTTCTACTCCAAGCTCGACGCGAGCAACTACAACCGCAGCTTCTACAGCACGCCCGCGAGCCTCGTGATCGCGGCCGTGCCCGACACCTACACGGTGAAGAACAACACGCTCGTGGCGGCGAACTTCTCGCCGGCGGCCGTGGCCGCCGGCATCGCCGCCACCGATCCCGGCGACCTGTTCCAGGCGGTGCCGGCGGAAGTCGACCAGCTCTATCGCCCGCACGAGGGCGCCGAGACCTGGTACCTCGACTTCGCCACGCAGTACCGCGCGAGCGACGCGCTCACGCTCTCCACCGACCTCGGGCACACGCAGGGCGTGGGCCGCACGCCCAACGAGTTCGGCTACTCCGCCGGCATCGGCCTGAACGGCCAGGTCGGCATGAACTACGCGCTGCACGGCATGAACGCCGCGGATCTCTCCTTCCCCGGCGCGGACGTGGCGAACTTCGACACGAGCGCCTTCACGGAAGGCGGCGCGCACGACCAGGTCTTCACGCACGACTCGGAGACCTATGCGCAGGCCGATGCCGAGCTCGCCCTGGATCACGGCATCTGGGAGTCCGCGAAGTTCGGCGTGCGCTACGCGGAGCACCACCGCTACACCGACTGGCCCGTCAACGACAGCTGCCAGCCCCCCGACAACGCGGCGCGCCCGGGCCCGTGCGACTTCTCGTATGACGCGCCGCGGCCAGCCTGGACGCCGGGCCTCGTGTATCCCGCCAACTTCGGCGACGGCTTCGGCGCCGCCCCGGGCTTCCTGCGCAACGTGTGGCAGCTCGATCCGGGCGCCGTGCAGCAGTGGGTGCAGCAGTACGCCAACGACGGCGGATTCGCGAGCACCGAAAACTGGCCCGCCGAGTTCGACGTGAAGGAGAACGACACCGCGGCCTACGCCATGGCCAACCTGGCCGGCGAGCACTGGCGCGCCAACGTGGGCGTGCGCGTCGTCTCGACCCACCAGCAGTCGATTTCCAACGTCTCGACGGGCCAGGAGGATCCGGGCGGCAACTCGCACGGCAAGTTCACGCCGACGCTCACGGACCACGTCTACACCGACGTGCTGCCGAGCGCCAACTTCAAGATCGACCTCACGCGGCAGCTCGTGGGACGCGTCGCGATCGCGAAGACGATGGCGCGCGCCGACTACAGCGCACTCGCCGGCGCGGTCTCGCTCGACGACACGCTGCACACGGGCTCGGGCGGCAACCCCGACCTGAAGCCTGTGCGATCCACGAACGTCGACGCGACCCTGGAGTGGTACTTCGCGCCCAAGTCGCTGCTGTCGGTGGCGCTGTTCTACATGGACTTCTCGTCCTACATCGACTACGGCGTCGCGCCCGTGCGGTTCTTCGACACCACGCACCACGTCTTCGCGACCTACGACATCACCTCGCCGGTCAACATCGGCGCGAAGAACAAGGGCATCGAGCTCGGGTGGCAGCAGCCGGTCTGGGGCCCCTTCGGCGCCGTCGCGAACTACACCTACACCGACGGCAAGACCTCGAGCGGCGCCGAGATGGTGGGCAACTCGAAGAACACCTACAACCTCGAGGCCTACTTCGACAACGACGTGCTGAGCGCGCGCCTCGCCTGGACCTACCGCTCGAGCTTCCTCGCCGGCCTCAACTCGAGCTTCGCGCAGCACGAGGACGGCGTGGGCGACCTGGCGGCCTCGATCAACTGGCGCTACGACAGGAACCTCACCTTCACGTTCGACGCGCTGAACCTCAACAACCCGACCCTGAAGTACTACGGCCAGAACCGCGACCAGATGGAAGCCCTGTACTCGAGCGGCCGGCAGTTCTATCTCGGCCTTCGCTGGCAGCTCTGAGCCGCGCGGCCCCACCCGATTTCCCGCCCGCCGCGACCTTGCACCAACGAGAAACCCAAGCCCTCGAAAGGACCACGATGAACCACGCACTCAGGATCCACGCCTTGGCGGCCGCGCTCGCCGTCTCGGCGCTGCCGGCCGTCGCGACGGCGGCCCCGCTCTTCAGCGCCTACAAGGGCACCTGGCAGGCCTTCGACTGGAACAACAACGTGATCCGCACGAAGGTCTCGGGCAATCTCCGCGACATCGGCGCCGACATCCGCGCCCGCGGCGCCACGACCGTGACGCTCGCCTTCGCCACGGGCTCGTGCGGCAGCGAGGACTGGAGCGGCGCGGACGGCGCGGACGTCGCGGCGGCCAACGTGTCGCGCCTCGTCTCGCAAGGTGCGAAGTACATCGTCTCGACGGGCGGCGCGGGCGGCACCTTCACCTGCGGCAGCGACTCCGGCATGAACACGTTCATCGATCGCTGGAACTCGCCCAACCTCGTCGGCGTCGACTTCGACATCGAGGATGGCCAGTCCGCCTCCGTGATCGACGCGCTCATGCAGCGCGTGAAGGCGGCCCACGCCCGCTATCCGGCGCTGCGCTTCGAGTTCACCGTGGCGACGGAGGCCGTGAACGACGGCGCGTCGAAGGCCGTGGCCGGCCTCGGCAGCGGACGTGGCGCGAACGACGACTACAACGGGCTGAACGGCGTGGGCAACAACGTGATGGCCGCGGTGAAGAGCGTCCTCGGCTGGGACGGCACCGCCGCCCACTGGCCCTCGTACGTCACCATCGACCTGATGACGATGGACTTCGGCGACCCGCCGCAGAAGGCGTTCTGCGTGGTCTCCAACGGGAAGTGCCAGATGGGCGAGTCGACGCTGCAGGCGGCCTACAACCAGGTGAGCGTCTGGAACATGCCCTTCAGCGGCGTGGAGGTCACCCCGATGATCGGCGGCAACGACACGACGGACGAGAAGTTCAAGCTCGGCGACGTCGACACCGTCTCCGCCTTAGCGCTCTCGAAGGGGCTGGGCGGCGTCCACTACTGGGCCTGGGATCGCGACGCACCGTGCCCCAAGGGCGAGGCGAAGAACGACTGCAACTCGATGGGCAAGCACACGGCGCGCTACGGCTACATCGACCGGTTCGTGGCCGATGGACTGGAGTGAAGGTGCGCTGCTACCAGTGCAAAACCAGTCGTCACCTGCACACGGCGATTCACATCGGTGACGAGGGTTCGCCCCGATAGGGCCATGCGTCATACTGGTAGTACATTGGTTCTCATGTCGCGATCGTTGGCGGGAAGGAATCCTGAGGGGCCCGCCGCGCGGCATCTGGAACGGCCCGGCAGGCTCCGGCGGGGCCGGCCGCCCGATCGATAGCGGGTCAACGCCGTTCCAGCCTGGTGGGTAGGGTGAGTCGGTGCGCCGGCTCACCCCTTTTTTTCGTCCGCCGCGGTACGGACGACGAGTTCCGGGAAGCCCGTTCGCGCATCGACGTCGCGCGCGAACTCGAGCGCCGGCAGCAGCAGGAGCAGCACCTCTGCGGTCGTCCGCACGACGCAGCCGTCGGCGACATGCCCGCCCGTCACGCGTCCCTGCGCATCGGCCACGCTCGCGTGGAGGTGGCCCCCGCCGGTTCCGAGCGTGCCCGACAGGGTGAGGATCTCGACGTCGCCAGGAAGGAGGGTCGCTTGCGGGGCGCCAGCGAGGCGCAGCCGCGCGTCGCGCAGGCTCCCGATGCCCGCGACGACGAACGCCGCGCCGCAAGCGCGCGAGGCCACGGCGGCGAGCAGGGCCGGGCGGAGGTCGTCGCCTGGAGAAAGGCGCAGCGGCAGGTAGTCGGCCATGGCGGCAAGCCTATCAGCGCGACGGGGCCGCGGCATCCGCCAACGCGCGGTTGACGCGAGCGGAGGCCGCTCGTAGCATACATACCGGTTGGTATGGCGTCGGAGCCCGGCGCCGCCCACGGCACGCAGTCTGCCTCCCTGACTGCCTCGGGCCGGCGCCCCGCGGCGCGAACC
>Ga0209051_1003047_pt1 | contig 11332 bp, 9 predicted proteins | sample AraplaCvi_mMS_r2_2_FD_184286 | JGI IMG/M metagenome (GOLD analysis project Ga0209051, IMG submission 184286) | Arabidopsis root microbial communities from North Carolina, USA - plate scrape MF_Cvi_mMS_r2 (SPAdes) (version 2) | ecosystem: Host-associated > Plants > Roots > Endosphere | place: USA...
CGGCACAGCGCGAGGCATGCCGCAGGGCCTCGGCGAGCATCATGTGGTCCGCGTACCAGCGGCTGGCGCGCAGGTGCAGCCGCGCGGCCCGGCCCGGCGATCTGGCGATCCGCTCGCCGAGGTAGTCGGCGAATACCGGATGCAGCCGGTACCACTGGCATCCGTCGTCAAAGTCGACCGGCAGGATGAACAGGTTTTGCTGCTCCATCGTGCCGATCAGGCGGGCAGCGTCGTCTGTCTCCGCGACATAACCCGCCACGTCCGTATTGAAGCGCCGCAGGATGGAAATCTTCTCCATGAAGTCGACCAGGGCTGCCGGCAGATGACCAATGACGTCCTCGGTGAGATAGGCATGCAGGTTGCCCGTCTTCACCACCAGAGACCGCAGGCGCGTGAGCGATCCTGGATTCGCCTTCAGCGCCACGGAGACGAGCTGCATGCCGATGGGCCAGCCGTCGGTCAGTTCCTGGATCATCTGGACAGTGTTCACATCAAGCGAACCCTCCACATGGTCACGCAGGAATGCCGTGGTTTCACCAAAATCGAAGGGGAGGTCGGCGCATTCGATCTCGCCCAGCAAGCCTGCCGCGCGCAGTCGGCCCAAGGGCATGGCGGGACTGGCCCGCGTCGCCAGCACAAGATGAAGGTTCTCAGGGCGGCAATCAAAGCGTCTGGACCAGGCGGAACGTCTGTGGGTCGTCGGCGTGGTGGAAGTCGTCGATCATCAGGTAGAGCTCGCCCGGCACACGCGACAAGGCCTGGATCAGTGCTGCCGCGACCGTCTGGACCGATCCGCTGGCGTTGGGGTCCAGCAGCAGTACGTTGTCCTCGAGCGCTACGCCCTCGTGGTTCAGCGAGGCGGTGAGATGGGTCCAGAAGGCGGCGAACCGGCGCTCCTCCTGCGCCAGCGACAGCCAGACGACGCGCGACCCGCCTTTCATCAGCGTCTTTCGCCATTGCGCGAGCAGCGTGGTTTTGCCGAAGCCGGCGGGTCCCGTCACCAGGACCAGACTGCAATGCCGGAGTTGATGCAGCCGCTGTAGCAGGCCCTGGCGCGGGATGGACCGCGTACTGAGCCGGGGCGGCGCGAACTTTGTCGGGATGAGGATGCGGGATTGTGGCATGCAATATGAATGAGTGTCCGGGGGACGACTTTCCGGGGGCGCAGCCTGGCAGTTGATTCGTCCTCCGCGCTATAGAGAGAAATACCAGATCGGCTGCAAGCGCGATAGTGCGACATTCCTCCGCGGCGCCTGCTGCCAGATCGGGGACGGAAATCTCCATGCGCCAGGAGAAACTACCAACTGCACGAGTTCGCCCCGCTTTGATCGGATAAAGGCATGGCACTCCCTTCAAGCCTTGACGTGACCCTTCCCGCGGCCATGATGGCCGAACAATGACACTGCGAGGAGCAGACGGCCTGCTGCCGCCTGCGGAACCGGCGGCCCAGCGCTACGTGGCAGCCATGGGTGACGCCGTCACGAAGCTGATGCGCGAGGCTATGGACAAGGGGGAGTACCGTTGGGCGCGCCGTTGGGCATCCAGCTTGTCTTCTCCGATTTGCACCCGGGTGCGCGAGGAGTTTAGGCGGAGGCGCTGGAGCAGCTCGCAACTGCCGAACCGCTAACAACCCTCCAGGGACGCAGAGTCCCCCTGAATCTGCTGTGCTCGGAAATCTTTCGGACGCGGAGCCGCCGCATGGCGCCGCCCCGCTTATTTCGCTTCTCAAACCGCAAAGATTCAACACGGGGGTTGTCGCTCTACCAACGGTATGCGCTCCACTGTTGAGTGCTCCTAACGGCAGGCTTCATTGGCCCCAGGGCACGTGTACAACGTCATCTCAAACTGACTGACCAAGTGAAACGATTCCTTCTTGGCGCAACTGCATTGTTTTCAGCGTTGCTCTGCACGTCTGCTTTTGCGCAAAGCAGTGATTCGCGCGCAACTGCAGTTGGTTCACCGTCGCGCCGTTGAGGCAGTGATTTGGGGCATGCCCGCTGTCAATTTCGATTTCCTTTACGAAGGCATGGTGGCGTCAAAAGGTGAATGGAATCAGGTCGTTTGCTGGTCTCCGCTACCTGACTGGAAGAACCAGGCCCTGACACCAAAATCCTGGGACCGTGTATTTCCACCCGTTCTTCAATACAATGGACGTTGGACCAATCGTGCTGGAAATTCCGCCGGCCACCGGAGGATCGATTACGGGAAGCGTCGACGATGCCTGGCAACCCGCCATCGTAGACGTTGGCCCGACTGACATGGACAAGGGCAAGGGCGGCAAATACACACCGACAGCTACCCGGTAGACAGTCGCGGCCTAGCCATACACCTATGGCTTGGTCAGGGTGAAGCGACGCGGCAAGGCGCAGTACTTCCTCATGTCGATCAGGACCGGAGCGGCAAGGATCTCGACGGCTCACTCACCTATCGGCTGACGGTGCCGCCGAACGTCCCGGTCGGCCAGTACTGTCGGCGCGCTCTATGACGGGGTCAAGCATGCCCTGATCCGGGACGTCGCATATCGGCCCATCGCCGTGGTTGGGTCGGAGGGGTCGCCGACCGCGATGGCGTCTGCCGCCGCCGCCGCCACGCCGACGGCCTCGTCATAGCGCGTGCGCGGCACCAGCATGCGCGTAAGTGCAACGCAGGTCTGTCCGGTGTTCCCATGCATTGCATTACGCCGGACTTCACCGCCGCGGCCAGGTCAGCGTCGTCGAGGACCAGCAAGGCCGGCTTGCCGCCGAGCTCCTGTGCCACGCGCTTGACCGTGGGCGCCGCATTGATTGCCACCTGGACACTGGCGCGCGTCGATCCGGTAATGGAGGCCATGTCGACATCCGGATGCAATGACAGCGCCGCACCCACGGACTGCACCGTCGCCGAAGAGCATATTGAAGACCCCAGCGGGCCGGCCTCATGCATGATTTCGGCGAAGATCCGTGCATTCAGGGGTGAGATCTCGGAAGCCTTGAGCACCACCGTGCAGCCATTCGACGCAGGGCTGAACTCTGGCGTACGGGCGCATCGCCAGCCGGACTCGCAAGAGGGGCAACATCGAGACGACGTAGCTGCCGTGTAAGGCTGCCAGCTTCAGGACCCTGCGAAGAAGATGGTCCAAGGACACGTTCACCAATCGCTGGCAAGCAACACTCAGGCATTGACGTCCGGTGTTTGAGCGGAACTGCCGCTCGAACGGCCGCACACCCGCAATGGCGAATGACGCTTTATGGCCGAACTCGGCCGTCGGGTCGCTGGCCTTCCCCGGAACTCAAGGTCCTCCTCGCCCAACTTCGGTGGAGTTCACAGGCAGGACAGCGATGGACCCGAGGTCTGGAAGCTGGCCGCGCCGGAAGTCCACTCTACGTAATCACCAATTTGGATGATGCGGCAAGGTCGGCTGGCACCATACACTGCCCGTGTAGGCCTTCAGCCCCTCGGACACTCCCGCGCCGAGGGGTTTTTCTTGTCGGACATCAGGACTTGCAGCGGCTAGCGCCGCCCCGCACCACCGGGGTAGCCAATGTCGCCGACGCCGGCCGCACGCGGTGTCAAGCCCCGCTGACGTGCTGGCAATGTTCGCGAAACCAGCGGTCCAGCCCCTGCTGCGCGCCGGACCAGGTCGGCATCTCGCCGACTGCGCCGGGCGCCAGACCGAGGCTTTCCCACGCCGAGCGCAAGAGTTGATTGACAGGCTTCCAGAAACGCCCACCGAGAGTCTGCGGCTCCAAGACGACGTCGTGCGCCGCAATCCAAGCGTAAAGAGCCCGCCGGTCTTGCTCCGAGGGCAGCTCGGTCGACTGCAGCGCCTGTGGCGGGGGTCTGCCGATCGCGGCCGCTTCTAGCCACGCGGCCAAGGCACCACCCATCGGCTGCTCGGCCAGAATGGCCGACAGCGCAACGCCCCGGCGCAGGTCCGCGAGCAGGTACAGGCAGGCGCGTGGCGGCGTCTGCCCGCGAAAAAGCGTGCAGTGGAGGGCCCAAGTACGGGCGGAGGGCGAAGGGGACGTCTGCAAGGGCATGGGCGATAACTGGAGAGCCGCTTCCTTTTGCCAGCAAAGCTCGCGCCAGCCGAGATGTCAAGCGCTGGACACTCGGGAATGTGTCGCTGCCTCCGCATGGGCCGGGTTGCCGAGCCCATGCAGGGGATACCTCGCGCACCCCGGCGCGATGCGGAACCCCATTCCGCCACTTCTGAAGATCCGGTCTGGCAAAGCTGATCAAGTGCAATGATTCGATGCCCGTAGACTCCAATGCCGCGCAGAGCCGTTTAGCCGAGAGATTCTTTTCGTAGTGAAATCCTGTTGCTGGAAGCATGTACTGCGGCGCGCGATTGGGGCTTTGGGGGCGAGGGCGGGCCTCCGGTGCGTGCGACCGCTTTCGTCAATAGCAGACATTGGTACCAGCGCAGCAAAGACAGCTTCGACAATTGATAAGTCTAGCGATCTACAAAAAGCTGGTCGATTCAGGTACCCCGCCGGGGGAGCGGTTCGGTTCGAAAACTGTACTGCTCTATCCATCTCACCGATTGAGCGACGCCTCCGAATGGAAAGAAATGCAGGCTTACCTTTCCATGTGCCTCTGTCAGGCCGGTGGCCAGACGATCAACAAAAAGATCCGGCCCCGCCGAGCCGAACAGCTTGCCGATGGAGACGCCGTACTTGGACCATAACGAAGCGCATGCGCTGACGCCGCACAAGGCGGCATAGCGTGCCAGCACCGCGATGCTTGCAGGGCCAGGCGCCCACACGCACTGGATGTTCAATGCCACGCTCGCGCAAGGCTTTCAACCACGCCAACACGCTGTCTGCATCAAATGCAAACTGCGTGACGATCAAGGGCGTCATGCCGCGTCGTTCGATGCTGCGGCACTTGCGTTCTAGAGCCTCCCACCGATCGGTCATGCTCATGACCGGATGCCCTTCTGGATGGCCACCCACGCCGACCACCTTGATGCCCGAGCGCTCGAAAACGCCTGTTTCAATATTCTTTGAGCGGATGGATGTTGGGGTTGTAGAAGAAAATCGTGTAGTCGATACCCGAAGCGAGCATGGCCTCCATGACTTCACCCGAGCAGGGTGCGCAACAGGAGTGCAGCAACACCTTGTTGTGGCCACCGGGCAATGGAAGCGGTTCGCGTTCGACGGTGGTGCTCATCAGTTGGCTCGTTGTGCAAGGGTGGTGGGGGCAGGCTGGCGTGCCAGCTCGATGAAGGCCCGTACGTAGTCGATGCCAGTATCTGCCTCGCGTGCCCCCAGGAAGATCTGCTTGGCGATACCGCGCGCGCCCAGCCGCACGGGCACCACGTCCATTTTGGCTGCGTATTCCTCGACCAGCCAGCGCGGTAGCGCGGCCACACCGCGCCCGCTGGCCACCATTTGCAGCATGATGTCGGTGGTTTCGATGGCTTTATGGCGCCTGGGTGTGACACCGGCTGGCAACAGGAACTGGTTGTAGATGTCCAGGCGCTCGATGTCCACGGGGTAGCTGATGAGCACCTCCTGGGTCAGTTGCTGGGGCTTCACATAGGTCGCCGAAGCCAGCGCATGGCCTCTGGGCACGACAAGCACCTGCTCGTAGTCGAACACTGGTTCGAACTTCAGCCCCGGCTTGAACAGTGGGTCAGGCGTGACCAGCAGGTCGATCTCGTAGCCGAAGAGCGCGCCTATCCCACCAAACTGGAACTTCTGCTTGACGTCCACCTCCACATCGGGCCATGCAGCCAAATAGGGAGAAACCACTTTGAGCAGCCACTGGTAGCAAGGGTGGCATTCCATACCGATGCGCAGCGCTCCGCGTTCGCCCTGCGCAAATTGGCCCAAGCGCTCTTCGGCCAGGTCCAGTTGCGGCAGCACCCGGTTCGCCACCGCCAGCAGGTATTGACCGGCCTGTGTCAGTCGCAGACTTCGCCCTTCGCGTAGCCAGACGTCGGTGCCCAGTTGCTGCTCCAGCTTTTTCATGCTGTGGCTTAGAGCCGATTGGGTCAGATTCAGCACGCCAGCGGCGGCCGTCAACGACCCTTGTTTCTCGACCTGCTGAACGATGCTGAGGTGAATACGCTCAAGCATTTGAATGACTCACATTCATGGATTTATGAAATAAAACCATTTTACATCATGGATTGCCACCGATAGCATCCTCCCCATTGGCGCATGGGCCAAGCATCTGCAACTGCTGCAGGTGGTTTGCGTGATCCTCGAGCGCCGAATGGCAGAAGACAGCAAACAACATACCGACCCAGTTCACGAAACCATACTGCTGCGCGCGCGCAAATTGCGAGGTCGCGGCGCCGCGCAGATCAATCCATGAAAGCAAAAATGACACATCCACTCCGTGTAGTAGCGGTTTCCGGTGGACTGCAACGCCCCTCCAAGTCCGCATTCCTGGCAGAGCACCTGCTGGACCTGATCGCCGACGAAGTCCCATGCCAACAGCGCCTGATCGAAATGGGAGGGATTGCACCTCTGCTTGCTGGCGCGGTCTGGAGGTCCCAACTATCCGACACGGTGGAGCAGGAACTTGCAGCGGTCGAGCAAGCTGACGTGCTGGTTGTGGTAACCCCGGTTTTTCGCGGCTCCTACACGGGACTGTTCAAGCACTTCTTCGACTTCATTCATCAGGACGCCCTGATCGACAAGCCCGTCCTGTTGGCTGCCACCGGCGGCAGCGAGCGCCACGCCTTGGTGATCGACCACCAACTGCGGCCGCTGTTCAGCTTCTTCCAGGCACGCACGTTGCCGTTGGGGATCTACGCGACCGACAAGGATTTCGTGGACTACTGTCTGCAGGACGAGGCCGTGATCGAGCGGGCCAGACTGGCTGTTCAACGGGCATTGCCGTTGGTCGAATTGGCGCGCCAGGCCAGGCCCTCTCTGGCCGAGGAAGTGGTTGTGGCCTGAAAAAAGAATCGTTTTTTTCTAAAAAATTAGGTCACTAGATCGCAATGAACAACGAACTTACCTTTAAACTCAAGAGCATTTGTTTCGATGAAAACTATCACCCATCGGACAGCACGCGCATAACCACAAACTTTGCCAACCTGGCCCGGGGAAAGAGTCGGCAGCAGAACCTGCGCAACACGCTGAGGATGATTGACAATCGCTTCAATGACTTGGCGCATTGGGACAATCCGACGGCAGATCGCTACTCTGTCGAACTCGAGATCATCTCCGTTGAGATGAATATTGATACCAAGAGCAGCAATGATGTATTTCCGTTGATCGAGATACTGAAAACCAGCATTCTCGACAAGAAAGCGAACAAACGCATTGACGGCATCGCGGGAAACAATTTCTCCTCCTACGTGCGCGATTACGATTTCAGCGTCTTACTTCCAGAGCACAACGTCAATCGACCGGATTTCAGCACGCCAGACAATTTTGGCGACTTGCATGGAAAGCTGTTCAAGCAATTTGCTAACTCAAGCACTTACAAGGAGTGCTTCAACAAGCCGCCTGTCATCTGTATCAGCGCCTCGACCAGCAAGACCTATCAGCGGACCGGGAACCAGCACCCCATATTGGGTGTCGAGTACCAACAGAATGAGCTGTCCTCGACCGACCAATACTTCGCAAAAATGGGGATGCAGGTTCGATTTTTCATGCCTCCGAATGGCGTCGCACCGTTGGCTTTCTACTTTCACGGCGACCTGCTGGGCGACTACACGAATCTCGAGTTGATCGGCACCATCAGCACAATGGAAACCTTCCAGAAGATTTATCGTCCCGAAATTTACAACGCCAATTCTGCAGCAGGGAAACTCTATCAACCGAGCCTGAAGAACCAGGATTACTCGTTGACGCAGATTGTCTATGACCGGGAAGAACGCAGCCAGTTGGCTGTCAAACAGGGGAAGTTTGCGGAGGAACACTTCATCAAGCCGTACAAGGGCGTCCTTGAACAGTGGGCTGCCAATTCCTCGCTCTGACGAGTCCAAATACACAGACCATTCTTCATGAAGAAGCTCTTGCGTAGCTCGGCGATCATGTCCGTCTCGCCCTCGCCATTTCGCCCCTACGATAAAACAGTGTCTCCATGTCTGAGTCGGGTTGGCGAACAGCGCGGACTTATTCCGACATCTCGTTGACCAAGCTCGCCGGAGCGAATATCACTGTGTCGCGGCACTCGCATCGGCGCTGCTTGCCGTCATGTCCCACATAACACGCCATCCCGTGGCTGCTTCGGCAAAACAGTCCCGAAGCACGTTCGTCACACCCATCATTGTTTGAAAGGAATCCTCAGATGTTCGAAACCTCCATTGCCGGCAGCCTGCCGAAGCCCGCCTGGCTGGCTGAAACCAACAAGCTCTGGCCTCAGTGGAAGGCTGAAGGCGAGGCACTTCGCCAGGCCAAGGCCGATGCGACCCTGCTGTGGATCAAGGCCCAGGAAGACGCCGGCCTGGACATCGTGTGCGACGGCGAGCAATCGCGACAGCACTTCGTGCACGGTTTCCTTGAGCAAGTTGAAGGCATCGACTTCGAGAACAAGGTGAAGATGGGCATCCGCGACAACCGCTACGACGCGATGGTGCCGCAGGTGGTGTCGGCTCTGCGCCTGAAGGGCCGAGTACATGCCTTCGAGGCGCAGTTGGCGCGAGCGCACACGAAGAAGAAGCTGAAATTCACCCTGCCCGGCCCGATGACCCTCGTCGACACCGTAGCGGACCGCTTCTACGGCGACAAGGTCAAGATGGCCTTCGCTTTCGCCGAGTTGCTCAACCAGGAGGCCCTGGCGCTTCAGGCTGACGGCGTAGACATCATCCAGTTCGACGAGCCCGCCTTCAATGTCTACATGAAGGACGCCGCCGACTGGGGCGTGCAGGCGCTCGAGCGCGCGGCTCAGGGCTTGACCTGTACGACGGCGGTGCACATCTGCTACGGCTATGGCATTAAGGCCAATACCGACTGGAAGAGTACCCTGGGCGACGAATGGCGCCAGTATGAGGCGGTGTTCCCCGCACTTGCCCGCAGCAGCATCGATCAGGTGAGCCTGGAATGCATCCACTCCCATGTGCCGCCCGACCTGATGAGCCTGCTGGTCGGCAAGGACGTGCTGGTCGGCGTGATCGATGTGGCCAGCGACGTGATCGAGACACCCGAGGAAGTGGCTGACACCATCGGCCGGGCGCTGGAGTACGTGCCGAAGGAGCGGCTGTTCCCGTGCACGAATTGCGGCCTGGCGCCGATGGCGCGGGACGTGGCGTGGCGCAAGCTGGAAGCACTGGCAGCAGGCACAAGGCTGGCAAAGGAGCGACTCACCACGGCGTGACGCACACTCGGTCGTTGCGCCCAGTCATCTTAGTCGCGCCTCCTACTGTGAGGGACCGGAATTAGCCGGACTGGGATTCCCAATGAATCAATGACTTAACAGCTAATTCCGTCGCGGCTCGGTCGTCTAAGAACCGGAATTAGCCGGACTGCCGTGAAAAGAAGCGCGAATTAACCGGACTGCTCCGCAGGCGCCCCTGGCGCGCATTTCGTAGACTCGAAGTTCAACCTGGTTATCGGTGCTCGTGCCCGGCACTGGCTCTTGCCGACCCAATGCCGTCCTTCAAGTTAGGAGCCTCGGGTGGCCGATCAGGGTGAATTACCCGCCGTTGCTTGGAGTGGCGCCTGCACTGGTAGATTGGCCGAGGCTACAGGCACCATCATGGTACGGGCCGCGCTGAAACTACGCGACCCGACTGGGTAAAGCATTACTTTGCAGTGGGCATTGCGAACTCTGCGCCACGCGCGGTGTCGTTCGGCCACCGTTGCATGATGCTCTTCTGCCGGGTGTAGAACCGCACGCCTTCTTCGCCGTAGGCGTGCATGTCGCCGAACAACGAGCGCTTCCAGCCACCAAAGCCGTGCCATGCCATCGGCACAGGGATGGGCACGTTGATGCCGACCATTCCCACTTCGATGCGGCGGCAAAATTCGCGGGCCACTTGCCCATCACGCGTATAGCACGCGACGCCATTACCGAACTCGTGTTCGTTGATGAGCTTCACGGCTTGTGCGAAGTCATCCACTCGCACACACGACAGCACGGGGCCGAAGATCTCTTCCTTGTAGATGCGCATTTCGGGCGTTACGTTGTCGAACAGCGTGCCGCCAGTAAAGAACCCTTGTTCGTGTCCGGGCACCTTGTAGTTTCGGCCATCGACGACAAGCTTTGCCCCTTCTTCCACCCCTAGGGCAATGTAGTTCTCGATGCGTTCGAGCGCCTGGCCCGTGACGACCGGGCCCATTTCCGCGTCGGCCTCCATGCCGTTCTTGATGACCAGTTCGCGTGCTCTGGCTTCGAGCTTAGGCATGATCTTGTCGGCAACGTCGCCCACGAGCACTGCCACGGAGATGGCCATGCAGCGTTCGCCAGCGGAGCCATAGGCGGCGCCGATCAATCCATCCAAGGCCTGGTCTATGTCTGCATCTGGCATCACCACCATGTGGTTCTTCGCACCGCCCAGTGCCTGAACACGCTTGCCGAGTCTCGCCCCGGTCTCGTAGATGTAGTTTGCAATCGGCGTGGACCCCACGAAGCTCACGGCCTTGACGTCACGGTGATGGAGCAGTGCGTCGACAACGGTCTTGTCGCCCTGAATGACGTTGAACACGCCATCCGGAAGTCCGGCTTCCTTAAGGAGGCGGGCCATGAAGAGCGATGCCGAAGGATCGCGCTCACTCGGCTTCAGAATGAAGCAGTTGCCGGTGGCGATCGCAACAGGGAACATCCAGCACGGCACCATGCAGGGGAAGTTGAACGGCGTGATTCCCGCGACAACGCCGAGAGGCTGGCGCAGCGTCCAGTTGTCCATGCCGGTCGACACCTGGTCCGTGAAGTCGCCCTTGAGCAGTTGAGGTACGCCGCAGGCAAATTCGATGATGTCGATGCCACGGCTGACTTCGCCTGCTGCATCGCTCAGCACCTTGCCGTGCTCGGCCGTGATGATCGCTGCAAGCTCGTCCTTGTGTTGGTTCATCAGTTCCAGGAACTTCAGCATCACCCGCGCCCGGCGAATGGGAGGCGTGTCCGCCCACTTGGGAAATGCAGCTACTGCCGAGGCCACCGCGGCGTCCACATCCTCGACGGTGCCCAGGCGAACTTGGCGTGCTACGGCGCCGGTGGCGGGATTGAACACCGCCTGCGCGCGCTTGCCATTGCCTTCATACGGCTCGCCGGAAACGTAATGAATTACCTCGGAGGGGCTGGTGTAGGGCGCAGTCATGGGCGTCTCCTGTCAGTTCTGGGCGGGGCGAAATTGCCCGCCGCGTTATCAATGTCTGGAGTGTATGGACCGGATAGCCCCCCGGGTAGTCGCCCGAGACCGAACTTACTGTTCAGGAAATTTGTC
>Ga0209051_1003048_pt1 | contig 11329 bp, 10 predicted proteins | sample AraplaCvi_mMS_r2_2_FD_184286 | JGI IMG/M metagenome (GOLD analysis project Ga0209051, IMG submission 184286) | Arabidopsis root microbial communities from North Carolina, USA - plate scrape MF_Cvi_mMS_r2 (SPAdes) (version 2) | ecosystem: Host-associated > Plants > Roots > Endosphere | place...
CGCCGGGCTGTGGTTCCGGCGGACGCGTTTGTTGTCCGTAGTCATCGTGTCCATTAAGAGTTGATCGTGGACACGATCGTTGGCGGTTCAACCGGGCGATTCAAGATGGGACGGCTGGACGCTCACGCAGTTGGAGACGTCGAGGTGATAGATCGCCATCAGTGAAAGTCGAGGCCGGAGACGGGCTTGGGGTGTCGGGGGGCTTGCCCCCTGACCGCACGCATATCCCGCAGGGATATGCAAACTGTGCGCTCTCCAGGGGCGAGGCCCACTGGTTTCGCTAGCAAACTTATCGCAGGCGAAGGCGCTTGAGAAGCCGAACGCGCAACTGCAAAGAACATCTGTCGCCAGTCAGATACACAGATGCAGATTCACCGCAAGCCATGCCCCGAAAACTGCAACTAAGGTACCCCACACCGTACGCATAGCGACGCTGCAAATTCGCGCACTCAGGGTGGCTCTGGTGCCTTCTTGCAACAGTCGAACTTTGCAGTGATCAGGGATTTCGGCCCGAGAAATGCGCTTGCAGAAAACGCGTTTCCGCAAAGCATTGACTCGCACATCGTCGATGCCTCAGGCTGTACGACCATGGCAACCCGCAAAACCGATGCCGAGCGCATCAAATCACTCGACGAGCAAATCGCTGCACTGCTCGATCGTAAGAAGGCGATCGAGACCAAGCAATCGGAGGTGGATCGCAAGTTGATCTCGCGTCAGAACACCATCGTGGGCGCGTGGATCCGCGCCAACGACCAGGCGACGTTCGAGCGCGTCGTCAATGCGCTGAAGCGGTCGCAGGATCGCCAGGCCTTCGGCCTCGACCCCCTGGGCCAGGCGCCGGCCTCCGACCCCCTCCAGCAAGCGGCGTAAGCGCCGCTTTCCTCAACCTCGCAGCCGCTGCACCGAAGGCAGCGGCTAAGGCGCGTTCGCGCCTGCGCCTGGCGCTTCACCCCGAAAGGAAGGCAATGACTCCCCGCAACTTCGCGGCCGCAGGCGCGGCGGCCGCCCTCCTGGCGTTCGCGATCGCGACGCCCAGCTTCTCGCAAAGCTCCGGCGGCGCGTCCAATCTGCAAGGCGGCAAGGGCTTCGGCTGCGCCGCCGGCACGACCTACCAGCTCGTCAACGGCATGGCGCGCTGCACGCAGCCGCCGCCGACCCGTGCGGCCGAGGCCGCGTGCTCCGCCACCGTGATGACTTCGGGCGCGTGCAGCTTCAGCTTCCCTACCAGCACCAGCCGCTCGCAGCCGATCGCGGCCACGTCGACGGCGGGCTACAACGGCACGGCCAGCGCCGCGTGCACTGCGGGCACTTGGAGCGGCATCAGCGGTGCGAGCTGCACGCCCAATCCCTGCAGCGCCGCGTTGCACACCTACGGCGCTTGCAACTTCTCGGTTCCGGCGCTGGCCAGCGGCACCGCAAGCACGATGGCGACCACGACCGCCGGCTACAACGGCTCGAGCAAGGCCACGTGCTCGGCCGGCACGCTGGCCTACAGCGGCGAATCCTGCGCAGCGATTCCCGTCAACTGCGGCGCCGGCTCGATCGCCTGGGGGGCCAGTTGCAGCGCCTCGGTCGGGTACACGGTGAACGGCGGCACGGCGACGCTGACGAACGCGGTGGCGGGCTACACCGGCAGCGCGCAATTCACCTGCAACAACGGCACCTGGAACGGCCCGTACTCGTCGTCGTGCACCGCCAACCCGCCTCCGACCTGCTCCTCGCCGGCGCCGGCGGGGTCGCAGACCCTGACATGCCAGGCCGCCGGCTATGCCACCGGCTACACCGGCTCCGTGACCCAATCTCGGAGCACCAGCTGCGGGTCGGGAACGGGCTGGGCCTGGGTCGTCGGCGGCTGGTCGACGGTCTCGGACACGTGCACGCCGCCGCCGCCGTCCAGCCCGCCTTCGAATGCGCTGATCGATGGCGGCGACAGCGGGTGCGATGACACCTACTCGAAGACGATGACCGGCACCTACACCGCTACGACAACCTGGTTCCGCAGCGCCGATGGCCGCGGCGCCCACCTGGGCCTGTTCATGACCAAGCGAGTCCAAAACTGGACGTTCAACGGCACCTCCTGGGTGGGTCAGACGCCCACGACGGACACGATCGTGAACATGGGTTCGAATCCCGCGCACTACTGCATGTGATGGGCTGACACCCACCAAGCAAAACGCCCCGCTTGAAGCGGGGCGTTTCTCATTTCAGACCGGTCCGGCGAAGCCGCTGGGGCTCTTCCCCCTTCCCTTCTCTCCAACCCGCCGCGAAGCGGCGACCCAGCTGACGAGGGGCGCGCCGATCACTGAGCCGGCGTCGTGAACGCCCAGACTTTGGCGATGGCCTTGCCGCCCGCCGAACCTTGGAAGTTGACCGTGTACGTCGTGCTGGGTTGCAGCGGCGCCGTCGGCGTCGCGAAAGCCCAGTTGTCGAAGCCCTTGCCAGCAGCCAGCGCATCGCCGTTCAAGGTCGTCGACACGACTTGGCCGCCGGCGTCGGTGATCGTGAACAACAAAGCCGCTAGCTTCAGGTGCGAGTCAACCGTGACGCTGGGGGCGTAGCCGCCGCCGTGGCCGTCGCCGAGCGCGCTGACCGTCGAGCCGTCGGCCGGGTAGATGCCCACCCAGTCCTCCGCAGCGGTCGCCATGCCGGTCACCGAGTAGCTTGAGCTCGCGGCCGCCGTGGCGATGTAGCAGTCGAAGGCGAAGCGGCTCACGCCATCGGCGGGAGCTGCCAGCACCTTGAACCCGATGCCAACATCGCGAAAGGACGGATCCAGCAGCAGCTCGCGGTGTGCGGGGCTCGCGATGATCTGCGCGACGCAGCTCGCGGCGTCAGTTGTCGCAGTCGCCCCCGTCAGCTGCTGCATGGGGAAGGCCGCGACTTCAGCCACATAGCTGCTGGGGTAGCCGAAGTGCGCGGCGCGATTGGCCGCCAAGTAGCCAGTGAAGCCTTGAGCGTCGGACGGCTGAACGTGCGCCGCTTCGTTGCCGTTCGCGTCCAGCGCCATGTACTTCGACGAGTCGAAGATCGGGCCGCCCGTCACCGTGTTGAGCGTCGTGAACGTCGCCGCCGCGTAGTCGGCTTGGCTGCCCGCCTCGGCGTCGAGCGCCGTGCTCTGGGCCACCGTGCCCAAGCCGCCGGCCAGGCGCACGTCGTTGACGGCCTGGTAGGCCAGCGCCTCGTGGCTGCCGCCTGTGTAGCTGGCGGCCTTGACCGTCGTCGCCAGATCGCCGGTGGTCGGCGCCGGGGCGGGCGCCGCCGGGGTCGGGGCAGGGGCAGGAGCCGGCGCGCTGGCGTCGTCGCTACCACCACCACCACCACAACAGGCCGCGAGGCTTGCAGCGAGCGCAACCGCGGCCATCAGTTCTGCCAGGCAGAGCGCCCGGCTGTTCCTCGTCGTCATCGTCGTGTCCATGCTGCAGGAAAGAGTGAGAAGCCGCTTTCGGCGGGTCAGAAGCCAGCCTCGAGGGCCTTGGCGATTGCGAGGTTGATGAGTGCGGCGCGCGATTGACCGAGCTCGCCGGCGCGCTGGTCGAGGCGGTCGAGCAGGGTCGGCGCGATCGTGAAGGTGATCTGGAGCTTGTTGCCCTTACGCACGCCGTTGCGGGCGGACGCCGCTGCGGCATCGGGCGCGCCGGCGATGAAGGCATCCGCCGCCGGTGAGGCGGAGTTTGCGGGCTTTGGAGGTTTGGTGATTGCCATTGCCTTACCTTGATTTTGATGTGCTCTTAATATGAAAACACCATCGCAACGAGTGCATTGATCTCGCCGACCGCCTTGCGATCTGCGGGCTTGACTTCGAGCACGCTAAGGCCCGCGCCGGCGGCGTTGGCGTAGGCCTTGCGGCGGCGGATCGGGGTGTCGATGTATGCGAGCTGCGGCACGTCGGCGACGGCCTCCGCGGCCTCGAGGTTGTCGGTCGCGGTCTCGCCCGGGTCGGCCTGGTTCAGCACGGCCAGCGCCTTCAGGCCATCCCGCACGGCGCGCGCCTCGTCGACCAAGCCGGCGATGTCGGAGAGCGCCCAGACGTCATAGCTGCGTGGCTGGAAGGGCACGAGCAGCGTATCCGAGAGCATGAGCGCGGCGCGCAGCGCCGTGCTGTCACGGCCGCCGGCGTCGATCACGATGTCGTCGTAGCTGGACGTCTGCTCGAGCACCTGGCTGCGCAGCACCTTGCCGTCGTGGTACGTCGCGCAGGCAATGCCTGGGACCACGCCCGCCTCGGAGCGCATGGCCACCGCGGTCTGCGTGGTGCCCTGGCGGTCGCCGTCGACGAGAAGCACGCGCCGGCCCTGCAGCGCGCGCGCGATCGCCAGATTGAGGGCAAGGGTTGTCTTGCCGACCCCGCCTTTCGTATTTCCAACAGTCAAAATCATGCTTGCGCCTCATCCATGTTTGTTTCACCTTCCTTCAATCGCGTCCTGCGACTAGGACCAATGTGATTTGCCGTGACGCGACAGCTCCAGCGCCCCTGGAATCCTGCTTCGCCAATCGTTCGGCCCATTTCGCCAGGCCGCCGATCTACGTCATGCCACGTTGGGCATCGCGAAGCGCCGCTTGGGTGTCGACGGGGCTGCCCTGCACGAACGGCTGCAAAACGGAACCACGCACCCTCCTTCACGCGTCGGGCTAGTTTTCTTTTCCCGTGCCGACGCACCGCCGCCAGGGCCGGAACACCGACCTTTCGGCAAGGCTCGGGATCCTTCGCCCCTAGCGGCGCCCCTTCTTGCCTGCAGCATCGCTCTGCGATGCCCGGAGGCCGCGCCTCCGCGGGCGCTGGACAAGTCCCCGCCCACCCCTGCCGGGGTGCCCCTTCGGGGCACAGCCTCCCGGCTGTGGACGGCCGGCACGGCCGGTGCGGACTTGCCCACACCCTCCACTGCGTTAGAAGATCGAAAGATCCAAAGCCGAAACAGCCGGGTTTCACCACATACAAGACCTGCGAGCGCCGTTTGATCGCGCTTATCTCTTTTATCTCTCTTGGCTTCCTTCTCATTCTTGTTGCTCGCCACCGGCCGCCTCGCGCCGCAGGCGCTGAATGATGTGCGCTGCACGCTCTCGACGCGCATGCTCCTCCCGGTTCTCACGCGCGTGCTGCGCAACGTCTTCGTTGACCAGAGCCGCGAAGTGGCTCAACCGCTCTTCTGCCTCGGCGATCCACCTTGACACGGTCCGCGCAGAGACACCGAGCTCGCGAGCGATGAGGTAGGGCCGCTCACCATCGGAAGCGAGCTGCAGTGCACGCATGCGACGCTCGGCCCCCTGTCTCGGGTCGACCCCCCGCTTCTCCTGTCTTAGTCCAGAAGCGTACAAGCCCCCGAGTCGCTGGCGCTCCCTGACTTTTGCGAGCCAAACGGGGTAAGGCATGGGCCCTTGAAGTGGCGCGAGCCCCATTGCCCCATCGCGTCGGGGCGATCGCGCTCTCAGTAGAGAGCCGTGCAGACGCAGTTCATCGGCAGTGATCTGGAAGCGCTCGAGGAACTCCGGCTGGGTCATTTTGTACAGGCCTCCAGCGGCTGGATCCGTGAGACGGCGCAGCACGGCGCTCGCCGAATCATTTGCTTCCGCTTGGGTCCATCCGTCGACCGCGAAAAGCTCCTTGAACAGACGCTCAACGCGCCCCAGCCACTCATCGTGCGAGGTGCTGATCCAGGCCGCTGACAGCGCCATAGGCCAGAACAGGTCATTGCGCTCTCCGGCGCGCGCGCCGCCGCGCGCCTTCAGCACGGCCACCGAGAACTTCGCCCGGCGTTGCCAGAGTGCGGCGACATCGGCGTCGTCCCATTCGACTTTGCGCTTGACGGTCGCTCGACCCTTGACGCGGATCCCTGCGGCGGCCGCTCGAGCTCGGTTGGCGTCGAATTCTTGGCCCCGTAACTTCGCCTGGGCAGCGGCTTTTCGACGGGCAGCCAACTCCTCGCGCGTGAACGGGAGCACCAGCTCGGCCATGTGGTCGAAGTCCACCCTGGCGCCTGTTCGCAAGATCCTGCACCGAACCTCCGCGTCAGGATTGAAGGTGCCGATCAGGCGCAACACACGATTCGCGTCGCGTGCTTTGATGTCGACCGGCCAACGCCGTGGATGGGTCGCAGTACCCCAATTCGTCACGGCGAGCCGATCGACAAGATGCTTCTCGACCGCGGACCAGCGCCGCAAAGGACCGTCCTTGCCGGCAGCCCGTGCCGCGACCGGGGTGTCGAGCAACCATTTGAGGCAGAGGCCGCGTCCGGTGAAGATCGTTTCTGTCGGCAAGGGCAAGCCGAGTTCCAGCACATGCTGGAGCAAATGATCCGCATGAGGCTCCGGCTCGACCGCAAACCGCTTGCTGGCGACGTCCCCCAACGGCATTTCTGAAAGGTCATACCTCTCCGGGGGATGAAGCATGTCGATGTCGATCCAGAGTGCATTGAGCAGATGGACATCTCTCAGCCTTCGGCCGGTGTTTTGAGGATGAAGCGTGTTCTGGGACAGGAAGTAGTTGGTGCCGGGCTCGGGATGCAGCGTTCGGAGTCGCTCGGCAAGGTGGGCAACCTCGACGAACTCCTGGCGGAAGCGGCGCTCACGGTGCGGCATCCAGCAGAGCGCGACGCGTCCCAGCGATCGTTGGAGATCGGGCCTGTGCAGGAGCAGTGGCTCGTAGGCTAGATCGTTGTAGGCCTCGAGCTGAAGATCGGAGGCGGGCAAACATTGATTCATGGGCGACCCCTTGAAGGTCGCCCGCGGCGGTTGTACAGTTAACGCCGGTTCCCCAACCGACGCGAAACCCGACGCCCGCTCACGCGGGCGTTTTTATTCGTGACTGGATGATCCAGCGCTGCGCGCCGAGCTCACGCATACGGCAGCGATCGCTGCCTGCGCTAGCGCTTCGGCAGCAGCTTTCGCTTTGCGATCCCACTTACCGCGCAGGCTCGGCTTCATCGGCGGCCGCCAATGGACGCACGTGGTGACAGGGAAGTAGATCCTGGCCCCGACCCTCACCGTCGGGGGGACGCGCCCGGGCTCTTCTCTGCACCATCGGTAGATCGTGGACGCGGCGACGCCGCGGAGCCCAGCCATCTCTGCCACTGTGACGACACGCGCTTCGGCCGGAGGCAGCCCCGCCTCGCGGGCTTCAAGGGGACTGAGGGTAATCATGCCGCTCCCCCAGTCGTACTAGCCGCTGCTTCAGCAGCTCTGGCTTTTGCAGCCTGCGCCGCCTTTGTCGGGCGGCCCCTGCCGGGCTTCATAGCGGCCGCGGCTTCCACGGGCGCCACTGCTCCGGACATGGCTTGCCTAGCCGACCCGCTGGCACGGGCCCACCTGCCCCGGCGGCTTTCGATGATCGGCGGGTTGGCCATGAAGGCCTGAACGTCTCGCTCCAGGAAAAAGACACGTCCCGCCAGGCGGGTGAAGCGAGGTAGTTTCTCCGGCGCTTCAGTCAGCTGGTGGTAGATCGTGAACTTGTTGCGTCGAAGACGGGTGGCCAGTTCTTCGACTGTGCAGTAGCAAAGAGATGACGGGCTATCGGAGCATGTGCTTTGGTGGCCTTGAGGAGATGGTTGACGCATGTTGGTGTGGGCCCAACATGACTGAGCATCGCCCGATCAGTCATGTAGGGGTTCCAATCTGAGCCGAGCGTCCGCCCGCTACGGCTTTGGACATCCACCGTTCACGTGATCCATGGTAGCCAACGCTTTGCGCCGCTCCAAACGCTGTCGTTTTCAGTGCACCAAAGCCTTTGGCCATTTCTCCAGGAAATTTGGTGCAGCCTCGGTTCAATCAAAGCACCAAAATAGGCCAAAGCAGGCCAATGTAGCGCAAAGACTTTGCCTCTTAAGCCATTGATTTAATTGATAAAACTGGTGCCGACTATCCGAATCGAACGGATGACCTACCGCTTACAAGGCGGTTGCTCTACCAGCTGAGCTAAGTCGGCATGTGCCGTCCCGAGGCAAGCCCTCGGGGCAGCGGCCGCCGGAGCCCGCGACTGGGGGCTGCCGGCCGGCGGATCGATTGTCCTACTTGATGCGCTTGAGCGCCGGCCGGGGCGAGCCGGGCGCGGGCTTGGGGGCGTCCGGCGGCGGCTCGCCATCCTCCGTGGCCTCGTCGAGGCCCTCGTCGGCGCCTTCGGGAGCGCTGGGCGGGGTCTGGGCCAGGCGCAGGCCGCGAGAGGCGGCACCGCCCTCGGGCGCCGGGAGGGCACCCACGGGCTCCGCCGGGCCCGCCGGCTCGTCGGACTGGGTGGGCATGGGGAAGGCCATGCCCTGGCCGTTCTCGCGCGCGTAGATGGCCACCACGTGGTCGACGGGCACGAGGATGTCGCGCGCCATGCCGCCGAAGCGGGCGCGGAACTCGATGAACTCGTTGCCGAGCTTCAGTCCGCTGGTCGCCTCGAAGCCCACGTTCAGCACGATCTCGTTGTTCTTGACGTACTCGAGCGGCACCTGCACCGAACGATCCACGTGCACGGCAAGGTACGGCGTGAAGCCGTTGTCGGTGCACCAGTCGTGCAGGGCACGGATCAGGTACGGCCGCGTGCTGCTGCCGGGGATCTCGGGGTTGCTGACCTGGGTCATGAACGCAATGGCTGGAGCGGGTGGCGGGGGCTTGGAGCGCGGCAGGCGCCCCGAAGTTCATCGGCAGCGCGGGGGCCGGCCTCGTCGGGGCCGGCCGCGCGCGTCACTTGCGCATCACCTTCTCCGAGGGCGTCAGCGCCTCGATGTAGGCGGGGCGCGAGAAGATCCGCTCGGCGTACTTCAGCAGCGGCGCCGCGTTCTTCGAGAGCTCGATGCCGTAGTAGTCGATGCGCCAGAGCAGCGGGGCGATCGCGACGTCTAGCATCGAGAAATCGTCGCCCAGCATGTACTTGTTCTTCAGGAAGATCGGCGCGAGCTGGGTGAGGCGGTCGCGGATCTGGGCGCGCGCCTTCTCGAGCTGCTTGTCGTTGGCCTTGACGCCGCCGCGACCCTCGAGGATGTTGACGTTCGAGAAGAGCTCCTTCTCGAAGTTGAACAGGAAGAGGCGCACGCGGGCGCGCGCGACCGGGTCGCCCGGCATCAGCTGCGGGTGCGGGAAGCGCTCGTCGATGTACTCGTTGATGATGTGCGACTCGTACAGGATCAGGTCGCGCTCCACGAGGATGGGCACCTCGTTGTACGGGTTCATCAGCGCGATGTCCTCGGGCTTCGCGAACAGGTCGACGTCGCGGATCTCGAAGTCCATCCCCTTCTCGAACAACACGAACCGGCAGCGGTGCGAGTACGGGTCGGTGGTTCCGGAATACAGCACCATCATGGTGGGGAGCTCCCTCGAAAAAACTGGGTCGTCAAAAAAAACCGAAGCGACCGGCAAGCCTGCCGGTCGCGAGGACTAAGCGGAAAACGGGCGGGAAGCTTCAGCAGTCTATTTCACGTCTTTCCAGTACGCAGCGTTCAGTCGCCAGGCGAGGAACCCAAAACCGAGCAGGAAGATCACCACCCACACGCCAAGCCTGACGCGATCCCTCTGGGAGGGTTCGCTCATCCATTGCAGGTAGGCCACCAGGTCGGCAACGTTCGAGTCGTACTCCGCAGCGCTCATTGTGCCCGCACTCACGGGCTTGAACCCCTTGAAGACCTGCTCGGCGTGGCCGCCCTCGCCCTTTTCCTCCTCGAAGACGGCCACCTGGGTGCCCTGCAGTTCCCACAGGACGTGCGGCATGCCGACGTTCGGAAAAACCCGATTATTCCATCCCGTGGGCCTGCTCTCGTCCCGGTAGAACGATCGGAGGTAGGTGTAGAGGTAATCCGCCCCGGATCCGCCCTCTCCGCTGCGGGAACGCGCGATCACCGTGAGGTCGGGCGGCACGGTGCCGAACCAGGCCTTGGCGTCCTTCGGCGCCATCGAGATCTTCATCAGGTCGCCCACCTTGGCGCCCGGTGCGAACAGCAGGTTCTTCTCGACGTCCTCCTCGGACAGGCCGATGTCGCGCATGCGGTTGTAGCGCATGTACGAGGCGGAATGGCAGGAGAGGCAGTAGTTGGCGAAAAGCCGCGCGCCGTTCTGGAGCGCGGGCATTTCCGTCAGGCGCTCGGCGGGGAAGCGGTCCAGCGCGGGGTGCTCCTGCGCGCGGGCCGCCCCGGTGAAGGCCAGGGCCGCGAGCACGAAGGCGATGAAGCGATTCATGTAGGGGACTCCTGCGGTTGGGCGGTCAGTGCGCATGGAAGGTGACGCGTTCGGGCACCGGCTTGAAGGTGCCCATCTGGCTCCACCACGGCATCAGCAGGAAGAAGCCGAAGTAGATGATCGTGCCGACCTGGGCCAGGATGGTCTTCACCGGATCGGGCTCCAGCGTGCCGAGCCAGCCGAGGATGAAGAAGATCACCACCCAGACCCCGAGCACCGCCTTGTGCCAGCCCGGGCGGTAGCGGATCGACTTGACGGGGCTGTGGTCGAGCCAGGGCAGGAAGAACAGGATGACGACCGAGGCGCCCATGATGCAGACGCCCCAGAACTTGGCGTCGATGCCGGCCAGGTGCGTCGCGCCGTCGGCCGTGGTGTAGCTGAAGAGCCCGAAGCCGGCGAGGAACAGGACCGCGACGACGACGAGCGCCACCTTGCCCAGGCCCGCGAAGCGACCCTTCCACAGGGCGAGCGCCGTGGCGACGACCACCAGGACGTCGAAGACCTTCAGCATGTCGGACGTCGTCGCCCGCAGCATCGAGTAGAACGGCGTGAAGTACCACACCGGCGCGATGTGCTGCGGCGTCTTCAGCGGGTCGGCCGGGATGAAGTTGTTCGACTCGAGGAAGTAGCCCCCCATCTCCGGCGCGAAGAAGATCACCGCGGTGAAGAGGACGAGGAAGCCGACGACGCCGACCAGGTCGTGCACCGAGTAGTACGGGTGGAAGGGAATGCCGTCGAGCGGGATGCCCCGGGCGTCCTTCTTCTCCTTGATCTCGATGCCGTCCGGGTTGTTCGAGCCCACCTCGTGCAGCGCCATGATGTGCGCGACGACGAGGCCCAGCAGGATCAGCGGGATGGCGATCACGTGGAAGCTGAAGAAGCGGTTCAGCGTCGCGTCGCTCACCACGTAGTCGCCGCGGATCATCAGCGCCAGGTCCGGGCCGATGAAGGGGATGGCGGCGAACAGGTTCACGATGACCTGCGCGCCCCAGTACGACATCTGGCCCCAGGGCAGCAGGTAGCCCATGAAGGCCTCGCCCATCAGGCACAGGAAGATCGCGCAGCCGAAGATCCACACGAGCTCGCGCGGCTTGCGGTAGGAGCCGTACAGCAGGCCGCGGAACATGTGCAGGTAGACGACGACGAAGAACGCCGACGCGCCCGTCGAGTGCATGTAGCGGATGAT
>Ga0209051_1003054_pt1 | contig 11323 bp, 10 predicted proteins | sample AraplaCvi_mMS_r2_2_FD_184286 | JGI IMG/M metagenome (GOLD analysis project Ga0209051, IMG submission 184286) | Arabidopsis root microbial communities from North Carolina, USA - plate scrape MF_Cvi_mMS_r2 (SPAdes) (version 2) | ecosystem: Host-associated > Plants > Roots > Endosphere | place...
CAGGTGCGAGCCGGCGGACCGTTCGACGTCGAGCACGAAGTCGAGGCCGTCGGCCAGGATGCTGCGACTCAGCACCTCGCGGACGTCGTCGGGTGCCACGGAGTGGCCGGGGGCAGGGACGCAGGACGAGGCGCGGGAAGGCAGGACAGCGGTCATACCGCGATCCTAACGGAACTTTTACGGCCTGCGCGACATTAAGCAGGATTTTCTACGGCAGTACGTCGCGGTCCTCGTAAAATGTCTGTAAGATGATGGTGCTTCGGGTGCGGACGTTGGCCGCTGTCCGGATCTGTTGCAGCAAGTCTTCGAGCGCCCGCGCCGACCGGACACGCACCAGGAGGACGTAGCTTTCGTCCCCGGCCACCGAGTGACACGACTCGATGGCCTCGATGTGTTCGAGCCGCGCGGGCGCGTCATCGGGTTGAGAGGGGTCGATTGGGGTGATGGACACGAACGCCGAGAGCATGTTTCCGACGGCTTCGGGGTCGATCCGGGCGTGGTACCCCGTCACGACCCCACGCGTCTCCAGCCGTCGGACGCGGGACTGCACCGCGGACACCGACAGACCCGCACTCACGGCCAGATGCGCCAGCGTGGCCCGGCCGTCGGCCACCAACTCACGAACCAGCGTCCTGTCGATGTCGTCGAGCTCGTCGGAAACGTCGGCCATGGGCGGAGACTATCGCAGGGTCCCGACGGGCAGGAGCGGAGCGACCCGGGGATTGGGTGCGGCGAGATGAGCGTCATGACTGCCGAGCTCAGAAGTCGCTTCGCGGCGGCGCTCTCACGCATGTACGGCGCCGAGGTGCCTGCGTACACGACGTTGGTCGACGTCAGCACCGAGGTCAACCGTGACCACCGCCGCGACGACGGTCTGGGTTCGCTCGCGCGCGTCACCGCCGAACGCCACGGCGCGATCCGCGTCGGCAGCCCCCGCGAACTCGCCGACGTCGCAGAACTGTTCGCCGCCTTCGGGATGTACCCGGTCGGCTTCTACGACCTGCGCGAGGCGGCCTCCCCCGTCCCCGTCGTGTCCACGGCGTTTCGGCCGGTCGACGCCGACGAACTGGCGCACAACCCGTTTCGCGTGTTCACCTCGATGCTCGCCACCGCCGACACCAGGTTCTTCGACCCCGAGCTGCGGGCCCGCGTCGACCGATTCCTCGGCGCGCGTGAGCTGTTCGACCCTCAGCTGATCGCCATGGCCAGGACGATCGCGGCCGACGGAGGGTGCGGTCCCGAGACGGCCGACGAGTTCGTCGCCCGCGCGGTGTCGGCATTCGCCCTGTCGCGCGACCCGATCGACGCAGGCTGGTACGACGAACTGTCGCGGGTGTCGGCCGTGGCAGCCGACATCGCCGGTGTGCGGACCACCCACGTCAACCATCTGACGCCACGGGTGCTCGACATCGACGAGCTGTACCGCCGGATGGTCGCCAGGGGCGTCGCGATGACCCGCACCATCCAGGGACCGCCGCGGACCGACGGGCCCGCCGTGCTGTTGCGGCAGACGTCGTTTCGCGCGCTGGCCGAACCACGCCGGTTCCGCGACGCGGACGGCGTCGTGACCGAGGGGAGCCTGCGGGTGCGCTTCGGTGAGGTCGAGGCACGGGGCGTGGCGTTGACCCGCGCCGGCCGCGATCGCTACGACGCCGCGATGCACGCCCCGAACCCGTCGGCGGCCTGGGCCGACCACTTCCCGGCCACCCACGCCGAGCTGGCCGCCGCGGGTCTCGCCTACTACCGTGGCGGTGATCCCACCAAACCCGTTGTCTACGAGGACTTCCTGCCCATTTCGGCGGCCGGGATATTCCGCTCCAACCTCGACGCCGAGCCGACCGCCGCACGGTCCGGCTCGTCCGACGTCGACGACCACTTCACCTATGACGCAGCGTGGCTGGCCGGTGCCATCGGCCAGCACGTCCACGACCCGTACGACCTCTACGAGAAAGCAGCAGCACAGTGACTGTCAACGCGACCACTCCCGCACTCCCCACCGCCGACGAGCTCCGCGACCGGGCTCGCGCCGCGCTGAAGGCCGTCGGCTCCGCCGTCGAGCTCGGCGAGCCGGGCGGTGCCGGTCTGCAGGCCAGCACCCCGGTCACGGGTGACGTGCTCTTCACGGTCACCGAGACCACCCCCAAGGAAACCGAGGGGGCCATCGCCGACGCGGCGGCGGCGTTCGCGGCGTGGCGGGTCACGCCGGCCCCGGTCCGCGGCGCGCTGGTCGCGCGTCTTGGCGAGCTCCTCGTCGAGCACAAGGCGGACGTGGGCACGCTGGTGACGATCGAGGCGGGCAAGATCACCTCCGAGGCCCTCGGCGAGGTGCAGGAGATGATCGACATCTGCCAGTTCGCCGTTGGCCTTTCGCGGCAGCTGTACGGCCGCACCATCGCCTCGGAGCGCCCCGGCCACCGATTGATGGAGACGTGGCACCCGCTCGGCGTCGTCGGCGTCATCACCGCCTTCAACTTCCCGGTCGCGGTCTGGGCGTGGAACACAGCGGTGGCCCTGGTGTGTGGCGACACCGTGGTGTGGAAGCCGTCGGAGCTCACTCCGTTGACGGCCATCGCCTGCCAGGCGCTGATCGAGCGGGCCGCTGCCGACGTCGGTGCGCCGACGAACGTGGCGCGACTGATCCAGGGCAGCAGGGAGATCGGCGAGCAGCTGGTCGACGATGCCCGGGTCGCGTTGGTCAGCGCGACCGGTTCGGTGCGGATGGGGCAGCAGGTCGGCCCGCGGGTCGCACAGCGGTTCGGCAAGTCGCTGCTGGAACTCGGTGGCAACAACGCGGCCATCGTCACCCCGTCGGCGGATCTCGACCTGGCCGTGCGCGGCATCGTGTTCTCCGCGGCGGGCACCGCGGGACAGCGGTGCACCACCCTGCGGCGGGTGATCGCCCACACGTCGGTCGTCGACGCCCTCGTCGAACGCATCACCGCGGCGTACCGCAGCCTCCCCATCGGTGACCCCTCCTCCGACGGGACCCTCGTCGGGCCGCTGATCCACGAGCGCTCCTACCGCGACATGGTCGGAGCACTGGAGAGGGCGACGGCCGACGGCGGCGAGGTCACCGGCGGTGGACGACGCGACCTCGGGGAGGGGTCGTTCTACGTCGAGCCCGCCGTCGTGCGGATGCCTGAGCAGACCGCCGTCGTGCACGACGAGACGTTCGCACCGATCCTGTACGTCCTGACCTACGACACCCTCGACGAGGCCATCGCACTCAACAACGCGGTACCGCAGGGCCTTTCGTCGGCCATCTTCACCACCGACGTGCGCGAGGCCGAGCGCTTCATGGCCGCCGACGGGTCCGACTGCGGCATCGCCAACGTCAACATCGGCACGTCGGGCGCAGAGATCGGCGGCGCGTTCGGCGGCGAGAAGCAGACGGGCGGTGGCCGCGAGTCGGGCTCCGACTCCTGGAAGGCCTACATGCGGCGGGCCACCAACACCGTCAACTACAGCTCCGAGCTGCCCCTGGCCCAGGGCGTGCACTTCGGCTAGTGATTTCGGCGTGATCGGCGGCGCTCACCGCCGCCGATCACGCCGAAACCGCAGGGGCTTATCATCGCGACGTGAGCGAGCAAGTCGAACAGAGGGAATTCCAGGCAGAGGCCCGGCAGCTGTTGCAGCTGATGGTGCACTCCATCTACTCCAACAAGGATTCGTTCCTGCGGGAGTTGATCTCGAATGCGTCCGACGCGCTGGACAAGCTCCGGCTCGAGGCGTTCCGCAACAAGGACCTCGACGTCGACGTCTCGGATCTGCACGTCGAGATCGAGGCCAATGCCGGTGCTGGCGGACGCACGCTGACCATTCGCGACAACGGTATCGGCATGACGCGCGACGAGGTGGTCGACCTGATCGGCACCCTCGCCAAGTCCGGAACCGGCGAGCTGCGCAAGAAGTTGGGCGAGGCGAACAAGGCCGCCGATGCCTCGGGCGGGCAAGGTGGGGCGGGTGATGTCTCAGAGCTCATCGGCCAGTTCGGCATCGGGTTCTACTCGACGTTCATGGTGGCCGACTCGGTCGTGCTGCTGACCCGCAAGGCGGGCGAGAGTTCGGCCACGCGTTGGGAATCCAGCGGTGACGGCACCTACACCATCGCCGAAGTGGACGACGCCCCACAGGGCACCTCGGTGACGCTGCACCTCAAGCCCGAGGACGCCGACGACGAGCTGCACGACTACACGTCGCCGTGGAAGATCCGCGAGCTGGTCAAGAAGTACTCCGACTTCATCTCCTGGCCGATCCGGATGGAGGTCGAGAAGACCCTCCCGCCGGCCGAGGATGGCGGCGAGCCGACGGTCACCGTCGAGACCGAGACGATCAACTCGCGGACGGCGCTGTGGGCCAAGCCCAAGAGCGAGGTCACCGACGAGGAGTACGCCCAGTTCTACAAGCACGTCGCCCACGCCTGGGACGAGCCGCTCGAGGTCATCGCGATGAAGGCCGAGGGCACCTTCGAATACCAGGCACTGCTGTTCATTCCCTCGATGGCGCCGTTCGACATCTTGAACGCCGACGGGCACACCGGGATCCAGCTGTACGTCAAGCGCGTGTTCATCATGGGCGACTGTGACGATCTGGTGCCCGAATACTTGCGGTTCGTCAAGGGCGTCGTGGATGCACAGGACATGTCGCTCAACGTGTCTCGCGAAATCTTGCAGCAGAACCGCCAGATCAAGGTGATCCGTCGCAGCCTCACCAAGAAGGTCTTGTCGACGATCAAGGACATGCAGGCGAACCGGCCGGAGGACTACCAGACGTTCTGGACGCAGTTCGGCCGGGTCGTCAAGGAGGGCTTGGTCTCCGACTTCGACAACCGCGACGCGCTGCTGCGGCTGTCGTCGTTCGCGACCACCTTCAGTGAGACCGCCCCCACCACGCTGGCCGACTACGTCGGACGGATGAAGGACGGCCAGGAGCAGATCTACTACGCGACCGGCGAGTCGCGCCAACTCCTCGAGCGCTCACCACACCTGGAGGCGTTCAAGGCCAAGGGCTATGAGGTGCTGCTGCTCACCGACCCAGTCGACGAGGTGTGGGTGGGGTCGGTGCCGGAGTTCGACGGCAAGGCATTGCAATCGGTCGCCAAGGGCGAGGTGGACCTCGGTGCCTCCGACGACGACGCCGACGACGCCAAGCACGGCGACTTTGCCGAGTTGCTGGCCTGGTTGCAGGAGACGCTGGCCGAGCACGTCAAGGAGGTGCGGCTCTCCACCCGGCTGACGTCGTCACCGGCGTGCCTCATCACCGACACCTTCGGCATCACCCCGCAGTTGGCGCGCATGTATCGCGCGTCGGGCCAGGAGGTACCGGTCGGCAAGCGGATCCTCGAGCTCAACCCGGATCACCCGTTGGTCACCGGGCTGCGGGACGCCCGCGCGGCCGCCGAGCCCTCCGACAGCCTGGCCGAGACCGCTGAATTGCTGTACGGCACGGCACTTCTCGCCGAAGGTGGTGTGCTGGACGATCCGGCCCGCTTCGCCGCGCTGCTGGCCGACCGGCTGGCGCGGACGGTCTGACACGTCGTGCAGATCGAGGGCAGGGTCGTCGTCGTCACGGGGGCCGGCTCGGGGATCGGACGTGAACTCGCCGTCGCCTTCGCCGCAGCGGGTGCCTCCGTGGTGGTGGGTGACCTCGCCGCCGACGGCGCCGAGGAGACGGTCGCTCGGGTCAACGCGGCCGGCGGAGCTGCGGTGGCCGTGGTCGGCGACGCAGCATCGGTCGACGGCGTCGCCGCTCTGATCGACCGTGCGCGTGACGAATTCGGTCCGGTCGACGTGTTCGTCGCCAACGCGGGGATCATGGGGCCGCCCGGGCTCGGCGACGACGAAGGCGACTGGGACACCGTGGTCGACGTGAACCTACGCGCCCACGTGCGGGCGGCGAAGGCGTTGGTGCCGGACTGGGTCGCGCGCGGCGAGGGTTACTTCGTCGGCGTGGCCTCGGCGGCGGGCCTGCTGAGCCAGCTCGGGGCGGCGGGATACTCGGTCACCAAGCACGCGGCGGTGGGCTTCGCCGAATGGCTCTCGATCACCTACGGCGACAGCGGAATTGGCGTGTCGTGCGTATGCCCGATGGGAGTCGACACGCCGTTGTTGAGCGGCATCCTCGACTCCCCCGACCCGGTTGCCAGGATGGCGGGCGCCGCGGTGGCCACGGCGGGAGACGTCATCGGCCCCGATCAGGTGGCGGCCATGACGGTCGAGGCGGTCCGTGACGGCCGGTTTCTGGTGCTGCCGCACCCCGCGGTGCTGGACATGTACCGGCGCAAGGGCGACGACTACGAGCGCTGGCTTGCGGGCATGCGGCGCTACCAGGGCACGCTCGGCTGATCGGTTCGTCGCTCAGGCCCGCAGGTGCTCGAGTAGCGCCGGGGTGACGACGTCGGGCCGCTCGACCGCGGTCATCGGGTGACCAGCTCGATCTCGACCCGTTCGGACAACGCCGAGACGGCGATGCCAAAGGTTTCCAGCACGACGACTTCGCCTGCGGTGGAGTCGATGTCGAAGGTGGCGACCTCGGTGTACACCCGGCTGACGCAGCGAAGACCGGTCAGCGGATACGTGCACTGCGGAACGAGCTTGGCGGTGCCGTCCTTGGCGAACAGGTTCATCATCACGTAGACGCGCTTGGCGCCGATGGCCAGATCCATGGCACCGCCGACGGCGGGGATGGCGTCCGGTGCTCCGGTGTGCCAGTTCGCGAGATCACCGTGCCTGCTCACTTGAAAGGCCCCCAGCACGCAGACGTCGAGGTGGCCGCCGCGCATCATCGCGAAGGAGTCCGCGTGGTGAAAATACGACGCGCCAAGGGTTTCGGTGACGGGGATCTTGCCCGCGTTGGTCAGGTCGCCGTCGATCTCGTCGCCGAAGGCCTGCCCGCCCATGCCGAGCATGCCGTTCTCGGTGTGCAGCACGATGCCGGCAGCCGGGTCGAGGTGCTCGGCGACGGTGGTCGGCTGCCCGATTCCCAGGTTCACGTACGAACCCGCCGGGATGCCGCGGGCGACGATCGCGGCGAGCTCGTCGCGGTTCAGCGGTCCCCTGTCGAGATGTTCGACGGTCGATTCGACGGTGTGGGTCATGATGCGGCCTCCGTGGCGTCGGACAGCGCGGACAGGTTCAACACCCGGTCGACGTAGATTCCCGGGGTCACGACGCTCTCCGGATCGATTTGGCCTGCGTCGACGACGCTGGCGACCTCGACGATCACCAGCTTGGCGGCGGTGGCCATGACGGGGCCGAAGTTTCGGGCGGTCTTGCGGTACAGCAGGTTTCCCACGGTGTCGGCCTTCCAGGCGCCGACCAGGGCGACGTCGCCGCGGATCGGATACTCCAGGACGTAGTCGCGGCCGTCGATGGTGCGGGTCTCCTTGCCATCGGCCAGCGGCGTACCGACGGCGGTGGGGCAGAAGAACGCCCCGATTCCCGCTCCCGCGGCGCGGAGGCGCTCGGCGAGGTTGCCCTGCGGCACCACTTCGAGGTCGACCCTCCCGGCCCGGTACAGCTCGTCGAAGACGTAGGAGTCGGACTGTCGCGGAAACGAGCAGACGACCTTTGCCACCCGCCCGGCGGCCAGCAGCGCGGCCAGCCCGGTGTCCCCGTTGCCGGCGTTGTTGCTGACGATGGTCAGGTCGGTGGCCCCCTGCTCGATCAGGGCGTCGACGAGGTGCGTGGGCATTCCGGCCATGCCGAACCCGCCGACCAGAACCGTCGACCCGTCGGCGATTCCCGCTACGGCGTCGGCGGCATCGGTGTGGATCGTCGTGCGGCTCATGGCGTCACCTTGCGCATACCTCGACCATAGGACGGCGAATACGTATTCTGAAATACCCATATTGGCGCCATTGATAGGTCAGGAGTTTCAATCATGGAACTGCGGCACCTGCGCTACTTCCGGGCCGTCGCCGAGGAACTGCACTTCGGGCGGGCGGCCGAGCGGCTGCACATCGCCCAGCCGCCGCTGTCCCAACAGATCCGGCAGCTGGAGCGCGAACTCGGGGTCAGTCTCCTTACCAGGAGCACTCGCCGGGTCGAGCTGACCAGGGCGGGCGAGGCATATCTGCGGCGGGCGATCGCCGTGCTCGACGCCGTCGACGATGCCGGCCACCAGGCGCGCCGCGTTGCACAGGGCCTCGAGGGGCATCTGTCGATCAGCTGCGTCGGATCGGCGACCTACTCGGTACTCCCCCGCCTGGTGCGAGCCCTACGCGAGCAGATGCCACGCGTCGAGATCAGCATCCGCGGGGAAATGCTCGCCCCCGCCCAACTCGACGCACTGCGCAACCGTGACGTCGACATCGCCCTGCTGCGGCCGCCGGTCGACGATCCCGAAGTGCACACCGAGTTCGTCCGCCGGGACCGCCTGATCGTCGCCCTGCCGACGGCACATCCGCTCGCCGGACGGGACACCCTCGACGTGGCGGATCTGCGCGACAAGGACTTCATCGCCCACGCCGGACAGGGCCGCTCGGTGATGGGACGCCTCTTGGCGGCGATCTGCGCCGACGCCGGATACGTCCCACGGATCCGGCAAGAGGTCTCGGAGACTTCAACATTGGTCACCCTGGTCGCCGCCGGTCTCGGCGTCGCCGTGGTCCCGGCCCCGACTGCGGACCTCGACGTCGCCGGGGTTACCTACCGGCCACTGGAGCCGGCGACTCTGGGCGTCGACCTGGTGGCGGCCCATCTGGGGGACGCGGCACCACCGGCCGTCGCACGGGCGCTCGTCGTGCTGCGCGGCCTGACGCCGTAGGGCGTAATGCGCAACGGAAAACGGCCTCGGCGAAGCGAGGGCCGTGGCTGTTCTGGCGAGACGCGTTCACGAACGGCGGGACAGCCGGATTACGCTCTCTACCGCATCCGAGCACGACGTCGATGCACGAAATCAGCAGATCGCGCGGAGTTTCTCGACCAGCTTCACGCGTTCGGCGGCCGTACCGGCCAAGGGAACGACGTTCAAGGCGGTGACGCCGGCCTCGCGAAACGCTGCGACACGCTCCTTCACGAAGCCCGCCGAACCGATCAGTGACACGTCGCGCACCAGCGCATCGGGTACGGCCTTGGCGGCAAGTTCCTTCTCGCCGGCCAGGTACAGCTCTTGGATGCGGTCGGCCTCGGCGCCGTAGCCGTACTTGACGGCAAGCGTGTGATAGAAGTTCTTCCCCTTGGCGCCCATCCCGCCGATGTAGAGCGCAAGGTGGGGCTTGACCCACTCGCGCAGGCCGTCGACGTCGTCGCCGATGGCCAGCGGCGGCCCGGCGAACACCTCCAGGTCGCCCAGCGCGGGATCGCGCTTGGCCTTACCCGCCGCCAACGGCTGGCCCCACACCTGCTCCGCCTTTTCCGGCAGGAAGAAGATGGGCTGCCACCCTTCGGCGATCTCGGCAGCCAGTTCGACGTTCTTGGGTCCCAACGCTGCGAGAAGAACCGGAATGCGTTCGCGGACGGGATGATTGATGAGCTTGAGCGACTTGCCCAACCCGGTTCCCCGATCGGCGGGCAACGGAATTTGGTAGTACTTGCCGTCGTACTGCAGCCGCTCGCGGCGCCACACCGCCCGGCATATGTCGACGACCTCCCTGGTGCGTCCGATCGGAGCGTCGTATGGGACTCCGTGGAAACCCTCGATCACCTGCGGTCCCGATGCTCCCAATCCGAGGATGTAGCGCCCGTCGGAGACGTAGTCCAACCCGGCGGCGGTCATCGCCGTCAGGGTGGGCGTGCGGGTGTAGAGCTGCAGGATTCCCGACGCCAGTTGGATGCGATCCGTCTTGGCCGCGAGATAACCCAGCGCGCTGACCGCATCGAAGGAGTACGCCTCTGGAACGAAGACGATGTCCAGGCCGGCGCGTTCGAGATCCGCGACTTCAGCGGCGACTTCCTTGAACCCGCCGGCGTAGTTGATACCCAGACCTATGCGCATCATGCCTCTTTCCGATCGGACTCGACGGCCATCGTAGCTTCGTGCTGAATCCGTTCCATTTCGGCTCCCATGGCCACCTGCAAGGCGTTGGCCGCCGACAGCGGCCTGACCATGACGACGAAGTCGTCGATCTTGCCGTCGCCATCGCAGTGCACCAGGTCGCAGCCGAACACTGCGACGTCGCCGATTCGGGCCTCGAAGACGAATACGTGGTCGTCACCGTCACTGTCGGAGATCTGGCGGACGTAGCGGAAGTCGTCGAGGACACGCAACACCGCCCGCAGAAACGCTGCGGTGATGGGTTTTCCCCGATGGGGCCGGAAGGTGTTGGGGCTGCTGAACACGACGTCGTCGGCGAGTGAACTCTCAATCGCCGCGGTGTCATGCGCTTCGACGGCGCATTGAAACGGATGCATGGTGTGGGTCATTCAGCGGATCTTGGTTCCGGAGATGGCCCGGGAGATGACGAGGCGCTGGATCTCGGACGTACCCTCGAAGATGGTGTAGATCTTGGCGTCTCGGTACCAACGTTCGACGGGATGTTCGCGGCTGTAGCCGGCGCCGCCGAGGATTTGCACGGCCCGTTCGGTAGCCCAGACGGCGACCTCGCTCGCCTTGAGTTTCGACATCGATCCCTCGCCGGCCTCGAACGTCTTGCCGCTGGCCGCCATCCACGCCGCGCGCCACACCAGCAGACGTGCCGCGTCGATCTCGGTGCGCATGTCGGCCAAGGCGAAAGCGATGGCTTGATTGTCGATGATGGGCCGGCCGAAGGCATGCCGACCCTTGGCGTAGTCCAGCGCGTACTCGTAAGCGGCGCGGGCGATGCCCAACGCTTGGGCCCCGACGATGGGCCGAGTCAGTTCGAAGGTCCGCATCGCGTTCTGGGTGCCGGTGCGCGTGCCCTCCCGCGCGCGAGCCAGTCGCTCGTCGAGTCGATCCTTGCCGCCCAGCAGGCACCGACCGGGCACCCGCACGTCGTCGAGAAAGACGTCGGCGGTGTGTGAGGAGCGCAGCCCCAGCTTGAGGATCTTGCGGTTGCCGACCAACCCGGGGGTGCCCTCGGGGATCACGAAGGTGGCCTGTCCGCGGGATTTGAGTTCGGGTTCAACCGAGGCGACCACGACGTGCACTGCGGCCACTCCTCCGTTGGTGATCCACGCCTTTTGCCCGTTGAGCACCCACTCGTCGGTGGCTTCGTCATAGCGGGCGCGCGTACGCAGGTTGGAGACGTCGGATCCGGCGTCGGGCTCGGATACGCAGAAGGCCCCGAGTTTCGGGTTGGCCGCATCACCGATGCACTGCGGACCCCATTCGGCGAACTGCTCGGGGGTCGCGGCCGACAACAGGCCGCCCAATGCAAGGTTGGTCCCGAAGATCACCATTG
>Ga0209051_1003055_pt1 | contig 11322 bp, 11 predicted proteins | sample AraplaCvi_mMS_r2_2_FD_184286 | JGI IMG/M metagenome (GOLD analysis project Ga0209051, IMG submission 184286) | Arabidopsis root microbial communities from North Carolina, USA - plate scrape MF_Cvi_mMS_r2 (SPAdes) (version 2) | ecosystem: Host-associated > Plants > Roots > Endosphere | place...
TGATCGTGCCGCTGCTCCCCATGACGGGCGCGACCTCGGCGGCCCACGAGACGGCCGCGCCGGCCGCCGCGGTGGCCTCGGCCCCGGCCGAGGCAGCGATGGCTTCGGACGCAGCGCCGCCGGCGGCGCCCGCCAGCGCGGCCTCCGCGCCCTGACGCACGCGACCTGATTCACGAGCGCAAAGGCCGGCTCCCGCCGGCCTTTTTTCATGTCCGCAGCGGACGCGCCAGCACCTCGAGATTGAGCGGCGTCGGCGGCAGCCCCGGGCTCGGCCCGACGCCGAGCGCGGCGAGCAGGTTGTCGACGGCCAGGTTGGCCATCGCCCGTCGCGTCGGGATGCTGGCGCTCGCGATGTGCGGCGTGAGCACGACGTTCGGGATCTCGAGCAGGCCGGGATGGACGGCCGGCTCACCCTCGAACACGTCCAGCCCCGCGGCCGCGAGCGTGCCTTCCGCGAGGGCCCGCGCGAGCGCCGCGTCGTCGACGACGCCTCCGCGTGCGATGTTCACGAGCGTCGCCGTGGGCTTCATCAGCGCGAGCTGCGCCGCGCCCACGAGGTGGTGGGTCTGCGGCGTGTAGGGCGTGACGACCACGAGGTGGTCGGCCGTGCGCATCAGGTCGTCCAGGCTCAGGCGCGTCGCCTTCAGCGCGGCCTCCTCCTCGGCGGGCAGGTGGCTGCGGTTGTGATACACGATGCGCATGTCGAAGCCCGCGTGGCCGCGCCGCGCGATCGCCTGGCCGATGCGGCCCATCCCCAGGATGCCGAGCGTGGCGCCGTGCACGTCGGCGCCGGCCATCATGTCGACGCTCCAGTGCTTCCACAGCCCGTCACGCAGGAACCGCTCGCCCTCGGTGATGCGGCGCGCGGTGGCCATCATCAGCGCGAAGCCGAAATCGGCGGTCGTCTCCGTGAGCACGCCCGGGGCGTTCGTCACCAGGACGCCGCGCGCCGTGCAGGCGGGCACGTCGATGTTGTTGTAGCCGACGGCCATCGAGCAGACGGCCTTCAGGCGCGGGCAGGCGTCGAGGAGTGCCGCGTCGATCGGCTCGGTGCCGGTGACGAAGGCGCCGTCGCAATCCTGCAGCGCCGCGACCAGCGCCTCGCGCGCGAGCGGCGCGTCGCCGTCGCTGGTGCGCACGTCGAATTCGGCGCGCAGGCGCTCGACGATGTCCGGGAAGATCCGGCGCGCGACGAGGACGGTCTTTCGGCTCATTGGTCACCTTTCTTTTCATCGGCAGGGGCCCGGAACGTCGGTTCGGGCGCGACATCGTGGAACACGGCGAACTCGTCGACTCCCGCCCGCGCCGTCACGAGCTTGTTCGCGATCGCGTCGGGATCGGCATGGCCCAGCGACATGCCGCACACCACCATCTCGTGCGCGCCCAGGCGCAACTCGTCGGCGATCAGGCGGTGGAACTGCGCGAAGGCGGCCTGCGGGCACGTGTCGAGGCCGCGCGCACGCGCCGCCACCATGATGTTCTGCAGGAACATGCCGTAGTCCAGCCAGCTTCCCTGGGCCATGATGCGGTCGATCGTGAAGATCATGCCCACGGGCGCGTCGAAGAACACGTAGTTGCGCCCGTGCTGCGTGTGCATGCGGTCCTTGTCGGAGCGGCCGATGCCCAGCAGGCCGTACAGGTCCCAGCCGATCTTGCGCCGGCGGTCGATGTAGGGCGAGATCCACTCGCGCGGGTAGTAGTCGTACTCCTCGGCGTGCTGCTCGCGCTGCGCCGGGTCGTCGTAGGCCGCGAGGATGCGCTCCGAGAGGCTGCGGCGCGCCGCGCCGGTCAGGACGTGCACCTTCCAGGGCTGGGTGTTGGTGCCCGAAGGCGCGCGGGAGGCCACGTCGAGGATCTGCGCGATCGTGGCGCGGTCGACGGGCGTGGGCAGGAAGGCGCGCACGGAGCGGCGCGTGGCGATGGCGTCGTCGACCGCGCGCGTCGCGGCGGCATCGGGGGCCGGGGGTTGCGGGGTCATGGAAGCTGGGCCACGAGAGTCGGGGCGGCGATCGACGCGAGGGGCGCGCCGGCCCACGATCGAAGGACGGCGGCGAGCGGCGCGGGAAGGTCCACGGGGCGGCGCGTCGCGCGGTCGACGTAGACATGGACGAAGTGGCCGGCGGCCGCGCACTCCGGCTCGTCGTCGGCGAAGAGGCCGATCTCGTAGCGCACGCTGGAGCGCCCGAGCCGGCCCACGCGCACGCCGGCCGTCACGCGCTGGGGGAACGCGACCGGCGCGAAGAAGTTGCACTGCGTCTCGACGACGAGGCCGATGACTGCGCCGGCGTGGAGGTCGAGCACGCCGGCGTCGACGAGCAGGCCGTTCACCGCCGTGTCGAAGAAGCTGTAGTAGACGACGTTGTTCACGTGGCCGTAGGCGTCGTTGTCCATCCAGCGGGTCGTGATCTCACGGAAGGCGCGGTAGGCCGAGCGGGGCTCGGGCGCACGGCGCGCGGGGTCGGCGATCGGGGCGGCGGGACTCATGGCGCGCATTGTGCGCGTGGTCTCTCAGCTGGCGCCCGCGTGGGCCCATCGCGACTGCGCGCGCGCCGCCAGATGCAGCGTCTGCAGGTGGACGGCGACGGTGGTCGCAATGTCGCGGCCGTAGCCGCCGGCCATCAGCACCACGGCGGGGATGCGGCGCCCGGCGAGCGCATCGAGCACGAGCGCGTCGCGCGCCGCGAGGCCGGCCTGCGTGAGCTTGAGGCGGCCGAGGCGGTCGCCCTCGTGGGGGTCGGCGCCCGCCACGTAGAACGCGAGCCGCGGCGGGCGAGCGGCGGTGCGGCGCCAGACCTCGTCGAGCGCGGGGCCGAGGGCGGCGAGGTAGGTGGCGTCGTCGCAGCCGTCCGGCAGGCCGACGTCGAGGTTTCCCGCCGACTTGCGGAAGGGGAAGTTGCGCTCCCCGTGCATGGAGAAGGTGAAGACCGACTCGTCGTCCGCGAAGATCGAGGCCGTGCCGTTGCCCTGGTGGACGTCGAGGTCGATCACCACGACCGGCAGCGCCGACCGCTCGCCGCGGTGGGCTTCGGCCTGCATCAGGCGGGCGGCGACGGCCACGTCGTTGAACACGCAGTAGCCCGAGCCCGCGTCCGCGCGCGCATGGTGCGTGCCTCCCCCGAGGCTCGCGGCGATGCCGCCGGTGCCGCCCGCGGAGAGCGCGGTGCGGGCGGCGGCGATGGTCGCTCCCACCGAGCGCCGGGCGCGTTCCACGAGCGCCGGCGACCAGCCGAAACCGATCTCGCGCTCGCGCGCGGCGCCGAGCGTGCCCTCGAACACCGCCTCGATGTAGTCCGGATCGTGGGCCAGGGCGAGCTCGCCGGCCGTGGCCGCCGGGGCCGTGTGCAGCTCGATGCCGCGCGGGTCGGCCTGGACGCCCTGGCGCAGCAGCCCGTACTTGGAGGCCGGGAAGCGGTGGCCGGGGGGCAGCGGCAGCGCGTGCGCGTCGAAGTGGAAGGCGTGCATTCCGGGGTGCGGTTAGGAGCTTGCCCCTAATCCATGCTGCGGTGCAGCAAAAGTTCTTGCATTCGTCGGGCGGCGCCCTATACTTCGAATCATGCTGCAGTGCAGCAAATAGCCCGCCCCTCCCAACCTCCCAGGAGATCAGACCATGCTGACCGCTGAACAAGTCATCGCTGCCCAGAAAGCCAACCTCGAAACCCTGTTCGACCTGACCGGCAAGGCCTTCGAAGGCGTCGAGAAGCTCGTCGAGCTCAACCTCCAGGTGGCCAAGGCCTCCCTCGGCGAAGCCGCCGAGACCGCGAAGTCCGTGCTGTCCGCCAAGGATGCCCAGGAATTCCTGGCGCTGCAAGCCGGCCTCCTCCAGCCCGCCGCCGAGAAGGCCGCCGCGTACAGCCGCCATGTCTACGACATCGCCGCCGCCACGAACGCCGAAGTGACCAAGATCGCCGAAGCCCAGTTCGCCAGCGCCCAGTCGAACTTCGTCGAAGTCGTCGACGGCGCCGTCAAGAACGCGCCGGCCGGCACCGAGTCCGCCGCCGCCCTGATGAAGTCGGCCATCTCCGCCGCCAGCAACGCGCTGGAGACCGTCCAGAAGGCCACGAAGCAGGCTTCCGAAGTCGCCGAAGCGAACTTCCAGGCCCTGACCTCGTCGGCCGTGAAGGCCACGCAGGCCACCGCTCCGAAGGCCCGCCGCGCCGCGGCCGCCTGAGACCCGGGGCGATCCGACCTCCCGCCGGGGAGCACGGCTTGCTCCGTGCAGGTGGGCGTCCGGCAGGGCGCCCCACGCGGCCGGCACGGCTTGAAAGCCGGGCCGCCGCCCTCAGGTGGATAGCACTGGCCCCCGGGCCAGTGCAAGGTTGTCTCCTCGGTGCCCTCGGTGGTACCTTCAACCCGGCTTCGGCCGGGTTTTTCTTTTTGCGGACGACCTGCGCCCGGACCTCGCCCGGCGCTCAGCGGACGGGGCTCAACAGGTACACGTTGTTGTCCGTCCCGCGCGCGACGATCTGGCCGGATCGGTTGACGCCGGTGGCGAACTGCAGCGACACGCCGGGAATCGAGACGAGGTCGTCCAGGACGCGGAGCTTCAGGCTGCCCGCGGCGGCGACGACCGCGCGGTCCGGCGCGAACGGGATGATCCCGAAGTCGTAGCCGACGGCGATGCCCTGCTCGTTGACCGCGAGCATGTTGACGCTCCGGCCGTCGGGGTCGACATACGCCAGCAGGCGCTGGCCCCCACGAGGATCCGTGATGAACCCGTGGGCGATGCCCTTCCTGTCGTATGCCGAGCCGACCGCCTGGCCCCGGTCGTTGATCGCGTTGGCCCAGCCCTCGAAGCCGCCGAACGTGCCGAGGTCGATCGGCTCCGCGCCGTCGGCGCCCGTCACGAAGGGATGATCGCCGCCATCGACCTCGAACGACCCCGCGATCTCGCCGTCGCGGTTGATGGCATAGGCGATCCCGCCGGTGGCCGCGGGCGGGAGGTGCACCCTCGTCATCGTCCGGCTCCGCGGGTCGAACAGGAACGGCACCCGGTGCGTGGCCGTCAGGTCCGACCAGCCGACGATCATGCCCGCATCGTTGATGCCGCGTGCCTCCGAATCCGGGCCGCCCAGGGTGCCGAGGTCGATCATGCCGTCACCATCGCGGGTCGACACGAAGGCATGCGACGTGCCGTTTCCCAACGAGGAGGATCCGACCGCGCGTCCGTGGCTGTTCAGGGCGAAGGCGGCGTTGTATCGTCCGCCCAGGCCTCGAATCACGTGGCCGTGCGCGCCGTCGGCCGCGGTGATGACCGCCAGTGAACTCCTGTTGTCGGGGGAGGCCTGGCCCGCGATCTGTCCGATCCGGTTGATGCCGCTCGGATAGATGCCGTTGCGAGCCGGGACTTCGAGGGTGCCCAGGTTCCGTGCCGAGTAGCTGGAATTCAGCTGCGCGAACGCGCTTGCGGTCAACAGCGCCAGCGCCGCGCCGATCCAGGGATGTCGATGGTTCATGTGACGACTCTCCACAGCGGATCGTGGCGCCGCGCCGCGATGCCAGTCAAGCCAGGCGGAGGAGACTTGCATGGGAAAAGGTCGGTTGGTCCGGGCCGTCGGCCTGGTGCTCGCGGCGGGATCGTTCGCGGTGTGCGCGCAGCCGTCGAGCGACGGCATCGCCCGCTGCGATGGTTCGGAGAGCGACGATGCGTCCGTCCTGTGGGATCCCGACTCGGATGCCGAGAGCCCGACCTGGCCGGAATCGCTCCCGGAGGCGCCCGACGGGGCGTGCCATGCGATATCAAAGGAGCCGTACACGGGGCCCGACACGAACATCTGCTACCACGTCCCCTACCAGTCGGAGCCGATGACCTATTCGTGGAAGGATCCCGCGGAGGGGTACCAGCGCCGCTGGCTGTCGTTCGACTACTACTACCCGACGATGCCCGCGGCGGGCCATCCGCTGGTGGCCTATTTCCACCCGAACGGGAAGACGAACCGCCTTCACAGGGGAAGCCCCGTCTACGACGCCATCGTCGGCCGCGCCCTGGAGAACGGATGGGGCGTGGTGAGCGTGGAATTCCGCCATCCGGTCGTCGATGCCTACCTGGAGGACAAGGGTGGCCGGGAGGGAGACGGCCTCGGCTACCTTCCGACCTACGACACCGGGCGCGCGATGCAGTTCCTGCGGGAGCACGCGCGCGTGCTCAACTTCGATCCTCGAAACCTCTTCGCGGTGGGCTACTCGCGCGGCTCGCTGGCGCTCTGGCAGGGCCTGCAGCCGGACCTGGCGACGCATTCCTACGACTACAGCAGCATCCCGCGCGCCTTCTACGGATACCAGTCGCAGTCGACCTACCGGTGCGACGACTACGCGGGCTTCTTCCTTTCGGTGGAGGATCGCGAGGGCTGGGAGTCCGACTGCCGTGCCGAAAACCCGCACCATCGCGAGTTCGGCAGCGCGCTGCGCTCGGTCAAGGCGACCACGAGGCTGCCCATCGCGCTCCGGTACCGGGACGCATTCTGGGTCGACGGCCACGGGCACGTGAGGACCAACACGCGCTGGGCCATCGAGCACTACGACATCTATGCGCCGCCGGGATCGGATCCCGACGACACCGAGCACTATCCCGACATGGGCCTGCAGCTCGTCGAGCAGCTCCAGGCGGTGGGCAGCTCGACGATCATCGACGTCCGGGACTGCCACAACAACATCCGGGACGGCTTCGGGGACTGGCTCGACTTCTTCCGGCGGTTCGTGAGACGTTGACCTCTCACTGCACCACGGGCACCTGCGTCGCGAGCCGGGCCTTGATCGACGGCAGCAAGGCGAGCGCCGCCTGCCGGCCGGCCTGGATGTTCTTCTCGCGCACCGAGAAGTCCGTGCCGGCGACGCCCGGCAGCCGCGGCCGCACCACCACGTCGGCCTGCTTCAGCTCCAGCTCGTTGATGCTGCGGCCCATGATCGAGAACGTCTGCAGGAGCATGTGCAGGGCGTCGCCGGTGGACGCGCCCTCCGGCGCCTGCGAGATGTCCACCGCGATCACGACGTCGGCCCCCATCTCCCGCGCCGCCCGCACGGGCACGGGTGAGCTCAGGCCGCCGTCGACGTACTCGTGCGTGCCGATGCGCACCGGCTGGAAGACAGCCGGCACGGCGCTCGAGGCGCGCACCGCGGTGCCGACGTCGCCGCGCCGGAAGACGATGCCCTTGCCACTGTCCAGGTCGGTCGCGACGATCCCGAGCGGGATCTTCATGCGCTCGAGGGGCAGGTTGCCCGTCGACTGGCGCACGTAGCTGGCCAGGGCCTCGCCACGGATGAGCCCGCGGCCGGGGAACGACCAGTCGGTGATCGCCGACTCGTCCATCGACACGGCGAGCGTCGCCAGCTGCGGCCCGCTCTTGCCGGAGGCATACATCGCCGCGACGAGGCTGCCGGCGGACGTGCCCGTGACGACGTCCGGGCGGATGCCGTTCTCTTCCAGCACCTCGATGACGCCGATGTGCGCGAAGCCCCGCGCGGCACCACCCCCCAGGGCGAGGCCCAGCCGGGGCGGCCGCATCGGCCGCGGCGGCGGGACGATCGCCACCGGCGCGACCTCGGGCGCCGAAGCCGCCATGGAGGCGGAGGCCGCCTGCGCCGCCACCGGGACGGCCGGGCATTGCGTGGTCAGCTCGGGCCCCTTGGCCACCGGATTCGACTGACAGGCGGCCAGGAGCAGCATCGCAACGCCGCAGAGGCCCCCGGCCAGCCGTCCGAGCCGCCCGCCCATCCTCGGGCGGCTCATTTCTTTATTCCACACAAGAATGATTCCATGAAAAAAGTGTTCTTCCGGTAATTAAGACCCTTCTCTACATTGTCCCTTCATCGGGGCTGCCCCGGGCCGCCCCCACCCCGCAAAGAAGACAAGACGATGTACCAGTACACCGAATTCGACCGCCAGTTCGTCCATGCCCGCGCCGCGCAGTTCCGCGACCAGCTCGAGCGCAACCTGGCCGGGGAGCTGTCCGACGACGACTTCCGCCCGCTGCGCCTGCAGAACGGCTGGTACATCCAGCGCCACGCGCCGATGTTCCGGATCGCGGTGCCCTACGGCGAGATCTCCAGCCGCCAGGTGCGCCAGCTCGCCCATATCGGCCGCGAGTTCGACAAGGGGTTCGTGCACTTCACGACGCGCACGAACGCCCAGTTCAACTGGATCCCGCTGCCCCGCGCGGCCGACGCGGTCGACGCGCTCGCCGAAGTCGACATGCACGCCATCCAGACCTCGGGCAACTGCATCCGCAACATCACGACCGACGTCTTCGCCGGCATCGCCCCCGACGAGATCGTCGACCCGCGCCCGTACTGCGAAATCCTGCGGCAGTGGAGCACGCTGCAGCCGGAGTTCGCCTTCCTGCCGCGCAAGTTCAAGATCGCCGTCAACGGGGCGCGCGAGGATCGCGCGGCCATCGCCTGGCACGACATCGGCCTGCAGCTGCTGAAGGACGGGAACGGCGCCGTCGGCTTCAAGGTGCTGGTGGGCGGCGGCATGGGCCGCACCCCCGTGATCGGCTCGGTCGCGAACGAGTTCATCCCCTGGGATCACATCCTCGTCTTCATCGAGGCGATCGTGCGCGTCTACAACCGCTGGGGCCGCCGCGACAACGCCTTCAAGGCCCGCATCAAGATCCTGGTGAAGGCCGAGGGCCAGCGCTACTTCGACGAGGTCAACGCGGAGTACGCCAAGATCCTCGAGAGCGGCACGGCGCACATCATCCCGCAGGCGGAGCTCGATCGCGTCTCGGCGTCCTTCCACCTGCCCGAGAAGATCCACCCGGCCATCGGCGGGTTCGACCCGAACCGCACCGGCGCGGCGCCCGTGGCCCTGCTGCGCTGGCTCGACCGCAACGTGCACGCCCACCGCATCGAGGGCTACCGCGCGGTGACGCTCTCGCTCAAGCGCCCCGGCCTGCCACCCGGCGACGTCACCTCCGAGCAGCTCGAGGCGGCCGCCCAGATGGCCGACCGCTACAGCCTCGGCGAGCTGCGCGTCTCGCACGAGCAGAACCTGCTGCTGCCCTGGGTGCGCGAGGCCGATCTCGTGGCCGTCTGGCACGCCGCCCGCGAGGCCGGCTTCGCCACGCCCAACATCGGGCTCCTGACCGACATGATCGCCTGCCCCGGCGGCGACCTCTGCGCGCTCGCGAACGCGCGCTCGATCCCGATCGCCGCGGCGATCACCGAGCAGTTCGACGACCTCGACGCGCTGCTGGACCTGGGCGAGATCGACCTGCACATCAGCGGCTGCATGAACTCCTGCGGCCACCACCACACCGGCCACATCGGCATCCTCGGCGTCGACAAGGACGGCAGCGAGTGGTACCAGGTCACGGTGGGCGGCTCCGACGGCACCACGCTGAGCGGCGCATCGACGCCGGGCAAGGTGATCGGCCCCTCCTTCGCGGCCGAGGAAGTGCCCGACGTCGTCCAGGCGCTGGTCGACACCTACCGCGCGCAGCGCCTCTCCGACGAGCGCTTCGTGGATACGGCACGCCGTATCGGCGTCGCCCCCTTCCGCGCCGCGGCCGACCTGGTCCGCCGCGAGACCGCCGTCGCCGCCTGAGCGCCAGCCGAGAGAACTTCCGACATGACGATCCGATTCATCGACCGCGCAGCCGACACCTGGCAGACCGTCCCCGACGACGCCCTCGTCGTCCCGGCCGCCAACCTCCTGCTGACCCTCGCGCAGTGGGAGTCCGTGCGCGAGAGCTGGCCGCAGCATCTCCCGGTGGGCGTGCGCGTGCCCAACACCGTGGACATCGAGACCCTCGCCGACGACCTGCCGCGCTTCGTGCTCGTCGCCCTCGAATTCCCGAAGTGGGTCGACGGCCGCGCCTATTCCCAGGCCCACGTGCTGCGCCATCGCCTGCGCTATGCCGGCGAGCTTCGCGCGACGGGCGACGTCGTCGTCGACATGATGCTGCAGCTCACCCGCACCGGCTTCGACGCCGTGGCGCTGCGCGAAGGCCAGCAGCAGGCATCGGCCGAGCGCGCGCTGCGCTTCTTCCCCGCTTTCTACCAGGGCGACGTGCTGGAGCCCCGTCCGCTGTTCGGCCGCCAGGCCGCCTGACGTCCGCCGAGACCCGACATGACCGACTCGTCCACCTTCTCCACGCTCTCCGCCCCCGCCACGGCCTCGGCGATCGACCTGTACGCGCGGCCCAGCCCGGATTTCGAGGCCAAGCTCGACGCGACGATCGAGCTGCTCAAGGCCGCGGCCGAGGACCATGCCGGCCGCATCGTCCAGGCCACGAGCCTCGGCGCGGAGGACATGGTCGTCACCGACCTCCTCGCCCGCCTCGGGCTCGGCATCGCCATCGGCACGCTCGAGACCGGTGCGCTGCATCCCGAAACGGTGGCGCTGATCCCGCGACTGGAGCAGCACTACGGCCTGAAGGTCGAGGTCTACCGCCCGCGCGAGGAGCAGGTGGTGCATTTCGTGCGCAAGAACGGTGCGGACGCGATGTACCAGAGCATCGAGCTCCGCAAGGCGTGCTGCCAGATCCGCAAGATGGAGCCGCTCGCTCGCATGCTCGAGGGGCGCACCGCCTGGGTCACCGGCCTGCGCCGCGAGCAGTCGAACAACCGCGGCGCCGTCTCCTTCGTGGAGACCGACGGCAACGGCCGCACCAAGCTCAACCCTCTGGCCGACTGGACGTGGAACGACGTCTGGCACTACATCGCCCGGCACGGCGTGCCCTACAACCCGCTGCACGATCAGTTCATGCCGAGCATCGGCTGCGCGCCCTGCACGCGGGCCATCGCCGTGGGCGAGGACTTCCGCGCCGGCCGCTGGTGGTGGGAAGACGAGGCGGCGAAGGAATGCGGCCTGCACGTGTCGCAGCCGGAGCCCGCGGCGGCCTGATGGAGCGCGACCGGGCCCGCTACGATTGGTGGTAGCGCCACGCCCGCGTGCCCGCCCCGTCCTGGGCGGGCGCGCGGGCCGTTGGCCCGAATCGTGCTCGCCCCCGTGAGTCTTCCACGACTCCCACGAGACCCGTCATGACCCGTGTCTTCATCGTCGGCGCCGGCCCCGGATCGGCGGATCTGATCACGCTGCGCGGCGCGCGCGCCCTGGCCCACGCCCGCGTCGTGCTGCACGACGCGCTCACCGACCCGGCGCTGCGCGACCTGGCGCCGGCGGCCGAATGGATCGACGTCGGCAAGCGCGGCTTCTGCGACTCGACTGCGCAGACCCGCATCAACGCCCTGCTCGTCGCCGAGGCGCAGGCGGGCGGCGTCGTGGTGCGGCTGAAGGGCGGCGACCCGAGCGTGTTCGGGCGGCTCGACGAGGAGCTCGAGGCCCTGGCCGAGGCCGGCATCGCCTGCGAAGTCGTCCCCGGG
>Ga0209051_1003057_pt1 | contig 11316 bp, 9 predicted proteins | sample AraplaCvi_mMS_r2_2_FD_184286 | JGI IMG/M metagenome (GOLD analysis project Ga0209051, IMG submission 184286) | Arabidopsis root microbial communities from North Carolina, USA - plate scrape MF_Cvi_mMS_r2 (SPAdes) (version 2) | ecosystem: Host-associated > Plants > Roots > Endosphere | place: USA...
GCACTCGACGCCGGTGTCAACTTTCTGGATACCGCCGACGCGTATTCCATTCCGCCGCAGGGCAACTCCGAGGCGGTCGTCGGAAAGGCCATCAAGGGTCGGCGGGACGGCGTCGTCCTCGCCACCAAGTTCGGCCGACCGGTGGGCGACGATCCCAACCAGCGAGGCGCATCCCGGCGCTGGATCATCGCCGCGCTCGAGAACTCCCTGCGTCGACTGAACACCGATTACGTCGACCTCTACCAAGTTCACCGGCCCGATCCCGACACCGACGTCGAGGAAACGCTGTCCGCTCTGACGGATCTGATCCGCAGTGGCAAGGTTCGCGCGATTGGGTCGTCCTCGATGCCCGCGTCGGACATCGTCGAGGCGCAGTGGGTGGCCGATCGCCGCGGACTGGAACGCTTCCGGGCGGAGCAGCCGCCCTACTCGATCCTCAACCGCGGCATCGAGGCCGAGGTGTTGCCCGTCGCGCAGCGCTACGGGATGGGCGTCGTGGTGTGGGGGCCACTCGGGCAGGGCATGCTCACCGGCCGGGTCCGCAAGGGGCAGCAGACGGACGTCCGACGGGCCGCGTTCATGAACGTCTTCACCGACGCACGTCGGCTGGACGTCGTGGAACGGCTCGTCCTCTTGAGTGATGAGACGGGCGTACCGATGTCGCATCTCGCGATGGCCTTCACCATCGCCCATCTCGGTGTGACCAGCGCACTCCTTGGGCCGCGCACGATCGAGCAGTTCGACGACCTGGCTGCCGGGTTCGACGTCGCGCTGAGCGACGAGATCCTCGACCAGATCGACTCGATCGTGCCGCCCGGCACCGACGCCGGCGCCTTGGATCAGGCCTATCGCCCACCCGCTCTGCAGGACTCGAGACTGCGTCGCCGCTCCCTCGACGAGAGGCGCGCGTAGGGAGGCCTGAGCGTAGACCGAAAGGTGTTGGACGGTTCTTAGCAAAAACTGTACTGGCCATCGGCTGAGGAGCTGGACGCACCATCGGCCGAGGACGACCTCAGACCCGGCGGACCAGAACCGAATGCTGCCTAGCTGACGTCCTGGTACTGCGGGACGATCAAAACGGGCCGCGCGGTGTGGGCGACGACGGCCGACGCGACGCTGCCCTGAAGATGTCCCAGGAGGCCGCTGCGACGGTGCGGCCCGAGCACGATGAGGCTGGCGTCGTGGTCGTCGGCGGCGGCGACGATGCCCTGCCACGTGGGTGCGGCCTCCACCGCAACGCTGCGCGCCGTGAAACCGGCCTGGCGGGCCAATTCGGCGCCGTGGGCAGCGGTCCGCTCGGCGGCGTGGCGCACCTCGGTGGCTCTGTCGGCGTCGAAGTGCTGCGGATCGGTGGGGGTGAAGCCGACGTCGACCGGCTGCCAGACGCACACCACCAGCGCCTCGCGTTCGGTGCCAATCCGAGCCGCTGCCTGGGTGATGGCGAACGCGGCGAGATCGGTTCCGTCGTAGGCGATCAACACCATTCCCGTCGGCTCCGCCGGCGCCGTGGCCTCCGCGGGCTCGGGGCTCGCGACGGCGACTGTGTCGGTCGGAGCCGTCGACCCGGAGCGGAGGAGGGCCAGCAGCGGTGGCGAGTGCCATGCCGGGTCGTCGCCGTCGAGGAACTCGTCGAGGTCGGGTTTCTGCGGTCGGGCGCCGCTCAACGCGTAGACGGTCACGCCGAAGACGGCGCCGCCGACCGCGAGGCCCAAGCCGATCCACAGCGCGTAGCTGGTGCCCGTGCCAAGGTCGGTCGACACAGTCATCGCGAAGTGGGCCAGGATCGGCGCGACCATGAAAGCGGCCACCGCACGGAACAGTTCGATGATCGCGAAGACGCGCTGCAGGCTGTTGGACTGCAGCGAGAAGCCGGCGACGAACAGCGCGGGCGCGACGGTGGCGCCCAACGCCAACCCCGTCAGCCCCGCGGCCACCAGGACCAACGGCTGGTTGGCGGGAAGGGCGATCTGGAACACCAGGATTCCCGCCGCCAGCAGCACCATTCCGACGAGCGGCAGGTAGTGCATCGCGCGCTTGGTGATGACGATCCCGAAGACCACGGCCATCACCACGGCGCCACCGAGTTCGGGCAGGTACAGCAGGCCGACGTGGACCGGGCTGAAGGTCTGCAGCAGGACGTTGGCCGTCAGTGCGGTTGCCGCGACCGACGCCGCGGCGGCGAACAGGGCGACGCCGACGCCGGCGACCGGGATCGAGCTGGTGAGCATGGTGCGAACGGTGAGAAGTGGTCGGCGAGAACGGAACTGGTATACGACCAGCGCGACGATGAGGGCAAGACCACCGAACATCGGTACGGTCACCGCCGCGTCGTCGAAGCCGTGGGTGGTCAGCTGCGAGGCACCGACGAACGCCGCGGCGCAACCGACGGCCGCGAGCCCGATGGCGAGAAGGTCGCGCGGGGCGTCGAGGTCGGCAGGTGGGGCGTCCTCGAACGTGAGCGCAGCCATGACCAAGGCCAACACCGCGATCCCGGCGATGATCCAGAAGAGCGGTCGCCACGCGTGCGCCTCGGCCTGCGCACCGCCGACGAAGGGCCCGAGCGCGACGGCGCCGAACACGCACATGTTCATGATGACGGCGGTGTTCCTGAGCTTTTCCTTCGGGAACCCGATAGTCAGGGGTGGCGCGGCGGCGATCAGCAGCATGCTGGTGGCCAGGCCTTGCAGGACGTGTCCGGCGATGAACATGCCGGGGTTGACCGCCGCGGCGGCGACCACGGAACCGACCACCAGCACCACGGCGTAGGACAGCAGCATGCGCCGCTGCGGGAGATGCTGGGCGAACTGGACCGCCAGCACCGTTCCCACGGCGTACGCGGCGTTGCCGAGCCCCGAGCTCAGGCTCATCGTCTGAGCGCTCATGTGGAGCTGCTCGGTGATGATCGGCACCAGGGGGTCGATCGCCGCGGACAGCGCCAGGTACGGAATCAGGGCGAGGATGACCATGGTGGCCACGGCGGGATAGCGTCCGGCCAGCGGTCCCTGGCGCATCAGCGCGATCCTCGGTGAGCGGACGGAATCGGAGTAGGCACGTACGTCTCCAAGTGATTGGCGGCGGGGTTTCTTCCCGCCGCAGCGGTGTGCTGTCGCGATCGGCTGTTCACACCCGAAGCACCTTCGATCCCGGCTCAACCTGATAGTGACCCTATCTAACGTTCTGGGTCGACGGCCATTCGCCCGGAGGGGTCGGGGGAATAGTGCGTCTCGCCGACGGCGTTGCCAGTCCTGACCCCGACAGATGAGAGCCCCCGTGAAATTCGGCATTTCCACGTTCGTCACAGACGACGGCATCGACCCCGTATCGCTGGCGACGGCAATCGAGGACCGGGGTTTCGACGCCCTCGTCATCGCAGAGCACACCCACATTCCCGCCAGCCGGGAGTCGGCGTACCCGGGTGGCGGCGAGCTGCCCGACATCTACTACAAGACGCTGGACCCCTTCGTCACCCTCGCGGCGGCGGCGGCCGTGACGTCGCGGATCGAACTCTTCACCGGCATCGCGCTGCTGATCCAGCGGGATCCAATCGTCACCGCGAAGGAAGCCGCAAGCGTCGACCTGATCTCGGGCGGGCGCTTCGTGTTCGGCGTCGGCGCAGGCTGGAACATCGAGGAACTCCGCGACCACGGCACCGATCCGAAGACCCGCGGCGCGTTGCTCGACGAGCGCATCGAGGCCATCAAGGCGCTGTGGACCAACGAGCCCGCCGAATACCACGGCAAGTTCGTCGACTTCGACGCCTCCTACAGCCGGCCGAAACCCGTCCGGCAGCCTCCGATCTACATCGGCGGCAACTCCGACGCGACCGTCAAGCGAGTGATCCGGCACGACGCGGGCTGGATCTCCAACGCCTTCCCCGCTGACGTGTTGGCGCCGCGCATCCAGCAGATGCGGGACGGCTTGGGCCACGACGTCCCACTGGCGATGTTCGGTACCCCCGTGGACGCGGACTACTGGCGCACCGTCGACGACCTCGGCTTCGGCCAGGTCGCGTTGCTACTCCCGTCGGTGCCCCGCGACGAGAGCCTTCGGCTGCTCGACGAGTACGCCGCGAAGGTGGCGCAGTACCGCGGCTAGACGAAAGGCGAGGTTTTCGCCCGCATTGCCCACCACCCGGTGAGGGTTGCCTAGGCTCGAGGGTGGACACGCGGGCGCAACGGAGAGCCTGCTGCCAACACCGCGGGTCTGGTTGGGAAAAGCCATGAGTGGCAACCGGATTGTCGTATACAAGGGTCCTGGCAAGGTGGCGGTCGAGACGATCGACTATCCCAAGCTCGAGGTCCCGGCTGAAGTGGCGAGCGCGATGGGGATGAGCCGCAAGGCCGACCACGCCGTCATCCTCAAGTGCGTGTCGACCAACATCTGCGGCTCGGATCAGCACATGGTTCGCGGCCGCACCACCGCTCCGATCGGCCAGACGCTCGGCCACGAGATCACCGGCGAGATCGTCGAAAAGGGTTCGGACGTACAGTTTCTCGAAGTTGGCGACATCTGCTCGGTGCCGTTCAACATCGCCTGCGGTCGGTGTCGCAACTGCCGCGAGGGGCAGACCGGGATCTGCCTCAACGTCAACCCGGCGCGCGCCGGATCGGCCTACGGCTACGTCGACATGGGCGGCTGGCTCGGCGGCCAAGCCGACTACGTCATGGTGCCGTTCGCCGACTTCAACCTGCTGAAGTTTCCCGACCGCGACGCCGCCCTGGCGAAGATCCGCGACCTCACCATGCTGTCGGACATCTTCCCGACCGGGTACCACGGTGCGAAGACGGCGGGCGTCACCACCGGTTCGACCGTCTACGTCGCCGGTGCGGGTCCGGTGGGGCTGGCGGCCGCGTACTCGGCGCAGTTGCTCGGTGCGGCCGTCGTGATCGTCGGCGACCTGAACGCCGACCGGCTCAGGCAGGCCGAATCATTCGGTTGCGCAACGGTCGACGTCAGCGCCGACGCCTCGCTGGAGGACCAGATCGCCGAGATCCTCGGCACCAACGAGGTCGACTGCGCCGTGGACGCCGTCGGCTTCGAGGCCAGCGGACACGGCCAGGGTGCGGGTGAGCAACCCGCCGCCGTCCTGAACTCGATCATGGGGCTCACGCGCGCCGGCGGATCGCTCGGCATCCCGGGCTTGTACGTCACCGGTGATCCCGGAGCCGCGGACGCCGACGCCAAGGAGGGCACGCTGAAGGTCCGACTCGGTCTCGGTTGGGCGAAGAGCCACAGCTTCGCCACGGGTCAGTGCCCGGTATTGAAGTACAACCGCGGGCTGATGATGAGCATCCTGCACGACAAGGCCCACATCGCCGATGCGGTGAACGCCACGGTGATCACCCTCGACGACGCGCCGCGTGGGTACGCCGAATTCGACTCGGGCGTCGCCGAGAAGTTCGTCCTCGACCCGCACGGGATGGTGCCGGCGGCCTGACCCGCGGGCAGCACCTATGGTCGAGCGGTGACGATCACCTACGACGAGGCGCTGTGCGAACGGGTTCGGAGCAATCTGGCGAGTCACCGCCGCCGCGAGGTCGTGGACCCCTCGAAGCGGCACGCCGCCGTGGCGGTGGTGCTCGTCGACTCCGAGCTCGGTGAGGACAGGGTCGACCCGGCGCCGGTCGACGACTGGATCGACGGGCGACCAATGGATCCAGGTCTCGACGGGCGCATGGTCGACGTGTCGGGCGGTGCCGCTTTTCTACTGTGCCGCAGGGCATCTCGCTTGCGAGCCCACGCAGCCCAGTGGGCGCTACCTGGCGGCCGCGTCGACGAGGGGGAGACCGTCGTCGACGCGGCCCTTCGGGAACTGGACGAGGAACTCGGCGTCAGGTTGGCGCCGACGTCGGTGCTCGGTCTGCTCGACGACTATCCGACCCGGTCCGGTTACGTCATCACCCCGGTCGTCGTCTGGGGCGGTGGTCGGCTCGATCTGCGCCCGTCGCCCGACGAGGTGGTGGCCGCCTACCGGGTGGGGTTGCATCAACTTCAACGCGACGACTCGCCGCGCTTCGTCACGATCCCCGAGAGTCCGCGTCCGGTCGTCCAGATTCCGCTGGGCAATGATCTGATCCACGCACCGACGGGTGCGGTGCTGCTGCAATTGCGGTGGTGGTGCCTCGACGGTCGCCACGACGCGGTCGACCAGTTGGAGCAACCGGTCTTCGCCTGGAAGTAGCTACCGGCTGCCCGGCACACTGCGGAGCCGGGCCGCCTCGCGGTTCAGGTGGTCGCGTTCGGCGAGGTTCTGCGCGGCCTCGGCTGCCTCGACGTACAGCGTTGCCGCCGTGGCCAGGTCGCCGTCCCGTTCGTGCAGGAAGGCGGCCGCCGCCGCGTAGCGGGGCACGGTGTCGTCGACGTCGGAGAGGGCCGCGAGGCCGGCGCGCGGACCGTCGGCCTGGCCGATTGCGACGGCGCGGTTCAGCCGGACTACCGGGCTGTCGGTGAGCGCCAGCAATTCGTCGTACCACTCCACGATCTGCACCCAGTCGGTCTCGTCGACGGTGCGGGCGTCGGCGTGCAGCGCGGCGATCGCCGCCTGCGCCTGGTACGGCCCGAGCGCGTCACGGATCAGCGCGGCTTGCAGTAGGTCGACTCCCTCGGCGACGAGGTCGGTCCGCCACCGGGTGCGGTCCTGCTTCGCCAACGGGACAAGGCGGCCGTCGGCGTCGACGCGGGCGTCGCGCCGCGCGTGGTGCAGCAGCATCAGTGCGAGCAGACCGTCGACTTCGGGATCGTCGGTGACCGCGGCCAGCTGTCTGGTGAGGCGGATGGCCTCGGCGGCCAGGTCGACGTCGCCGGAGTGGCCCTCGTTGAAGACGAGGTACAGCGTGAGTAGAACCGTCTGGAGGTCGCCGGGCTGGCCGAGTCGGACGTCGGAGACGGTGCGCTTGGCACGGCTGATCCGTTGCGCCATCGTGGTTTCCGGCACCAGGTAGGCCGCCGCGATCTGCCGGGTGGTCAGGCCGCCCACCGCCCGCAGGGTGAGCGCGACGGCCGAGGTGTGCGTCAGCGACGGATGCGCGCACAGGAAGTACAGCGCGAGCGTGTCGTCCGCGCTTTCGGTGGGACCCGCCTCGGGCTGGGCGAGTAGACGTTCCTCTCGGCCGCGGCGGGCGACGTCGGAACGAGTGAGGTCGAGGAACTTCCGCCACGCCACGGTGACGAGCCAGCCCTTGGCATCGGTCGGGGGTTCAGACTCCCAGCGGACGACCGCTTCGACCAGTGCCTCCTGAACGGCGTCCTCGGCCGTCGCGAAGTCGGCTCCGCGGCGGGCGAGGACGCCGAGCACCGCGGGTACCAGTTCACGCAGCGTGGCGTCGTCGACCCCGGGGGTCACTCGGTGACCGTGGGCGGCGAGGTGAGGAACGGCCTGACCTCCAGCCACTCGTGGATCGGCTCGCCGTGGCGGCCAGGGGCGGCCGACAGCTCGCCGGCGAGCTCGACGGCGCGCTGGTAGTCGTCGACGTCGACCACCATCCAGCCCGCGATCAGATCCTTCGTCTCGGGGAACGGGCCGTCGGTGACCGGGGGTCGTCCCGGTCCGTCGTAGCGGACGAACGTCCCCTCGGGGGACAGCGCCTGCGCGTCGACGAATTCGCCGGTCTGCCGGAGCTTGTCCTGGAAGTCGTACATGAACTTGATGTGGGCGTCGACCTCCTCGGGCGTCCACTGGTCCATCGGGGCGAAGGGGCGGTCGGTGGGCGCGCTCGAGCTGCGGTAGTGCTTGAGCATCAGGTACTTGGCCATGGCGGTCTCCCTCGATCTGTCGCGACCCATTCTGGCCGCGCTCATCCCTGGGACGCAGCGGTAGCCGGATTCTCGACACGTGGCTTGCCTTGACTTCCTTGGAACGCCGTTCCATGCTTCTCTGGAACTTAGTTCCAACGAGGTGGAGGAGATGTCATGACGACGCCGGTCACGATCGTCGGTGCGGGGCTCGGCGGCCTGATGGCGGCGCGGGTGCTGCACGTCAACGGCGTCGCCGCGACGGTCTACGAGGCCGAACCGTCGGCCGAGACGCGCACCCAGGGCGGCCAGCTCGACATCCACCCGGAGGACGGGCAGCTGGCCCTCAGGGCCGCCGGCGTCTACGAGCGGTTCCAGGACATCATCCACGTCGGCGGGGACGCCCTTCGCGTGCTCGACCGGGACGGAGCGGTCCTGATCGAGCAGCCCGACGGTGCCGACGCGGGTGGACGGCCCGAGGTGCTCCGCGGACGGCTGCGGCGCATCCTGCTGGAGTCGCTGCCCGACGGCGCGGTGCGGTGGGGGTGCAAGGTCGCCTCGGCGCGGTCCCTCGGCGACGGCGCGCACGAGCTGACGTTCGACGACGGCACCACCGCGCAAACGGAGCTCCTCGTCGGCGCGGACGGCGCGTGGTCGAGGGTGCGACCCCTGCTCTCGGCCGCCACGCCCGAATACGTCGGAATCTCGTACGTGGAGATGTACCTGCACGACGTGGACGCGCGCCACCCCGCGGTGGCCGCGGCGGTCGGCGGCGGCGCGATGTACGCCCCCGCTCCCGGCAAGGGCATCCTCGCCCACCGCGAGCAGGGACACGTCATCCACACCTACGTCGCGCTGCGGCGGTCCCTCGAGTGGATGGCCGCGGTCGACGTCACCGAACCCGCTGCGGCGGTTGCGCGGGTGGCAGCCGAATTCGACGGGTGGGCACCCGAGCTCACCGCGTTGATCACCGACGGCTTCACCGTCGGCGGCGTCGCGCCGGTGGTGCGGCCCCTCTTCACGCTGCCGCCTGGCCATCGTTGGGACCCCGTGCCCGGCGTGACGCTTCTCGGCGACGCCGCACACCTGATGCCGCCCTCGGGTGACGGCGCGAACCTGGCCATGCTGGACGGCGCGGAACTCGCGGCCGCGATCGTCGCGCATCCCGGCGATTCGAACGCCGCCGTCGCCGCGTACGAAGCGTCCATGTTCCCGCGCAGCGCGGCGATCGCAGAAGAGGCGGACGGGGTGACCGAGATGCTGTTCGGCGACCGCGCGCCGACGTCGCTCGTCGAGATGTTCACCGCACCTCAACCGCAGTCGACGGGCTGACGCCTCGACGAAAAGTCTTCGACTGTACCGATCTGGCTCTCAGTCACGTCTCAGCCGGCGGGGGCACGGTGGGGTCAACACTTTGCTGCCCGACTCGTGAAGGTATGGCCCCACATGACGAACTACCCGCAGTACCCGATGCAGCCGTCCGGACGCAGGCGCGGTACCGAACACGCTGCAGGACAACATGATCCGGCCCATCGCGCCCACGGCGCGCCACAGCCGTCCTACGACTGGCGGTACGCCGGCCACCCTGCGGCGGACACGGCGCCGATGGCCGTCGTCGCGCCGCGGCGGAAGCGGTCCCGAGTTGGTGCGATGGTCACCGGTGCCGCCGCCATCGCCGTGGTGTCGGCAGGCGTCGGAGCGGTGGCGATCACGAGCCAGCACGACCAGTCGGCCGAAACTGGTCTCGCCACCGCCCTTGCCACCGCGCCGAGCCAGGCGGCTGCGGCTCCGCCCGCGGCCGATCTGCCGGGCGGCTCCGTCGAAGCCGTCGCGGCAAAGGTACTGCCCAGCGTCGTGAAACTGCAGATCGACATGGGCGGTCAGAGCGAAGAGGGCTCCGGCGTCATCCTCGATCCAAACGGGCTGATCCTGACCAACAACCACGTGGTGGCCGCCCTGGCCTCCGCGCCGACCGGTGCGGGCGCACAGGTCACCCCAAGTGGCCAGGAGGTCCCGGGTCCGCAGGCCATGAAGGCGACCGTCACGCTGGCCGACGGCCGTACCGCACCCTTCAGCGTGGTGGGCGCCGATCCCTCCAGTGACATCGCCGTCGTTCGCGCGCAAGGCCTTTCGGGCCTGACCCCGATCGCCATCGGGTCGTCCTCGGATCTGAAGGTCGGCCAGAACGTGGTCGCCGTCGGGTCGCCGCTTGGCTTGGAGGGCACAGTGACGACGGGCATCGTCAGCGCACTGGATCGCCCGGTCGCCACCGCGGGTGAGGGCCAGGGTCAGGCGACGGTGCTCAACGCCATCCAGACCGACGCGGCCATCAACCCCGGCAACTCCGGTGGGGCCTTGGTCGACATGAACGGCCGACTGATCGGGGTGAATTCGGCGATCGCCTCGATGGGCGGTGGTTCGAGTTCCTCCGGTGGGCAGAGCGGTTCGATCGGCCTCGGCTTCGCCATCCCGGTGGACCAGGCCAAGCGCATCGCCACCGAGTTGGTCTCCACCGGCACGGCCACCCATGCGTCGCTGGGAGTGCAGCTGAGCGACGACCCCAGCGCATCCGGCGCCACCGTCGCACAGGTGGTCGACGGCGGCCCCGCCGCAGCCGCGGGGGTGCCCAACGGCGTCGTCGTGACCAAGGTCGACGGTCGTGTCGTCGACGGTCCGGAGGCACTGGTTGCCGCCGTGCGGTCGAAGGCCCCCGGCGACGAGGTGACGCTGACCTACCAGGACCCGTCCGGTTCCAGTGAGACGAAACAGGTCACGCTCGGGACTGCCCAGCAGTAGTCGCACAGGATGTTCCCAGGGATGGTCGAGTTGGACTTCAGAGTCCAAACAAGGGGCTACAGTTGGACGATGCCGCCACCATCGAACGACGTGACGCGGCCAAGGCTCACCTCGCGCGGCGTCGCGACCCGCAACCGGATCGTCCAAGCGGCAGCGGAGTTGATGCACGTGCGCGGGGTGGCGGCCACGACGATCGACGAAGTGCTCGCGTCGAGTGCGACGAGCAAGTCGCAGTTCTACCAGCACTTCGACGACAAGACCGATCTGGTGTACGACGTCATCAGCATCCGCGCCGACGAGATCCTGTCGTGGCAACGCCTGAGGCTCGAGAAGGTCGACTCGTTCCGCGGCCTCAACCATTGGCGCGACGCCATGGTCCAGCGCTGCGCGCTGCGACGGGGCCTGTGGGGATGTGAACTCGGGTCGCTCGCGGCCGAACTGTCGGACAGTGACGACAAGGCGCGCGAATCCCTCGCGGCGCACTTCTCCGAGTGGCGCGGGTTGTTGGCGGCGGCGCTGGAGCGGATGCGGGACGCGGGTGCACTACGGGCCGACGTCGACGCGCCCACCCTCGCCACCGGGCTGTTGGCTGCGGTCGAGGGCGGCTATCTGCTCTCGCAGACGGCCCACGATCCGCGGCTCATGCAGACCGCGCTGGACTCCTCGATCGCCTACATCAGGACCTTCCAGCCCGACGGCGTGGAACGGGACTAGCGCTCAGGAACGGCGGGTCCAAACGAACGAGGCGGGTCAGTCGTCGACTGACCCGCCTCGTGTCGTCCTGATGAA
>Ga0209051_1003061_pt1 | contig 11306 bp, 11 predicted proteins | sample AraplaCvi_mMS_r2_2_FD_184286 | JGI IMG/M metagenome (GOLD analysis project Ga0209051, IMG submission 184286) | Arabidopsis root microbial communities from North Carolina, USA - plate scrape MF_Cvi_mMS_r2 (SPAdes) (version 2) | ecosystem: Host-associated > Plants > Roots > Endosphere | place...
CGATGACGGTCAGGCCTGACCTAGATGGGGTCGAACGACGAAATGAGCCAGCGTCCGTCGACTTTGACGAGCCCCACCATGACACTGCTGGCGGCTTGCGCGGGATCGGGATTGTCGCGGCTGACGGTGACCTGGTTGAGAAAGACCAATACCTTGGCGTCGTTCGGATTCACCTCGGCCGGAGCGGCCCGCACGACCGTCGCCGTGGTCTGGACGCCCCGCTGCTTGGTAGCCGGGGCGACGATCTGCTTGGCGAATTCGCCGTAGTAGGTTGCAAACTCGCCCGTCAGGTTCGATTGCGCCGCCGCGAGATCGGCATCCACCGTGTCGGGTGCGTAGGACAGCAGCGCCACGCTGCCCTGGGTCGCTGCGCCGACGACGTCGGTGGTGGCCGACGCGGTGAGCTGGTCGGTCCGGTACTGCCCGAAGTACAGCCAGGCAGCCATCCCGGCGGACGCCACCAGCGCCAGGCAGATCGCCAGCGTGCGCCAGTGCGCGAGAAGCCCTGCTGCCCAATGTCGTTCCCGATCGGCAGTCTCCTGGGCGGGTTCCTCCTGGGCGGGTTCCTCCTGGGCCGATTCGGCCTCGACGGCGTCGACGGCGTCGCCATCGGGAGCGTCGTCGTCCAGCTCGTCGACGTCTGGCAGGTCGGCCTTGGTCTCGAGCATGCTCATGGGACGAAATCCACCTTCGACATCTTGATCTGACCGCCGTCGCGCACGACGTCCACGCTGAGCCGCCACGTTCGGGGCTGCTGGTTGGCACCGGCAGTGTTGCTGATGGTCGTGGCCGCGGTGACCAGCACGACCGCTGAGTCCTCCGACATCGATTCGACGGCGCTCGCCTTCACCGATGCCGTCGTGACGGACTTCGACGCCTTGGCGACGTCGACGAATTCCTTGGCGCTGGACTGAAAGTCGTCCCGAAACTGTCCGGTGGAGCTGTCGATGATTCGTTGAACGTCTTCTTCGGCCTTCGCGCCGTCGATGGACATCAGGGTCACCACCGCCTGCCTCGCCGCGGCGGCGAACTCCGCTCGTCGCTGCTGCTCGTCGCCGACCCGTTGGTGGTGCCATAGCAAGTATCCGCTGGCCGCCACCAGCGCGCACGTCGCGACCATGGCGACGGTGGCCACCACTGTCGCGAGCCGTGGTCGGCGCCGTCGACGCTTGCCCGTGGCCACGTCATCAGGATCAGATTCCGAGGCCTGGTCCGTCGCGGTTTCCCCGCGCAGTTCGCGGGCCCGCGCCCGTGCGGCAGCGGCGACCTCCTCCGCGGCAACGGCTTCGGCTTCGGCTCGATCCGCCAGCTCCTCGACGTCGTTCGTCACCGACATCCTCTCTCCTGCGGGTGGCACACCCTGGGGAGGTCCATCGGCGGGCAGCCCGTGTTACGCGACGCTAGACCGGGATGCCACCGGGGAACCGCGAAGCTCCCGTTCAGTGGTCGCATCCGCCGAACCTCGGCGTCATCGCATCACCAGTGCCGCGAGGAGCACAGCGCGCCATGTGAACCGTCGGCCCTGACGACCACGATTCCGTCGACCGCCAGTTCGCAGCGGACGGTGACCCCCGATGGCGACGAGCCGATGGTGGCCGCCACCATCGCCCACTGGTCGGGGTTCACCAGCGACACCTCACGGACCCAGGACTGGTCCGGCCCGACCGATGCCTCGTCCCTTGGGCTGAATTCGTAGGGGTTGTGGCTGTAATCGGCCCACGTCGGCGGGTCGACGTCGCGGTAGTAGACGTCGACCTGCACGGGCTGATCGGCTGTCACCGTATAGGTCACCCGGTGCAACGGCAGTTCATCGCCGCGCGCGTTTCCCGGGGCCCCCGCGAGCACCAAGAACACCGGCCCCAGGATCGCGGTTACTCCTCGAACTCGACAGGCCAGCAGCGCTTGAGTTGCCTTCATGCGTCGCCCCGGACCCATCGGATCGCGCCGTTGACCGCTGCGCAACTGAGGAAGAGCCCATCGGGTGCCTGCGCGACGCCATTCAAATAGCCTGCGCAGTCGGCATTCTCGTCCTTGACGCCCGCCATCGGGGGTGAGCGGAAGTAGCGCGGGCCGTAGCGCCGCGGCGATCCGCAGAACACCAACCGACCCCACGAGGTGGTGCCGAACACGTAGTAAGCAGTGTCGGGACACCCCGCGCCGAGCACGACGCCACCGGTGATGCCGGGCACGCACGACGGCTCGTTGCACTCCGCTGGTGCCGCGGACGCCGTCCCCGACGAGAACATCCCGGCAAGCAGCAGCCCGGACACGAGCACCGACGTCGACCGCACGTCGTCACTGTCACACGTTGCCCGCGTGGCGGACAGAGAATGCCCACCAGGTGGGAGTGTGGCCGTTCAACTCGAGTCGGACGTCGGATGGTGAGTCCGACCGGAGGAGAAGCGATGCGGGTTTCAAGTGTTCTGGCGGCAATCTGCGTGGGCACCGGCGCCGTGGTGGCGTCGCAACTGCCTGCAGGTGCGAGCCCCGCCGACTGGGGACTCAACGGCACCTACGTCGCCACGTCGAACGGCGAATGGGCCAAGGTCAACGACGTCTTCCGCGACCAGACGAGCACCCGAAGCACGTGGACCATCTCCTCGACGTGCAGCTATCCCGGCGAATGCACGGGCACCGTTACCAGCGACTGGGGGTGGACCGCGCCCATCTACCAGAAGAGCTCGGTCTGGTACCTCAAGCGCACCGTCGACGGCTGGCAGCCGTGCTCCGACGGTAGCGCGGCCGCCGGGCTACAGGTGTACCGCTTCTTCGCTTCTGCGCCCGACGGCAGCAGTGCCCAGCCGGGATCGTCGACCCTGATGGGCGACGACCAGACCACCGGGATTAGCGGCTCGTGCGGCAGCAGCAAGGTGATCTTCATCAGCATGCCGTTCAAACTGGTCAAGACCAGTTAGGCAGTCTCTCAACGGTTTCACCCTGGGAGAAGGTCCTTCCACGACCTCGGCCCCGAGTGGGCCACCAGATCGGACTGCCGGTACACCTTGCCGTCAGGCGTGGCGTACTGACCCGTCTGCGGGTCGTAGGTGGCAAAGGCGACCGAGGGGCCATTGGACTCTCCGGCGTCGAAGGCGCTTGGCGCAACGGAGGGCTCGGCAGGAGTCGGTGTCACCGCAGCCGGCGGCTCAGGACTAGGCGTCGCTGGCGGCATCGGGGTTCCCTGCAGCGGACCGTAGGTGTTGGAGTCACGACCGGCGCGGTCGTCGGGCGGAATGCCCTGCGCGATGAGATTGGGGTCGATCGGATACGCGCCGAGCGCATGCTGATGCATCGCCAGCGGCTCATAGGGCTTGTCGCTCTCGCAGATCTCGACCGTCGGTGCCCGCTTGCCTGGCTGGCCCATGCACGGGTAGTTGCGTGCTCCACGGACGCCGATTGGCGAATCCTGGGGAAGCTTGCAGTACAACCCATCCGGGGTGTCGATCACCGTGGTGTCCTCCGGTGAGCGCCACATGTTCGGCGGCAGGAACCCGACCGTGCATGCGGGTGGATCGCCGATGTTGAGGGTGAAGTCACCAAGCGACATGCCCGTCGGGTTGTTCTTCGGCGCGCCGTAGGCCTGCGTCGAGGCGACCGTGGGCGGCAGCAGTACCAAGAGCTGTTCGAGGGACTGGTGATAGGTCACCCCGACCTGGCCGAGCGTCCTCAGGTTGGCCAACAGCAGCGGTAACGTCGGCTTGACCTGATCCAGCAACCGTGACGCTTCATCGGCGGCACCTGGCCCCTGCTGCAACAGGTTTCGCACCTGAGGATCGTTGGCCTCGAGTTGTTCGCCGATCCCCCGCAGACTGCGCGCCCATGTCCCGATCGCGTCGACCGACTGCGCTTGACCGTCGAGCAGCGGTCCACTGTCGTCGATCAGCGACCGCGTCTGATCGGCCACGTCGTTCACGTCGCCGATCAGACGCGACGACGAGTCCAGCAGCGATCCGAAGTCGTATCCGGAGCCGTTGAAGGCCCGATAGGTCTCGTCGAGGAGGGGGCTGATCTTCTCGGTCGGGATGCTGCCGACCAGGGCGCTGACCTGATCCAACATCGGCCCCACGGCCTGCGGAATGGACGTGCGATCCATCGGGATGGTCGAACCGTCCTCGAGGAACGGCCCGGAGTCGGCGACCGGTTGCAGATCGACGTACTGTTCGCCCACCGCCGAGACGCTGAGCACCGCGGCGTGAAGGTCGATCGGGATCTTGGGCGAGGTGTTCAACGACAATGTGGCCGTTGCACCTTCGCGGGTCGGCGCCACCTCGGTGACCTTGCCAATCTGCACGCCCCGATAGGTGACGTTGGAGAACCGGTAGAGGCCGCCGGTGGCGGGCAGCTTCAGTGTCACCGTCATTCGCCCGATTCCGAGCAGGGTGGGCGCCTGCAGGTAGACGCTGATCATTACGGCCATGCCGATCACCGACACGATGGCGAAGAGGGCCAGTTGAATTCGGACGAAGCGCGTCAGCACTAGTTGCCGCCTTCCACGGGGAGCATGGCGTCCTGAGCCGGGACGACGGCATCCGGAGTTGGCAGAGCGGGCGCCGGGTCGGCGGCCTGTTGCGAGACCGGCTGCGGCGGGTCGACCAGCGGAGGCATCTCGGCGACCGCTTGTGGCGGAGCGGTGACCGGCGCGTTCAGCGGATCCTTGGTGTAGTTCGCGTAGAACGGATCTCCTGGTGCTGGCACGAGCGGCGCGCCCTCCTGGCCGAACCTGGTGCCCAGGAACAGTCCCCTCTTGAGTCGCGGGATGGTGAAGTCGAAGGTGATGAACTCGTTGAGGTAGTCGCCCCTGATGGCCCGGTCGATGAAGTTCTGCGGGTACGGGTAGGTCGGGACGTAGGCGAGGTCGGTGCCGAGGCTCGGTCCCACGTCGGCCAAAGCGCGCACGGTGGGTTCCAGGTTGTGGAGGTTCTGCACCAGATCCGCCTGCGTTGCGTTGATCACGCCGGTAGCCGTGTTGCTGAAGATCCGGAACTTCTCGAGGGCGGTGGTGATACGCGGCCGTTCCCTGTTCAGGACGTCGAGTGCCGGCGGAATCCGCTTCAGCGCCTGGGTGATCACGTCACTCTGGCCGGCCATGGTGCCGGCGAGCCTGTTCAGCGCCGAGATGGAGGCGACGATGTCGGCCCGCTGTCTGTCGAAGACTCCGAGGAAGTCGTCGAGTCGGGTCAGCAGGTCGCGGACTTGATCCTCGCGGCCGTTGAGAGCGGCGTTGAACTCGTTGACGATGTCACCGATCTTGCCGAGTCCGCCACCGTTGACGACGACCGAGAGCGACGAAAGCGTTTGTTCGGTCGAGGGATAGGTCATCGATCGGTCGAGCCCGATCGTGGCGTCGGGCGCCATCTTGCCGGTCGGTGATTGTCCGACCGGAGGATTGAGCGCCAGGTGCATCGATCCGAGCAGGCTGGTTTGGCCGACGGAGGCGACCGCGTTGCTCGGGACGACGACGTCGGGCTTCACCGAGATCTCGACGTCGGCGTGCCAGTTCCGGACCGTCAGCTTGCTGACGCTACCCACGACGACGTCACTGATGAGGACGGGTGAATTCGGTTCCAGCGTGCCGACGTTGCTCAGTTCGACGTGATAGGTCGTCGCACCGTCGCCGCGTCCGACGGTGCCAGGCAACGGCAGCGAATTGAGGCCGTTGAACGAACATCCACTGGCAGCCAACACGATGCAGGTCGTCGAGGCCACGACGCCCGTGAGGGAGCGCCCATTGATCATGGTGTGCCTTCCGGTGCCGGTGGGGCCTCCGCTGGGAGCAGGATGTCCTGCAGATTGGTGGGTGCCTGGGCGGGCGGCGCCTCCGGCACCCCTGGCGGGATAGGCGCTCCGCGGAACAACGCGGGTGACGGATCGGCAGGTAGCCCGTTGGGCGCAAAGGCTCCCGGCGGTCCTGGCGGTGCCCCCCACCCAGGCGGGGGCGGCACGTCGCCGGCACCGGTGTAGGCCGACACGGCAGGTGGAATCCCCGGAAGGTCAGGGCTGCCGCCCGTTCCACCGGGTGCGAGATTGGGATCGGTGTAGGCGAGGTTCTCCGGGCTCGGCGACTTGCGCAGGTAGGCGTTGAACGGGAACGGCAGATAGTTGAAGTTGATTAGGCGCAGTGCCGGTCCGAGGTACTGGGCGCACAGCTTCGAGGTCTCAGACGCGGTCGCATTCTTCACCGCCGCAATGGCCGAGCACACCACCGCCACCGGGTTGGCGAAGTTCGACAGGGCGAACGCGCCAACGGCAGTTCCGCTATCCGGGTTGTAGATGTTGTAGCCGTTGGCGATGGCGTTCGGCGCGACGTGGAGGACGTTCTCGAGCGCCGTCCGATTGTCGACGAGGTTTTGGGTGACGTTGTTGAGTCGCTGGAGCTGCTCGGAAGTCTGGTCTCGACTTCCCGCGATGAACCGCTTCACGTCGACGACGGCCGTGCTCAGGTTCGTCAGCGCCGAGTCGAGATCGTTCCTGCTGCCGTCGATGACGCTGGTGACACTTGCCAACCGGTCCTGGAACTGGACGATCTCGGTGTTGCTGTCGCGCAGCGCGCCGACGAACGTCTGCAGGCTCCTGATGATCTCGACGACGTTGCCGCTGCCGTCGGCAAGGATGCGGCCCACGCCGGACAGTTGTGCGATCGCTTCCCTGAGCTTGTCACCGTTGCCGTTCATGGCGTTGGCGGCGCTGTCGATGAAGCGGTTCAGCGACGTGCCCGAGGCATCGTTGATGGGACCGAGATCGGTTGCCAATCGCATCAATTGGTCCTTGACCTGATCCCACTCGACGGGCACCGCGGTGCGTTCGATTCCTATTCGAGCGCCGTCTGGCATCGTCGGCCCGCTGTCTTCGTAGGCCGGCGCCAATTGGACGTATCGTGCCGCGACGAGGTTCTGCGCCATGATCACTGCCTTGGCATCGGCGGGGATGGGCACGCCGCGGTCCACGGCCAGGGTCAGCTTCGCCTGCGGGCCCTGGGGTTCAATCGATTCGATGGTGCCTACCCTGACGCCGGCCACCCGGACCTCGTCACCGGGGTAGATGGATGTTGCCGAGGTGAAGTAGGCGGTGATCGTGGTGGGGCGGAACAGGGCGTCATGCAGCACCACTGCGGTGCCGGCGACCAGCAGGCCCGCAAGCACCGTGGCCAGGGCCTTGTGAATTCGCATCCGATGGGCGGCGATCATCGACTTCCTCCGGGGATGCCGTTGTGGGGCCATGGGAATTCGGCGCGTGGTCCCGCGTTGTCCGGTGGCTGGCCTGCGTTCGTGCCGCGGCGGAACCCGAAGGCATAGTCGAGGAAGGGCTGCAAGGTCTGCGACGGCAGGAGATTACCGACGAAGGCGTTGTAGTAGAACCCGTTGCTTACCGACTCACCCTGTGTCACTTGATATTTCGCTAATCCCTTGAGCGCTTTGGCGATGTTGTCACGGTTCTTCTCGAGCATGGCCGTCACCGAGTTCAGCTTCTCCAGCGTCGGAGCCAACTCGGCCTCGTTGTCGGCCACCAGGCCCGACAGCTGCTGAGACAGCGCCGAGGTGTTGGCAAGCAGGTTGACGATGGCGTAGCGGCGTTCGGAGAGCACACCGAGCAGATCGTTCGCGTTGAGCAGCAGGGTGTTCACCTGCGCGCTGCGCTGCGACAGGATCCCCGTGACGTCGGCGGCGCTCTTCAGCAGTTTGCCAAGGGATTCGTTGCGGCCGTTGAGCGTCTGTGACAGCCGAGTCAGGCCGTCCAACGTGGGCCCCAGTTGTGGCGCCACCCGATCGATCGTGTCCGACAGGGTGTCGAGGGATTGGGTGAGCGACGCAGTGTCGGTCCCCTCGGTGTTGGACGTGAAGTCGCTGACGGCGTTGGTCAACGAGTACGGCGACGAGGTGTGGGTGACGGGAATGGTGTCCGCCGCGTGCATCGTGTCCGCCCCGGCCGGTTCCAGCGTCAACATCCGCGCTCCCAGAACTGTTGCCGTCCTGATGTGCGCGGTGGTCTCGGTGCCGAGACGCACCGTGCCGTCGAGAGTGAATCCGACGAGCGCCTTGCCGCGGCTGAGCTCAACACTCGTCACCCGGCCCATCGTCACGCCCGATACCTTGACGTCGTTGCCCGCCGTGAGTCCGCCGGCCTCGGTGAAGAGCGCGCGGTAGTGAACCGACGTCGCCCACGAGATCAGCGTCTGTGGCTGCAGGCCGATCGCGATCACCAGGACGATGAGCACGACACCGATGAAGCCGGAGCGAACGAGTTTGGACCCCTTGTACTTCAGCATCAGGGCTCCCCGCATCGGCCGGTGTTTTGCATGATCCAGGGGAAGTAGGCGGTACGGCCTTGCAAGTCAGTCACCCGCACGTTCATTCCGCACAGATACTGGTTGATGAAGCTGCCGTAGGACCCGAGCCGCACCAGCTTGCGATAGTTCTCGGGTGCCTTCTGCAGGGCAAGGTCCATACGCGCCTTGTCGTCGTCGTTGGACAACAACGGGGCGACGCGGGTGAGTTGGTCCACGGTGCCCGACAGCGGGGGCCGCGCCTGAGTCAGCAGATCCGCGATGGAGGCCGTTCCCGAATCAAGCGCGGTGATCGCCTCTCCGATGGGATCGCGATCACGAGATAGGCCGGTGATGAGCTGTTCGAGCTTGTCGACCGCACCCGAGAACTGGTCACCGTCCTTGGCGACGACGGCCATCACCTGCTGCAGGTTGTCGATCAGCTGTTGGACCGTCTGCCCGTTGTCCGCCAACTCGCTGGTGAACGACGAGGTCTGCGACATCAGCGACTCCACGTTGCCGCTCTGCCCCTGCAGGATCTGGATCAGTGAGTTGGTGAGCGCGTTGACATTCTGCGGATTCAGGCCCTGGATCACCGGTTTCAGGCCACCCAGCAGTAGGTCCAGATCCAGGGCGGGCGCGGTCCTGTCGAGCGGGATCTGCGAGTTCGGCGGCAAGATCCTGGTCGACCCCGGACCGTCCAGCAGGTCGAGGTAGCGATTGCCGACGAGGTCCAGGTAGCGCACGGCTACCTTGGTGCCCGTGGTCAAGGCGACCGTGCGGTCGGCGTCGAAGTCCACCACGACTTCGTTGTCGTCCTGCAGCGCAACCCCTGTCACCGTGCCGACGCGAATTCCGGCCACCCGCACCGAATCACCGGACTTGAGGCTCGAGGCATCGGCGAACACCGCGGTGTACGCGTTCGTCGAGCCGGTGCGGTACTGACCGAGAATGACGAAGAGCGCAGCCGTCAGCAGCACCATGACGAGACCAAACGCGCCAAACTTGATGGCCGTACCGCGAGATGCGCTCATCCCGGCTGCCCAACCTGCGCGGTGTTGCGCGGTGGACCGTCGAGCGGTCCGAAGAGGGCTTGCTTGAGCGCGTCGGAGTTCAACAGGATGCCCTGATTTCCGTATTGCCCTGGGTTGGCATCGATGTCGGCAACCACGAAGGGGGGCCGCTTTCCGAAGCCCACATTCGGAAGGTCCATGCACTGCGGCCCACCCTTGGCCGCGACCTTCGGCAGGTTGCCGGGGTAGCGGTACCGCTCAGTGCCCAGGAGGAACGAATCCAGCAGCATGATCCCGGGCAGCGGCTGAGGTGGACCCGTCGCCAGCGGTTCGAGACCGCCGAGGGCGCAGGTGATGGCGGGGTTGTACTGGTTGGTCAACGCGGTGGTGGGCAGCAGGAGGTGTAGGACGTCGGCTAGGGGCTGGCCGTTGGTCGACAGCACGTCGTTGCCCATGTCTGCCAACCCAATTGCGCTGACCAATAGCGCATCGAGGTCTTGTTGGCGATCGACGAGCGTGTCGCTGACGCGAGTCGTGTGGTCGACGGTGGCGACGAGGTCGGGAGCGGCGGCGGCGTAGGCATCGAGCACCGGCGGCGCCACGGCGATGTCGTGACTCAGGGCTGGCAGGCTGGGATCGAGCTTGGCCAGCAAGGCATCGAGATCCGAGAGCGTCTGGCCGAGCTTTTCACCGCGTCCGTCGAGCGCCTGCCCGAATGCGCCGAGGGTCTCGTTGAGCTTCTCGGGTTGGACCTGCGAGAGCACCGACACCAACTGCTGGAACACCGTGTCGATCTCCACCGTCACGTTCTTGGCGGCGAGCACCTGCCCCGCATACATCGATTGGGGTGACGGATCCGGGGGCGGCACCAACTGAACGAACTTGGAGCCGAAGACCGTCGTCGAGGCGACGTCGACGAGTGCGTTGGCCGGAATGATGGAGAGCTGATCGGGATCCATTGCCAGATGAATCGCGGACTGACCATCGGGAAGCGACTCGATCGACACCACCTTTCCGACCTGCGCACCGTGCAGCTTGACCTTGGCGTCCGGCCCCATCACCAGGCCCGCCCGTGGCGAAAGCACGGTCACCGGAACGGTCTTCGTCACGCCGCCGCGAAAGAGCACGACGGCTCCGGCGACGACGGCGGCGATGACCACGATCGTGGCCAGCCCCACGAGGGGGCGTAGATAGTCACGCGACACGGTGGCCTCTCAACCCGACAGATTGAAGTTGCCGTTGGCGCCGTAGACCGCCAGCGAGATGAGCAGGGTCACCGAGACCACGACGATCAGCGAGGTACGCACGGCGGTTCCGACGGCGACGCCGACGCCGGACGGGCCGCCGGTCGCGAAGTACCCGTAGTAGGTGTGGATGAATAGAATTGCGAGCGCCATCAGCACGGCCTGCAGGAACGACCAGAGCAGGTCGATCGGGTTGAGGAACGTGGTGAAGTAGTGGTCGTAGAGGCCACCGGACTGGCCGAGCAGTACGACGGTGGTGAACTGGCTGGCCACGAACGAGAGAATGACCGCGATCGAGTACAGCGGGGTGATGGCGATCATCCCCGCCACGATGCGGGTGCTCACCAGATACTCGATCGGACGGATGCCCATCGCCTCGAGCGCGTCGATCTCCTCGTTGATCCGCATGGCGCCTAGCTGCGCGGTGACGCCCGCCCCGAAGGTGGCCGCCAGCCCGATGCCCGCGACGATCGGCGCCGAGATGCGAACGTTGATGAACGCTGCAAGGAAGCCGGTGAGCGCCTCGATGCCGATGTTGCCAAGCGAGCTGTATCCCTGAACCGCGAGTACCCCGCCGGTGGCCAACGTCAGGAACCCCACGATTACGACGGTGCCGCCGATCATCGCCAATGTTCCTGCCCCCATGCTGATCTCGGCGATGAGACGGATGATCTCGCGGCGGTACCGGGTGGCGGCGAACGGCGTGGCGGCCAACGACCTGCCGTAGAAGAGAATGTGGTCGCCCAGCGCGCCGAGCGCAGCCACCGGTCGACTGGCGCTGCGCACCAGGCG
>Ga0209051_1003067_pt1 | contig 11293 bp, 12 predicted proteins | sample AraplaCvi_mMS_r2_2_FD_184286 | JGI IMG/M metagenome (GOLD analysis project Ga0209051, IMG submission 184286) | Arabidopsis root microbial communities from North Carolina, USA - plate scrape MF_Cvi_mMS_r2 (SPAdes) (version 2) | ecosystem: Host-associated > Plants > Roots > Endosphere | place...
GGAGTTGCTCTTGCTGCCGTAGCCGTTGTCGGGCATGGCGGTCCAGGTGCCGTCGTCGTTCTTCAGCAGCGCCGAGAAGCCGGGCAGCGGCTGGCCGTCGACGAAGGGCGGCGTCACGCCGAGCGCGCTGGTGATGAACTGGCCGGTGGTCGGGCCGGGCCGGCGGAAGCTGTCGGGCAGCGAGGCCCAGCCGGTGAGCTTGTGCGGCAGGCCGGCGCTGGGGTCCTGCGGTGGGGGCGCAGGCGCAGGCGAAGGCGCGGGTGCAGGGGCCGGCGAAGGAGCGGGCGTGCCCGCCACGGGTGGAAAGACGATGCCGTTGTTGCCGCCGCCGCCGCACGCGGCGAGGACTGCGGATGCAATGGCGGCGATCGCCAGATGGCGCGGCAAGGCGGACGAGATGAAGCGACTGGACATGATTGACCCTCCGGTTTTGTTGTGAGGGTGCAATCTAGAAAGCCGGTGTGACCTGGCCGTGAATGTCCTTTCGCTCAGGGCGAATCGGGGGCGCTCAGAGCAACCGCGAGATCCGGTCCGCCGCTTCGCGCAGTGCGGGCAGCATGGTTTCCTGCATCACCTTGGCGCTGGTGCGGTTGGCCTGCCCGCTGATGTTGAGCGCGGCCACCATGCGGCCCTGGCGGTTGACGATGGGCGCAGCCACCGAGATCAGGCCTTCTTCCAGTTCCTGATTGACCAGGCACCACTGCTGCCTGCGCGCCTGCGCCACCTTGGCCATGAGGGCATCCACGTCGGTCACCGTGTGCTTGGTGAGCGCCTGGCGGTCGGAGGCCTCGAGACGCGCGCGCACCTCGTCGTCGTCCAGGTCGGCCAGCAGCAGCCGGCCGAGCGAGGTGCAGTAGGCCGGCAGGCGCGAGCCCACGCCCAGGCTGATGTGCATGATCTTCTTGGTGGGCACGCGCATCACGTAGACGATGTCGGTGGCATCCAGCACCGCGGCCGAGCAGGACTCCTGCACCTGCTGCACCAGCGCTTCCATCACCGGTTCGGCGCGGTTCCAGATCGGCATCGAGGAAAGATATGCAAAGCCCAGGTCGAGGATGCGCGGCGTGAGCGTGAAGAGCTTGCCGTCGCTCACCACGTAGCCCAGCGTCTGCAGCGTGAGCAGGATGCGCCGCGCGCCGGCCCGCGTGAGCCCGCTGGCGGCCGCTACCTCGCTGAGCGTCTGGCGCGGCGCGCTTTCGCTGAACGAGCGGATCACCTGGAGCCCGCGCGCGAACGACTGCACGTAGCTGTCGCCGGGGGCGGGGGTCTCTGTTTGCGGGGTATGGGTTGCCATGTGGAGCGATCCTCTTTAGAATTCATTATACGAACAAATGTTCTTTAGACGAACAATTTGGCGGTTCGCAGAATCGGCCGGTTGGGTCGGATGGTTTGGGCAGGTCGTTCGCACGGTTCGGTTTCTCTTTCTTTCCTCACTCCCGGAGACAAGCTTCATGATCAACAAGATCGCGCGCTCGGTCGCCGATGCCCTTGCAGGCATCCAAGACGGCGCCACGGTTCTCATCGGCGGTTTCGGCACCGCCGGCATTCCCGGCGAACTCATCGACGGCCTCGTCGAGCAGGGCGCCAAGGACCTCACCGTCGTCAACAACAACGCCGGCAACGGCGACACCGGCCTCGCCGCGCTGCTCAAGGCCGGCCGCGTGCGCAAGATCATCTGCAGCTTTCCGCGCCAGGCCGACAGCCAGGTGTTCGACGGGCTCTACCGCAGCGGCAAGATCGAGCTCGAACTGGTGCCCCAGGGCAACCTCGCCGAGCGCATCCGTGCCGCGGGCGCCGGCATCGGCGCCTTCTTCTGCCCCACGGGCTATGGCACGCAGCTCGCGGGCAACCGCGAGACCCGCGAGATCGACGGCGTGCAGTACGTGCTCGAATACCCCATCCAAGGCGACGTGGCGCTCATCAAGGCCGAGCGCGGCGACCGCTGGGGCAACCTGGTCTACCGCAAGGCCGCGCGCAACTTCGGCCCCGTGATGGCCATGGCCGCGAAGAAAACCATTGCCACCGTGCACGAGATTGCCGAGCTCGGCACCCTCGATCCCGAGGCCATCGTGACCCCGGGCATCTTCGTGCACCAGGTGGTGCGCATCGAACGTGTCGCCACGCAAGCCGGCGGCTTCAAGAAGGCAGCATGACCATGACTTACACACGTCGCACCAAGGACCAGCTCGCAGCCCGCGTGGCGCAGGACATCTTCGACGGCGCCGTCGTCAACCTCGGCATCGGCCAGCCCACGCTGGTGGCCAACCACCTGCCCAAGGGCCGCGAGGTCATCCTGCAGAGCGAGAACGGTATCCTCGGCATGGGCCCCGCGCCCGCGGCCGGCGAGGAAGACTACGACCTCATCAACGCCGGCAAGCAGCCCGTGACGCTGCTGCCGGGCGGCTCGTTCTTCCACCATGCCGACAGCTTCGCGATGATGCGCGGCGGCCACCTCGACATCTGCGTGCTCGGCGCGTTCCAGGTCTCGGCCACCGGTGACCTGGCCAACTGGCACACCGGCGAGAAGGATGCCATTCCCGCGGTCGGCGGCGCCATGGACCTGGCCATCGGCGCCAAGCAGACCTGGGTCATGATGGACCTGCTGACCAAGCAGGGCGCAAGCAAGCTGGTGAAGGAATGCAGCTATCCGCTGACCGGCATCGCCTGCGTCAAGCGCGTGTACTCCGACCTGGCCACGCTCGAATGCACGCCCGAGGGCCTGAAGCTCGTCGACCTGGTCGAGGGCCTGAGCCGCGAGGAACTCGAGAAGCTGGTCGGCCTGCCGATCGCTGCCTGATCCCATTCAACCCATCAGAGAGAGACAACTCACATGACCACCCAAGCCTTCATCTGCGACGCCGTCCGCACCCCCTTCGGCCGCTACGGCGGTTCGCTCAGCAGCGTGCGCACCGACGACCTCGGCGCCGTGCCGCTCAAGGCGCTGATGGAACGCAACAAGAACGTCGACTGGCAGGCCGTGGGCGACGTGCTCTACGGCTGCGCCAACCAGGCCGGCGAAGACAACCGCAACGTGGCGCGCATGTCGGCGCTGCTCGCGGGCCTGCCGCTCGAGGTTGGCGGCGGCACCATCAACCGCCTGTGCGGTTCGGGCCTCGATGCCGTGGGCACCGCCGCGCGCGCCATCCGCGCCGGCGAAGCCGGGCTGATGATCGCCGGCGGCGTCGAAAGCATGAGCCGCGCCCCTTTCGTCATGCCCAAGGCCGAGAGCGCCTTCAGCCGCAACAACGCGGTGTACGACACCACCATCGGCTGGCGCTTCGTCAACAAGCTCATGAAGGCGCAGTACGGCGTCGACTCCATGCCCGAGACGGCCGAGAACGTGGCCACCGACTACAAGATCGAGCGCGAGGCGCAGGACCTGATGGCGCTCAACTCGCAGCTGCGCGCCGTGGCCTCGCAGAAGTCCGGCTTCTTCGACGCCGAGATCGTGCCCGTGACCGTGCCGCAGAAAAAGGGCGACGCCATCATCGTCAACAAGGACGAGCATCCGCGCGAAACCAGCCTTGAATCGCTCGCCAAGCTCAAGGGCGTGGTGCGCCCCGACGGCACCGTGACGGCCGGCAATGCCAGCGGCGTGAACGACGGCGCCTGTGCGCTGCTCCTGGCCGACGAAGCCAGCGCCGCCAGGCATGGCCTCACGCCCCGCGCCCGCGTGGTCGGCATGGCCACGGCCGGCGTGGCGCCGCGCGTGATGGGCATCGGCCCGGCGCCCGCCACGCAGAAGGTGCTGACGCTCACCGGCCTCACCATCGACCAGATCGACGTGATCGAACTCAACGAAGCCTTCGCGGCGCAAGGCCTGGCCGTGCTGCGCCTGCTGGGCCTGCAGGACAACGACCCGCGCGTCAACATCAACGGCGGCGCCATTGCGCTCGGCCACCCGCTGGGCGCCAGCGGCGCCCGCCTGGCCACCACCGCGGTCAACCAGCTGCACAAGGGCGGCGGCCGCTATGCGCTGTGCACCATGTGCATCGGCGTGGGCCAGGGCATTGCCGTGATCCTGGAACGCGTCTGATGGACCGCGCCCGACGCGGCCTGCTGCTGGGGCTGGCGGCCGCGGCAGCGCTGCCCGCGCATGCGCAGGCCGACGCCCGGCCGATCCGCATCGTCGTGCCCTTTGCGGCCGGCGGCGGCAACGACGTGTTCGCGCGCCAGATGGCCAAGGGCCTGGGCGAGCTGCGCAGGCAGGGCGTCATCGTCGACAACAAGCCCGGCGCGGGCGGCAACCTCGGCACCGAGCAGGTGGTGCGCAGCGCGCCCGACGGCAGCACGCTGCTGCTGGGCCACACGGGCACCGTGTCGATCAACCCGGCGCTCTACAAGGGCCTGAAGTTCGATGCGCGCAAGGACCTGCTGCCCGTGGCCATGTTCGCTTCGTCCGCGCTGGTGCTCGTGGTGCCCGCCGCATCGAAGATCCGCAGCGTGGCCGAGCTCGTCGCCGAAGCCAAGGCGCGGCCGGGCCTGCTCGACTACGCCTCCAGCGGCAGCGGCACCGGCGGCCACCTGACCGGCGAGCTCTTTGCAGAGCGCACCGGCACGCGGATCAATCACATCCCCTACAAGGGCACCAACCCCGGCCTCACCGACCTGGCGGGCGGGCAGGTGCAGATGATGTTCAGCGTGGTTCCGCCCGCGCTCGCGCTGGTCAAGGGCGGCCGGCTGCGCGCCATTGCGGTCACGGGCGCAAAGCGCCTGCCTTCGCTGCCCGACGTGCCCACCGTGGCCGAGTCGGGGCTGCGCGAACTCGCGGGTTTCGAGAGCACGCTGACCTACGGCATCCTCGCGCCGCGCGGCACGCCGGACGCCTTCGTGAAGGAGCTTTCGGCGCAGATGCTCCAGGTGGCGGGCAGCGCTGAATTCCAGTCGCGCCTGGGCGTGGAAGGCGCCGTGCCGCTGCTCGGCGGCCCGGCCGAGTACGCTGCCCTCATCGCGAAGGAAAGCGCGCTGTGGGCGGATATCGTCAAGGCTTCCGGCGCCACCGTCGAGTGAGCACGCGGTCTCCAGCCCTCAACTAAAGTCGAGGGCCAGAGGCCTCCATGAAATCCAAGCCAGCAGAACCACCGCACGATTTTCCCGCCACGCTGTCCGTGGGCGAGGTCGCGCAGCGCAGCGGGGTGCCGGTGTCCACCCTTCACTTCTACGAAGCCAAGGGCCTCATTGCGAGCCACCGGGCGCCAAGCAACCACCGCCGCTATGTGCGCGACGTGCTCCGGCGCGTGGCGTTCATCCGCGTCGCGCAGCGGGTGGGCATTGCGCTGGCCGACATTGCCGATGCGCTGGCCACGCTGCCCACCTCGGCCGCGCCCAGCCGCGCCGACTGGGCGCGGCTTTCCGCCGGCTGGCGCGCAGAGCTGGACGAGCGCATGGCCCAGCTCAAGAAGCTGCGCGACACGCTCGACGACTGCATCGGCTGCGGCTGCCTGTCGATCGACCGCTGCCGCCTGCGCAATCCGGCCGACAAGCTGTCGTCGGAAGGGCCCGGCGCCCGCCGCCTGGTGATCAGGCGCGCGGAAGATTGAGGGACTGCTGCACTTCGCCGAGGGGGAGCAGCGGCATCAATTCGTTTCTTTCCGCCGCAGACATTGCGAGCATCAGCCGCTCGAATTCGGCGCGGTAGCAGGGCAGCATCAGCGTGGCCGTCAGCGCATGGACGCCGTCGTTCTGCGCAAGGTGTGCATGGCAGGCCGAAATGCTTCGATGGATCTGGAGCGCCTGCGCGACGCGGGCGGAGGGTTGCGGGTCATGGTTCATGCTGCGCAATGTGCAGCCTCAACCTAACTTGAGGTCAAGCGGGATGAAAAGCCCTGGTTCGCGGTCAGTCCATGGCTGCGACGGCCGAAGCGAGCACATAGCCTTCGCTGCGCACGGTCTTGATGTAGCGGGGCTCGCGCGCATCGTCGCGCAGGCGCTGGCGCAGCCGGCTCACGAGCAGGTCGATGGAGCGCTCGAAGAGCTCGGCCTCGCGGCCCTGGGTGAGGCCGAGCAGCTGGTCGCGGCTCAGCACTTTCTGCGGATGGTCGAGGAACACGCGCAGCAGCCGGTATTCGGCGCCGCTCAGCGCCACCATCGTGCCGCTGTCGTCGATCAGGTGGCGCGCCACCGTGTCGACCTGCCATTCGCCGAAGGCCAGTTTCTGGGAGGGCTCGACCGCGCCCATGTTCGGCGGCAGCATGCGCGTGCGGCGCATCACGGCGCGCAGGCGCGCGAGCAGCTCGCGGGCGGAAAAAGGCTTGGCCAGGTAGTCGTCGGCGCCCATCTCCAGGCCCAGGATGCGGTCGGCCTCCTCGCTGCGCGCGGTCAGCATCAGGATGGGCGTGGCCTTGTACTTGCCGGTGCGCAGGTCGCGGCAGAGCGTGAGCCCGTCTTCGCCGGGCAGCATCAGGTCGAGGATGATCAGGTCGAACGGGCCCGACTCTTCGAGCGCGGCGCGCATGTGGCGGCCGGTGGGCACCGCGACCACGCGCAAGCCGTTCTTCACCAGGTAGGTGGTGAGCAGTTCGCGGATTTCCCGGTCGTCGTCGACGATGAGGATGTGGTCGGAGGTCTTTGGCGTCATGGCAATGAGCAAAAAAAGGTGGGCGCGGGAAGCGCCCCGCAGCCGCAATGTAGCCTCCCGCCCGCTGCCGGCCGGCGGTTTTGTATTCGCAAGTATCTGGCGCGGCAGGCGCCGTACACAGGCATACGCAATCTGCGCTGGCAGGGGGAAGGCGGCCCAACAATCCGTGCGTTCCCGAACCAACCCTTCCCAAGGAAACCACCATGACCCGCATCGAAAAAGTTCTCTACACCGGCAAGACCCGCACCTCTTCGGGCGGCCGCGACGGCGAGGCGCGCAGCTCCGACGGCCGCCTGGACATCAAGCTCTCGTCGCCCGGCAGCGCCGGCAGCGGCACCAACCCGGAACAGCTGTTCGCGGCCGGCTGGTCGGCCTGCTTCATCGGCGCCATGGGCAAGGCGGCGGGCAGGATGAAGGTCGCCTTGCCGCCTGACCTGGCCGTCGATGCCGAAGTCGACCTGGGCACGGCGGGCAGCGAGTACTTCCTGCAGGCGCGCCTCAACGTGAGCCTGCCGGGCCTGGACCGCGAAGTGGCGCAGGCCCTGACGGATGCGGCGCACCAGACCTGCCCCTATTCGAAGGCCACCCGGGGCAATATCGACGTTTCCATCCACCTGGTGTGAGCCAGCGGCGGCGTGCAGAGCCACGCCGCATGAACAAGAAGGTGTCCATGTCCTCGACTTCCGCGAATCCTCCTGCGAACCCGGCCGGCGCTGTGCGCGGCTGGCACCGGCTGCTGCCCGGCTCGCTGTTCTCCCGCGTGACGCTGATCATCGTGGTGGGCCTGGCGATCGCGCAGCTGCTCACCTTCGCGGCGATCCGCTACGAGCGGAACATGGCGCTGCGCGAGCTGATGATGATCGGCATCGAGCGCGACATCGCGAGTTCGGTCGCCATCCTCGACCGCCTGCCCGCGGCCGAGCGCGCCGGTTGGCTCGACCGGCTGGAGCGGCGCAACTACCGCTTCGTGCTGGGCGGCAGCGCAGAGGGCACCGAACCGGCCTCGGAGCAGTCGCGGCAGTTTGCCGCGGCCATCGTCGATGCGATGCGCCCGTTCCCGATCGTCAAGGTCGGCGAGGTGGCCTGGCCGCCCGAGGGCCTGCAGATCCAGGTGCGCCTGGGCGACGGGTCTTCCGTGGTCGTTCATGCGATGCGCGTGGGCATGCCGGTGTCGGGCTGGGTGATGTGGCTGCTTGCGGCCCAGCTGCTGGTGCTGGCCGTGTGCGCCTGGTATGCGGTGCGCCTCGTGACGCGGCCGCTCGCGCAGCTTTCCGAGGCGGCCGACGGGCTCGGGCCCGACCTCAAGGGCCGCACGCTCGCGGAAGAGGGCCCCACCGAGGTGGCGCATGCGGCGCGCGCCTTCAATGCCATGCAGCAGCGCATTGCCGGCTACATGTCCGAGCGCGTCGAGATCCTCGCGGCCATCTCGCACGACCTGCAGACACCCATCACGCGGATGCGGCTGCGCACCGACCTGATGGACGACGAGCGCGACCGCGAGAAATTCCGCCAGGACCTCGACGCCATGCACTCGCTGGTGCGCGAAGGCGTGACCTATGCGCGCACGCTCCACGGCGCCGCGGAGCCGCCGCTGCGCATCGATGCCGACGCGCTGCTCGAGAGCATGGTGGCCGACTACGAAGACGTGGGCCAGCAGGTGCGGCTCGAAGGCAAGGCCGGCGCGCCGATCGTGAGCCGCCCCCATGCGCTGCGCCGCATCCTGATGAACTTGATCGACAACGCGCTCAAGTTCGGCAGCGACGTGCGCCTGCGCGTGCATGCCGAAGAAGACGGCCGGCTGGTTCTGAGCGTGCTCGACGACGGCCCCGGCATTCCGCCGGACGAGCTCGATGCCGTGCTCAAGCCCTTCTACCGCGTCGAGAGTTCGCGCAACCGCAGCACCGGCGGCACCGGGCTTGGCCTGGCGATTGCGCACCAGCTGGCCATGGCCATGGGCGCCGAGCTCACGCTGAAGAACCGCGCCGAAGGCGGGCTCGAGGCCCGGCTCGCGCTGGACGCCGCGCCCGCCCGCACCGCCCTCCAGGGCTGATTCGCCACCGACGACCCCCAAACATCATGCTCGTCCTCCTCATTGCCTACCTGGGCGGGGTGCTCACCATCCTGAGCCCCTGCATCCTGCCGGTGCTGCCTTTCGTGTTCGCGCGCGCCGACCGTCCGTTCCGCTCGCACGGCCTGCCGATGCTGCTGGGCATGGCGCTGGCCTTTGCCGCCGTGGCCACGCTGGCGGCGGTGGGCGGCGGTGGGCGGCGGCTGGATCGTCACGCTCAACGAGTACGGGCGCCAGGCCGCCATTGCCGTGCTCGCGCTGTTCGGCGTGAGCCTGCTGTTCCCGAGCGTCGCCGACCGCATGAGCCGGCCGCTGGTCGCGCTGGGCATCCGCATGTCCGAGCCGCGCGGCGATGGCGGTGCGGTAGCGGCCTCGGTGTTCTCGCCGTTGTTGCTGGGCGTGGGCACGGGGCTGCTCTGGGCGCCGTGCGCGGGGCCGATCCTCGGCCTGATCCTGACGGGCGCGGCGCTCAATGGCGCGAGCGTCGGCACCTCGCTGCTGCTGCTGGCCTATGCGGCCGGCGCGTGCACCTCGCTCGCGGCCGCGCTGCTGTTCGGCGGGCGGCTGTTCTCCATCATGAAGCGTTCGCTGCATACCGGTGAATGGGTGCGGCGCGCGGCCGGCGCGGCCGTGCTGGCGGGCGTGGGCGCCATTGCGCTGGGGCTGGACACCGGCTTGCTTGCCCGCCTGTCGGTGGGCACCACCTCGGCGCTGGAGCAGGCGCTGGTGGACAGGATCAAGCCAGGCAAGTCGCAGCCGGAACCGGTCGCGCTGCGGGAAGACGCGGGCTTCGTGCGCGTGTCGGACAACCGAACGGCCCCGCTGCCCGCGCGCGAACTCAAGGTCGAAGGCCGCTTTCCCTCCTTGGCGGGCGCCACCGAATGGATCAACTCCGCGCCGCTCGCGCCCGAGGCCCTGCGCGGCAAGGTGGTGCTGGTCGATTTCTGGACCTACTCGTGCATCAACTGCCTGCGCACGCTGCCCTACGTTCGTGCATGGGCCGAGAAGTACAGGGACGCAGGCCTGGTGGTCATCGGCGTGCACGCGCCCGAGTTCGCGTTCGAGAAGAGCGCGGCCAACGTGCGCAAGGCAGTCAAGGACCTGGGCATCGGCTTTCCGGTGGCCATGGACAACGACTTCGCGATCTGGCGCGGCTTCGACAACCAGGCCTGGCCCGCGTTCTATTTCATCGATGCCGAGGGCCGCATCCGCCACCACCAGTTCGGCGAGAACCGCTACGACAAGGCCGAGCAGGTCATCCAGCAGCTGCTGGCCGAGGCCGGGCAGACCCGCATCGCCGCCGGGCTGGTGGCGCCGCTCGGGCAGGGCACCCAGGCCGCGCCCGGCGCCGAGCCGCCGCTGTCCGGCGAAACCTACCTGGGCCACGAGCGCGCGCACGGCTTTGTCTCGCCCGGCGGCATCGCGCGGGACCGCGCGACGGTCTACCGGCCGGCCGCCTCGGCGCTGCGCACCAACCAGTGGTCGCTGGCGGGCGACTGGACGGTGGAGGCCGAGCGCGCGGTGCTGAACAGCACCAATGGCCGCATCGCCTATCGCTTCCAGGCACGCGACCTGCACCTGGTGCTGGGCCCGGCGGCCAATGGCAGGCCGGTGCGCTTCAGGGTGCTGGTGGATGGAAAGCCGCCGCTCGCGGACCATGGTGCCGACACCGATGCACAGGGCCACGGCGTGATCGATGCACAGAAGCTCTATCAGCTGGTGCGGCAGGCGGAGGGCAGCCGGGACCGGCTGTTCGAGATCGAGTTTCTCGACGCCGGCGCGCAGGCCTACGCGTTCACTTTCGGTTGAGCGCTGACGCGGCTCGGGCGGGCGAGGGTGCCTGAGGGTGGCTGTCAGGCGGCCCAGGCGCTCAGCGAAAGCCGCCGCAGCATGTCGGTCTGGCGCGATTCCTCGGCATCCCGCAGGCTCTTGGCGGCGCGGGCGGCCACGTAGCTGACGTACAGCGTCTCGATGGCCTTGGCCCAGTCGTGCATCTTCTGGGACACCGCGCTGGTCGAGGTGGCCGAGGCATCCTCGGCCGGACAGGCGGGCACCTCGAAGCCGGCTTTGCTGAGGATGGTGGCTTTCTGAAAAATGGTAAGCATGGGGCGGGCCTCCTGGCCTTTGGGTATGGGCATCAGGTTAGCGTTGGCGCAAGAGGCGTGCCATCCGCTGCATGACGTATGTGACTGTCGGTAAGTGACGCTCCCGCTGCGCCGCGGCCGCGGTTTTCTAGGCCTTAAGCCTTAGGCCGGCGTCGATTCGGCGTGCTGCCAGACCAGCGTGGCGGCCGCCAGGTCTTCGAGCGCGCTGCCCACGGCCTTGAAGACGGTGCGCTCTTCGCTGCCCGTGCGGCCCGCGCGTTCGCCCCGGCAGAGTGCGGCCAGCGTGCCTTGCACCGCATCGGCGCGCAGCGTGCCGGCCGCGATGGCGTCGAGCAGTTCGCCGGCCTTCTGCAATGCCTCGGTGGTGTCGACGAAGGTGCGCGCCCCGTCGAAGCAGCGCACGTCGGCCTCGCGCATGGCGGGCGTGAAGCTGCCGATCAGGTCCAGGTGCGAGCCCGGCGCCAGCCATTCGCCGCGCACCAGCGGCGCGGTGGCCAGCGTGGCGCAGCTCACGATGTCGGCCTGGCGCACGGCCGCTTCGAG
>Ga0209051_1003069_pt1 | contig 11290 bp, 10 predicted proteins | sample AraplaCvi_mMS_r2_2_FD_184286 | JGI IMG/M metagenome (GOLD analysis project Ga0209051, IMG submission 184286) | Arabidopsis root microbial communities from North Carolina, USA - plate scrape MF_Cvi_mMS_r2 (SPAdes) (version 2) | ecosystem: Host-associated > Plants > Roots > Endosphere | place...
TGATCACGATGAAGATCAGCACGTTGACCTGCGCGCCCATCTGCGGCACCAGGTTCTGCTGGAACAGCCCCCACATCACGCCGCCCAGGCCGGCCAGCGCGCTGCCGACCACGAACACGCCGACGAACAGCCGGCCGATGCGGTAGCCGAGCGACTCGACCATCTCGCGGTCCTGCACGCCAGCGCGGATCAAGAGGCCGATCTTGGTGCGCGCGAGCGTCCATGCGAGCAGGCCGAACACCACCGCGCCCACCGCCACCGCGAGCAGCCGGTACTTGCTGATGGCCGCGTCGGCCACGAACAGCGAGCCCCGCAGCGCCTCGGGCAGCGGCAGCGGAATCTGTGCCGGGCCCCAGATCACCTTGATGAGCTCCTCGCCGATGATCATGCCGCCCATGGTGATCAGGATCTGCTTCAGGTGCTGCCCATACACCGGCCGCACGATGAAGCGCTCGAACGCGAGGCCGACCGCGCCGGCCACCGCCATGGCGACCAGCATCGCAGGGAACACGGCGACGAGGTTGCGCCACAGTTCGCCCGAGCCCGTCCAGTCGCCCATCAGGCCGAGCACGCTGCTGGCGACGAAGGCGCCCAGGGCAATGAACACGCCGTGGCCGAAGTTGAGCACGTCCATCAGGCCGAACACCAGCGTGAGCCCCGAGGCGATGATGAAGATGATCATGCCCATTGCCAGCCCCGCGACCGTGAGCGTGAGCCAGGTCGAGAACGAGCCCGTGAACGGCAGCGCGGCCAGCGCGAGGATCGGGGCCAGCAGCAGCGGCTTCCAGTCGAAGTCGAATTTCATAGAGCCAATCCAAGCAGCGATTGCTGCAGTTGCGCGTCGGCGGAGAACGCCGCCATCGAGCCGCTGTGCACCACGCGGCCGTTGTCCATCACCGCGACGGAGTCGCCCAGGCGCTGGGCGAAGTTGATGTTCTGCTCCACCAGCAGGATCGTCACGCCGCTGGCCTTGAGCTCGGCGAAGGCGTCGATCATGTTGTTGATCATCACGGGCGCGAGGCCCTTGCTGGGCTCGTCGATCAGCAGCAGTTCGCGCGGCTCGACGATGGCGCGCGACACCGCCAGCATCTGCTTCTGCCCGCCCGAGAGCTTGCCGGCTGGATGGTTCCAGAACTTCTCGACCGCGGGAAAGAGCTTGAAGATCCACTTGAGGCGCGTGTCGTCGATCTCTGCCGCGTTCCTGGCCCCGCGCGCGGCGAGCAGCATGTTCTCCTTCACGGTGAGGTCGGAGAAGATGCCCATGCTCTCGGGCACGTAGGCGATGCCGCGGCCGGCGATCTGCGGCGTCTGCATCGCGGTGATGTCGGTGTCACCGAAGCGCACCCTGCCCTGCGACGCATGCCACAGGCCCATGATGGTCCGCAGCGTGGTCGTCTTGCCCGCGCCGTTGCGGCCCAGCAGCATGGTGAGCTGGCCCCGCGGCACGGCCAGGTCGACGCCGTGGAGGATGTGGTACGCCCCGATGTGCGTGTGCACGCCTTCGAGCGTCAGCAGGTTCTGGGTGGTCATCGGTCTTGCTCCTTCCCCTTCCGGGGGAAGGTTGGGATGGGGGCAGACGGCGCCTGAAAGGCTGCCGCGGTTAGAGGGCCGCGAGCCCCCACCCCTGCCGTCCCCCGGCGGGGGAGGGAGAAATTCATCATCAACGCCTTCATGTGGTCGCCTCCTTCGCGATGCCGAGGTAAGCCTCCTGCACCACCGGCGAGGCAATCACCTCGGCCGGTTCGCCATCCGCCACCAGCGTGCCGTTGTGCAGCACGATGATGCGGTCCGCGAGCTCGCGCACCACGTCCATCTTGTGTTCGACCAGGAGGATGGTCTTGGTCTTGTCCTGCTTGAGCTTGCGGATCAGGTCGAGGATGACCGGCGCCTCGGCCGCGTTCATGCCGGCCGTGGGTTCGTCGAACATGAAGACCTTGGGCTCGAGCGCCATCAGCAGCGCCACCTCGAGCTTGCGCTGGTCGCCGTGCGGCAGGCTCGCGACCGTCGCGTGCTCGCGCGACTTCAGCGCCACGTCGGCCAGGATCTGGTCGGCGCGTTCGGTCAGCCCCTTGTGGTCGCTCCAGATGCTCCACAGGTTGAGCCCGCGCCGGTGCGCGCCATCGCGCGTGGCCTGCACCGCCAGGCGCACGTTCTCCAGCACCGTGAGGTTCGGGAACAGGTTGGTGAGCTGGAAGGCCCGCCCCAGCCCCGCATGCGTGCGCGCCGACGGCGACAGCCCCGAGAGCAGTTGCCCGTCGAGCGACACCGTGCCCGCGCTCGCCTTGAGCTGGCCCGAGATCAGGTTGAAGTAGGTGGTCTTGCCCGCCCCGTTGGGGCCGACGATGGCCGTCAGCGTGCCCGGCGCAAACGCGCAGCTCACGCTGTTGACGGCCACGTGCCCGCCGAAGCGGATGGTCAGGTCTTGCGTCTCAAGCATCGTGTGTCATTGCAAACAGGAAAAGGTGCAGATCGGCCTCAGCAGGTGCCGATCACGTAGTAATTGGGCCCGGTCTGCTTGAGCGTGGTGGTGACGTAGACGTTCCACAGGCCCATCGACTGGCCCGAGCCGTAGGCATAGGTGAGGCCCCACAGCGCGTAGGCACGCCCCGCCACGGTGTGCGCATAGTTGCTGGCGGTGTAGCAGGTACCGCCGCCACCGCTGCCGGCCAGGGTGGTGCCCGTGGCCGCTGTCGACATCGCGCCTTGCGCATTGCTGGCGTCCAGCGCCGCCACGGTCCAGCTGTAGGTGGTGGACGGGGCCAGGCCGGTGTCGGTGTAGTTGGTGCCGGCCACCGGCGCGGCGTTGACCTTGCTGCCGCCGCGGTAGACGTTGTAGCCGCTCGCACCCGTGACACCGGCCCAGCCGACCACCATGCTGCTGCTGGTCGCGCCCGAGGTGCCCACGCCGGTCGGCGCCGGCAGCGACGAGCCGCCGCCGGAGCCGGTCACGCGGTCGACCATGGCCTTGAGTGCCGCCATCTGCGGGCCCGACTTCTTCGCGTAGTTCGCGTTGTCGTAGCCCCACCAGTCCCAGCAGCTGTTGGTGGCTGCGGTGCTGGTCTGCGGGTAGATCAGCACGATGTTGTTGGTGTCGGCCCAGCGGTTGTAGCCGGTCTTCTTCACGTACTGGTCGGCCACGTCGGTGTAGTTCTGCTTGCAGCCGTGCAGCACCAGGTGCACGCGGCACGATGCCGTGGTGCAGGCCTGCGGCACGTAGATCCAGCCGGTGGCGGCCACGCCGTGGCCGGTGATGAATTCCGACTGGTTGAACTCGGTGAAGGTACCGCCCAGCGTGCCGTTGTTGCGCGGGTTCAGCGGGCCGTAGAGCTGCTGCAGGATTTCGCCCGCCAGGTCGAAGCCGCAGTTGTTGATGTAGGGCGCGGCCGTGGTGCTGCAGGCGCCGCCGTAGTCGTCGGTGACCATCGCATGGCCGGCGCCGATGTTGTTCCTGTAGACCGTGTTGGCCGCGGGCACGAAGCTCTGGTAGTAGGTCTTGAGGTCGTCCATCACCGCGGGCTTGACGGTGTTGTCCGAGGTGCCCGAGAACATGTACACCTTGGAGTTGCTCATGTTCGACACCGGGTCGATCGCACCGCTGGCGGCCCAGCTGTTGGTGGTGCTCACGAGCGTCGACACCGGAATGCTGCTGCCGTGCGCCATGCAGCGCCCGGTGGCATTGAGCACCGAGCCCTCGGCGCAGTAGTACGGCCCGCCGGCCACCACGCCGGCGCCGCGCTTGAAGGTGGCCGAATAGGCCACGTGCAATTGCACGGCCATGAAGCCGCCCGCCGAGAGGCCGGACACACTCACCTCCGCCGGATTGGCGCCCAATGCCGGCAGCGGCACTGCCGCTGTCGCGGCCTGCCCCGCCGCCATCGTGATCGCCGCAACCGCGGCCCATCCCTTCCAGTTTTTCCATCGCATCGCTGCCATCGCTGTCTCCTTCTGTTGTAGGTGTATCGAACGCTTGCTGGATTGCTGACGAATCGGCCGTTGGTTGCACCGCCCGCGCCTCGGCGGCGCAGGCTGGCGCTTCGCCCGGCGGCCACTCCGGGGCGAAGGGAGTGCGGCCTCAGGGCCGCGGCTGTGGATTGGCGCTCAGCGCTTGTTTTTGATGGGGATGTCCATCTCTTCGGGCTTGATCTCGCGCACCAGCTCCGGCACCCCCCAGGCGAAGGCCGGGTCGGCCTTGATCTTGAAGTGGTACATCGACTGCATCGCCTGGTGGTCTTCCTTGCGGAAGGTCATCTTGCCCTTGGGTGTGTCGAAGCTCATGCCTTCCATGGCGCCGATGAGTTTGTTGGTGCCGGTGTCGCCGCCCGTCTTCTTGAGCGCGGTGACCACTGCCATGGCGGCCGAGAAACCGCCGGCCGTGAAGAAGTCCGGCGGTGCCTTGAACTGCTTGTAGTGGGCCGACACCAGCGCCTCGTTGACCGGGTTCTTCGGGATGCCGAAGTAGTAGTAGGTGGCGCCTTCCATGCCTGGAAAACGCTTGTACGCGGTCATGGCCGGCAGGATATTGCCGCCCGTGGCCACGTCGATGTTGTAGCGCTTCTTCAGCTCGGCATCGGCCAGCGCGTTGAACGGGGTGGTGGCGCCCGCCCACACCACGGCGATCACCTTGCGGCCGGGCTTGTCCTTCAGCGCGTCGACCATGCGCTGGATGCCCGCGGTGAAGTCGGTGGTGGCCGGCGGCAGGTATTCCTCGTGGACGATCTTGGTCTTCTTCAGCGCATCCTTGAACGCCTTCACGCCATCGCGGCCAAAAGCCCAGTCCTGCGCCAGCATGACCATGGAGATGTCGCTCGCGTCCGCGGCCACCGCATTCGAGATCGCATCCTGGCTCGAATTGCGGCCGGTGCGGAAGATGTACTTGTTCCACTTGTCGCCGGTGATCGAATCGGCGACGGCCGGCTCCACGATCAGGATCTTCTTGTACTCCTCGGCCACCGGCAGCATGGCCAGGGCCACGCCCGAAGCCGTGGGGCCCACCGCCAGCGCGGCCTTGTCGTCGGAGTACGCGGCGGCCAGCAGCGACTTGCCGAGGTCGGGCTTGCCCTGGTCGTCCTTCTCGATGACCACGAGCTTCTTGCCGTTGACCATCATCGTGCCGCCAGTGGCGTAGTCCAGGCCCATCATCAGGCCGGTCTGGGTCTGCTTGCCATAGGCCTCGAGCGGCCCGGTCTTGCTGTAGATATGGGCGATGCGGATTTCGTTGGACTGGGCCCAGGCGGGTGCAGCGGTGACGCAGGCGGCGAGTGCGGCCAGGGCGACGAGGTGGCGACGGTTCATTCTGTGTCTCCTGAAATAGGTGACTGAATATTGCACACTTCGTGCCATCTGCTAACCCCTTGATACCAAACGCTTCTTCATTCGAAGGAAGCGCCAGTCGACTGAATTCAGAACACTTGAAGTGTCTGAATTTCAATCAATTGTCTATTTGTCGGTCAGGGTTTTCTCGGAGATTTGGCGCTCGGCGATCCAGCGCTGGAACTGGCGCTCGGCCTGCATGCGGAACTCGTTGCGCGCGTGGTTGCAGGCGGCGTGCGCAAGCCGGCGGTGCTTCTGCGAGCGGACGCCGCCGAGCGTCGAATCGATCAGGTGTTCGATGGTCGCGGACTCGGGCCTGCCGTGCGGCTCGTCGAAGTCCATGGCCAGGCCGCACCAATGACAATTGGGGCCGAAGGTGGAACGCAGGGCGCGCACGCTCATGGGCTCGCTCGCTTCAGGCCGATGCAGCGGGCGAGGCTCGAAGGCTTCACGCCGGCCGCTCCTGGTTCGTCATGCGCTCGTAGAGCGTGGCACGTGAAATGCCGAGCAGCCTCGACGTCGCCAGCTTGTTGCCACCGGTGGCCGCAAGCGCCGCGGCGATCGCCTTGCGCTCCAGTTCGGCGACCTGCTGCGCGAGCGGCCGCAGCAGCAGCGCCTCTTCGTCGGCATCGTGCGCGCTCTGCAGGGTGGCGGGCAGCTCGATCTGCTCCAGCCCCGCTTCGCGCAGGATGCGTTCGAGTTGCGCGGCATCGATGCGCTGCGAGTCGCTGCGCATCGTGACCTGCTCCAGCACGTTGCGCAGTTCGCGGATGTTGCCGCGCCAGTGCTGGCCGGCCAGCAGCGCGAGCGCATCGGGCGTGATCTCGGGCGGCGCCTCGCCGCTGCGCAGCGCCATATCCTCCCCCAGCGCCTCGACCAGCGCCGGAATGTCGCTGCGCCGCTCGCGCAGCGGCGGCACGCGCAGCGGCAGCACGTTGAGGCGGTAGTAGAGGTCTTCGCGGAACTGGCCGCGGCGCACCAGCTCGGGCAGGTCGCGCGAGGTGGCGGCGATCACGCGCGCATCGAAGGGCACGAGCTTGTTGGAGCCCAGCGGCTCGATCTCGCCCTCCTGCAATGCGCGCAGCAGCTTGGCCTGCAGGCCGAGCGGCATGTCGCCGATCTCGTCGAGAAAGAGGCTGCCGCCGTCGGCCAGCTTGAACTTGCCTTCGCGCCCTCGCCTGTCGGCGCCCGTGAAGGCACCGGGCGCGAAGCCGAAGAACTCGGCCTCCAGCAATGTGTCGGGCACGGCCGCAATGTTGACGCTGACGAACTGCCCCTTGGCGCGCGCCGAGGCCGCATGGATCGCATGCGCGAGCAGTTCCTTGCCGGTGCCGGTTTCGCCCAGCAGCAGCACCGGGCTCGCGGACTGCGCGGCGCGGCGCGCATGGCGCTTCACCTCCACCGCGGCCGGGCTGCTGCCGATGAAGCTGGCAAAGGTGTACTTGGAGCGGCGCTGCCCGTCGGCCGCATGCTGGTAGAGCGGGTTGTTGCGCTGGCTTGCAAGCTCGCGACGCGCATCGTCGAGGTCGCGCTGCAGCAGCGCGAACTTGCTGATGAGCGGCTGCAGCGTGGTCTCGGGCTGGTCGAACAGCACGATGCCGATGGCACCGATGACTTCTCCCGCCTCGCCCTCGCGCCCGCCGCTCTCGGCGCGCAGCGGAATGCGGCTGACCACGAAGGTACCCGCCTTGTTGTTGAGCAGGTCGACCAGGATCGGCTCGCCGGTCTCGAGCACGCGCCGCATCTGCGTGTTGGGAATGACGTCCTCGACCATGTGGCCCATGAACTGGTCGATCGACGAAAAGCCCAGTGCCGGCAGGAAGCGGCGATAGCCTTCGTTGACCCACACGATGCGACCGCTGCGGTCCACCAGGAACATGCCCTGGCTGATGCTCGAGAACAGATGGAACATCGAGCGCGCGGCCAGCGCAAGGATGCCTTCGGCATCCAGAGGCAGGGCGGGCGATGCGGCGGCGGGCGGAACGGCGGACATGGGCGGATCGTAGCGCGCCTCATTCGGCCGCTCGCCGGGCCGCTTGCGGTGGCATCGATGCAGCCGGCGGAAATGCGCCAAAAGCGCATTCGCCGCCAATGCGAAGAAAGCCCTCATCGCGCCATAAGTAAATCAAACGTTTGATTTGTTGCATGGTCTAATCGCCTGCATGAGCGCCTCCGCCCTGCAAGCACTTTCCGCCCGCGCGCCGCGCAGCGACGGCGTCGAAGCACGCCAGCGCCTGCTCTACGCCGCCCTGGCGCTGTTCGCCGCCAACGGCTACGCCAAGACCTCGACCCGCGAGATCGCGCGCGCCGCGGGCGTGAACATCTCGGCCATCAGCTATTACTTCGGCGACAAGGCCGGCTTGTATGCCGCCACCTTCGGCGAGCCGATGGGCGGCAACGCGGGCGATTTCATCTCGCTCTATGCCGCGCCCGAGCTGCCGCTGGAAGAGGCGCTGCGGATCTTCTTCACGCGCATGATCGAGCCCCTCAAGCAGGGAGAGATCGTGCGCCAGTGCATCCAGCTGCACCTGCGCGAAATGCTCGAGCCGACCAGCCAGTGGGCCGAGGAGATGGAGCGCGACATCAAGGGCCCGCACAATGCCATTGCCCGGGTGCTGTGCCGGCGCCTGGGCCTCGCGCGGCCCGACGACGACGTGCACCGGCTGAGCTTTGCGATCACCGGCCTGGCGATGCAGCTTTTCGTGAGCCAGGACCTTGTCGAGGCGATACGCCCCTCCCTGCTGAACACGCCGCGCAGCGTGGACACCTGGGCCCAGCGCCTCACGGGCTATGCCGTCGCGCTGGTCGAGGCCGAAGCCCTGCGCCGCCAAACCGCCGCCAGGCCCGCGGCCGCGCCTGCCCGTTCAGGGAGAAAGAAGACATGAGACGACTCCGATCGATTGCCGCCCTCTGCCTGACACTGGGCCTTGGTCTCGGCCTTGCGGGCTGCGGCCTGACGCGTCCGCCAGCCACGGTCGAGGCGCCCTTCCCCGCGCAATGGCACGCGCCGCTGCCGCACGGCGGTTCGCTGGCGTCGCTCGCCGACTGGTGGCGCCAGCTCGACGATCCGCTGCTGGTCGAGCTGATCGCCGCGGCCGAGGCCGCAAGCCCCACTCTCGCAAGCGCCGCGGCGCGCGTGGCCGAGGCGCGTTCCACGCGCGTGCAGGCCGGCGCGGCGCTGCTGCCCAACCTGGACGCCACGGCCTCGGCGAGCCGCGGCGTCTCGGGCTCCTCCTTCGGCGCCGGCGGCGCGGCTTCCTCGTCCAGCAGCAGTACGGCCGCCGTCGCGCCGCTGACCACGCTGCAGGCCGGCCTGCAGTCCAAGTGGGAAATCGACCTGTTCGGCCGCCTGCGCGCCGACCGCGATTCGGCCGAGCAGAAGTTCAACAGCGCCACTGCCAAGTGGCACGACGCGCGCGTGGCCGTCGCGGCCGAAACGGCCAACGCCTACTTCGCCGAACGCGCCTGCCAGCAGCAGCTGCGCGTGGCCGAGTCCGATGCCAGATCGCGCGGCGAAACCGCGCGCCTCACCGACCTGTCGGCGCGCGCCGGCTTCACCGCGCCGGCCGATGCAGCGCTCGCGCGCGCCAGTGCCTCGGACGCCTCGGGTCGCCTGACCCAGCAGCGCGCCCAATGCGCGGTTCAGCGCAAGGCGCTGGTGGCGCTCAGTGGCATCGACGAGCCCACGCTTGAACGCAAGCTCGCCGCCTCGCCCGCGCAGCGCACGCTGCCCGCGATCGGCAGCATCGCCAGCGTGCCGGCCGAGGCGATCTCGCAGCGGCCCGACGTGTACGCGGCTGAGCTCGGCGTGGCGTCGGCCAGCGCCGATGTGGGCTCCGCCGAGGCCGAGCGCTATCCCAAGCTCAGCATCTCGGGCTCGATCGGCCGCATGCAGATCCGCACCAGCGGCTTCCGCGAATCGCTCGACACCTGGACCATCGGCCCGGTCTCGCTCACGGTGCCGCTGCTCGACGGCGGCGCCCGCGCGGCCAACAGCGACGCGGCCAAGGCGCGCTACACCGAAGCCGTGTCGCTCTACCGCGCGAACGTTCGGCAGGCGGTACGCGAGGTGGAGGAAGCGCTGGTCAACCTCGACGCCACCGACGCGCGCGCGGCCGATGCCGACGCCGCGGTGAGCAACTACCAGGCCTCGTTCGATGCCACCCAGGCGCGCTACCAGAGCGGCCTGGCCAGCCTGTTCGAGCTCGAGGATTCGCGCCGCACGCTCTTCGCCGCGCAGACCGCCCGCGTCTCGCTGCAGCGCGAACGCACCGAAGCCTGGGTGGCGCTCTACCGCTCGATGGGCGGCGGCTGGGCCCGCCCCGAATCGCCCTCAATGACTTCCAACCCGGCCGCCAAGGTCGCGACGTCGCCATGAAAAGAATCAAACGCTCCACCCTTGCCATCGCGCTGCTGGCGCTGGTCGTCATCGTCGCCGCGGCCGTGTGGCTGACCCGCAAGCCCGCGAACGAAGCCGGCACGCCGGCCGCCACCAAGGGCAAGGCGGGTGCGCCGGCCGCTCGCCCGACGCTGACGGTCACCGTCGCCAAGGCCGAGCCCACCGAACTCGCGCTCACGCTTGCGGCCAACGGCAATGTGGCGGCCTGGCAGGAGGCCAGCGTGGGCTCCGAATCCAGCGGCCTCAAGCTCGCCGAAGTGCGCGTGAACGTGGGCGACGTGGTGAAGAAGGGCCAGCTGCTGGCCGTGTTCTCGCCCGAGACGGTGCGCGCGGACATCGCGCAATCGCGCGCCTCGCTCGCCGAGGCCAGGGCCACCGCGGCCGACGCCGCGGGCAACGCGGCGCGCGCGCGCACGCTGCAGGCCACCGGCGCACTGAGCCAGCAGCAGATCAACCAGTACCAGACGGCCGAGCAGACCGCCAAGGCGCGCGTCGAGGCCGCCGAAGCCGTGCTCGCGGCGCAGGAAGTGCGCGGCCGCAACACGCAGGTGCTGGCGCCCGACGACGGCGTGATCTCCTCGCGCACCGCCACGGTCGGCAGCGTGGTGCCCGCCGGCACCGAGCTGTTCCGCCTGATCCGCCAGGGCCGGCTCGAATGGCGCGCCGAAGTCACCTCGGCCGAGCTCAGCCGCATTGCCGTGGGCACCACCGCCTTCGTGGTCAGCGCGAGCGGCGCGCAGGTGCGCGGCAAGGTGCGCAGCATCGCTCCCACCGTCGATCCGCAGACCCGCGCGGCGCTGGTCTATGTCGACCTGCCGAACGTGCAGCAGAACACCGGCATCAAGGCCGGCATGTTCGCGCGCGGCGACTTCGAGTTGGGGCGCAGCTCCGCGCCCACCGTGCCGCAGAGTTCCATCGTTCCGCGCGACGGCTTCAACAACGTCTTCGTGCTGCAGCCCGACAACCGCGTGGTGCAGCTCAAGGTGCAGACCGGCCGCCGCGTCGGCGAGCGCGTGGAAATCACCAGCGCATTGCCCGAAGGCGCGCAGATCGTGGTGCAGGGCGCCGGCTTCCTGAACGACGGCGACCTGGTGCGCGTGGTGGCGCCGCCGGCCCCTGCGGCCGCGGGCGCCCGGCCTGCCGCAGCGCCGGCCTCGGCCGCCGCAGGCGGCCAGGGCAACGGCGAAGCGAGGGCACGCCCATGAACGTCTCCGCATGGTCCATCCGCAACCCGATTCCGGCGGTGATGCTGTTCGTGCTGCTCACCTTCGGGGGGCTGCTGTCCTTCAACGCCATGAAGGTGCAGAACTTTCCGGACATCGACCTGCCGACCGTGACGGTCTCGGCATCGCTGCCCGGCGCGGCGCCTTCGCAGCTGGAGACCGACGTCGCGCGCAAGCTCGAGAACTCCATTGCCACGGTGCAGGGCCTCAAGCACATCACCACCAAGGTGCAGGACGGCGCCGCCACGCTGATCGTCGAGTTCCGCCTCGAGAAGCCGGTGCAGGAAGCCGTGGACGACGTGCGCTCCGCGGTGCAGCGCGTGCGCGCCGACCTGCCGGCCGACGTGCGCGACCCGGT
>Ga0209051_1003072_pt1 | contig 11273 bp, 10 predicted proteins | sample AraplaCvi_mMS_r2_2_FD_184286 | JGI IMG/M metagenome (GOLD analysis project Ga0209051, IMG submission 184286) | Arabidopsis root microbial communities from North Carolina, USA - plate scrape MF_Cvi_mMS_r2 (SPAdes) (version 2) | ecosystem: Host-associated > Plants > Roots > Endosphere | place...
CGTCGCCTCCGACAAGCCGACCCCCTGAGATGCTGCGCGACCAACTCCTCGCCGCGCTCGAGTCGCAGCTTGCCCCGACGCGGCTCGAGCTCATCGACGACAGCGCGGCCCACGCGGGCCATGCGGGCGCGCGCGAAGGCGCGCATTTCGAGCTGCGCATCGTCAGTCCGCGCTTCGCGGGGCTGTCGAGGGTGGCGCGTCATCGCCTCGTGTATGATGCCGTCCGCCCCTGGATGGCCGAGGGAGTCCACGCCCTCGCCATCGATGCCCGCACCCCCGACGAAGCCTGAATTCGCGGCCTCGCGAGGTATCGCGATATCGCCAGGGGGCCGGTCTGCGTGTCCGGGCGTCTCTCGGGTTTCATCGGTTCACAAACCTGACAGCTTGCCAGCGGCATACTGGAATTCCCTCAGGAACTTCCCGTTCTCCTGAGCCTCAAAAAAAGCTTTGCTCCGAGAGTCCCCCAGCATGAACATCAAAACTTCGGCCGCGCTGATCGGCACCCTCGTGCTGCCGCTGGCAGTGATGGCCCAGAACATCGCCACGGTCAACGGCAAGCCGGTGCCCAAGTCGCGCGTCGACACCCTGGTCAAGAGCGCCACGCACGGCCAGGGCGACGCCCCGCCGGAGCTGCTGCAACAAGCCAAGGACCAGGTCGTGATCCGCGAGATCTTCGCCCAGGCGGCCGAGGCCAAGGGCATCGGCAAGACGGCGGAATACCAGGCCCAGCTCGACCTCGCCAAGCAGGCGATCATGATCAACCAGCTGTTCGAGCAATACCGCAAGGACCACCCGGTCAGCGACGCCGACGCCAAGGCCGAGTACGAGAAGGTCAAGGCCCAGCAGTCGGGCAACGAATACCACGCGCGCCACATCCTGGTCGAGAGCGAGGACGAGGCCAAGAAGCTGATCGCCCAGATCAAGGCCGGCGGGAAGTTCGACGAGATCGCCAAGAAGAGCTCCAAGGACACCGGCTCGGCCGAGAACGGCGGCGACCTGGACTGGGCCAAGCCCAACTCCTACGTGCCCGAGTTCGCCGCCGCGCTGCAGGCCCTGAAGCCGGGCCAGATGACCGATACCCCGGTCAAGACCCAGTTCGGCTACCACATCATCAAACTGGAAGAAGTGCGTCCCGCGACCTTCCCGTCCTACGACGAGGTCAAGGACAAGCTCAAGCAGCAGATGGAACAGGTCAAGATCCAGGAATACCAGGAGCAGCTGCGCAAGGCCGCCAAGACGGACTACAAGTTCGCCTCCGACGAGCCGAAGCGCCCCGCCGCGCCCGCCGCGGCCTCCGGCGCGAAGTGATCCCGCGGCCCCGGTTCGACCGAGGGCCTCGCGAACAGCGCCCCGCCTCCCAGAGGCCGGGCGCTTTTCTTTTGGCTCGATCGTTCCATGCGCCTCGAACCGCTCTTCGCCCTGTTGCCTGCGATCGCCCTCGCCGCCCCCGCCGCGCCGGTGGGCTGGCGCCTGGAGGCCGACGGCACGCAGCAGGTGTATCGCCTTTCGCGCGACGACCACGTCGCCGAATTGCGGCTGCTCCCGGCGGAGGCCTCGACCGACAGCCTCGACGCCTGGTTCTTCCGCCGCATGACCGCGCCGCTCGGCGACGGCGCCGCCGCGCAGTGGCGCGCGGCGACGGCCAACGGCACCAGCGGCCGCCTCGTCACCGGCACCGGGCGCGACGCCGCGGGGCGCGCGCTGCAACTCGTGCGCGCCGGCTGTCGGCGCCCGCAGGGCGGCTTCGTGTTCGCCGACGTCCGCCTCAGCGACGACGCCGCGTTCGTGCGGGCGCAGTTGCCGCTGGTGGCCAAGCTCATCGCCGACGCCTGCGTCGAGGGGGCGAGCGACGACGACGAGGCGCGGGCGCTGGGGCGCGAGAAGGTCGCCGCGCCGCCGGCGGTCGGGCCGGGCGCGCGGGGCGTGGTGCGCCAGGACGCGCCGGCGCGCGCCTCCCGTGCGGCACGAGCGCGCGCAGCCTCGGCGCCGGCGAGCGGCTCCCGCCCGTAGGGAATCCGCCCATGGCCGCCCCCCCCACCGGCCGCCTAGACTGCTCGACAGCAAGAGGCGAGGACCACGATCCCCGCCCCGTCGAGGAGGATCCCCCATCTGCGGCGCAGGCGCGCCGGTCGAGAGCGTGGCTGCGCCACGCGAGCTCCTTCGCAGCATCCGAGCGCGTGCCGGCATGGGAGCGTCGCGCGCGCCATTCCTTCAACATCCATGAATCCGCACGCACACGCCGCCCTCGCCGGGGCCGTCCTCTCTCTCGCCGCCATGGCCGCCACGGCGCAGACCCGCTACCACGTCGAGGATCTCGGCCCCTCGCCGACGCTCGGCCCGCGCATGACCGTCAATGCGTCCGGCGTGGCGGTCGGCACGATGGGGGTCGCCACGATCTACGACCACGGCACCGTCACGCAGGTGCGCACCGCGGTCGGCACGATGGGCAGCGACGGCGCCGGCATCAACGATGCGGGTACGGTCGTCGGTACCAGCTGGGACTTCGGCCACAACGGCACCGTCTGGCTCCAGTCGGGCGGCCAGTACAAGCGCATCGGCACCGCGGCCCGCTTCCCCGGCACGCACGCGATCGCCGCCGGCATCAACAACCTCGGCCAGGTCGCCGGTTCGCTGGTCTACCCGGGCAACGTCGCCCACCCCTTCCTCTTCCGCAACGGCAACGTGATCGACCTGGGCCTGCCCAAGGGCATGGTCAACGGCTGGGCCCAGGCCATCAACGACCACCATGTCGTCGTGGGCAGCGTGGGACTGCCGGACTTCACGGGACGGGCCTTCGCCTGGAAGAACGGCGCCATGAACGTGCTGGACCTGCCGGGCAAGGCGACGTGGGGATCCGCGACCGCCTCCGGCCTGAACAACGTCGGCACGATCGTGGGCAGCTGGTTCTCCGAATGGAACGGCCCGACGCACGCCGTGCGCTGGAAGGACGGCGTGGCGACCGACCTGGGCCTGCTGCCCGGCAGCGAGGGCATCTCGCTCGCCTGGGCCGTCAACGACGCCGGGGTCGTCGTCGGCGAGGCGTCGATGCACTTCCCCGACACGACCTCGCTCGCCATGGTGTACGACGGCGCCGGCATGCACGACCTGAACACCCTGGTCGACGCTTCCGGCGCCGGCTGGAGCCTGGAGATCGCCTATTCGATCAACGCTGCGGGACAGATCCTGGGCGTCGGGACGTTCGGCGGGGACGGCCACGCCTTCCTGGCAACGCCGCTGCCCTGACCTCCCGCCGCCTGCGTCAGCCGGCCACCAGGTGGCCGGCCTCGATGTGCAACTGCCGGTCGCAGCGCGCCGCGATGGCCTTGTCGTGCGTGACGAGCACCAGCGTCGTGCCGACCTCGCGGTTGAGGTCGAACATCAGCTGCATCACCGTCTCGCCGGTGGCGAAGTCGAGGCTGCCGGTGGGCTCGTCGGCGAGCAGCACCTGCGGGCGCACGACGAAGGCGCGCGCGAGCGCGACGCGCTGCTGCTCGCCGCCGGAGAGCACGCGCGGGTAGCGGCCCAGGCGCTCGCCGAGGCCGACGCGCTGCAGCATCTCGCTCGCGCGGGCCCGCGCGTCGCGGGCGCCGGCGAGCTCGAGCGGCAGCATCACGTTCTCGAGCGCGGTGCGGTGCGCGAGCAGCTGGAAGCTCTGGAACACGAAGCCGATGCGCTGCGCGCGCACGGCGGCGCGGGCGTCCTCGTCGAGGCTGAACAGATCGGTGCCGGCCACGCGCACGGAGCCCGAGCTGGGCACGTCCAGGCCCGCGAGCAGGCCCAGCAGCGTGCTCTTGCCGGAGCCCGAGGCGCCGACGATGGCCGCCGACTCCTGCGGCGCGAGGGAGAACGAGATGTCGTGGAGAATCGTCAGGGTACCGGTCGCGTCGCTCACCTGCCGCGTGAGGCGGTCGACCACGATGATGGGTTCGGACATGCCACTCTTTTCCGAGGCGCGGCCGTCGCGCCGCAGATTGCTGGACTTTAGCCTGGGCTTCCTGGCGCTGCTCGCGCTCGGCGACGCGCGTGCCGCGGCGCCGGCCCCGACGGCGGCCAACCGCGAGGTGATGGTCGTGGGCGACAGCCTGTCGGCCGAGTACGGCCTGCAGCGCGGCCAGGGCTGGGTCGCGCTGCTCGGCCAGCGGCTGGCCGAACGCAAGCCCGGCTGGACGGTGCACAACGCGAGCATCAGCGGCGACACGACCGCGGGCGGCCTCGCGCGCCTGCCGGCGCTGCTCAGGCAGGAGAAGCCGCGTGTCGTCGTGATCGAGCTCGGCGGCAACGACGCGCTGCGCGGCCTGCCGCTGGCCGACTCGCGCAAGAACCTCGACGCCATGGCCGCGCAGGCCGCGGCCGCGGGCGCGAAGGTGCTGGTCGCGGGCATCCAGGTGCCGCCCAACTACGGGCGGCAGTACACGGCCGACTTCGCGAAGATGTTCGTCGACGTCGCCGCCGCCCACCAGGCGCCGCTGGTGCCCTTCATCCTGAAGGGCATCGCCGACCGGCCCGACGAGGCGGACTGGTTCCAGGCCGACCACATCCATCCGGTCGCGAAGGCGCATCCGATCATCCTGGACAACGTCTGGCCGGTGCTGGAGCCGCTGCTCAAGCCCTGAACGGGAGCGGACCGGCCTGCGGCCCGGCCCCTCGTTCCTGCTGGCCGACGCGACGAACACGGGGACAAGGCCGCAGGCCAGTCCCCGCCGGCGCGTCAGCGCTCGCGCAGCGCGCCCGTCGACCGCGGCGACGCGCCGACGATGCCGCCGCCGATACGGGCCGGCGCCGCGGGGAGTGCGGGTGCGACGGGTGCGGCGGGGGCGACGATGCCTCGCGCGACCGTCGGCAAGGTCGGGGCGACCGCGGCGGGCTGCACGATCGGCGCCGGCGCAGCGACCGTGCGCGATGGCAGCGCGACCTGGCTCGCCGCGATGTCGGGGACCGGCGACGCCTGCGACACGGGCCGGACGGCGCCGCCACGCGCCGGAGCCGGAGCCGGCGATGGCGATGGCGATGGCGATGGCGATGGCGACGCGGGTGCGACGGGCCGCGTCGGCGTGTTGATGCGTCCGCCCTCCGCGCCGCGCGGCCCCTCGCCGGCCGCCGGCACCTGCACCACGGGCGCCGCGTGCCCGAGGCTGCCGCGACCCGCCGGTGGCGCGGGCGGCGGCAGCGCCGTCACGCGGCCCTCGGCGGCCTCGCCGACGAGCCGGCGCTGCTCGCCGCGCTGCGTGATCGGCTGCGGCAGGCGGTCGCGCGGCCCGCCGAGCGAGGTCGCCGGCACCACGGACACCGCGTTCGGCGCGCCGCGGTTCGTGTAGGCGATCGGCCCGATCGGCACGATGCGCGGCCGCCCGCCGATCGGCCCCGGCGTGCGCCGGATCGGCGGATGCGTGGTGACGCCGTTGTTGATCTGCCCCCAGTAGATGGGCGAGACGGGGTAGGCCGGATAGAACGGCTCCCACGGGCCCAGCGGCACCCAGCCGACCGCCGGCGCGCCGCCGTAGGCGAAGCCGTCGCCGCCGAACCAGCCGACCAGCGCCGGCGCGTAGACCGGCCGCGGGCCCCAGCTGCCGGGCACCCAGCACCAGCGCGTGCCGACGTAGGCCCAGCGTCCGTAGTGGAACGGCGCGAAACCCCAGGGCGCGTTGTCGATCCAGGTCCAGCCCCAGGGCGCGACCCACGACCAGCTGCCGTCCTGGTACGGCGCCCAGCCGGACGGCACCGTGGTGGGCGTCCAGACCGTGCCGTAGTCGCTCTCGCTGCGCCACTGGCCGTAGCGCGCGAGGTCGTCGGCGCCCGTCATCTCGGCCGGCACGGGCACGCTGGCGGAGGCCTCGGGGGCGACGGCGTAGCGCTGGTCGGTCTTGTCCTCGGCCTGCGCCCAGTCGGCGAACCGGTCGCTCGCGGCGGCCACCATGCGGTAGTGGGTGGTCTGCTGCGCGCCCTCCTGCCAGACCTCCGCGCGCTGGCCGGTGGCCAGCGGCAGCGTGCTGTCGGGCGCCTGCAGCACCAGGTCGCCCGACCAGGCCTGCGCGGCGAGCGCGCCGTTGGGCTGGCGGTCGAAGCGGAAGTGGCCGACGTGGTGCGGCACCCACAGGCCCTCGGAGGTCTCGACGCCGATCTCGCCCACCACGGACTGGGCGCGCACGCGCAGCGCCATCGTGCCGCGATCGAAGTGCAGGCGCACGACCTGGTCGTCGAGGCGGCTGAAGTGGACGTCGGTGCCGCCGCCCAGGCGGATGGTGGAGGAGCCGACCTGCAGCACGGCGCGGCCGTCCGGGTCGGTGATCAGGCGGTCGCCGGTGGTGAGCGGCTGGTTGCGCGGCACCGCGACCCAGGCGCCCTCGGCGTTGACCGTGCGCAGCTCGCCCTGCACCTCGGCGACGCGGCCGACCCGGCCGGGGGGATCGTCGTCGGCGCGGGCGGCGACGGCGGCCAGCGCGAGGGCCGCGGCGAGCAGGAGGCGGAGGAGGTCCATGACGAGGGAACGCAGGGAGCTTGCGGCAGGCTGACCGGCTTTACCCGCGATCTTGCGCCCGCTGCCCGGTCGCGTCGCGGGAGGGGTGAAGCCGGGGACTGGCCTTCGGCCTGTCCTCGTGTTCCAAGGCGCCGGCGTCGCGCAACACGGGGACAGACCGGAGGCCAGTCCCCGTCGACGCACTCAGTCGTCGGCGTTCGGGTCGAGATCCGGGAACAGCACGCTCGTGTAGCCGAAGCGCGTCAGGTCGCGCATCCGCGTGGGATAGAGCCTCCCGATCAGGTGGTCGCACTCGTGCTGCACGACGCGCGCGTGGAAGCCTTCCGCCTCGCGGTCGATGACCTTGCCGTCCGGGTCGAAGCCGACGTAGCGGATGCGCTCCCAGCGCGGCACGACGCCGCGCAGGCCGGGCACCGACAGGCAGCCCTCCCAGCCGTCGACCTCGGCCTCGCCCAGCGGCGTGATGGTGGGGTTGATGAGCACGGTCCGGGGCACCGCCGGCGCCTCGGGATAGCGCTCGCTGCGGTCGAAGCCGAAGATCACGAGCTGCAGGTCGACGCCGATCTGCGGCGCCGCGAGCCCGGCGCCGTTGGCGTGCGCCATGGTCTCGAACATGTCGTCGACGAGCGCGCGCAGCGCGGGCGTGCCGAAGTCGGTGACGGGCTGGGCGATGCGCAGCAGGCGCGGGTCACCCATCTTGAGGATCTCGCGGATGGTCATGGCCCATTATGCGGGGCGGGCCAGCAGCGCCTGCAGCCCCGCCTCGTCCAGCACCTCGATCCCCAGCTCGCGCGCCTTGTCGAGCTTGCTGCCCGCCTCCTCGCCGGCGACGACCCAGTTCGTCTTCTTGGAGACCGAGCCGCTCACCTTGCCGCCCGCCGCCTCGACCAGCTCCTTGGCCTCGTCGCGCGAGAGCGTCGGCAGCGTGCCGGTCAGCACGAGCGTCTTGCCGAGCAGCGGGCGCCAGGCGTCGCTGGCGGTGCCCGCGATCGCGGGCCAGGTGATGCCGGCGGCGCGCAGCTGCTCGACCACCTCGCGGTGGTGCTTCTGGCGGAAGAAGTCGTGCACGCTCTGCGCGACGATGGGGCCGACGTCGGGCACCTCGAGGAGCTGCTCGACGCTCGCGTCCATCAGCTTGTCGATGTCGCCGAAGTGGCGCGCCAGGTCGCGCGCCGTCGACTCGCCGACCTGGCGGATGCCCAGGCCATAGAGGAAGCGCGGCAGCGTCGTGTGCTTGCTCTTCTCGATCGCGTCGACCAGGTTCTGCGCACTTTTCTCGCCCATGCGCTCGAGCTCGGCGAGCTTGGCGAAGCCGAGCCTGTAGAGCTCGGGCAGCGTGCGCGCGATGCCCATGTCCACCAGCTGCTCGACCAGCTTGTCGCCCAGCCCCTCGATCTCGACCGCGCGCCGGCTCGCGAAGTGCAGGAAGGCCTGCTTCAGCTGCGCCGGGCACGTGAGGCCGCCGGTGCAGCGCCAGTCGGCCTCGCCCTCCTCGCGGGCGATCGGGCTGCCGCAGATCGGGCACTTGCCGTGGACGTGCTTGAACAGGTCGAACAGCGGCTTGGCGGCGACCTCGGGCGTGCGCTTGTCGAGCACGACGCCGACCACCTCGGGGATCACGTCGCCCGCCCGGCGCACGATCACGGTGTCGCCGACGCGCACGTCCTTGCGCTGCGCCTCGCCCTCGTTGTGCAGCGTGGCGTTGCTGACCGTGGTGCCGCCGACGAACACCGGCTTCAGCTTGGCCACCGGCGTGAGCTTGCCGGTGCGGCCCACCTGCACCTCGATGCCCAGCAGCTCGGTGGTCTGCTCCTGCGCCGGGTACTTGTGCGCGACGGCCCAGCGCGGCTCGCGGCTGACGAAGCCCAGCTTCTGCTGGAGCTCGCGCGAGTCGACCTTGTAGACGACGCCGTCGATGTCGAAGGGCAGCCTGTCGCGCGCCGCGCCGATGCGCTGGTGGTAGGCGACGAGCTCGTCCGCGCCGCGGCACACGGCGCGCTGCTTCTCGACCGGGAAGCCGAAGTCGTCCAGCGCGTCCATCAGGCCGTGGTGCGTGGGCGGGATCTCCCAGCCCTGCACCTCGCCCAGGCCGTAGGCGAAGAAGCTCAAGGGGCGCTTGCGCGCGATGTTCGAGTCGAGCTGGCGCACCGCGCCGGCGGCGGCGTTGCGCGGGTTGACGAAGGTCTTCTCGTTCTTCGCGCCGCCGGCGATCAGCGCGCGCTGGCCCTCGTTGAGCTTGTCGAAGTCGGCGCGCTTCATGTAGACCTCGCCGCGCACCTCCAGCACCTGCGGCGCCTTGCCCTTCACGCGCAGGCGCAGCGGGATCTGCTGGATGGTGCGGATGTTGGCCGTGACGTCCTCGCCCGTCTCGCCGTCGCCGCGCGTGGCGGCCTGCACCAGCACGCCGTGCTCGTAGCGCAGGTTCATCGCCAGGCCGTCGAACTTGAGTTCCGCGGCGTAGTCGACCGGCGGGTCGTCCGCGCCCAGGCCCAGCTCGCGGCGCACGCGCGCGTCGAAGGCTTGCGCGCCGCCGGCCGTGGTGTCGGTCTCGGTGCGGATGGACAGCATGGGCACGACGTGGCGCACGGGCACGAAGCCCTCGAGCACCGCGCCGATCACGCGCTTCGTCGGCGAATCGGCGACCGCCAGCTCGGGGTGCGCGGCCTCGATCGCCTCGAGCTCCTGGTACAGCTTGTCGTAGTCGGCGTCGGGGATCGTCGGCTCGTCCAGCACGTAGTACCGGTAGGCATGCTCGTGCAGGGTCTCGCGCAGTTCGGCGGCGCGCGCGGCGGGCTTGGCGGGCTTGGCGTTCATCGCCCGGAGTTTAGGTCTCCTCGCGCAGGCCCAGCCGTGCCAGGAGCGACGCCCGGTGCCGTCGGCTGACGGGCAGGCGCAGGTCGTCCGGCAGCACGAGCACCGTCTCGCCTTCCACGTTGGTCTCGAGCCCGCGCACGCGCGCCAGGTTGACGATGGCCGTGCGGTGCACGCGGCAGAAGCCGGCGCGCTCGAACTCGGCCTCCACCGCGGCCATGCTCCGGCGCAGCAGGTGGGTGCGCGCGCCCACGTGCAGCGCGACGCAGTAGTCGGCCGACTCGATCCAGTCGATCTCCTCGAGCGGCACGAACAGCAGCTGCCGGCCCTGGCGCACCGCGACGCGCCCGGCCAGCGCGGGCGCGGCCGCGAGGCGCGCCTTGGCGCGTTCGAGCGCCTGCGCGAAGCGCGCGTCGTCGAAGGGCTTGAGCAGGTAGTCGAGCGCGCCGGCGTCGAACGCGCGCAGCGCGTACTGGTCGTAGGCGGTGACGAACACGAGCGCGGGCGGCGCGTCGGCACCCAGTCGCTCGAGCACGTCGAAGCCGTCCAGCTCGGGCATCTGCACGTCGAGGAAGACCAGCGCGGGCTTGAGCGCCCGGATGTCGGCCAGCGCCTGCGCGCCGGAGCCGCTCTCGCCGACGAGCGCGATGCCGGGGTCGCGCGCGAGCAGCACGCGCAGGTTGCTGCGCGCGAAGGGCTCGTCGTCGACGACGAGCGTGCGCAGCGGCGCCGCGGCCGTCATGCGCGGCGTGCCTCGGCGGCCTCGCGCCAGGGCAGCTCCACCGAGACGCGCACGCCCTGCGTGCCCACGTTGTCGATGGCGAGCGAGGCCGCGTCGCCGTGCAGGCCGCGCAGGCGCTCGCGCACGTTGGCGAGGCCGATCGCGCCGCCCTCGCCGCGCCCGCGCGCGCCGTCGTTGGCCGCGACGGGCGGGCCGTCGTTGTAGACCGTCAGCACGAGCCGGCCCGCCTCCCGCGCGGCCGTGATCTCGATCGCGCCGGGCGCCGCGCGGCGCGCGATGCCGTGCTTGACCGCGTTCTCGACGAGGGGCTGCAGGATCAGCCGCGGCACGATGGCGTGCTCGAGGCCCGCCCCCACCGCCACGTCCACGCGCAGCCGGTCGGCGAAGCGCACCTGCTGGATGCCGAGGTACATCGCCGTGGCGCGCAGCTCCTCGGCGAGCGGCACCTCCTGCGCGCCGCCCTCGTGCAGCAGGTGGCGCAGGAAATCGCCGACGCGCGCCAGCGTCTCGATCGCGCGCGCGTTCTCGCCTTCGCGCACCAGGCCGGAGATCGCGTTGAGCGCGTTGAACAGGAAGTGCGGCTCGATCTGGTGGCGCAGCGCGTCGAGCTGCGCCTGCGCCAGCGCCTCGGCGAGCTGCGCCGACTCGAGCCGCTGCTGCGCGAGGCGCTCGCGCCCGGCGAGCACCGTGCCGGCCATCACGATCGCGGCGTACAGGAAGACCGAGGCGAAGAAGTTGTCGTGCAGGTCGGCGACGAACAGCCGGGCCAGCGGCAAGGGCGGCCGCTCGGGCGTCCACGGGTTGAACAGGTGGTTCAGCAGCGCGCCCCACGCGGCGGCGGCGAGCAGCGCGCCCGCCCAGGTGGCCAGGTGCACGGCCGCCGTCGCGAGCGGACGCGTGCGCAGCGACGCGAGCGGACGGCGCGCCGCCGCGCCCATGATGAGCGGCGTGGCCAGCGCCCACGGCAGCCACGCCAGCAGCAGGTCGAAGAACAGCGCCGTCCACGCGTGGTGCATGCCCATCGCCCGCATGCCGACCACCGTCTGCGTCGCGTCGAACAGGCCGATGCCGCACCAGATCGCGAGGATCCAGGGCCAGCGGGGGCGGGTGGGAACGGACGGCGGGCGCATGGACGGGATCGTACGCGCGCGGGCGCAGGGCGCGCCGCGGCGTGCAGCGAACGGTCGCCTCGGTGCAGCGGGGGAGATCGAGGGGCCGAGGCGCGCAGCGAACGGCGCGCCGCGC
>Ga0209051_1003073_pt1 | contig 11272 bp, 10 predicted proteins | sample AraplaCvi_mMS_r2_2_FD_184286 | JGI IMG/M metagenome (GOLD analysis project Ga0209051, IMG submission 184286) | Arabidopsis root microbial communities from North Carolina, USA - plate scrape MF_Cvi_mMS_r2 (SPAdes) (version 2) | ecosystem: Host-associated > Plants > Roots > Endosphere | place...
TTCGGCATCTCCTTCACCATGACCGCCTACAATCAGGCGGGCGCGCTGGTGCATATCTACAATGACGGCTCGATCCACCTGAACCATGGTGGAACCGAAATGGGTCAGGGCCTCTACACCAAGGTGGCGCAGGTGGTGGCCGATACGTTCCAGGTCGATATCGACCGGGTGAAGATCACCGCGACGACCACCGGCAAGGTGCCGAACACGTCTGCGACTGCCGCCTCTTCCGGCACCGACCTGAACGGCATGGCCGCCTATGACGCCGCCCGCCAGATCAAGGAACGGCTGATCGATTTCGCCATGCGCCAGTGGAAGGTCGGCCGCGACAAGGTCGAGTTCCTGCCGAACCGGCTGCGCATCGGCGGCGAGATCGTGCCTTTCGACACCTTCATCCGGGCCGCCTATTACGACCGCGTGCAACTCTCGGCCGCCGGCTTCTACAAGACGCCGCGCATCCACTGGGACCGCAAGGCGGGTAGAGGACGGCCGTTCTATTACTTCGCCTATGGCGCTGCGGTTTCGGAAGTCTCGATCGACACGCTGACCGGCGAATACATGGTCGACCGCACCGACATCCTCCACGACGTCGGCAAGTCGCTCAACCCGGCGATCGACATCGGCCAGGTGGAAGGCGCCTTCGTGCAGGGCATGGGCTGGCTCACCACCGAGGAATTGTGGTGGGACGCAAAGGGCCGCCTGCGCACCCACGCCCCCTCCACCTACAAGATCCCGCTCGCCTCCGACCGGCCGAAGATTTTTAACGTCAAGCTTGCCGAATGGGCCGAAAACGCCGAACCGACCATCGGCCGCTCCAAGGCCGTCGGCGAACCGCCGTTCATGTTGGCGATCTCGGTGCTGGAGGCTCTGTCGATGGCGGTGGCAAGCGTGGCGGATTATTCCGTCTGCCCGAGGCTCGACGCGCCGGCAACGCCGGAACGGGTGCTGATGGCGGTCGAGCGGCTGAAGGCGATGTGATGGAGCGCGCATGCCGCATTTCCATGTCCGCGACACCAATCGGAAAAACGCCCGGAACATGCGCCGGGCGCTGACCGAAGCGGAGCTGAAATTCTGGAATGCGGTCCGCGCTCATCGCCTGATGGGGATCGGCTTCCGGCGGCAGATGCCGATCGCCGGTTACATCGTCGATTTTGCCTGCCCGGAGCACAAGCTGATTATCGAGGTCGATGGTGCGAGCCATTCGTTCGACCCCAATATCCGCCGGGATGCGGCAAGGGATGACAAACTGGCCTTGCTTGGCTGGCAGGTGATAAGATTCACCAATGACGAGGTGTACGGCCATATCGACGATGTGTGCATGCACCTCCTGCGGACTATCGGGATCGACCGCTTTGCGTAGATGTTGCTACCCCCCTCTGTCCTGCCGGACATCTCCCCCTCAAGGGGGGAGATCGGCAAGACGTGATGTCTTGCCCGGCCCTCTGCCTCATCTGCTACGTGAGCCACTTCCCCTGAAAGGGAATGGGACCTGGCCACATCCGATCTCCCCCCTTGAGGGGGAGATGTCCGGCAGGACAGAGGGGGGTGCCTAGTGCACGACCTCTCCTTCCCCACCTTCATCACCACCCACCCGCACGCGATCCTCGTCGAAATCCGCGAGGCCAAGGGTTCCACCCCCCGCGAAGCCGGCACCTTCATGCTGGTCGCGGATACGGCGATCTGGGGCACGATCGGCGGCGGGCAGTTCGAATATATGGCGATCGACAATGCCCGGGCGATGCTGGCGGGTCGCGGCGAGGCGGCGATGGATATTCCGCTCGGGCCGGAGATCGGCCAGTGCTGCGGCGGCCATACCCGGCTTGCCTTCCGGCCGCTGACACCGGAGCTTGCCGAGATGCTGGAACGGCGCCTGCGCGAGGAAGAGGACGACCGGCCGGCGGTCGCGCTGTTCGGATCGGGCCACGTGGGTCAGGCGCTCGCAAAAGCGCTGGTTCCCCTGCCCTTTGCGGTGACCGTCATCGAGACCCGCGCCGAGGCGCTGGAAGACCTGCCGGACGATACGGCAAGACACCTGACCGCCATGCCGGAAGCCTTCGTCGACAAAATCCCGGCAGGCGGGGCGGCGATCATTCTCACCCATGACCATGCGCTGGATTTCCTGATCGCCCAGCGGGCGCTGGCAAGACATGATCTTGCCTATGTCGGCATGATCGGCTCGCGCACCAAGCGGGCGACCTTCTCGCACTGGCTGAAGCGGCAGGGCGATGACGACAGCGACGGGATGATGTCCCGCCTGGTTCTGCCGATCGGCGGCGCGGCGGTGAAGGACAAGCGCCCGGCGGTGATCGCCGCGCTGGTCGCCGCCGAATTGCTGGAAACCTACGCGGCCCGGCAGGAGCAGACCTCAAAGCGGCAGATCCCGACCGCCTGAGCCCCGTTTCCGATCCCAGAATGCCGCCTCGCGGCTCTCCGGCCGGCTCGGCGGCAGGGCGACATCGCCGCGCAGATCGTCCGGCAGCCCCGGGATGCTTGGACCAGCGGGCTGCAGGGGCCTTTGGAAAAAGCGGCGAAGCTGCCGCCAGACCGAGACTGGGCGGGGGGATTTCAAAGGCATGGCATGGGCGCTTGCGGACGGCATGGTTGCTCCACATCGACAAGAAGGGCTTGATTGATTGCGACCATGAATGGGCCCGATTGCCGGGAAATTCCAATTCAAATACAGTCGGTCGCGATCAAGAGAACTTATCGATGAAATTATCACGCCGGTTTCCGCTGAATGCACTTCGGATCTTCGAGGCCGTCGCACGCCTGGAAAATTTCACCCGCGCCGCCGAAGAACTGGGCATGACCCAGACGGCGGTGACTTACCAGATCAAGCTCCTGGAGGAATTTCTCGGCGACACGGTGTTCCTGCGTCGGCCGCGGGCGCTGAAACTCACCGAAACGGGTGAAAAGTTGCTTCCGAAGGTGGCGGAGGCTTTCACCCTGCTGACCGAGGCGGTGCAATCGACGCGGCACAGTGTCGAGGAAACGCTGGAAATCCACTCGCCGCCATCGTTTGCTGCGCAATGGCTGTCGCCGCATCTCCACATCTTCAAGGCCCTGCACCCGCAAATCGAGGTACGCCTGCTGCGCCAGCTGGATAACAACGACCATCACCATAGCTCGGCCGATATCACGATCTGTATCAGCGCCCGGCCATCCGACGGATTGATCAGCCATCCTCTCTTTCGGCTCAACTATGCGCCCATGCTGTCTCCGCAACTGGCGGAAAGCGTGGGTGGCATACGGCAGCCTTCCGATCTTTTGAAACTGCCCTGGATCACCGACACCCGTGACTGGTGGCACGAGTGGTTTGAGGCTACCCAAATCGATTCGAAGCAGATCAGGCACACGAGCCTGAACGCTCTCGGTGCGCTCGACTTGGAGGCAAGGGCCGCTATGTCCGGCCATGGCGTGGCAATGCTGAGCCCGTTCCTATTCCGGGAAGATCTGGCATCCGGACGTCTCCTCCAGCCTTTCGACCTCTGCGTCGGCGACGGCAAGACCTATTGGCTGTGTTACGCGCCGGCGCGGCGAAATGCGGCGAAGATTACGGCCTTTGCGACCTGGATCCAGTCGGCCCTTGCCCATGACCTAGCGACCACAGGCACAAATCGTAGCGAGGCGGCCGCTCAAGAGGCGGCAGCCCGTCAAGCAGACCAACCTTCCCGCCCGTAGCGCCATCAAAAGCTCCGCTGCGAATGGATCATCCTCGCGGCCCGGAAAGCGCCTTCGTCCTGCGGGCTGCGCCTGTCGCGGCCATCGAGCAGGCCGAGGTCGCGTTGCCAGGACTGCGGCATTTCCTCGAGATCGAGATTGTTGCGGCGAACAGCCAGGCGGCGGCGGATGGCATCCGTGATGCCGAGCTTCGGGAAAAACTGCACGAACGGCCAATTGAGGATGGAAAACATCGCTTGCCTCCAACGGGGATACCCCGTTTTCATTTGATCGGTATGGAGGTAAATTGCGCCGGAAAATATCGGCAATCCAATCGAATTACCGCCTGTACGGATCAAGAGAACTTATCCATGAAGATGTCGAAACAGTTCCCGCTGAATGCGCTTCGGGTGTTCGAATCCGCGGCCCGGCTGATGAGTTTCACCAGAGCCGGCGAGGAACTCGGGCTGACGCAGACGGCGGTGAGCTACCAGATCAAGCTGCTGGAGGACACGATCGGCGAGCAGCTTTTCCTGCGCCGGCCGCGTCAGGTCTCCCTGACGGAGGCAGGAGAGCGGCTGGCCCCGAGGATCGCCGAGGCCTTCGCGATCATGGGCGATGCGCTCGCCACGCTTCACGACACGTCGGAGGGGACGCTGATCATCCACTCGACCGCCACCTTCGCCTCGCGCTGGCTGGCACGCCATCTGGGATCGTTCCAGCTCGAGAACCCGACCATCGCGGTCAGGCTGGAGACCTCGCAGGAGATGATCGACTTTTCCAAGACCGAGGCCGACGTGGCGATCCGCACCGGCAAGGGCGACTGGCCGGGCCTCAAGGCGCATTTCCTCGAGAAGAGCCATTTCACGCCGATGCTGAGCCCGCAGCTGGCGGCGACGATCGGCGGCGTCAATACGCCGGCGGACATCCTGAAGCTGAGGATCATCGATCCCGGCGATCCCTGGTGGAAAATCTGGTTCGCGGCGGCGGGCATGCCGGATGTCGATCTCGGCGGCCGTCCGGTAAGCAGGTTCGGCGCCCAGGCCTTCGAGGCGGCCGCGGCGATTGCCGGCCAGGGGGTCGCGATCCTGAAACCCGAATTCTATGCAGACGATGTGGCGCTCGGCCGGCTGATCCAGCCGTTCGACGTGTTGAGCGACGACGGTAGCGACTATTGGCTCGTCTACCCGCAAGCCCGCAGGAACGGCAAGAAAATCCGCGCCTTCCGCGACTTCATGCGGAAAACCATGCCGACATTCCGGGAATAGAGCGTTTCCTTGTTGGATTGAAGCATTCTGCGGGAGCAGGTTTTCGTTGGGGCAAAGGCGATTGGCGCAGGGCATACCTGATGGTACGTCCAAGCCGATCGCCTTTGATCCCGGCGGAAAGATGCCCGGCCCTTCGGGTTGGCTGAACCGGGCCGCCTGATCGACCGGCTGGCTCGGCCGTAGGGCTGGCTACGACCTGCGCCAGCCGGTCGACCATTCGACTCCGCTTGAGCCAACAGAATGCTTCAATCTAACAAGGAAACGCTCTAGCAGTCAGGGTTCTGAACTTGCAGTCAGTTTTCTATCCGCCGCTTTGCTGGACGGAAAACTGGCTGAACATATCTCCTGGCCGCCGGCAGCGGCTAATAGCTCATATCCGGCGCATAGAAACAGCGCAGCGTATCTTCGGTCGGATAGAGACAGAGATGATATTCCTCGTCCTGGCTCCGCCGGGCCTGGCTCTGCGGCAATTTGAAATCATGCGGGCGGGTGATCAGCCGATGATCGCCGGGACCCAGGATGATCTCGTAGCCACCGTCGATGATCTTGACGTTCTTGGTCGCGATCATCTGGCAGTCGCCGGTATGGTTGTCGCCATTGCAACAGAAGCCGTCATATTTCCAGGTCACGCCGCTCGCGCTGTGTGCCTCGTGGGCACTGGCCGAACCAACCTGGACGCAGGACGCATACGCAATCATCACACCTGTCAGAATACCACGCATGAGCTTAGTCTCCGTTGATGAATGCCCCCATCACCGGCTCAAACCGCACGCATTACCAAGCTTTCGCCGGCTGACTTGCAATTGTCACAATACGTGAGTCGGCTCGACCAACTAACCCTAACTTATCGCGATGCACAATTCAGAACATGCTACTATTGCCAATCCCGGAAGGATAGCCCGGAGGAACTCGAAGTCGATGGTCGCAGTTCCGTAGCGGAACAAAAAAGTGTTCGAGGCGGCCCCTCTTCCCTTGGCCCGGTTTTTTCCCCACAGTAACGAGTCGGGGGCAAAAAGGGGAAGACTGAATGTATGAATATGCTGTCGCCTGGGAGTGGCTCAGTTTCGCCGCCCGCTGGTTCCATGTCATCACGGCGATCGCCTGGATCGGCTCGTCGTTCTATTTTATCGCGCTCGACCTCGGGCTGACCAAACGCCCCAATATGCCGGCCGGTGTTTATGGCGAAGAATGGCAGGTACATGGCGGCGGTTTCTACCATGTGCAGAAATACCTGGTGGCGCCGGCGCAGATGCCGGAACACCTGACCTGGTTCAAATACGAGAGCTACTTTACCTGGCTCTCAGGCTTCCTGATGCTCTGCATCGTCTATTACGGCGGCGCCGACCTGTTCCTGATCGATCGCACCGTGATGGACCTCGCCCCCTGGCAGGCGATCGTCCTGTCGCTGGCATCCCTGTCGGTCGGCTGGATCGTCTACGACCTGCTCTGCAAGTCGCCGCTCGGAAACAACACCTGGGGCCTGATGGCGCTGCTCTTCCTGGTGCTGATCGCCATGGCCTGGGGTTACACGCAGGTGTTTTCCGGCCGCGCCGCCTTCCTGCATCTCGGCGCCTTCACCGCGACGATCATGTCGGCCAACGTCTTCTTCATCATCATCCCCAACCAGAAGATCGTGGTCGCGGACCTGATCGCCGGCCGCACGCCGGATCCGAAATACGGCGCGATCGCCAAGCAGCGTTCGCTCCACAACAACTACCTGACGCTGCCCGTCATCTTCTTCATGCTGTCGAACCATTATCCGCTGGCGTTCGCGACCCATTTCAACTGGGTGATCGCCGCCTTGGTCTTCCTGATGGGCGTGACGATAAGGCACTGGTTCAACACCACCCACGCCCGCAAGGGCAAGCCGACCTGGACCTGGCTGGTGACGGTGCTGCTGTTCATCGTTATCATGTGGCTCTCGACCGTGCCGAAAGTGCTGACCGGCGAGGCTGAGACCTCGATGAACCCGGTGGCCCAGAAATTCGCGGCCGACGCCCATTTCGGCGCAGCCAGGGATGTCGTGCAGGCACGCTGTTCCATGTGCCATGCGGCCGAACCGGTTTACGAAGGCGTCAATTTCACGCCGAAATCCGTCAGGCTGGAGACGGATGCCGAAATCGCCGCGCATGCGCGGGAAATCTATATCCAGGCCGGCCGCAGCCACGCCATGCCCCCCGGCAATGTCACCGCCATCTCGCCGGAAGAGCGCAAGCTGCTGGTGGCATGGTATGAAAGCGCGATATCCCGATGACCCAGGTATTGATCCGCGGCCGGCTGCTCTCCTTCAAGCGCGCCCCCCTCTCCCTGACCGACACAGACAGCTACCTCTATGAAAGCGACGGTGCGCTGCTGGTGGAGGACGGCAGGATTTCCGTGGCCGGCAGCTATGGAACCGTCAGGGCCATCGCGCCCGAGGGCGTCGAGGAGATCGATCACCGGCCGCACCTGATCCTGCCGGGCTTCATCGACATGCACCTGCATTTCCCGCAGATGCAGGTGATCGCCTCCTATGCCGCCAATCTCTTGGAATGGCTGAACACCTACACGTTCCCGGAGGAATGCCGGTTCGTCGAAAGCGAGCACGCGGCCCGTATCGCGACCCATTTCTACGACGAACTGCTGCGCCACGGCACCACGACGGCGGTCGCCTACTGTTCGGTGCACAAGACCTCGGCCGACGCATTCTTCGCCGAAGCCCTGAAGCGCGGCATGTGCATGGTCGGCGGCAAGGTGATGATGGATCGCAACGCGCCGCAGGGCCTGCTCGACACGCCCGAAATGGGGTATGACGAAACCCGTGCCGTCATTGCCGACTGGCACGGCAAGGGCCGTTGCCACGTCGCCATCACGCCGCGCTTCGCGATCACCTCGACACCCGGCCAGATGAAGGCCGCCCAGGCGCTGGCTGAGGAATTTCCGGACCTGCATATCCAGACGCATCTGTCCGAAAACCACGAAGAGATCCGCTACACGGCAGCCCTTTATCCCGACGCCCGGGACTACACGGATATCTACGCCCATTACGGGCTGCTCGGAAAAAAGACGCTGCTCGGTCACGCCATTCACCTCTCGGAGCGCGAAGCCGATGCGCTTTCGGAAGCCGGCGCCGTCGCCGTCCACTGCCCGACCTCCAACCTCTTCCTCGGTTCCGGCCTGTTCCCGATGAAATCGCTGATGCGGCGGGAAAAGCCGGTCAGGGTGGCGGTCGCAACCGATATCGGCGGTGGATCCAGCTATTCGATGTTGCGGACCATGGACGAGGCCTACAAGATCCAGCAACTCCTGGGCGAGCGGTTGAACCCGCTCGAGAGCTTTTACCTGATGACGAGGGGCAATGCCGAGGCGCTGTCGATGGCGGACGACATCGGCACGCTCGAACCCGGCACCGCCGCCGACCTCGTGGTGCTGAACGCCGCCTCGACACCGGCCATGCGGTTGCGGATGGAAACGGTGAAGACACTGCCGGAAGAACTGTTCCTGCTGCAGACTATGGGCGACGACCGCGCCGTGGTCGAGACCTATGTGGCGGGCAAGGCGATGAAGGGCGCGCTCGACGCGAGCCAGGTCAGGACCTAACCGCCCACCCGCCGCCGGGCCCCCTCCTTGATCGCTTCCATGACAGCCCGGACGATCGGAACGTCGCGGATATCCGAGTGAACGACGAGCCAGATGTCGCGCGTCACCGGTTCGTCCTCCACCAGCGCAAGGGCCAGCCCGTCGCCGGCGCCGACGAAGAAATCGGGCAGGATGGCGATCCCGCCGCCCGCCCGGGCCATTGCGCGCTGGAATTCCAGCGTCGAGGCCCTCAGGCCGACACGCCGTCCTCCCGCGATATCGAGAAGCCGCCGATGCTGCGGGGACGTGTCCATGTCCTCGCCGTAAGAAATGAAGCTCCATTGCTCTTGCGGCGTCTCGGCAAGATAGGACGGCGACGCATAGAAATCGAACCGAACGCTGCCGATCCGCATGACGGTAAGATCCCCCTGTTCGGGACGGGCCAGACGCACCGCAATGTCGGCCTCGCGCCGGTTGAGGGACGCATAGCGCTTTTCGCCGGCAACGACGATCTCGATCTCGGGGTGACGCCGGCGCAGCTTGGCGATCGGCTCCGGCAACAGCAGGTCCGAAAGGGCCGGAGGCGCGCTGATGCGCACCGTGCCGGCCAGCCGGTCCTGTTTGAGCCTCGCCTGATCGGTGGCGAGAGCCTGTTCCTCCATCCGCCGCGCCAGTTCGGCAATGCGTTCGCCCTCGACCGTCAGCGTGATCTTCCGGCCTCGGCGATCGACCAGTCTGGCCTGCAGCTGCTCCTCCAGAAGCGCCACGCGGCGGCTGACGGTCGCGTGTTCCACGCCGAGTGTCCGGGCGGCGCCGAGCAACGTTCCGCTGTTCGAGAGCGCCAGAAAGTAACGGAGGTTTTCCCAATCGAGCATTGTCAATTTTTTCCCATAGATTGTCCACGAATAGGGAATTTTCAAACAATAGGCAAAGGCTCATCCTGACCCCGCCTCAAACATGGAGAATGACGATGGCGAATATCCTGGTGAGCCTGACCTCCCCCGGCGGGTTGGAAAACCTGCAGATCCTGGAACAGCCTCAGCTGACGCCCAAGGAGGACGAAATTGTCGTGCGGCACGATGCGATCGGCATGAACTTCGTCGATATCTATCACCGCAAGGGGATCTACGCGCTGCCATCCTATCCCGCCGTGATCGGTGTCGAGGCGGCCGGCACGGTGGAAGCCGTCGGCTCCGCCGTCGCCGATCTGAAGGTCGGCGATCGGATTGCCTATTGCGGCGCCCCGATCGGAGCCTACGCAACGCGCCGGACGCTGGCGGCGCAGCGGGCCATCCTTCTTCCGCCGCAGATCGACGCCGCGACGGCGGCTTCCTCGCTGCTGAAAGCGATGACGGCCTATATGCTGCTTTCCAAGACTTACCCTGTCGGCGCCGGCACCACCGTCCTGGTCCACGCAGCTGCGGGCGGTCTCGGCGCGATCCTGGTCAAATGGGCCAAGGAACTCGGAGCGACGGTGATCGGAACCGTAAGCTCGCAGGAAAAGGCGGAACTGGCCCGCAGCTACGGCGCCGATCACCTGATCGTCGGGCGGGACGCGGATCTGGTGGGCGAGGTCAAGTCCCGGACGAACGGACGCGGCGTCGATGTCGGCTATGACGGAATTGGCGGTTCTGTGCTGGCCAAGACGATCGACAGCGTCCGGCCGTTCGGCACCGTGGTAACCATAGGTCAGGCCGCCGGCCCGATCCCGCCGGTCGATGTAGACCGGCTCAGGCCGGGCAAGGCCCTGTCGCATCCCAGCATCCTTGCCTTCACCATCGACCAGGCCAACTATCGCGAGGCGGCGAAAGCGGCGATTGCCGCAATCGAAAGCGGCATCACCGCGGCCGTCGCGGCAGAATATCCGCTCGAAGAGGCAGCCAGGGCACAGGAATTCCTGGAAAGCGGCCGCGCAGCCGGCAGCCTGCTGCTTATCCCCGAGTGACGGCAGGCGATATCGCGCAGAACCACACGCCCGGAAGATAAACTGAGGCGAAACAGCGCGCGATATCGCTCGACATTCCTCTGGCGGAGCCGCGAAGATATGCTACTCGTCTGCCTAGCATCCGGAGGAAGAATATCGATGTCCAAGCCGCTGACCATCGCAGACCTGAAAAACCTTGCCCGCCGTCGGGTGCCAAAGATGTTCTTCGACTATGCCGACAGCGGCGCCTGGACCGAAGGAACCTACCGGGCGAACGAGGAAGACTTCTCGAGGATCAAGCTGCGCCAGCGGGTTCTGGTCGACATGACCAACCGCACGCTGGAAACCACGATGATCGGCGAAAAGGCTGCCATGCCCGTGGCGCTTGCCCCGACCGGCATGACCGGCATGCAGCATGCCGACGGCGAGATGCTCGCCGCCAAGGCGGCGGAAGAATTCGGCGTGCCCTTCACGCTCTCGACCATGAGCATCTGCTCGATCGAGGACGTCGCCTCGGTGACCACCAAACCCTTCTGGTTCCAGCTCTACGTGATGAAGGACCGCGGCTTCGTCGAGCGGCTGATCGGCCGCGCCAAGGCGGCGAAATGTTCGGCGCTGGTCGTCACAGCCGACCTGCAGATCCTCGGCCAGCGGCACAAGGACCTGCGCAACGGCCTCGCCGCCCCGCCGAAGCCGACGCTGAGCGCGGCCCTGCAGCTCGCCACGCGCCCGAGGTGGTGCCTGGAAATGCTTGGGACCAAGCGCCGCGGTTTCGGCAATATCGTCGGCCATGCGAGCAACGTCTCCGACCTCTCCTCCCTCGGCGCCTGGACGGCGGAACAGTTCGACCCGCGGCTTTCGT
>Ga0209051_1003075_pt1 | contig 11263 bp, 11 predicted proteins | sample AraplaCvi_mMS_r2_2_FD_184286 | JGI IMG/M metagenome (GOLD analysis project Ga0209051, IMG submission 184286) | Arabidopsis root microbial communities from North Carolina, USA - plate scrape MF_Cvi_mMS_r2 (SPAdes) (version 2) | ecosystem: Host-associated > Plants > Roots > Endosphere | place...
GCGGTAGGCGCGCATCTCCTTGGTGATGCCGGTCAGCACCGCCGGGGAGTAGTAGGCGGCGGGCCCGTCGCTGAGCACGCCACCGGCATGCAGCGTCGCACCCTTGGAGACGGCGTCCTGAACCTGCTCGTCGAGGATCTCGGCGGCCTTGCGCGAGGACAGTGGGGCAAACGTGCCCTCCGCCGACTCGGCCGGATCGCCGGGCTTGAGGTCCTTCGCGCGCTCGACGAGTTGCGCGACGAAGGGCTCGAAGATGTCCTCGGTGACGATCATGCGCTTGTTCGAGTTACAGGCCTGGCCCGTGTTGCCGATCCTGGTGTCCCATGCCAGGTCTGCCGACGCCTTGACGTCGTCGGAGTCCAGCACGACGTAGGCGTCGGAGCCACCGAGCTCGAGGACGCACTTCTTCAGATTCTTGCCGGCGATCGCCGCGACGACCGAACCGGCGCGCTCCGACCCGGTGAGCGAGACGCCGACGACGCGACGGTCGCCGATGATCTTCTCGATCTGGTCGTAGGACGCGAAGATGTTGGTGTACACGCCCTTTGGGATGCCGGCTTCATCCATGAGCTCCTGCACGGCGAGCGCCGACTTGGGCACCGACTCGGCGTGCTTGAGGATGATCGTGTTGCCCAGCACCAGGTTTGGGGCCGCGAACCGGGCGATCTGGTAGAACGGGTAGTTCCACGGCATGATGCCCAGCAGCGGCCCGATGGGCAACCGCTGCACGTATGCCTTGCCCTTGGCGAATGTCTTGATCTCCTGATCGGCAGCCAGAGTCGGGCCCTCCGAGGCGAAGTACTCGAAGATGTCGCCGCAGAAGTCGGCCTCGTCGACCGATTCCTGCAGGGGCTTGCCCATTTCCTCGGTGGCGATGGCGCCGAGGCGTGCGGAGTGTTCCTTGAACAGCTCTGCAACCCGGGTCACGATGCGGGCGCGTTCGGCTATCGGCAGCTCGCGCCAGGAGCGGAAGGCCGCATCGGAGGCGGCGAGTGCCGACTCGATCTCGGCGTCGGAGGCGAAGTCGAACGACTCACCGACGTCGCCGGTGGCGGGATTGACCACCCGGTAGGTGGGTTGAGTCGAAACTGTCGCGGTCATGGTGGGAACTCCCTTGGTCGTGAGTAACTCCACCAATCTAGTCACCGCGGCAGCGCGGTGCCGTCGGATCCGCTACACGCGTCTGGCCGACCCCGTTCCCGCCCGAACAGGAACGCGACGCATGCGATTGAGACGGCGACCAGCATCACCGCGGCCAACGGCGCGGCGGTGTGCTCACCACCGATCCCCACCAACGGCGACACCAGCGCGCCGAGGCCGAATTGCAGCGCGCCCAGCACCGCGGAGGCCGATCCGGCGACCCCGGCGACACCGCTCAAGGCCAGCGCGGTGGCATTGCCGAACACCAGGCCGAGGCTCGCCACCGCAACCCACAGCGGGAAGACCAGCAACCACACCGGCGCCCCACTGACCACGATGACGACGATGACCATCACGGCGGCCAGGCACAGCGCGAGGCCGGTTCCCGCCAGTTTGCGGACGGGGCGGGTCGCGACCAGTCGCGCCGACACGGCACTGACCGCCGCGAGTCCAATCGCGTTGGCCCCGAACGCAATTCCGTATTGCACTTCACTGAACCCGATCATCACCTGGTAGACGAACGGCGACGCCGAGATGTACGCCATCATGGTCGCGAAGGCAAAGGCAAAGGCCAGGGCGTTGCCGAGGTAGACGCGAGAACCCAGCGCGCGCAACGCCGAAGGCGACCCGACGCGGTCGGCCCGCATCTTGGCGCGGCGTTCGGCGGTGTGGGTTTCCCTAACCACGGCGACGACGCCGACGAACATGGCCGCGACGATGGCGAAGACCACCCACAGCACGCCTCGCCACCCCAGGGGGTCGACGAGGACGCTGCCCAGCACCGGCGCCACCACGGGCGCGATGCCGCCGACGAGCATCATCAGGCTGAAGGCCCTCGCGGCGGCCGCCCCGACGGCGAGGTCGGAGATGATCGCCCTGCCGATCACCATGCCGGCCGCGCCGGTGATGCCTTGCGCGAACCTGGCTGCCACCAGCGCCTCCACCGTCGGCGCCAACGCCGTCGCGGCACTGGCGGCAAGGCACAGCAGCGACCCGACGACGAGGGGCGTCATCCGGCCGAACCTGTCCGACAGTGGACCGAAGACCAACTGGCCCAGCGCAATTCCGGTGAGGAACGCGGTCAGCGTCAGCTGGACCGACGTCGCGGTGGTGCCAAGGTCGGCCGTCATCGTCGGAAAGGCCGAGAGGTACAGGTCGGTGGCGAACGGGGCCACCGCCGACAGCAACGCCAGCACGAGGAGAAGTCGTCCGGGGATCGGGCGAGACCTCTCGGGTGCGAGCAGTCGTTCCGTCGGTTCGGCGTCGTCGGCCTTCGTCGTCATCTCACGTCCTCGGTAGCTATGTTTCAATAACTATACATTCATAGCATAGTTCGGGTAAGGTCGACGCCATGAGCCGTCCCGCCGAGCGCGAAACGGCCCTGGCCGATCTGGCGGACGCGATCATGCACGCCGCCCGCCTGATCCGGTCCTGGGATCAATCCGCCGAGACCGTCGTGCCCTTGTCGACGATCGAGGCGGCAGTTCTCGAATACGTCGACCGCCACCCGGGCTGCCGCCCAAGCGACGTCGCGCAGGAACTTCGCATGCGGAGCAGCAACTTCAGCGCCGCGCTGCGCGTGCTGGAGAAGCAGGGGCTCGTCGAGCGCAGCAGCGACCCCACCGACGGGCGCACCGCCAACCTCGCCGTCACCGCCCTGGCCACCCAGAACATCGACGTGATCCGGTCCCGCCGCGCAGCGTTGCTCGCCGCCGCACTTGGCGACGACCTGTCTCGGATCGACGGTGCCCGCGAGCTCCTCGACCAACTGCGAAACCGCGAGTGAACCGACGTCAGTCCGGCATCGCCGCGACGATCCGCTCCGCCGTGAACGGCATGCTGCGCACCCGCACACCGATCGCGTCATGGATTGCGTTGGCGATGGCGGCTCCGGTGGGACCCTGCGCGGTCTCGCCGACCCCCAACGACGGATTGCCGTTGTCGGGCAACAACTCCACGTCGACCGCGGGAACCTCGGAGAACGTCAGGATCGGGTAGCTCTCCCACGTGTCGCTGGTGACGGACCGGTCGTCGAAGCGGACCCGCTCCCGCAGCGCCCAACTGGTGGCCTGGATGGCGCCACCCTCGATCTGGTTCTCCGCCCCGTCGGGGTTGACCACCAGCCCGGCGTCCACGGCCAGCGTCAATCGACGAACCCGCACCTCGCTGGTGGCCTCCACCTCGGCGACCACCGCACAGTAGGCGCTGGTGTTCTTGTACCGGGCATAGCCGATGCCGTGACCGAGCGACTCCGTAGGCGTCCAGTCTGCCCAGCCCGACCGTCGGACGACCGCTTCGACCACCGCGCGGCCGCGCGGATCGGTCAGCTGGGCCAGCCGGTACTCGACGGGATCACGCCCGGCGGCCAGGGCGAGCTCGTCCATGAACGACTCGATCGCGAAGACGTTGACGAACGCGCCAAGCGAGCGCAGCGCCGAGGTGCGCAACGGCATCACCGACAGCAGGTGGTTCACCACTCGCTGCTGCGGAAAGTCGTAGCCGGGCACGGCATTTCGGGCAGCGCCGCCGCCGTTCTCCAGCGGCGGTTCGCCGGCAGGTCCGATCGGCTCACCGCCTTGGCGATGACTCGCCGCGAGCAGACCGACGCCTCGGACGAAGCCCGGCCGTGTGACGTGACCGTTGCCCCAGACGTCGTGACGCCACGCGCGCACGGCCCCGTCGGCGTCGACCTCGGCGGCGATCCGCACGACCGCGGCCGGACCGAAGGGTGCCCATCCGAGTTCGTCGGGACGTGACCACACCACCTGGACGGGACGGCCGGGCACGGCGAGCGCCAGCAGAGCCGCGTCCAGCGCGACGTCGTCGGCGCCGTTGTGCCCGTAGCACCCCGCCCCCGCGACGTGCTGCACCCGGACCTGCTCTTCGTCCAGGCCCAACGCCCGGGCGAGTTCCCGGCGCAGGAGGTAGACGCCCTGACTGTGCGTCCACACCTGGAGCGTCGCGCCGGTGACCAGTGCGGTCGCCGTCGACGGCCCCATCGACGCGTGGGCCAGATAGGGCCGGTCGTAGCGGGCTTCGTGAAAGCCGTTGCCCCGAGCGGGGTCCGGATCTTGACCACCTGTGTCGGCCACGACCGTGCCGACCGCGGGTGCCGCCGTGAGGAACGCGGGCAGATCCGACTCGTCGGGCAGCGTCGCCCGTTCCTCCCACGTCGCGTCGGCGCGGAGTCGGTCCGCCGCCGCCAGCGCGACCTCCTCCCGTTCGGCGACCACACCGAGGAAGTCACCGTCGCGGACCACGGTCACGACGCCCGGCAACGCCAATGCCCTTGCCGCATCCAGGGATTGCAGTGCGGCAGCCCGCGAGGGCGGTCTGACGACGCGGCCGTAGACCATCCCCGGCAGCGCCAGGTCGTGGGCGAACCGCGGCCGCCCGGCCAGCTTGTCGGGCAGGTCGAGCCGCGGGACCCGCGTCCCGACGAGCCGACGGTCGGCGACCCCCTTGGTCGGTGCCGCCCCGGTCACCCGGCGGTGCAGCAGGCCCTCGCTCGTCAGCTCCCAGTAGCTCGCCGTCCGACCGTCGGGTGCGGCGACGACGCCGTCGGTCACCGTCAGCACGTCGGCGGACACCTGCCACCGCTGCGCCGCCGCGGCGAGGTGAACGGCCCTGGCTTCGGCGGCGGCCATCCGCAGCGCGGCACCCGAGTGCTGGATGGACAGGCTGCCTGCGGTGTACCCCTCGTTGGGGCTGACCCCCGTCACCGCCGCCGTCATGCGCACCCGCGCGAGGTCGACGTCCAACTCCTCGGCGACGATCTGCGCCAGCGCGGTCAGCACGCCCTGCCCGAGTTCGACCTTGCCGGAACGCACCTCGACGAATCCGTCGGGCAGAAGGCGCACCCAGTCGTCGACCATGGGGTTGGCCAGGATCGACGCCGGAAGCTCAGCGGCCGCGACGTCGGTCACCGATCCCCCGCCCGCAGTTCGGCGGCTGCGGCCAGCACCGCGCGCACGATCCGGTTGTGGGCGCCGCACCGGCACAGGTTGCCGTCCAGCGCCCGGCGCACCTCGTCGGCCGTCGGATCGGCGTTGCCCTCGAGGAGGGCGACGGCGGAGATGACGATCCCGGAGATGCAGTAGCCGCACTGCGCGGCCTGTCCGTCGACCATCGCCGTGACCACCGGATGGGGATTCTCGGGCGTGCTAAGCCCCTCGACGGTGGTGATCTCGCGACCCTCGAGGCTCCCGACGGGGACGTCACACGAGTAGCTGGGCCTGCCGTCGACGAGGACCATGCACGACCCGCACAGCGCCAGACCGCAGCCGAATCGGGTTCCCTTCAATCCCAAGTGGTTCCGCAGGACGTAGAGCAGCGCGGTGTCGGGCTCGGTCGTGACGTGCTCGAGCTTGCCGTTGACCGACACCGCGGTCATGGTTGTCTCCACATCGGTCCATCGTCCCCCCGTTCGGCATTGTCGGCGAACGCCCAGGCCCACGCCTTAACCTGAGGGAATGGTCGACACCCTTCACGACACCGACTACCGGGGCTTCGCGAGCGACAACTACGCCGGCGTCCACCCCGAGGTGCTGGACGCCCTCGCCAAGGCCAACGGCGGCCACCAGGTGGCCTACGGCGGGGACGCGTACACCCAGCGTCTGCAGGAGGTGGTGCGGGCCGAGTTCGGCGACGCCGCCGAGGTCTTCCCCGTCTTCAACGGCACCGGCGCGAACGTCGTCGGACTCACGGCCATGATGCCGCGCTGGGGCGCCGTCGTCTCCAGCGCGACCGCGCACATCAACACCGACGAGGGCGGCGCCCCCGAACGCGTCAGCGGCCTCAAGCTGCTCACCGTCCCGACGCCCGACGGCAAGCTGACTCCCGAGCTGATCGCCACCGAAGCCTGGGGCTGGGGCGACGAGCACCGCGCCCAACCGCTGGCCGTCAGCATCACCCAAACCACCGAGCTGGGAACGCTGTACACACCCGACGAGGTGCGCGCGATCGCCGAGTCCGCGCACGGGCACGGCATGGCCCTGCACATGGACGGGGCCCGAATCTGGAATGCGGCGGCCGCGCTCGGCGTGCCGTTCCGGGAGTTCACCACCGACGCGGGCGTGGACGTCGTCAGCTTCGGGGGCACCAAGAACGGACTGCTCGGCGCCGAGGCGATCGTCGTCGTCGACCCGGCCCGCGTCGATGGCATGCCCTATCTACGCAAGCTCAGCATGCAGCTGGCCAGCAAGATGCGTTTCGCCAGCGTGCAGTTGCTCGCACTGTTCGACGACGAGCTCGGGCTGCGGTCGGCCGCGCACGCCAACGCCATGGCGACCAGGCTGCGGCGGGCCTTCGACGATCAGCCCGTCGCCGGCCTGTCCTTCAGCCAGCCGACCGAAGCCAACGCGGTGTTCGCAGTGCTGCCCAACGACGCTGCCGACCGAATCCGTGAGCGTGTGCGGTTCTACGACTGGGATCGCGCGGCCGGGCAGGTGCGGTGGATGTGCGCCTGGGACACGACCGAGGCCGACGTCGACGGCTTCGTCAAGGCCATCCGCGAGGAGCTCGGCGGTTAGGTTGGAGACATGACGGTCAAGACGGTGATGTGCTTCGGGGATTCACTGACGTGGGGCTGGGTGCCGGCGGACGAGACCGCCCCCACCACGCGGTTCCCCCGCGACGTGCGCTGGACGGGCGTGCTCGCCGCGGCCCTCGGCGACGACTACGCGGTGATCGAGGAAGGCCTCAGCGCGCGCACCACCAACGTCGACGACCCGACGGACCCGCGGCTCAACGGCGCTGCGCACCTTCCCATTACGCTCGCCAGCCACCTGCCGCTCGATCTGGTCATCCTGATGCTCGGCACCAACGACACCAAGGCGTACTTCCACCGCACGCCGTTCGACATCGCGACCGGCATGTCGGTGCTCGTGGCGCAGGTGCTCGGCTCCGCGGGCGGAGTCGGCACCGTCTACCCCGCGCCGAAGGTTCTGGTCGTCGCTCCGCCGCCGCTGGGCCCGATGCCCGACCCGTGGTTCCAGATGACCTTCGACGGCGGGCACGAGAAGTCCGAACAGCTGGCAGAGGCATACCGCGCGATGTGCGCGTACATGAAGATCCCGTTCTTCGACGCGGGTTCGGTGATCGGCACCGACGGCAGCGACGGCGTGCACTTCACCGAAGCCAACAACCGCGACCTCGGTGTGGCGCTAGCCGACGAGGTACGTCGAATCCTGCAGTGAGGCAACGGGTGACGGCCCGGACTCGACGCCTCGCGGCAGGGACACGGTGAACGTCGTGCCCCGACCCAACCCCCGGCTGTCGGCCTTGATGCTGCCGCCGTGACCGTCGACGAGCGCCTTGGCGATGGCCAGGCCGATGCCTGCACCGCCGTGCACGCGGTCGCGGGCCGCGTCCACCCGGTAGAAGCGGTCGAAGAGGTGGGGCAGGTGCTCAGGGGAGACGCCGTCGCCGGTGTCCGACACCACGATCGCCACGCCGTCGCGGGTCGCCCGGGCGCTGATCGAGACGGAGCCCCCACTCGGCGTGTGCCGCAGGCCGTTCTCCAGCAGGTTGGCGAGCACCTGCCCAAGGCGTTCCGGATCGGCCCACACGTCGGGGAGATCGGCCGCCGCCGCCGCGGTGAGGGTGACTCCCTTGGCGCGGTAGCGCGGTTCCCACACCGTCGTCGCCGTGGCGACCAGACGCGCAATCGAGGTCCATCGCGCGTCGATCGTGCGGGCCCGGTGCTCGGCGTCGGACAGCGCGGCGACGTCCTTGCTCAGCCGCGTCAGTCGGCGCGACTGGTCACGCAGAACGGCGATGGCGTCGTCGTCGAGCGACTTCACGCCGTCCTCGAGCGCCTCGAGATAGGCCTCGACGATGGCGACCGGGGTTCGCATCTCGTGGGCAAGGTCGGCGAGCATCTGACGGCGGCTGTTCTCGACGCGCCCGAGACTTCCCGCCATGGTGTTGAACGCGAGGGCGATCTCGTCGAACTCAGTACCCAATCGCGGTGCACTGACCCGAAAGTCGTAGTGGCCGTGAGCGATGACGGTCGCGGCGTGCGCCAGCTCGGTGGCGGAGTGGTAGACCCGCCGACTGAGGTACCAGCTCAGCGCGAGTGCGGCCGCGATCGACACCAGCAGCGCCGTCCCCAGCGACGCGGCGGTGGCCTTCTCGAAGGCCCGTTGGTAGGGGTGGTCACCCGAGGCGCCCGGCCGGACCGCCTGGTCCATCAGACGCCGGAACATCGGTGGGCCGACCAGGGCGGCGACCAGAGTGGCGGTGACGAAGCTCGCCACGATCACCACCGAGTTGACCGCCAGCAGCCGCGTCCTGATGCCGAAGCGGGAAGCGTTGTGCGGAAACGACTCTGGCGCCATGCTCAGCCCCTGCCCATTCGATAGCCCACTCCGCGTACCGTCGTGACGTACCGGGTCGGGTCGTCACCGAGTTTGCGACGCAGATGCCCGACGTGGACGTCCACGATGTTGTCGCTGCCCACCCAGGTGTCACCCCAGACGATTTCGATGAGCTGCCGCCTGCCGAGGACCTTTCCCGGTCGCGACGAGAGTGCCTCGAGAAGGTCGAATTCCGTTCGCGTCAGGATGATCTCGGCGTCGTCGATGCGTACTTCCCGACCCTCGACGTCGATGCTGAGGTCGCCGATCCGACGAGGCGGCTGGCCCGTCTCCACGAATTCCGAACCCTCGCGCGAGGTTCGGCGGGGGCGCCGCAGCATCGCCTGGATGCGGGCCACCAGCTCTCGCGGGCTGAACGGCTTGGTGATGTAGTCGTCGGCGCCGACGGACAGGCCGACGACGGTGTCGACCTCGGTGTCGCGGGCCGTCAGCATGAGCACGTAGGCGTCGGAGAAGATCCGCAGGCGGCGGCACACCTCGAAACCGTCGATGCCGGGCAACCCGACGTCGAGGACCACCACGTCGGGGTCGACACTGCGGGCCAGGGAGAGCGCCTGGGCGCCGTCGTGGGCCGCGTGCACCTCGAAGCCCTCGCGCCGGAGATAGCTGCCGACCACCTCGGTGAGGGCCACTTCGTCGTCGACGATCAAGGCACGACGAGTCGGCGCTCCGGTGGGGTCGTTCACGCCTCCATGATGCACCGCGCGAAATCGACTGGCCGTGATCGTTAACGAATCTTCAGAAAGGAACCAGGGAACCGTCGTCTTGGTGCCCGAGGGTGAAGACATCCCGGCAGAGACCGGGTTCACCCACAGGGAGAGTCGACATGAGAATCACCGCCAAGCGCATCGCTTCGGGATTGGCCGTGGGCTTCGCCGCCGCCGCGATGGCCCTGGCGCCGGTCGCCGCCGCCGACACCAGCCCGCTGCTGCCCTTCGGTACCACGCCGCAGGTGAAGACGACGCTGAACCTGCAAACCTCCAACCACGACGAACTCGACACCACCGACGGTTCGCTCGACCTTCCGTTCTGATGCCGACCCCACGACTCAACCGACGCGACGCCCTGGTCGGCCTCGCCGCCGCCGGCACCGTGCTGGCGGCCGGCGCGGGTGGCTTGGCTGAGGCGTCGGGTTGGTTGAACACGCGACGGTTGACCTCGTCGCGATTCGCCGACCGGTTCGAACAGGTCTACGGGCGGCACAACGGCTTTCGCCGCAACCACGCCAAGGGGGTCGCCGCCACCGGCACCTTCACCAGCAGCGGGGCGGGTGCCGCGCTGTCGTCGGCGTCGGTCTTCGCCCCGGGAACCTTCCCGGTGACCGCGCGCTTCTCCCTCGGCGGGACCGTGCCCGACGCGGCAGACCAACCGGGAGCGGTACGCGGTCTGGGGCTGATGCTTCAACTGCCGCGCGGCGAGCAGTGGCGCACCGCCATGATCAACCTGCCGGTGTTCCCGGACAGCACGCCGCAGGGCTTCTTCGACCGCCTGCTGGCGGGCAAGCCCGACCCCGCCACCGGCCAACCCGTCCCCAGCGTCATGAAGGCCTTCCTGGCGGAGCATCCCGAGACTGCCGCGGCGATGAAGGTCATCAAGGCGTCTCCGCCCAGTTCCGGCTTCGCGGACAGTACCTTTCACGGACTCAACGCCTTCATCGCGACGAACAGTGCCGGAACGTCGGTGCCCATCCGGTGGTCCGCCGTGCCGATGGATCCACCCGGGGTGTCCGCCCCCGGCGGCCACGACTACCTGTTCGACGGCCTCGTCGAGCGGATGCACCGCGGCCCGGTGAGCTGGCGCCTGGTGCTGACGGTGGCCGATCCCGGCGATCCCACGCACGACGCCACGCTTCCGTGGCCGCCAGGACGACGCACCGTCGACGCCGGGGTGATCACCCTCGACGCAGTCCGCACCGAGGCCGCGGGCAACGCCCGTGACGTCAACTTCGACCCGCTGGTGCTGCCCGACGGGCTGAGCCCGTCGGACGATCCGCTGCCCCAGGCCCGTTCGGCGGTCTACGCCCGCTCGTTCGAAAGGCGCACCCGAGAACCCAAGTCCCCCAGCGAAGTCGACGTCGAAAAGGTGAAAACGTGACAACCGAGGCCCCGCCCGCCGCGCCCGCCAAGTTCACGTTGACGTCGCGGCTGCTGCACTGGTCGATGGCCGCGATGGTGATCGGTCAGTTCTTCCTTGGCGCCACGATGGTCGCCGCGCTGGCGTACTACCCGCTGCTGCTCGCGATCCACCGGGTGCTCGGCATCGTCATCCTGGTCTTCGCTGTCGTCCGGTTGGTCAACCGGCTGCGCCACCACCCGCCGGCGTTCCTGACGACGATGGGTCCCCTGGAACGGAAGGTGGCGACGTGGTCCGAGCGCATGATGTACGCCCTGCTGGTGCTCCAACCGCTGGTCGGCTGGGCGCTGGTCTCGGCGTCGGACGTGCCCGTCACCCTCGTGGGTCCGGTGCACCTGCCAGGCATCGCGCCGCACGGCATCGCCGTCTACGCCGTGCTGCGCACCGCCCACACGGTGTTGGCGTACCTGCTGTTCGCGTCGTTCACCGCACACATCTGTGCGGTCGTGTTCCACACCGTTGGCCTGCGCGACGGGTTGTTGCGCCGCATGACGATTCGCCCGTGGCGGTGACCGTTAGGCCGTGCCCAGTGCGCGGGGCATGAAGTCGCGGATGTAGCCGCTGATCTCCTCGCCGTGGGTTTCCAGCGCGAAGTGGCCGGTGTCGAGGAG
>Ga0209051_1003076_pt1 | contig 11260 bp, 7 predicted proteins | sample AraplaCvi_mMS_r2_2_FD_184286 | JGI IMG/M metagenome (GOLD analysis project Ga0209051, IMG submission 184286) | Arabidopsis root microbial communities from North Carolina, USA - plate scrape MF_Cvi_mMS_r2 (SPAdes) (version 2) | ecosystem: Host-associated > Plants > Roots > Endosphere | place: USA...
CGCCGACAAGTTCACCCGCGAGACGCTGGGCTTCTCGGTACTGCACGTGGTCCGCGACAACCCGACCGGCCTGATCGCCAGCGGAGTGCACTACCACCACCCCGAGGGCGTCCTGTACCTCACGCAGTTCACCCAGGTGGCCATGGCCACCGTCGCCGCGGCCCAGGTCGCGGAGATGCGCGAGCAGGGTGCCTTCGTCGAGGGCGCCATCGCCTGCGGTCACTCCGTCGGCGAGTACACCGCGCTGGCGTGCGTGTCCGGCGTGTACCCGCTCGAGGCGCTGCTCGAGGTGGTCTTCCACCGCGGCAGCAAGATGCACGACATCGTGCCACGCGACGAGAACGGCCGCTCCAACTACCGGCTCGCCGCGATCCGTCCGAGCCAAATCGACCTCGACGACGACGACGTCACCGACTGGGTGGCTGAGATCGCCGAGCGCACAGGCGAATTCCTGCAGATCGTGAACTACAACCTGCGCGGTTCGCAGTACGCGATCGCCGGCACGGTCCGCGGTCTCGAAGTCCTCGAGGAGGAAGTCGAGAAGCGTCGCGAGATCTCCGGCGGCAAGCGTTCGTTCATCCTGGTGCCCGGCATCGACGTGCCGTTCCACTCCGAGGTGCTGCGGGTCGGCGTCGCCGACTTCCGTCGCTCGCTGGAGCGGGTCATGCCGCGCGACGCGGACCCCGCCCTGCTCGTCGGCAAGTACATCCCCAACCTGGTGCCGCGACCGTTCACCATGGACCGCGACTTCATCCAGGAGATCCGCGACCTGGTGCCCGCCGAGCCGCTCGACGAGATCCTCGCCGACTACGACACCTGGCGCACCGAGCGGCCGCATGAGCTGTGCCGCAAGGTCGTCATCGAGTTGCTGGCATGGCAGTTCGCCAGCCCGGTGCGGTGGATCGAGACCCAGGACCTGCTCTTCATCGAGGAGGCCGCGGGCGGTTTGGGCATCGAGCGCTTCGTCGAGATCGGCGTCAAGAACGCGCCGACGGTGGCCGGCCTGGCCACCAACACGCTGAAGCTGCCGGAGTACTCGCACAACACGACCGAGGTGCTCAACTCCGAGCGCGACGCCGCGGTGCTCTTCGCCACCGACACCGACCCGGAACCGGACATGGAGGTCGACAGCGCACCTGCCGCCCCCGCCACCGAGTCGGCGGCGCCGGCCGCCGCCGCGGCCCCCGCCCCGGCACCGGCCGCCGCCCCGTCCGGAGGCCCACGGCCCGAGGACATCTCGTTCGGCGCCGACGACGCGACGCTGTCGCTGATCGCCCTGTCGGCCAAGATGCACGTCGACCAGATCGAGCCGCTGGACTCCATCGAGTCCATCACCGACGGTGCGTCCTCGCGACGCAACCAGCTGCTCGTCGACCTGGGCTCCGAGCTGAACCTCGGCGCCATCGACGGTGCCGCCGAAGCCGATCTGGCCGGGCTCAAGGCTCAGGTCAGCAAGTTGGCCCGGACCTACAAGCCGTTCGGACCCGTGCTGTCGGACGCGGTCAACGACCAGCTGCGCACGGTGCTCGGGCCCTCGGGCAAGCGCCCGGCCGCGATCGCCGAACGCGTCAAGAAGGATTGGGAGCTCGGCGACGGCTGGGTCAAGCACGTCACCATGGAGGTGGTCCTCGGCACCCGTGAGGGCACCAGCGTCCGTGGCGGCAATCTCGGCCACTTGCACGAGGGCGCCCTGCCCGACGCGGCCACCGTGGACCGTGTCGTCGACGCGGCCGTCTCGGCCGTCGCCGCGCGTCGCGGCATCGCGGTGTCGCTGCCGTCGGCAGGCGGCGCCGGGGGAGGCGTCGTGGATTCCGCGGCGCTGACCGAATTCGCCGAGAAGGTCACCGGTCGCGACGGCGTGTTGGCCTCGGCGGCCCGGTTGATCCTCGGTCAGCTCGGCGTCGACGCGCCGGTCAACGTGGACGACACCGTCAGCGACGCCGACCTCGTCGACCTCGTCACCGCCGAACTCGGTTCGGACTGGCCACGTTTGGTCGCACCGACGTTCGACGGTCGCAAGGCGGTGCTGTTCGACGACCGCTGGGCCAGTGCCCGCGAGGATCTGGCCCGGCTGTGGCTGAAGGGCGAGGACGAGATCGACGCGGACTGGTCGAGGCTCTCCGAGCGTTTCGAGGCCGCCGGTCACGTCGTGGCCAGCCAGGCGAGCTGGTGGCAGGGCAAGGCCCTGGCTGCCGGCCGCAACGTCCACGCCTCGCTCTACGGCCGTGCGGCCGCGGGGGCGGAGAACCCCGGCTCCGGGCGCTACAGCGACGAGATCGCCGTCGTCACCGGTGCCTCGAAGGGCTCCATCGCGGCGTCGATCGTGGCGCAGCTGCTCGACGGCGGGGCCACGGTCATCGCGACCACCTCGAAGCTGGACGACGACCGGTTGTCCTTCTACAAGGAGCTCTACCGCGACCACGCCCGCTTCGGTGCCACGCTGTGGGTGGTGCCGGCGAACATGGCCTCCTACAGCGACATCGACGCACTCGTCAGCTGGGTGGGCACCGAGCAGTCCGAGAGTCTCGGACCCAAGTCGATCCACCTCAAGGACGCCCTGACCCCGACGCTGCTGTTCCCGTTCGCCGCGCCGCGGGTGGCCGGTGACCTGTCCGAGGCGGGTGCGCGCTCGGAGATGGAGATGAAGGTCTTGCTGTGGGCCGTGCAGCGGCTCATCGGCGGACTCTCGCGCATCGGCTCCGAGCGGGACATCGCGTCGCGTCTGCACGTGGTGCTGCCCGGATCGCCGAACCGCGGCATGTTCGGTGGCGACGGCGCCTACGGCGAAGCCAAGTCCGCATTGGACGCACTGGTGACGCGCTGGAAGGCCGAGACCTCGTGGTCGCAGCGAGTGTCGTTGGCCCACGCCCTCATCGGCTGGACCAAGGGCACCGGGCTGATGGGTCACAACGACGCCATCGTCGGTGCGGTCGAAGAGGCCGGGGTCACGACGTACACGACCGAGCAGATGGCTTCCATGCTGCTCGACATGTGCGACGTCGAGTCCAAGGTGGCGGCGGCCAATGCCCCCATCCACGCCGACTTGACCGGTGGGCTCGGCGAAGTCGACATCGACATGGCCGAGTTGGCTGCCAAGGCCCGTGAGGACATGGCCGCCGAGAGCAGCGCCAAGCCGTCCGAGGACGATGCGGCGAGCACCATCAAGGCCCTTCCGTCGCCTCCGCGCGGATACGCCGCGGCGCCGCCGCCGGCATGGGACGCCCTCGACGTCGACCCCGCCGACATGGTGGTCATCGTCGGTGGCGCGGAGATCGGCCCGTACGGCTCCTCGCGGACCCGCTTCGAGGCCGAGGTGTCCGGAGAGCTTTCTGCCGCAGGCGTTCTCGAGCTCGCCTGGACCACCGGTCTGGTCAAGTGGGAGGACGATCCGAAGCCGGGTTGGTATGACACCGCCTCGGGCGACCTGGTGGACGAAGGCGAATTGGTGGAGCGCTACCACGACGCCGTCATCGAGCGGGTCGGCATCCGGGAGTTCGTGTCAGACGGTGCCATCGACGCGGATCTCTCTGCGCCGCTGTTGGTTTCGGTGTTCCTCGACAAGGACTTCACCTTCGTGGTGTCGTCGGAGGCCGACGCCCGGGCGTTCGTCGGATTCGATCCCGAACACACCGTGATCTCCCAGGTCCCGGGTGGCGGCGATTGGCAGGTGACGCGCAAGGCGGGCACCGAGATTCGGGTTCCCCGCAAGGTCAAGCTGTCGCGGACCGTCGGCGCCCAGATCCCAACCGGGTTCGACCCCACGGTGTACGGGATCAGCCAGGACATGGTGAACTCGATCGACCGGCTGGCGTTGTGGAACCTCGTCGCCACCGTCGACGCGTTCTTGTCCTCGGGTTTCACGCCGACGGAGTTGATGCGGTGGGTGCACCCGAGCCTGGTGGCCAGCACACAGGGCACCGGCATGGGCGGCATGACCTCGATGCAGACCATGTACCACGGCAACCTGCTGGGCAAGAACAAGCCCAACGACATCCTTCAGGAGGTCCTGCCGAACGTCATGGCAGGCCACGTCGTGCAGTCCTACATCGGCAGCTACGGCTCGATGATTCACCCCGTTGCGGCCTGCGCGACGACGGCGGTCTCGGTCGAGGAGGGCGTGGACAAGATCCGGCTCGGCAAGGCGGAGTTCGTGGTCGCGGGCGGCTACGACGACCTGACGCTGGAGGCCATCATCGGCTTCGGCGACATGTCGGCGACCGCGGACACCGAGGCCATGCGCGCCAAGGGGATCAGCGACGCCAAGTTCTCCCGCGGCAACGACCGGCGACGTCTCGGCTTCGTCGAGGGTCAGGGTGGCGGCACGATCCTGCTGGCCCGTGGCGATCTCGCGTTGGAGATGGGGCTGCCGGTGCTGGCGGTCGTGGGCTACGTGTCCTCGTTCGGCGACGGTGTGCACACCTCCATCCCGGCGCCCGGTCTCGGTGCGCTGGGTGCGGGGCGCGGCGGCAAGCAGTCCGAGCTGGCCAGGTCGCTGGCCAAGCTCGGGGTGGGCGCCGACGACATCGCCGTGATCTCCAAGCACGACACGTCGACGCTGGCCAACGATCCCAACGAGACCGAGTTGCACGAGCGACTCGCCGCGGCGATGGGGCGCTCACCGGGCAACCCGCTGTTCATCGTCAGCCAGAAGAGCCTGACCGGTCACAGCAAGGGTGGTGCGGCGGCGTTCCAGATCATGGGCATGTGCCAGATGCTGCGCGACGGGGTCATCCCGCCCAACCGCAGCCTCGACTGCGTCGACGACGAGATGGCACACGCCTCGCACTTCGTGTGGGTGCGTGAAACCCTGGACATGGCAGGTCAATTCCCGCTCAAGGCGGGTCTGATCACCAGCCTCGGCTTCGGCCACGTCTCGGGTCTGGTCGCCCTGGTTCACCCGCAGGCGTTCCTGACGGCATTGAGCCCGGAGCAGCGCGAGGACTACCAGAAGCGCGCAGGAGATCGCGTGCTGGAGGGGCAGCGTCGCCTGGCCTCGGCCATCGCGGGCGGTCCGGCCATGTACGAGAAGCCGACCGACCGTCGCTTCGACCACGACGCGCCGGAGAAGCGTCAGGAAGCGAGCATGCTGCTCGATCCCGCGGCGCGGCTCGGCCAGAATGGTCGGTATGGGGGTTGAGGCCGTGCAGGAGGCTGCTGCGGGCTCGCGGCTGGGCTCGGCTAGCGTTCCTGGCATGAGCATCGTCGGGGTCGGCATCGACCTGGTCTCCATCTCGGACTTCGCCGAACAGGTCGACCAGCCTGGCACGGTGTTCGCCGAGACGTTCACCCCCGGTGAGCGTCGGGACGCCGCCGACAAGAGTTCGTCGGCGGCGCGGCACCTGGCGGCGCGCTGGGCGGCCAAGGAGGCCGTGATCAAGGCGTGGTCTGGGTCGCGGTTCTCCAAGCGGCCCGTGCTGCCCGAGGACATCCACCGCGACATCGAGGTCGTCACCGACATGTGGGGTCGCCCCAAGGTGCGGTTGTCCGGCGACATCGCCGAGCACCTCAAGGACATCCTCATCCACGTGTCGTTGACCCACGACGGGGACACCGCCGCCGCGGTGGCGATCCTGGAGTCCGCCAGCTAGCTCCCGCACTACGCTCGACCCATGAGCGACATCGTCTCCCGCGTCCAGTCGGTTCTGCCCTCGGTCCGCGCCGACCTCGAGGCGCTCGTCCGCGTCGAATCGGTGTGGGCCGACCCCGGACGTCGCGACGAAGTCCACCGCACTGCCGACATGGTGTCGAAGTTGTTGGCAGAGGCCGGTTTCGACGACGTCCGCACCGTCAGCGAGGGCGGCGCGCCTGCGGTCATCGCGCGTCGGCCCCCGCCCGACGGCGCCCCCACGGTGCTGCTGTACGCCCACCACGACGTGCAGCCCGAAGGCGACGCGGCCCAGTGGGCGTCGGCGCCGTTCGAACCCACCGAACGCGACGGCAGGCTCTACGGCCGCGGCACCGCCGACGACAAGGCGGGCATCGCCACCCACCTCGCGGCCATCCGCGCCTTCGACGGTGACCTGCCGGTCGGCGTCACGGTGTTCGTGGAGGGGGAGGAGGAGTCGGGATCGCCGTCGCTGGGCGCCCTGCTCGCCGCACACCAGGACCTGCTGGCCGCCGACGTGATCGTCATCGCCGACTCGATGAACTGGACCACCGAGATCCCGTCGCTGACGGTCTCACTACGCGGCCTGGCCGACTGCGTCGTCGAGGTGGCCACCCTCGACCACGGACTGCACTCGGGCATGTGGGGCGGCGTGGTCCCAGACGCGGTGAGCGTGTTGGTGCGGCTGCTGGCCAGCCTGCACGACGACGACGGCAACGTCGCGGTGGAGGGACTGCACCACGGCACGGCGGCGGACGTGGAATTCGCGCCGGAACAGGTGCGCGAGGAAACCGGGATGCTCGACGGGGTCACCGAGATCGGGTCGGGCTCGGTGGTCGAACGGTTGTGGGCCAAGCCGGCGATCACGGTCATCGGCGTCGACGCCACGTCGGTTGCGAAGTCGTCGAACACGTTGATCCCGCGCGCCCGTGCGAAGGTCAGCATGCGGGTGGCTCCCGGCGGTGACGCCAGGGCGCACCTCGAGGCGCTCACCCGTCACCTGGAGGCGAAGGCGCCGTGGGGTGCGCGGGTGACGGTCACCCCGGGCGATCTGGGTCAGCCCTACGCCATCGACGCGACGGGCCCGGTATACGACGCCGCCCGCGCCGCCTTCCGGCAGGCCTGGGGCGCCGATCCGGTCGACATGGGGGTCGGCGGGTCCATTCCGTTCATCGCCGCGTTCGCCGAGGCCTTTCCGGAGGCCAAGATCCTCGTCACCGGGGTCGAGGATCCGGCCACGCAGGCGCACGCCGTGGACGAGAGCCTCGACCTGGGGGTGCTGGAGCGGGCGGCGACCTCGGAGGCCTTGCTGCTCGAAGCGCTGGGGGCGCTAGACGGCTAGCTCGCGGCGCAGCTTCGCGACGTGACCGGTGGCCTTCACGTTGTACTGGGCGACCTCGATCTTGCCCTTCTCGTCGACGACGAACGTGGAGCGGATGACACCCTGAACGGTCTTGCCGTACATGGACTTCTCGCCAAAGGCGCCCCACGCGGTCAGCACCGTGCGGTCCGGATCGGACAGCAGGGGGAACGTCAGCCCTTCGGCGTCGCGGAACTTGGCGAGCTTGGCCGGCTTGTCGGGGGAGATGCCGACGACGTCGAGGCCCGCGCCGTTGAGCTCGGCCAGGCTGTCCCGAAAGTCGCAGGCCTGCTTGGTGCAGCCAGGCGTCGAGGCGGCGGGGTAGAAGTACACGACGACCTTGCGCCCGGCGAAGTCGGCGAGCGAGACGGTGTTGCCGTCGGCGTCGGGGAGGCTGAAGGCGGGCGCGTCGTCGCCCACCGCGAGGCGCGGGGTCGGTGGCATCGGTGGAGGTTCCCTTCGGTCGGGTGCGCGACTGCGGTGTCGGCCGCGTCGCGTGGCTGCTCTAGGGTAAATCCCCAAGACCGCACCGCGATTGAAGGGGCTGACGTGGCCGACCGGGATCCCGACAAGATCAAGCAGGACATCGACGTGGCGCGCGAGCAGCTTGCGCAGACCGTGGATGCCCTCGCCGAGCGGGCGAACCCGGCTCGGATCGCCGACGACGTCAAGACCGGTGTGGTGCAGTTCGTGAAGAAGCCCGCGGTGGCGATGACGCTCGCGGCGCTGGGCACGATCGTGGTGGTCCTGACGATCCGCCGGGTCACCAACCGCTGAGAGACCTCAGCGACGGCGGAAGCGGCCGAACCGGAACAGATCGAGGAACGAGAATCCGGGTGGGTTCGCGACGAGCCCCAACCTGGTGCAGGTGTAGACCACGACGACTCGGTCCTCGCCGCCATCCGCCTCGGCGGGTGGCGCGACGACCGGTGGGGCCGCACCTGCGGTCGACATCAGCTAAGACCTCGTCACTTTCTCCGATATCGGGCTGATCGCCCGTGCCTGCTCGTGTAGCTAACCCGATCGTAGCAGCTGTAGCCCGCCATGCGCGGCTCGTCGTCGATCTGTTTGTGCTGGTTGGAGCTTCCGGTACCGGGGGTTCCGGTTACCGCCGATCTGAAATTTGGTCAACGGACGGCGTTTCCAGCACACGGCGACGCGGTATCGGTGAAATCGTTCGGTTAATGGCGTGATTGCGCGGTCGCTATTGGGTTGCAATCGCGGTCCGTCGAAAGCCGGCCGGCGAGACGTCACCTGTAGGGCCGGCGTCCACGGGTTGACCTGGCGATCGGCTGGGCCAGGCCGCCTGGTCGAGTGAATTGCATTCGACACCGACGGCGCCGAATTGACCGTTCACAATGGCCGTCGCCTTTTCACGAGGCTCGGGTAGTCGGCGTCGGAATTGGCGTGACGACAATTCCCATTTCTGGGAATGCGTGGGGCTGGCCGGTTGGCTTTTCGAGGCCGGACCAGACGACGAACTGGCCCCTAAACCAAGGAATCGGGCCGTTGCCGACCCGATTCGCGTGGTGCGCCGTCAGGGTTTCGAACCCCGGACCCGCTGATTAAGAGTCAGCTGCTCTACCAACTGAGCTAACGGCGCGCGTGGAAGACGATAACAGCCTCTGCGCCCCGGGGTGAAATCCGGTCGCCCGGGGATGGGGGACCGGCCGCGAGCACCGCGCTGGTGTCGCCGGCCTCACCTAGACTGCTGGCAGACGGGTGGGAGCAGCTCGTGAATCAGCTGGGAAGGTGTATGAGCATGTGGCAGGCCCAATCGGCGATCCGCACGCACCGGATGCGCACCTGGTGGGTGGCCCTGGTGATGGTCCCGGCCGTCGTCTTCGGGGTCGCCGCCTGTGATGCCACGCCCGCCGCGCCGCCGCAGCCGCAGACCATCGAGGACAAGGGCACACCGTTCGGTGATCTCCTGGTGCCCAAGCTGACCGCGTCGGTGACCGACGGGGCGGTCGGGGTCACCGTCGACGCGCCCGTGACCGTCAGCGCGGAGGACGGCGTCCTCGGCTCGGTGACGATGACCAACGAGGCGGGCTCGACGGTCGCAGGCCGGCTCACCCCCGACGGCCTGCGCTGGATGACCACCGAGCCGCTGGGCTACAACAAGAAGTACACGCTGAGCGCGCAGTCCCTGGGCCTCGGCGGCGTGACGAGTCGGTCGATGACCTTTCAGACGCATTCGCCGGAGAACCTGACCCGGCCCTACCTGCTGCCGTCCGACGGTGACGTCGTCGGCGTCGGGCAGCCAGTCGCCATCCGGTTCGACGAGAACGTGCCGAACCGTCTGGCCGCGGAGAAGGCCATCACGGTCACCACCAACCCTGCGGTCGAGGGCGCGTTCTACTGGCTGAGCAACCGCGAGGTCCGATGGCGGCCGCAGGCCTACTGGGCGCCGGGGACGACGGTCGAGGTGGCGGTGAACACCTACGGGGTGGATTTGGGCGACGGGCTGTTCGGGCAGGAGAACGTCTCGACCCGCTTCACGATCGGTGACGAGGTGATCGCGACCGCAGACGACGACACCAAGACGCTGACGGTCCGGCGCAACGGCGAGGTCGTCAAGACCATGCCCATCTCGATGGGCAAGAACAGCACGCCCACCAACAACGGCGTCTACATCATCGGCGACCGACTGTCGCACATGGTGATGGATTCCTCGACCTACGGGGTGCCGTCGAACTCACCGAACGGCTACCGCACCGAGGTGGACTACGCCACGCAGATGTCCTACAGCGGCATCTACGTGCACGCCGCGCCGTGGTCGGTCGGCAGCCAGGGGTACAGCAACGTCAGCCATGGGTGCCTCAACGTCAGCACCTCCAATGCCAAGTGGTTCTACGAGAACACCAAGCGCGGGGACCTCGTCCTGGTCACCAACACCGTGGGCAGCGTGCTGCCCGGGGTCGACGGGCTCGGGGACTGGAACGTGCCGTGGGACCAGTGGAAGGCGGGCAACGCCAACGTCTGACGCGCAGGCCTGAGAACCGCGGAGGCCCCAGAAAGCAGAAAGTCGGAGGGCGCGAACGCCCTCCGACCTGCTGGGTGGCTGACGGGACTCGAACCCGCGACAGCCAGGATCACAACCTGGTGCTCTACCAACTGAACTACAGCCACCATTGCCGCCGAGGCAGCCTGTCGATCTTAGCCGGTCGAGTGGCCCGTGGCCGAATCGCCGGTCCGCGCGTCGTCGGTGGGTGGCCCCAGCTCGGCCGCGACGGCCGCGATGTCGCTGGTCGAGGGCCCGGGGGCAGGTACGAACGCGGTGCTGCGGTAGTACTTCAGCTCGCGGATCGACTCGTGGATGTCGGCGAGCGCGCGATGGGCGAGCCCCTTCTCGGGCTGGCCGAAGTAGATCCGCGGATACCACCGGCGGCACAGCTCCTTGATGGAGCTGACGTCGATCATGCGGTAGTGCAGGAAGTCGTCGAGCGCCGGCATGTCGCGGGCGATGAACCCGCGGTCGGTGCCAATCGAATTGCCGGCCAGCGGGGCGGTGTTGGGCGCTTTGACGTGTCCGCGGATGTAGTCCAGGACCATCGCCTCGGCCTCCGCCACGTCGACGGTGGAGGTCCGCACCTCCTCGGTCAACCCGGACTTGCGGTGCATGGTCGCGACCACGTCCACCATGCCGTCGAGCGCCGCGTCGTCGGCGTGGATGACCACGTCGAGGCCGTCGCCGAGGAGGTTGAGTTCGCCGTCGGTCACCAGGACCGCGATTTCGATGAGGCGGTCGGACTTGAGGTCCAGGCCCGTCATCTCGCAGTCGATCCACACCAGTTCGTCACGCACAGCGGTCAACAGTATTCGCACAGCCCGACACCGGTTGCCCAGGCCTGCCCGCAACGGCTCCCACGCCGTGGCCGGACAGTAAGGTCGCCCGCATGAGCGAAGACGCGACCGTCACCCCCGCACGACGCATCGCCGCTGGTTACGCCGTCGACGGACTGGCTCTGGAGCTGGGGTCGGTCGTGGTGAGCGGCCCGTCCGGCATGGTGGCAGACCCCGGTGCGCAGGTCCGAATTCCGCTGGCCACGGTCAACCGGCACGGGTTGGTCGCCGGCGCGACCGGCACCGGCAAGACCAAGTCGTTGCAGCTCATGGCCGAGCAACTCTCTGCGGCCGGCGTACCGGTGGTGATGGCCGACGTCAAGGGCGACCTGTCGGGTCTGTCGCGGCCGGGTGCACCGGGGGACAAGGTCACCCAGCGCTCGGCCGACACCGGCGACGACTGGGCCCCGACCGCCTACCCGGTCGAGTTCCTGTCGCTGGGGACCTCC
>Ga0209051_1003077_pt1 | contig 11258 bp, 10 predicted proteins | sample AraplaCvi_mMS_r2_2_FD_184286 | JGI IMG/M metagenome (GOLD analysis project Ga0209051, IMG submission 184286) | Arabidopsis root microbial communities from North Carolina, USA - plate scrape MF_Cvi_mMS_r2 (SPAdes) (version 2) | ecosystem: Host-associated > Plants > Roots > Endosphere | place...
CTTCTCCGACGGCGCCGAAGAGGTCCGCATTCGCACCGGGCCCGGCGACTACGTGTTCGTCCCCCCGCATCTGCCTCACCGCGAGGAGAATCCCGATCCGACCACCCCGGCGGAGATGGTGATCGCGCGCAGCAGCCAGGAGGCCATCGTGGTCAATTTGCCTGCGCTGTACGCACTCTAGAGCGTCGCGCGCTCAGTCGAACTACCGGACACCCCACCGCCGGGCGATCCGCACAGTGCGGTCCCTCGACGGCGGGTCTTGCCGACCGCGAAGGTTGAGGTGCCGGCACAGCAGCAGGAACGCCGCCGGGACGGCCATCACGACCAGCAGTTGGAACAGCTCGCTCATGTCTCATGCCTACCTGCGCGATTGGCCGGCGCGCGAGGCCTTCAACGAAATCCATACGCGCGCCGATGGATTCGACGGCAGGTCGAAATGCGCTGCGACCACGGTATACGCCCGTCCCGGTCGTCGCCCGGCGTTGCACGTTCTTGACGGTTCGTTGACGTCGTAGGGCACCACTGTGACGCCGCCAAGAAAACAGATCGTCAATGTTCCTCGCGTCGGCGTCAAGATCCCGTCTGGATGAGGGACTTTCGTCGTCGAACGTCCCACGATGAGGTCGGTCCGCCGTCACGGCGCACCGATGAAGGGATCCGCGATGCACACTCCCGTGTTGGATTGGCGCCACCACCGTGGGCACACACTGCCGAGAGTGTTGGCCGACCCCTCCGGCGCGGCGTCGGCGATCACCGCGGCCGCGGGTGACGTGCGGAGCTGGCAGAAGGCCTTTCGGTCGGCGTGCACCCTCGGCGCAATGACGTGCTCGGCGGCGCAGCTCGAGAACCCGGCAGTGGCTCACTGGGTGCGCACGTACGGGGTGAGCGTCGAGGTCGAGAGTGTCGAACGACTGGAGTTCGTCATCGCTCATGGCATCCTGCCTCGCCGCATCGTCGTCCGGGGCAGTGAGTCGGCCGCCGCTCCCCTACGACGAGCCGCCAAGGTGGGAGTCGGCGGCTACGTCGTCGGCTCGGCCGGGCAGGCCGCCGTTCTCGCGGCGGCCGTGGTTCGCCGGACCCCCGTCGTCGTCGACGTCACCGACGACGACGACACACTGGAATACGCCGTGTGCTGCGCGGCCCGTCTCGAGTTGGTCGGCCTGCGGTTGCGAGTCGCCGGCCATGGTGTCTCGGATGTGAGCGCCGCCACGTCGACCGTGATGGCGAAGATGGCCGACGTCCGGCGACCACACGGAACACTGCTGACGCGGCTCGACCTCGCGGACTTCGACACGAGTTCCGCCACGCCGCGTCTCGTGGCTCGGGCCGCTGCTGCGATCGAGGACGCCGTGGACGAGTCGTGTGCCCGACACCGCTTTCCCCGCCCCGCCGTGGTCCTCTCCCCGTCGACGACGCACTGAAACGCCCGCGCGGGCCGGTCGCGGAGACGGCGCGGGAAATCCGTCAAGGACCGCAGCGGCGGCGTAAAGGAACCGTCAAGGACCCCGGTTCGGGGCGTTTTCGAGGTCTAACTTTCAGTTCGGTGGCCGTCGCGCGAGTGCCGAGGCCGCCGAGAGTGGGGCGTCCGGCCCCCCCGTGAACGGAGATGAAATGTCGGTGTTGCTGTACATCGTGCTGACGGTGGCGATCTTCGCGCTGCTCGGCCTGGTGCAGAAGTTGGTCGAGGGACTGTGAGCATCCAAAACGCGATCGGCCTCGTGCTGGCCGTAGGTCTCGCGCTCTTCATGGTTGCCGCCCTGCTCTTCCCGGAGAGGTTCTAGTGAGTTCGACGACCGCGGGGTTGGCATTCCTCGCCCTCTTGATCCTGGCCCTCGTCGCGGTGCACGAGCCCCTGGGCGACTACATGTACCGGGTCTACGACGCGGAGAAGGATTCGCGCGTCGAACGGCTCGTCTACCGGGTCATCGGCGCCGACCCGAAGGCCGAACAGAGCTGGGGTGCCTACGCCCGCAGCGTGCTCGCATTCTCCGCGATCTCCATCCTGGCGCTCTTCGCTCTGCAGCTCGTGCAGGGCAAGCTGCCGCTGCACCTCGACGACCCGGCGACGCCCATGACGCCAGCGCTGGCCTGGAACACGGCCGTCAGCTTCGTGACCAACACCAACTGGCAGGCCTACTCCGGTGAGAGCACCCAGGGCCATCTCGTCCAGATGGCCGGCCTCTCGGTGCAAAACTTCGTCTCCGCCGCCGTCGGCATGTCCGTGGCAGTCGCCCTGGTGCGCGGTTTCGCGCGGCGACGCACCAGCGACCTGGGCAACTTCTGGGTCGACTTGGTGCGTGGCGTCATTCGCATCCTGCTCCCGATCGCACTCATCGCGGCGGTCATCCTCGTCGCCGGTGGCGCGATCCAGAACTTCCACCTGCACGACCAAATCGTCACCACCCTCAACGGGACGCAGCAGACCATCACCGGCGGACCCGTCGCCAGCCAGGAGGCCATCAAGGAACTCGGCACCAACGGCGGCGGCTTCTACAACGCCAACGCCGCGCACCCCTTCGAGAACCCCACCGCCTGGACCAACTGGGTGGAGATCTTCCTGCTGCTGGTCATCTCGTTCTCGCTGCCACGCACGTTCGGCCGGATGGTCGACAGCCGCAAGCAGGGTTACGCAATCGTCGCCGTCATGGGTGTCATTGCCACGCTGAGCGTTTCGCTGATGATGTTCTTCCAGATCCAGGCCCACGGCACCGTCCCGATGGCGGTGGGCTCGGCGATGGAGGGCGTCGAGACCCGCTTCGGCGTGCCCGACTCGGCGGTCTTCGCCAGCGCGACGACGCTCACGTCGACCGGCGCGGTCGACTCCTTCCACGACTCCTACACGAGCCTCGGCGGGATGATGGCGCTGTTCAACATGCAGCTCGGTGAAATCGCCCCTGGCGGTACGGGTTCAGGCCTCTACGGCATGCTGATCCTGGCCGTCATCACCGTGTTCGTCGCCGGTCTCATGGTCGGGCGCACCCCGGAGTACCTCGGCAAGAAGATCACCCCGCGGGAGATCAAGCTCGCCGCCGCCTACTTCCTGGTGACCCCGCTGATCGTGCTGACCGGTACCGCCGTCGCGATGGCCCTGCCCGACCAGCGCGCCTCGATGCTCAACACCGGCCCCCACGGTCTGTCGGAGGTGTTGTACGCCTTCACCTCCGCGGCCAACAACAACGGCTCGGCCTTCGCCGGCATCAGCGTCAACACCACCTGGTGGAACACGGCGCTGGGTCTGGCCATGGTGTTCGGTCGCTTCCTGCCGATCATCCTGGTATTGGCACTTGCCGGCTCGCTCGCCCGCCAGGGCAGCACGCCGGAGTCCGTCGGAACGCTGCCGACCCATCGGCCGCAGTTCGTCGGCATGGTCGTCGGCGTCACCGTCATCCTCGTGGCCCTGACGTTCCTCCCCGTCATGGCGCTTGGCCCCCTCGCTGAAGGAATCCACTGACATGTCCACCCCCACCATCGATTCCACCCCGACCGAGGTCTCCGACCCCGCCCAGGCGAAGGCCGGCGTCAAGGGCGGGCTGCTCGATCCCAAGATGCTCTGGCTCTCCATGCCCGATGCGGTGAAGAAGCTGGACCCGCGCACCCTGTGGCGCAATCCGGTCATGTTCATCGTCGAGATCGGCGCGGTGTGGAGCACTGTGCTGGCCGTCGTCGACCCGTCCTGGTTCGGCTGGCTCACCGTCGTCTGGTTGTGGCTCACGGTGGTCTTCGCCAACCTCGCCGAAGCCGTCGCCGAAGGACGCGGCAAGGCTCAGGCCGACACGCTGCGCCGGGCCAAGACCGACATGATCGCCCGACGACTCAACGGGTGGTCCCCCGGTACGGCGGGTACCGAGGAGGAAGTCGCCGCGCCGCTGCTGCGCCAGGGTGACCTGGTGGTCGTGGAGGCCGGTCAGGTCATCCCCGGTGACGGCGACGTCGTCGAGGGCATCGCCTCGGTCGACGAGTCGGCCATCACCGGCGAATCCGCACCCGTCATCCGCGAGTCCGGCGGCGACCGGTCGGCGGTCACCGGCGGCACGACCGTGCTGTCGGACCGCATCGTCGTCAAGATCACCCAGAAGCCCGGCGAGAGCTTCATCGACCGGATGATCGCCCTCGTCGAAGGCGCCAACCGTCAGAAGACGCCCAACGAGATCGCGCTCAACATCCTGCTCGCCGCGCTGACGCTGATCTTCGTCTTCGCCGTCGCCACCCTGCAGCCCATGGCCGTCTACTCCAAGGGGAACAACCCCGGCGTGGCGGACTCGTTGGCGCTGGACGGCAACGGCGTCACCGGCATCGTCATGGTGTCTCTGCTGGTGTGTCTCATCCCGACGACCATTGGGGCCCTGCTCTCGGCCATCGGCATCGCGGGCATGGACCGCCTCGTGCAGCGCAACGTCCTTGCCATGTCCGGTCGCGCCGTCGAGGCCGCCGGCGACGTCAACGTGCTGCTGCTCGACAAGACCGGCACCATCACCCTCGGCAACCGGCAGGCCGCCGAGTTCGTGCCGCTGCCCGGCGTCACGCCCCAACAGCTCGCCGACGCCGCCCAGCTGTCCAGCCTCGCCGACGAGACCCCCGAGGGACGCTCGATCGTGATCTTCGCCAAGCAGGAGTTCGGGCTGCGGGCCCGCACGCCCGGCGAGCTCTCGGGCGCGCAGTGGGTCGAGTTCACCGCCGCCACCCGCATGTCGGGTGTCGACCTGGAGGACGGCCACCAGTTGCGCAAGGGTGCGACCGCCTCTGTCGCAGAATGGATTCGCAGCCAGGGCGGCACCGTCCCCACGGCCCTGACCGACGTCGTCGACGGGATCTCCTCTGCCGGAGGCACTCCGCTGGCCGTCGGCGAAATCCGCAACGGTACCGCGTCGGTGCTCGGTGTCATCGCCCTCAAGGACGTCGTCAAACAGGGCATGCGCGAGCGGTTCGAGGAGATGCGCCGCATGGGCATCCGCACGGTGATGATCACCGGTGACAACCCGTTGACCGCCAAGGCGATTGCCGACGAAGCCGGCGTCGACGACTTCCTCGCCGAGGCCACCCCCGAGGACAAGCTCGCGCTGATCAAGCGTGAGCAGGAGGGCGGCAAGCTCGTCGCGATGACCGGTGACGGCACCAACGACGCGCCCGCGCTGGCCCAGGCCGACGTCGGCGTCGCGATGAACACCGGCACGTCGGCGGCCAAGGAGGCCGGCAACATGGTCGACCTCGACTCCGATCCGACCAAGCTGATCGAGATCGTCGAGATCGGCAAGCAGCTGCTGATCACCCGCGGCGCCCTGACCACGTTCTCCATCGCCAACGACATCGCCAAGTACTTCGCGATCATCCCGGCGCTGTTCGTGACGTTGTTCCCCGGGCTGGACCTGCTCAACGTCATGCGGCTGCACAGCCCGCAGTCGGCGATCCTGTCCGCGGTCATCTTCAACGCCATCGTCATCATCGCGCTGATCCCGTTGTCGCTGAGGGGTGTTCGTTACACCCCCAGCAGCGCCTCGAAGCTGCTGAGCCGCAACCTGCTCATCTACGGCGTCGGCGGCATCGTCGCCCCGTTCGTCGGCATCAAACTCATCGACCTGTTGATCCAATTCCTCCCAGGGATGTCCTAACATGAACGTGCAGAACCTGATTCGCCAACATTGGGCCGCGGTCCGCGCCCTCCTGGTGCTCACCGTCATCACAGGCGTGGCCTATCCGCTGGTCGTGTGGGCGGTGGCCATGTTGCCCGGTCTGAACGACAAGGCCAACGGGTCCATCGTCGAGGTCGCGGGCAAGCCGGTCGGCAGCTCGCTGATCGGCCAACTGTTCACCGACTCCGACGGCAACCCCATCCCGAAGTACTTCCAGAGCCGGCCGTCGGCGGCCGGCGACGGTTACGACCCGCTGTCGACCAGCGCGAGCAACCTCGGGCCGGAGAGCATCGTGGACACCCCGGCCGACCCGTCACAGCTGAAGCCCGGCGGCGATCCCGCCGAGGCCGGATACAAGCCCAGCCTGCTCACCGAGGTGTGCGCCCGCAGCGCCTCGGTCGGAACGCTGGAGGGCCGCGACGGCGCTCGCCCGTTCTGCACCGGTGGCGGCGTGGGCGCGGTGCTGTCGGTCATCGGTCCGCGGGACGCGCAGGGCAACGTCGTCAGCCCCACCCGGGTGATCAGCGTCAACGAGCCGTGCACCACCACGAAGGCCCCGTTCCTCAACACCTACGAGGGCGTGAAGGTCGAATGCGCCACCTATGGTGAGGATTACGCCATCGGCCAGATCGTGCCCGTGCACGGTGCGGCCGGGGGCGACCCGGCGGTGCCCGCGGACGCCGTCACCGCTAGCGGCAGCGGCCTGGATCCCGACATCTCCCCCGCCTACGCCGACATCCAGGTCGACCGGGTGGCGAAGGCCCGCGGCATCGGTGTCGAGCAGGTGCGAGAAGTCCTGGCCGCCAACACCGACGGGCGCGTCCTCGGCTTCATGGGCGAACCGCGCGTGAACGTCCTCGCACTCAATCTGGCCCTGGACCAGAAGTACCCGGCGAAGAGCTGACCGATGGCGGGCGCCTCGTGACCCCGACCGCCGACCGCGCGAAGTCGACCCCAGCCAAGACCACGGTGCTGGTGGTCGACGACGATCCGCAGATCCTGCGGGCGCTGCGCATCAACCTGTCGGTACGGGGTTACGAGGTGGTCACCGCCGCCACCGGCGCGGCGGCGCTGCACGCGGCCGCCGAACGCCGGCCCGACGTCGTGATCCTGGATCTCGGACTGCCGGACATGTCCGGCGTCGAGGTCCTCGGCGGTCTGCGCGGATGGATGACCGCGCCGGTGGTGGTGCTCTCGGCGCGCACGGACCTCGACCAGAAGGTGGAGGCGCTCGACGCCGGCGCCGACGACTACGTGACCAAGCCGTTCAGCATGGACGAGTTCCTCGCCCGCCTGCGCGCCGCGGTGCGACGTGGCGCGACCGCGGCGGCCGGCACCGCGCAACCCGTCGTCCACACGGCCGCGTTCAGCGTCGACCTGGCGAACAAGAGCGTCACCCGGGCGGGGGCCAACGTGCACCTGACCCCCACCGAGTGGGGCATGCTCGAGATGCTGGTCCGCAACCCGGGCAAGCTGGTGGGGCAGGAAGACTTGCTCAAGGAAGTGTGGGGACCCAACCACACCAACCAATCGCACTATCTGCGTGTGTATCTCGCTCAGCTTCGCCGCAAGCTCGAGGACGATCCGTCGCACCCCAAGCACCTGATCACCGAGCCGGGCATGGGGTACCGCTTCCAACCGTGACACGCGAAAGAGCCGACGGGCACGCGGCGCCGTCGGCACTTTCGCCTTCGAGTAGTCGGAATCAGGCGGCCGCGGTACGGCTGGTCGTCGCGGCGGCCGGGGTGAGGGTGACCGCCGGCCGGGCGAGCTGCCACCGCTGGCACCCCTCGGTGAGGGCAGCGTCGACGGCCGACACGATCGAGGAGAGCTCGTCGCCGTGGCCCTTCACCCACATGTCACTCGACCCGCCGCTGAGCATGATGCGGTGAATCGGCGAGCCGCAGGTCTTCAGCAGGGCCGAGCGGCAGAGCAGCCGCTCGGCTTCCGAGGCCCACTCCACCGCGCCGCCGGAATCGTCGACGGCGCCGTGCAATCCGATGACCTTGAGTCTGCGGTTGCCCAACACCAGCGGGGCGTGGTCGTCGAGGTAGACGTACTTGGTTCGTTGCCCGCACTCACCGAGGCGGCCGATGTGGCGTTCCGTGCACACGATGAAGCGGAAGACACCCAGGTTCACGGCGCGCCGGATCGAGTCCGTCTGAGCACCACAACGGAACACGACCTGCGTGGGCCGCACACCGTTGTACTGGACGAGGTCCAGCTCCTCCTCGTCGCGAGCGGTCACGGTGACGCCGTGCACCCGCACCCAGGCGGCCAGCCCGCGATCGTGCAGCGTGGCGGCGGGCACGCCGCATCCCGCGCCGGCGAGAACGTTGCGCACGAGTCGAATGGACTCGTGCAGCAGGGGAACGGAGTCTTCGGTGTCGAGAGCTAGCGTCATGTCGTCAGGTCTACGCCGACCCAAGGCCGCCGGACCGGTTCCATACGCAGCCCTGACGAGCGGTCGTCGAATACTTACGCCTCGTTGACCCCCGCGGCCGGGGGCCTGTGGCCTCGCTGGGCTGGCACGTCCGCTGAGCTGGGGCCGCGACTGATCCGTCGACCAGGAATGTCGTCCGAAATGGCCGGTTGGCGTCCCCCAGTGGATAGGGTGTCCGTCTGGGAACCCCGGCCAACACCCTGGAAAGGGTCGGGGAACGTTCCAGGCGGTCGACGAAAGGCTCTCGCGTGCAACAGAACACGGCACCCACCGCCACGTCTCATCTGTCGCGATCACTGGGGCTCTGGGCAATCGTCGGCCTCGGTCTGGGCTACATGACCCCGATGACGGTCTTCGACACGTTCGGCATCGTGTCCGAGGAGACCAACGGTGTGGTTCCGCTCGCCTACATCGTCGCGCTCGTCGCCATGGTGTTCACCGCGCTGAGCTATGGCCGGATGACCCGCGTCTTCCCCTCGGCGGGGTCGGCTTTCACCTATGCATCGGAGGTCATCCACCCCAACGTCGGCTTCCTCGTCGGATGGTCCTCGCTACTCGACTACCTGCTGTTGCCGATGGTCAACGCAGTCATCGGGCGGATCTACTTCGAATCGTTCTTCCCCGACGCCCCATCCTGGATCTTCGTCGTCGTCTACGTCGCGATCGTCACCGCGCTCAACTGCTGGAGCATCAAGGGCACGTCGAACGTCAACGGTGTGCTCGTCGTCTTCCAGACGGTCCTCATCGGAGCGTTCGTCGTGCTGACGTATCTGTCCTTGACGCGCGGCCTGGGCCAGGGCACCGCCTTGACGCTGCAACCGCTGTATCACGCCGGCGTGGACATGCAGGCCGTCGTCGCCGGCGCCACCGTGGTGTGCTTCTCCTTCATCGGATTCGACGCGATCACGATGTACAGCGAGGAGGCGAAGACGCCGAGCACCGTGCCGAAGGCCATCGTCCTGGCCCTGCTCATCGGCGGCGCGATCTTCCTCCTGGGAGCCTGGTTCGCCCAGAGCGCCTTCCCCACGCTCGACGGTTTCGAGGTCACCGACGACACGCTGCCGGAGTTGGCCCAAAAGGTGGGCGGAGACTTCTTCAAGATCCTGTTCGTCTCGGCCGCCCTGGCCGCCATGTTCGCCTCGAGTCTGTCCTCGCACGCCAGCGTCTCGCGCATGATCTACGTGATGGCCCGCAACCAGACCGGGCGCATCCCCCGCTTTCTGTCCTACATCCACCCCAGGTTCCTGACCCCGCTGCACGCCGTGCTGATCGTCGGCGCCGTGTCGCTGCTGGCCTTTCGATTCACCCTCGAATTCGTCTCGGCGATGATCAACTTTGGTGCCCTCATCGCCTTCACCGTCGTCAACCTGACCGTGCTGCTCTACTACGCCGTACACCTGAAGAAGCGGCACACACCGGTAGAGATCTTCACCAACATCGTGCTGCCGGTCATCGGCATGTCTCTGACGGCGGTGCTGTGGCTGAACCTGCACTTCGATGCCCTTCTCTACGGGAGCATTTGGTTCGTCGTCGGCCTCGTTCTGCTGGTGTACATCACCCGCGGGTTGCGCAAGCCGCTCACGATGCGGATCGAAGAGGAGACCCTGGCCGAGGAAGGCACGCCGATCGAGCGCGTCGAGCATCACAGGAAGGGCGGCCACGAATGAAGGTCGTCGTCGGCTATCTCGCGACCGCCGGCGGCGCCGATGCGCTGGCACTGGCAGTACGACTCGCCCGCACCCTCGGCGCCGAGCTTGAATTGCGAATGGTGTTGTCCCCCGACGACGTAACCACACCTCGCATCACCGCCGACAAATTCCACGACGCACTCGCCGGTCAAGGCTCGGAATGGCTCGACGACGCCATGCGACTGGTGCCCGACGACGTCCACGCTGGAGCCGAGGTACTCATCGGGGAGTCCGTCGCCGAGACGCTCGGCGAGGAGGCCCTTCGGCTGGGCGCCGAAGCCCTCGTCGTAGGCGGTTCGGGCGGTGGCCTGGCCGGCAGCTTGGCGCTGGGCTCCTTCGTCGACGACCTCCTGCACTCCGCACCCGTGCCGGTCGCGGTCGCGCCGCGTGGCACCCGAGATTCGGAGGTGCAGCGGGTCCAACGCGTCACCTGCGCGATCGGCGATCGCCCTGGCGCGGCTCGCCTTCTCGACACGGCGGTCGCCGCGAGCCGAGCCACCGGCGCGCCGCTGCGGTTGGTCTCGTTGGTGGCGCTCGACAAGCACGGCGAGAAGGGTGTCGAGGCGGCCCGGGCACATGCCCACGCCACTCTGGAAGCCGTGACGTCCGCCCTCCCGGAGGGCGCCGCCGTCACCGCCGTCGTCGCCGACGGCGACACGGTCGAGGCAGCCGTCGACGCACTCGACTGGGAACCAGGTGACTTGCTGATGCTGGGGTCCAGCCGCCTGGCCCCACCCCGCCGCTTGTTCATCGGTTCGACCGCGGCCAGGATCCTGCGGGTCCTGCAGGTGCCCATCGTCGTGACGCCCGGGGAAGACGTCGCCCCGGGCGGGTGAGCGCGCGGCATCGCGCAGAATCGACGACATGGCTCTCGACCCAACCCGACCCACCGTCACCGTGTGCCGGGGATGCTGCTGCGGCACCGCGAAGAAGCACCCCGACACCGACCACGGAGCTCAGCTGGGCACACTGCGCGACCTGATGCGCGACGTCGCCGATCTTCGGGTCACGGACTGCCTTGGACCGTGCGAGCGATCCAACGTCATGGTGGTCACGCCCTCGCAGAGCGGACACCGAAACGGCGGACGGTCGACCTGGCTAGGCTACGTCTTCACCGACGACGCGGGATCGGACATCGCCGATTGGTTGCGCGACGGTGGACCCGGGTTGGCCGAGTTCCCAAGGGGCTTGCGGCGGTACCGGTTCACGCGGTTGAGGAAGCGCCGCTGAAGAGGCGGGTCATGAACTCTTGCCAATGATCTCAACCTCACCCCCCTAGAGGACATCCGCCGCCTGCCCGGGTGCTCCCGACCAATTCGTGCCGAAGGGATGACGAGACGAAGTCGTCTCATGACGTCCGCGTCATGACTGCCTCAGTTCAACCGTTTCCGACGACGGCCGCGGCATGGGCTTGCGAGGGCATCGTCAACGCGGTGGCGGCCATTGGCACGCTACGACGGGACGGACCACACCTAGTGGGTCGCGACGAGGGGGTTCCAG
>Ga0209051_1003078_pt1 | contig 11257 bp, 5 predicted proteins | sample AraplaCvi_mMS_r2_2_FD_184286 | JGI IMG/M metagenome (GOLD analysis project Ga0209051, IMG submission 184286) | Arabidopsis root microbial communities from North Carolina, USA - plate scrape MF_Cvi_mMS_r2 (SPAdes) (version 2) | ecosystem: Host-associated > Plants > Roots > Endosphere | place: USA...
ACCTGGAGCGTCCAGACGAGCGAACAGGCCCTGACGCACTCCGAGATCCACATCACGAATGCCGACGCCTTCTTCGCCGCGCAGGCCGCGAAGAACGACCAGGCGGCCCCGCGCGGTCCCGCGGACGGCGGCGTCCTCCAGATCGTGGCCGGCAGCACCGACCTGGCCGGCGGCTTCAATTTCGATGCCGCCCGAGATACCTCGGGCAACCCGCTCGGCCTGGGTGGCGTCGCCGCCTTCTCGGCCGATCACATCGTCGTCGGCAGCGACAGCACCGTCTCCGCCGAAGGCACCTTGACCCTCTCCGCGAGCCAGCTCGACGCGATGGCGCCGGCCACGCTGCTGCTCGGGGCCACGCTGGGGACCGGCACGACCTCCGACACGCTGTCCGTCAGCGCCCGGGACGTGCGCTTCGAGAACACCGACCACGCGCTGTCCGTGGGCGACGTGGTCGCGGCGGCCACCGACGCCGTCACCGTCGGGGCCGGTGCGGCCATCGTCGCCGCGCAGCGGCCCGTCACCGGGCCCGCCGCCGCGCCCGCGGCGCCGCTGACGGTCGCGGGCGACGGCGCCGCCCTGCGCGTGAGCAACCAGGCGGGCATCGCGTTCACGCGCACCGGCGTCGCCGGCTCCAGCGGCAGCCTGCTCGTCGACGACCACGCGCGCCTCGATGCCGGTGCGGGCTCGCTGCTGCTGGACGCCACGCGCTCGAACACCGTGGCACGCACGGCCACGCTGCATGCCGACGACATCACGCTGGGTGCCACCCGCATCATCGTCGGAAACGCCAGTGCCCCCGACAGCCTGAACCTCGGCGACGCGCTGCTCGGCCAGGTCGGCAACGCCTCGCACCTGACGCTGCGCGGGTACAACAGCCTCTCCTTCCGCGACGGCGCCGAGATCGCCGGCGACCGCCTGCGATCGGTCACGCTGGACTCGGGCCGCCTGCTCGCCGTCGATGCGGCCGCGACCGTCACGGCAGGCGAGATCACGTTGATGAACTCCACGGGGTCCAAGGTCACCAACCCGGTGTTCGGCGAAGGACGTCTGACCTTCCATGCCAGCGCGCTGGAGGGCAGCGGGCGAGTCGTCCTCGGCGACGGCACGGTCGCGGTCAGCGGCGTGCGATCGACTTTGCTGCAGGCCGATCGCGGCCTGGTCCTCGCCGGAGCCGGCTCGCTCGACGTCGGCGGCTCGCTGGTCGTCCGCGCACCCCGCGTGCTCGCGCAGACCCCCGCGGTAGGCTCGGCCTCCGTCGCCGACATCACCCTGAACGCGCCCGGCACCGTGGAGTTCCTGGCGGGCGGCCCCGACCAGGCTGCCGACACGGCCGCCTCGGCACCGGGAGCGGCCCTCACGGTCAACAGCGCCCGCATCACCCAGGGCAGCACCATCGACCTGCCGTCCGGCCAGCTCACGCTGGCGGCCACCGCCAGCGTGGCCGGCGACGTCTTCTTCGCCACCGGCTCGCACACGAACCTCGCCGGCGCGACGCGCACGATCGACGGGCAAGCCCTCCATACCGGCGGCGGCACCCTCGAGGCGAGCGCCCGACTGGGGGACGTCACCGTCGCGCCGGGCGCCTCGGTCGATGTGTCCGCGGCGGGCGATGCGTCCGGCGGCAAGGCGGCCTTCACGTCGGAAGCGGGCGCCGTCGCGCTCGCCGGCACGCTGCTCGGCGTGGCCACCGACCCGACGCGCGGCGCCCAGCTCATCGTGGACGCGATCGCCGCACCCGCGCTCGACCAATTGGCCGCCCTCCAGCAGCAGGCCTCCGGCAACTTCGACGGCACGCTCGCGGTGCGCCAGCGCGGCCCCGGCGACCTCGCGCTCTCCGCCCAGAAGATCCTGCGCGCCGACACGGTGGCGATCGAGGCGGACGGCGGCGCCCTCACGGTCGCCGGACGCATCGATGCGGGGAGCCGTTCCGGCGGATCGATCGCACTGGCCGCGCGCGACGACCTGACGCTGGCCTCGGGCGGCAGCCTGTCCGTGCACGCGACGGGCGATGTCGCGCAGGGCGGCCGCATCGATCTCACGTCCGCGCAAGGACGCCTGAAACTCCTGTCCGGTGCGGACGTCGACCTGACGAACGACGCCGCCGCGCGCAATCCCGACGCCGCGGGAGGCCGCCTGACGCTGCGCGCCGCCCAGGCGCCGGACGGCCAGGACGTCGCGATCGACGCGGTGGGCGCCCATGTCGCCGGCGCGGCGTCCGTGGACGTGCAGGCGGTCAAGGTCTACGACGACGTGCAGCACCTGTCGAGCGACGATTTCGACCTGAGCGACGGTACCCTGCATCAGTCGGACATCGCGCGGGACAGCCTGGCGTTCCTGGGCGACACCGGGCAGAACGCCGATGCGATCGCCGGGCGCCTCGCCGCCGGCGATCCGAAGCTGCTGGAGGCACTGCGGATCCACGCCGAGGCCGAGGTCCGCTCCACGGGCAACCTGGACATCAAGACCGACGGCACGTTCCTCGGATCCGACGACTTGGTGCTTCCCACCGAGTCGGTGGACCTGTCGTCGACGTCGGCCCACGTGGGCGACACGTCCCTCACGCTGCGCGCCGCGGGCAACATCCGGCTGGCGCGCACCATCAGCGCGGGCTTCGATCCCGTGTTCACGGGGTCGGACGAGAGAGTCACGCGCTTCTTCAGCGAGCATTCCGGCAACATCCGCGTCGTCGCCGGCGCCGACCTCGGCGCGGCGAGCGCCACCGCGACCCGGGCGGGACATGGCGCGCTGAGCATCGGTCGAAGCGACCAGCCGGCCGTCTTCGGCAGCGACGCGTCCAACATCGTGGCCATCCGGGCGACGACCGGCAACATCGAGCTCGCCGCCGGCGGCGACATCGACCTGGTCGGACGCGACCTCGTGTACACCGTCGGCGTCGACGTCACCGACGACACCAGCGCCCAGGTCCGCGACCAGGAATTCCTGTCCGACGGCGCCTTCGCGTTCACGAAGGGGGCCGGAGACGTGTCCCTGAACGCCGGCGGCTCCGTGACGGCGAACGAGGTCTTCATCGACTTCGTCAGCGGTACCCGCACCGCGGAGGAGCTCGACTCCTACCGCCACGTGCTGCACCACCGCGGCCCCGACTTCTTCGGAGACCTGCCCGTCATCGACGGCAAGCCGACGCTGGTCGATGTCTGGACGACCCAGGTCGCCAACGTGACCGACTCGCAGTATGCGCAGCACGGCGTCGTGAGCTACGGCGGCGGGCGGGTCGACGTCACGGCCGGCGAGGACGTGACGGGCGTCGCCGCGCTCTCCCCGTCGACGGGATACGTGCTGACGGATCCGGACACCGGCGTCGCCACCGCCCACGTGTTCGCCGGCGGGAACGTCCGCGTCGAGGCGGGTCGCGACGTGGTGAACGGCCTGTTCGAGTCCGGAGGCCAGGACTTGACCGTCCATGCCGGACGCGACTTCGCCTTCCGGAACCTGCCCACCCTCAGCGTGACGACACCCGGCGTCCGCCTGGTCACGGAGAACGCGGCCATCGACGCGGCGGCGCGCCGCGACGTGACGTTCGGGAACGTGCAGTCCGCGTTCTGGACCCAGCAGGCCGGCTTGACCGGCCTGGACGGGAGCGGATCGGCCACCGTCACCGCCGCCGGCGGCAACGTCGCGTACCTCGATGCCCCGGAGTACACGCTCTCGGGGTTCTCGCTGAACGTGGTGGTGCCGGCGAGCTTCAGCGTCCTGGCCCCGTTCGGCGACCTGACGATCGGACGGAACACCGAGATTCCCGGCGTCTACCAGGCGCCTGGCGGCAAGTCCCGGTTCGACCTGCTGGCAGGCGGCTCCGTCGACATGCCGATCCTGGCGCCCGGTCAGCAGCTGCCTTTCTTCACGATCGCGGCCGCGGGATATCCGGGCGCGGGCCCGACGTACTTCGACACGTCGGATCCCTCCGCCCCGCCGACCCCGCTCACCGTCGACGCGGGCCTGGACCACAGCGACCGCACGCCGGTGCACATCGCCGCCGCCGCGGGCGACGTGCAGATCGGCGACATCTCCACGGCACGCCCGATCCGCATCTCCGCGGGCAACGACGTGACGCTCTACGGCTCGCTGGAGATCACGCAGCAGACCGAACGCCTGGACGGCGCGTCGCCGGTCCCGGTCGCGGAGACGAGCTCCATCCAAGCGGGGCGCGACATCCTGTTCCAGAAGAAGTCCAGCACGGTCTTCGGCATCACGCGCCTGAACGGGTCTGGCGATTTCCTCATGCTGGCCGGGCGCGACATCGACCTGGGCAAGGGCAGCGACAGCGTCGGGGACGTCGGCGCCAGCGGCCTCGAGGCCCTCGGCAATTCGGTCAATGCCGCCCTCCCGCCCGGAGGAACCGACATCACGCTGGTCGCCGGCCTGCGCGCCGACGGCACGGACTACGACCAGGCGACGTTGACCGGCTTCGAGGCCCTGGGGGCGAACGCACTCACCGACCACGCCGGCGACCTCTACGCGCAGCTCACCGCCACCCGGCCCGGGCCCGTGGCGCTCGGGAGCGCCGCCGCCCGCGCCTTCGACGCCCAGGGACTGGACCAGCAACTGGCGCAAGTACGCACCCTGGTCGGCGGCGCCACCTACGACGCGCGCCTGGCGGCCTACGTGCGCGAGCAACCCGGCCGCTCCGGCCTGACCGACGCGCAAGCGCTGGCCGCCTTCCCGGCCCTGCCGCCCGATCAGCGGGCGGCGGCGCCCGGCGTGCTGCTGGCGCCCTCGTTCGCGCTGCAGCCGCAGGACACGCGCACCGGCCTGGTCAACGAGATCGCGGCAGCGACGCCGGCGATCACCTACGACGACAAGCTCGTCGCGTACATGAAGGCCCGCGACGGGCAGACGCGCACCCTCCAGCAGGCGATGATCGCCTTCGAGGCGCTTCCGCAGGCGGCGCGCATCCCGCTGCTCGACACGGTCCTCGTCTCGGAGGTCCGCGCCAGCGGGCGCGCGGCGGCGGGAAGCACGGGCAGCGTCCAGCAGGCGGCCTACGACCGCGGCTACCGCAGCATCTCCGCGATCTTCCCGGCGGATCGGCCCGACGGCGACGTCGACATGCCCGAGGCCGTCGTGAAGACGCTGCAGCAGGGAGGCATCACGGTGCTGACGCCCGGCGGCGGCGTGGATGCGGGCGGCGTGAGCGCGAGCACCATCCGGCCGGACAACCTCGGCATCGTCACGGTCGCCGGCGGCGACATCTCCTCCATCGTCCGCGACGACTTCTCTGTCAACCGTTCGCGCGTCTTCACGCTGACCGACGGCGACATCCTGATCTGGTCCTCGGACGGCAACATCGACGCCGGGCGCGGCGCCAAGACCGTGGTCGGCTCCCCGCCCCCGGCCCTGCGCATCGACCAGTTCGGCCACCTCTTCCTCGATACCTCCGGCTCCTTCACCGGCTCCGGCATCGCCGTCCTCGACGCCCACAGCGACCTCGACCTCTACGCCCCCGTCGGCGCGATCGACGCGGGCGAAGCCGGCATCCGCTCGGTCGGCAACGCGTTCTTCGCCGCCCAGACCTTCATCGGCACCGACAACCTGTCGGTCGGCGGCCAGAGCGTCGGCGCGCCGCCGGCGGTGTCGGCGGTCGGCTCGACCGCCGGCCTCGCCAACGCGACCAACGTGCTTGCCAACGCGGCGAGCACCGCCTCCGACGAGGAGCGAGAGGAGCGCAGGAAGCGCCGCAACCGCCGCAACCTGCTGCTCGAGTTCCTCGGCTTCGGCAATGCGTCGAACTGACATGACGACCCCCGCTCCCTCCGGTCGCCGCTCGCGAACCGGCTCCGACGTCCCTTCCATTCCAACGCCCACGCCATGAAGCACCTCCTCGCCGTCGCCGCCGTCCTCGTCGCCGCCCACCTGCCCGCGCAGGCGTCCTGGAACAAGGACTTCCCGGTGCAGACCCGCGTCGCCTTCGACACCTCCGACAAGGGGTTCGCGATCCAGACGCCCGAGGGCGACCTGGTCGTGCCGGTGCGCCTGCACTCGGGCAACTTCGACTTCGCGTCCGCGAAGCCGGACGGCAGCGACCTGCGCGTGATCGCGGCGGACGACAAGACGCCGCTGCCGTTCCAGGTCGAGCGCTACGACGGCATCAACGAGCTGGCGCTGCTGTGGGTCAACGTCGGCAAGATCCTGCCGGGCACCGACAAGAACGTGGTGCGCGTGTACGCGGGCAACCCGAACGCCGCCGCCGAGGGCCGCGCGAACGTCTTCGCGGGCGGGTATGCCGCGGTGCTGCACTTCTCCGAGGCCGACGGCGCGGCGGCCGACGCGGTCGGCGGCGCGGCCACGACGGCGCCGGTGGCGCGCGAGACCAACGGGCTGCTGGGTGCGAGCGCGAAGCTCGACGGCCGTGCGATCTCGCTGCCGGCGAGCGACAAGCTGCGCTTCGCGGCCGGCGGCACGCTGACGCTGGCGCTGTGGGTCAAGCCCGACGCGGCCGCCGAGGCGACGACGCTCGCCGCGCTGGGCACGGTCAGGCTCTCGCGCAAGGGCGACCAGCTCGCCGCCGAGATCGGCTCGACCACGCTCGCGGGCGGCAGCCTGCCGGCCGGCACGTGGGCGCACGTGGGCCTGTCGATCGGCAACGGCAAGGCGACGATCTACGTGAACGGCAAGCCGGCCGGCCAGGCCGATGCGGCGCTGCCCGCGATCGACGGCGGCCTGCAGCTGGGCGCGGGCACCCAGGGCCTGATGGACGAGGTCGAGGTGCTGCCCGCGGCGCGCGACGACGGCTGGTTCCGCGTGCAGGCGGCCGCGCAGGGCGCGGACGCCGCGTTCGTCAAGAGCGCGCCCGAGAACGCCGCGGCCGAGGAGCCGGGCGGCACCGGCTACTTCGGCATCCTGCTGAAGAACCTGACCAGCGACGCCTGGGTCGTGATCGGCATCCTGATGGTGATGTTCGCGATCGCGGTGTGGGTCATGGTGACCAAGACCGTGACGGTGGTGAAGACGGCGCGCGCGAACGACGACTTCATGAAGCACTTCCGCAGCGCCGCCAGCGAGGTGGGCGGCGACTCGTCGAAGTTCGCCGGCTCGCCGCTGTTCCGCCTCTACCGCGCAGGCGTCGCCGAGGTGAAGAAGCGCCAGGCCACGGGCAAGCTGTCGCTGTCGGGCGCCTCGCTGGACGCGATCAAGGCGACGCTCGACGCCGACCTCGTGCGCGAGAACCACACGATGAACTCGCGCATGGTGCTGCTGACGATCGCGATCTCGGGCGGGCCCTTCCTCGGCCTGCTCGGCACGGTGGTCGGCGTGATGATCACCTTCGCGGCGATCGCCGCGGCGGGCGACGTCAACGTCAACGCGATCGCCCCGGGCATCGCCGCGGCGCTGCTCGCCACGGTGGCCGGCCTGTTCGTCGCGATCCCGGCGCTGTTCGGCTACAACTGGCTTGCGTCGCGCATCAAGACGCTGTCGGCGGACATGGAGATCTTCGTCGACGAGTTCGTCACCCGGGCCGCCGAGACCCACGGCGAGCGTTGAGCGACCACCGGAGCCGCACGCCATGGCCGCCGACGTCCGGGCCGACAACGCCCCCTACGACGACATCAACATCACGCCGATGCTGGACCTGGCGTACGTGCTGCTCGTCACCTTCATCATCCTGACGACGGCCTCGATCCAGGGCGTGCGCGTGGAGTCGCCGAAGACGGTGGCGGCGCAGTCGCTGGCGAAGCCGCAGACGCGCGCGATCACCATCACCCGCGACGGGGCGGTGTACCTCGACGCGTACCCGGTCTCGCTCGACCAGCTTGCCGAGCGCCTCGCCAGCTACAAGGCCGGCAACCCGGCGCTGCCGGTGGTGCTCAAGGCCGACGCCCACGCCCAGTACCAGAAGGTGACCGAGGTGCTCGAGGTCGCCAAGAAGCTCGACATCACCGAGATCGGGCTCGTCACGCAGCGCGCCACGCGCTGAGCAGCGCTCCAGGAGGGCCCAGCCATGTCCATTCCCGTCGGGGCCGATGCCAAGCCCTACGACACCATCAACGTCACGCCCATGCTCGACCTGGCGTACGTGCTGCTGGTCGTCTTCATCCTCATGACCACGGCGTCGGTGCAGGGCATGAACATCACCATGCCCAAGCCGTCGAACAAGCCGCCCGCCGAGAAGCACGAGCTGTTCATCCTGCAGGTGACCGGCGACGGCCGCTGGCTGCTGAACGGCGCGGGCCTGTCCGCGCCCGAGATCCAGCAGCGCCTGCAGGAGGCCAGGCAGCGCGACCCCAAGGCCAGCGTCGCCATCAAGGGTGAGGGCACGGCGCCCTACGAGCGGGTGGTCGAGATGATCGACCTGTGCAACACGGTCGGCATCGACATGGGCCTGGTCACGGCCCGCATCGGAACCTGATCATGGACGAGCCGCTGCACGTCACCGTCGACACGCACCCGTCGCCCTGGAAGACCGCCGCGCTCCTGGGCGCGGGCGTGGCGCTGGTCGTGGCCCTCATCCTCGGCCTGCACCACCTGGTCGCCGACTCCCGGCCGCCCGCGCGCCAGGTCGCGCGCATCGCCATCCTGCCCGATACCCCGCCGCCGCCGCCGCCCAAGGTCGAGAAGAAGGAAGAACCCAAGCCCGAGACCCGACCGCAGCCGCAGCAGGAGCAGACCCCGAAGCCGGTCGCACCGCCCGCGCCGGCGCCGATCAAGATGGAAGGCGCGGCCGGCGAAGGGCCCAGCGCCTTCTCGCAGGGCAAGGTCACGAGCGACTACCAGGGCGGCGCACCGGCCATCGGCGGCGCCGGCGGCGCCGCGGCGATCGACCGCGCCGGCGAGCGCCTCTACGCCAACACGGTGCGCCAGCAACTCCACGACGAGATCGAGCGCCAGCTCGGCGCCGACTCGGGCGAGCTGAGCACGCAGCTGGCCGTCTGGATCGCCGCCGACGGCCGCATCGAGCGCTGGGAACTGCAGGGCCCGAAGGGCGGCCGCGAGGGCGACCTCGACGCGGCGCTGCGCCGCACCGCCGATGCGCTGCGCCTGCCCTCGCCGCCCGCCGACACGCGCCAGCCGCTGCGCTTTCGCCTCAGCCTCCACGCCGCGGGCTGACCCCGGCGCCCCCGAGACACACACATCGCCAGACATCCCCCGGAGATTCCCGCAATGACGACCCCGATCCTCACCCACCGTCCGCGCGCCGCGGCTCTCGCCGTCGCGCTGGCGCTCGCGGGTGTCGCCCACCGGGCCGCCGCGGAAGACGCCGCGCCCGCCGCGGCCGACGCCGAGCGCGCCAGCCTGCAGCAGCTGCGCGACACCACGTTCTCGCTCATCGAGGCGCTGGTCGACCAGGGCCTGCTCTCGCGCGCCAAGGCCGACGAGCTGATCAGGAAGTCGCAGGCGCGCCCGGCCGCCGTCGCCGCCGCCCCTGCACCGGCCGCGCCCGCGGAATGGGGCGCCAAGCCGCCGGGCACCGTGCGCGTCCCCTACCTGCCCGAGAGCGTGCGCGCGCAGATGAAGGCCGAGCTCAAGAACGACATCCTCGCCACCGCACGCGAGGAGAACTGGATCGATGCACGCCAGATGCCCGACTGGATCAAGGGCCTGAAGGTCGAGGGCGACGTGCGCGTGCGCGCCGAGGCCGACCTCTTCGACAACACGAACACCGCCCCCGAGCTGTACCAGCTCCAGAACGTGATCGGCGCGACGCCGGCGTGGTCGCCCGACCTGGTCGCCACGCGCTCCGACCGGCAGCGCCTCACGCTGCGCGCGCGCCTGGGCGTGACGGTCAAGGCGAGCGACGACGTGACGGCCGGCGTGCGCGTCGCCAGCGGCGCGACCACCGGGCCGTCGTCCGAGTCCGTCACGCTCGGCAACGACCTCAACCGCAGCGCCGTGACGCTCGACCGCGCCTACGTGCGCTGGGAGCCGCGCCCCGGCCTGCGCTTCGACGCCGGCCGCATGGCCGTGCCCTTCGACGGCACCGACCTGCTGTGGCCGGACGACCTGTTCGTCGAAGGCGTGTCCGCGAAGGGCGAGCTCGACATCGCGCGCGGCCTGTACGCGTTCTCGACCATCGGCGCCTTCCCGCTGCAGGAGTTCGCCATCAGCGGGCAGGACAAGTGGCTGTACGGCGGGCAGGTCGGCCTCGACTGGGCGATCGGCGCCGACTGGCAGCTGCGCGGCGCCGTCGGCCTCTACAACTTCCGCAACATCGAGGGCCGGCGCGAGCAGGGCCTGCCGCCCACCGGGCCGTTCGCCAACACCGTCCCCTACCAGCTCTCGCAATACCCCGCCGGGGTGCGCCAGAAGGGCAACACGCTGATCGACCTCAACGCGCCGACCAGCACCGCGGGCAGCGCCGTCTGGGGCCTGGCCTCGCGCTTCAAGCCCTACAACATCACGCTGGGCCTGGTCGACCGCCAGTTCGATCCGTTCCAGATCGGCGCGAGCGTCGACTTCGTGCACAACACCGGCTTCGAGATCTCGGACATCGTGCGCCGCTTCGGCGACGACGCGCCGCCCGCGCTCCAGTCGCTCAACGCCATGACCACCGGCTGGCAGACGCGCCTGAACTTCGGCCTCTCGCGCATGCAGGAGCGCGGCGACTGGACCGGCTTCGTCGCCTGGCGCCGCTTCGAACGCGATGCCTGGCCGGACGCCTTCACGGACACCACCTGGAACCTGGGCGGCACCAACTACAAGGGCTACAGCGTCGGCGCGACCTACATGTTCGACCGCCACGCCACCTTCGGCGCGCGCTGGACCAGCACCCGCAACCTCGACGACGGCACCGCCGGCGCCGACCTGAGCAGCGCCAAGCTCAAGATCGACGTGCTGCAGCTCGAGACCAACGTCAAGTTCTGACCGCCATGACCACCCCCGCCCGACTCCGCCTGATCGCCCTGTCGCTCGCCCTCGCGGCCGCGACCGCCCACGCCGACGACAAGCGCCTCGAGCAGACGCGCGAGGCCCTGCGCCGCGCCCAGGCCGCGCTGCAGGCCGCGCAGTCGCAGCGCGACCAGCTGCAGCAGGACAAGGCGAAGCTGGAGCAGGACAGGCAGGGCACCGACGCGGCGCTCGCCCAGGCCCGCACCCAGGCGAGGGACGCCGCGGCGCACGGCGCCCGCGCCGACGCGGGCCTGGCCGCCGCGGGCGCCGAGCGCGACCGCCTGAGGAGCGAGCTCGAGGCGATGCGCGGAGAGCGCGAGGAGCTGGCGAGAAGGCTCGAGGCCGCACAGGGCCAGGTCGCGGAGGCGCAGACGCGCGCCGCCGACCAGCGCCGCACCAGCGTCGCCCTGAACAC
>Ga0209051_1003083_pt1 | contig 11245 bp, 8 predicted proteins | sample AraplaCvi_mMS_r2_2_FD_184286 | JGI IMG/M metagenome (GOLD analysis project Ga0209051, IMG submission 184286) | Arabidopsis root microbial communities from North Carolina, USA - plate scrape MF_Cvi_mMS_r2 (SPAdes) (version 2) | ecosystem: Host-associated > Plants > Roots > Endosphere | place: USA...
CCAGGCCACGGCCACCACCGCCCCGGCGGCCGCCGCGGCTGCTCCCGCGCCCGCGGGCGAGTCGCGCGGCCTGTTGAAACGCGTCTTCGGCGCGTTCGGCGCCAAAAGCACGAAGTGAGGGGGGGTGGGAGCGGGAATCCATCACACCCGGCCGGTTCGGTTCGAAGACAATCCGCGCATGTTCCCGTCCTTCTTCGGACCGTCCGATCGACCGCTGTTCGGGATCTACCACCCGCCCGCCGACCATGCGCCCGCCGATCGCGCCGTCCTGCTCTGCAATCCCTTCGGCCAGGAGGCCGTGCGCGGCCATCGCATCTTCCGCGTGCTCGCCACGCGCCTCGTGCGCGAGCGCATCCCCGTGCTCCGCTTCGACTATCACGGGACGGGCGACTCGCCCGGCTCCGATGAAGACGGCGACCTCGCGGGCTGGACGGGCGACGTCCGCGTCGCCCTGCAGGAGCTGGTCGCGCGCAGCGGCGTCTCGCGCGTCGTCTGCGTGGGCGTGCGCCTGGGCGCCGCGCTCGCGCTGCGCGGCGCGGGGGGCCTGCCCGAGACCATGCGCCTCGTGCTGTGGGATCCCGTCGTCGACGGCGCCAGTTACCTCGAGCAGCTGCGCCACAAGCACGTGGAGGCGCTCGAGTCCACGTTCAGCGTCGCCGATCCCGCGTGGCGCGCCAGCCTCGCGAACGACCCGGCGGCCTTCACCTCCGAGGCGATCGGCTTCGCCCTGTCCGAGCGCCTGCGCGGGCAGATGCGCGAGCTCTCGCCGCAATTGCTGCGCGCGCCGGACGGCGCCGACATCCACGTCCTGGCGCATCCCTCCGACGCGCGGGTCGGTGAATGGATCGCCTCGCCGTCGCTGCGCGCCGCGCGCAGCAGCCACTGGCCGATCGACGAGCCGTTCGACTGGACGGCGAGCCAGCGGCCCGGCAGCCCGATCGTGCCCGCGCCGGCACTCTCACGCTTGATGGCGACGATCAGTGGCTGAAGCAATCGAACGCATCGCCCGGGTCGGCGCCGACGAGCGTCTCGTGGGTGTCGTCACGCTGCCCGCCAAGCCGCGGCCCGGCGCGCCCGGCCTGCTGCTCATGAATGCCGGCGTGGTACATCGCATCGGGCCGCACCGTTTCAACGTCAAGCTCGCGCGCGCGGTGGCGGAGGACGGCATCACGAGCATCCGCATCGACCTCTCCGGCCTCGGGGACAGCCCGAACGCGACGGATGCCTCTCACTCCGGCCAGCAGGCCATCCGCGACCTACAGGCGGCGATGGACCACCTCGAGCGCCATCACGGCATCCGGCGCTTCGTCGTGTTCGGGCTGTGCTCGGGTGCCGTCAACGGCTATCGCCTCGCGCTGGCCGACGAGCGCATCGCGGGCCTGCAGATGTTCGACGGCTATGTCTACCCGACGTGGAAGACGCACATCGTGCGCCGCCTCGTGCGATTCCGCGCCCTGCCCTGGAGCGCGCTGGCACGCAAGCTCGTGCAGCGCCTGAGCGGGCAGCGCCCGGTGCGCGTGCTCGAGCTCGGCGAGGGCTCGGACGATACCCACCTCGGCATCCCGACCCGGCCCGAATTCGCGCAGTCCATGCAGGCCCTCATCACCCGGGGGACGTCCGTCTACCTGGCCTATTCGGGCAGCTTCCTCGAGACGCACAACTACACCGGGCAACTGCGCGACGCGTTCGCGGGCGCGATGTTCCTCGACCACGTCCGCTACGACTTCATGCCCGACGTCGACCACACGATGACCTCGCTCGCGGCGCAGCGCAAGGTGATCGCCGCGACGCGCGACTGGATTCAGTCGGTGGCCGCGGAGGCCAGCGCCCGCACCGGGACGACGCTCGCCTCGACGTCCGGCGCGGGCAGCACCGGCAGGTCGATCCAGGAGAGCTTCTCGCCGCCGTGAAGCACGCGGTTGCGGGCGGGCACGGGGTGAGCCTCGTGCGCGTTGTCGCCGCCGGTGTTCAGGTTGCGCTCCAGGCGCGGGAAGCTGCTGCTGGTGATGTCGAGCCGCAGCCGGTGCCCGGCCGGGAGCTGCCACGCGATCGCGCGCATGTCGACCTCGAGCGTCACGGGCACGCCCGGCTCCAGCGGACGGGGATTCGCGAAGCCATCGCGATAGCGCGCCCGCAGCGCGCCTTCCTGGATGCCGATCGCGCGCCCATCGGGAAACACGTCGACGAGGCGCGCGACGAAATCGGTGTCGGGCGCCGTGGAGCTCGCCTGCAGCACCGCGCGCAGCGGCCCCGCAAGCGCGAGCGGCGCCTGCAGGACGGGCGACGTGTACACGAGCACGTCCTCGCGCGCCTCGACCTCGCGCTGGTCGTCGGGGCCGGCCCGGTCGGCCGGGTTGCCGGTGCAGCACACCGGCCCGCCGCGCGAGGGCACGGGCGACAGGGGGTCGTAGACGAATTCGTCGGCGGCCGCCGACGCCGGGCGGCTGGGCGCGAGGACGCCGTCGCCGCGCGCGCCCGGCGAACCGTTCGCGTGGCCGGCGCCATCGAGGTACCAGCGCTCGACCCGCGCCTGCGGGGGCGGCCAGCTCGGCGCGGCGTGCCAGCGCTGGTCGCCCAGCATGTAGTACAGCACCCGCGGCAGGGCGCGCAGGCCTTCGCCGCGATCGCGCAGCCAGAGGTCGAACCACCGCGCGGTCCACTCCCAGTACGGGGCCTCGGCGCCGTGCGCTTCGAGGTCGCCGAAGCGGGCGCTCTCACCGGTCTCCTCGGCGTGGCAATGCGTGCCCGGGGCGATGACGAGATGCCGCTCGGGCGCCGAGGCCGGCGCCTGGGCGCCCTTCGCCGCGAGGGCCGCGTCGAGCGCCAACGTGTCGCCGACGGTCTGGTCACCCCAGGTCGTGACCTCGAAAACCGGCGTGGTGGGGACGTCGGAGTCGTCCAGGTAGCCGAGCGCGTGCCAGGAGGGATCGGCCAGCGGCCGGCTCAGGAAGGCCTCGTAGCCGTTGGGCCCGGGCCGGTGCCGCTGCACGAGATCGGCGACGGGCAGCTCGCGCAGCGCCGCGGCGATGTCGAAGGGCTGCATGTCCGGCGCCTTCGGGCTGCGGGCGCCGTACTGGACGAACCAGCCGAAGCCGCTGGCGAGCTGGAAGACGCCGCCCTCGTACACGCCGAAGTAGCTGTAGCGGCCCGCCGCGGAGCCCACCGCGCCGCCGGCACCCAGCGGCGCCATCGCGCGCAGCGCCGGATGATGCGCGCGTGCGAGCACGTACTGCGTCTCGCCGAGCGCCGAGCAGCCGTAGGTGCCCACGCGCTGGTTCGACCAGGGCTGCGCCACGATCCAGTCCAGCGTCGCGGCGCCGTCGCTCTCGCCGTGCGCGTAAGGCTCGAATTCGCCGCCCGAATCGTGCGTGCCCCGCAGGTCGACCACCAGCACCGCGTAGCCCAGGCGCGCGAAGCGCTCGGCCGCGTTCAGCCCCTCGCCGTACTCGAGGCGGCCATAGGGGAGGCGCACGAGGATGGTGGCGAGCTTGTCGGCGCCATGGCGGGGAAGGTAGAGCGAGGCGGCGAGGGAGATGCCGTCCCGCATGGGAATGCGCAGCTCGCGCTCGACGCCGTAGCCGAAGCGCAAGCCATCGAGCTGCACGAGCCGGTCGGGAGGCAGCAGGCGCACGATCGCATGGCGCGACGCGGGCACGGCCAGGGCGGCCAGCGCCGCCACCCCGATCGCGAGGGCGGCGAGCAGGATCCGGATTCGAGGACGTGCGGGTGGCGGCAAGGGGACTCCGGGGGAACGCTATCGACGGGCGGGAGTATCCCCAAGGCCGCCACGGGCTGGCAATCGCCCGCGTGGAGGGCCGGTCCGTGCGCCGGAACGCAGGGGCCGCCCGTGTACGGCGTCATGCCTGAACGCGAGCTTGCACGAGTTCGGCGGCCCCCCGAGCGAGGGGTTACCTGCTGTCGCGTTCGCTAGTACATTCGCTCGACACACGTAGAAGAGCATTGGGGGGAGTCGTGCCGGCGACGCGGGGGAGGAGGTCTCTTCGCGCCATATCCGGATCCTGATGCGAGTGCCTGAAACCCTCGCCCAAGCCGGAAATGATCCGAAATCCCTGGTTCCTGAGGCTGGTCCCTCGCCCCGAGGCGTCGCTGAGGCTCTTCTGCTTCCACCACGCCGGGGGCAGTGCCGCCCTGTTCCGAGGTTGGCCGGCCAGCCTCGCGGAGTTCGACATCTGCGCCGTGCAGCTTCCCGGCCGCGGCAGCCGCATGATCGAGCCCGCCGTGGAGGCCATCCCCGAGCTGGTCGACGGCATCGCGCCGGCCATCCTGCCCCTGCTCGATCGTCCCTACGCCCTGTTCGGCCACAGCATGGGCAGCGCCGTGGCGCTCGCGCTCGCGCAGCGCCTGCACGCCATGGGCGCGCCGCTGCCGCATCACCTGTTCGCCTCTTCGCGGCAGCCGCCGCACCGGCCCTTCCCCGAGAGCTCGCTGCGTGGCATGACCGACGCGATGGTCGTCGACCAGATCAACACGCGCTACGGCGGCTTCCCGCCGGAGGTGCTCGCGCACCCCGAATTCCTCGCCCTGCTGCTGCCGACGCTGCGGGCCGATTTCGCGGCCCTCGAGGACTACGCCCCCGCGCTCGACGCCCCGCTGCCGCTGCCCATCACCGCGATCGGCGGGATCGGCGACGCGTGCGCCACCCCCGAGCGGCTCGCGGGCTGGCAGGTCTACACTACGCACCCCCTGCGCATGCGCCACGTGCCCGGAGGACACTTCTATCTCGAAGAGGGCATCGACGAGGTCGCCGCGATCCTGCGCGAGACATTCGTGCGGGCGCAGCCATCGCCGGACGCCCAGAACGCCGCATGAAGATCTCCAGGTTCCTCCATCGCATCGCCTTCGCGAGCGGCCTCTCCGCGGGACTGGCCGCTCGCCGCAACGTGCGCCGGATCCTGATGCTGCACGGCATCGACGACGTCGACATGCCCGCCGCCGAGTTCGAGCAGGGGATCGCCTGGCTCGCGCACCGATTCCGCATCGTGCCGCTCGGCGAGATGGTCGACGGCATCGCCGCCGGCCGGGCGCCGCATGCCGGCGGCGAGCTGGCGCTGACCTTCGACGATGGCCTGCGCAACCAGTTCGAGCTCGCCTACCCGGTGCTCAAGCGCCTCGGCGCGCCCGGCACGTTCTTCGTCTGCCCCGACCTGATCGAGCAGCGGCGCTGGATCTGGACGCAGGAGGCGCGCAGCCGCCTGCAGACGATGACGCCCGCCGCGCGCGCGCAGTTCGCCCTCGCGAGCGGCCCCTCGATCACCGAGATCGAGCCGCTGATGACGCGGCTCAAGAAGCAGCCGATCGCCGAGCGCCTGCGCCAGGAGGCGGCGCTGCGCTCCGTCACGCCCGATTTCGCGCCGACCGAGTTCACGCGCCGCCGCTTCGATCCCCTGAGCTGGGACGAGCTCTCCCGCATCGACCCCTCGGTCGTCACGATCGGCTCGCACACGCTCACGCATCCCATCCTGCCCTCGATCGACGACGCGGCGCTCGAGCGCGAGATCGTGGAGAGCCGCCGGATCCTCGAGCAGCGCCTGGGGCGCACCATCGATCTCTTCTGCTACCCGAACGGGTCGCTCGACCCGCGCGTGCACGCGATCGTGGCCCGCACGTACCGCGCCGCGGTCACGACGGAGTACGGCTTCGTCGGCGCGCGGCCCGACCTCCACGGCCTGCACCGCATCCCCGCGACCCCGCGCCTGCCCCTGCTCGCCTGGCGCATGCACCGCCCCACCGCCTGAATGACGTCCGCCGCCATCCTGGTCCTCGATGCGGACGGCCGCGTCGGCCTCGCCTGCCTTCAGTCCCTGGGGCCGCTGGGCCACCACGTCCACGTCGGCGTGCGCAAGCTCGGCTCCGCCACGGAGCGCTCGCGCTGGTGCCGCCGGGTGCACGCACAACCCGCCGCGACGCCTGTCGCGACCGGCGTCGCGTGGCTGACCGAGCTCGACGCCCGCTTCCGCTTCACGATGATCGTCGCGGCGACCGAAGCCTCGCTGCGCTGGCTGCGGGCGTTGCCGGAAGACCACCCGGTGCGCCGCAAGGCCGTCCTGCCCTCGGACGCCGCGCTCGATGCGGCCCTCGACAAGGCCAGCACGATCGCGCTCGCGCGCGAGCTCGGCCTGCCGGTGCCGGCGGCGCGCGAGCTGCCGCAGGTGGATGCCATCGCCGACGACGATGCGGGGCCGGTGGCGATCGAGGACGACCGCTTCGAGATCGACGGCGTCGCGCATGGCTATCCGCGCGTGCTCAAGCCCGTGCGCAGCAAGGTCGTCATCGGCACCCGGCTCGCCTCGCTCGCCGTCGCCGTCGTGCACGACGCCGAGGAGCGCGCGGCCACCCTGGACACCCTGCGCGCGTTCACGCCCGTGCAGGAACAGGCCTGGGTGCCGGGCCGCGGGGTGGGCGTCGAGGTGCTGTACGAGCGCGGGCGAATGGCCTGGCACTTCGTCCACGAGCGCCTGCACGAATGGCCGCTCACGGGCGGCGCGAGCACGCTGCGGCGCGCCGGCGGGCCCGAGCCGGAGCTCGTCGAGATGACCCGGCGCCTGCTCGACCGCCTCCAGTGGCACGGCGTGGCGATGGTCGAATGGCGCCGCGACGACCAGGGACGCGTGCACCTGATGGAGATCAACCCGCGGCTGTGGGGATCGCTCCCGCTGACCATCGCCGCGGGCGTGGACATGCCGCGCGGGCTGCTCGCCCTCGCCCAGGGCGAGCCCCTGGCGCCGCACGCGCCGTGGCGCGTCGGCTTCACCGCGCGCAACCTCTCCGAGGACCTGCAATGGTTCATCGACAACCTGCGCGCCGACCGCCGCAATCCGTTGCTGCTCACCGAATCGCCCTGGCGTGCCGCGCTCGGTTGGCTGCGCGTGCTCGTGGGCCGCGAGGCCTGGGACGGCTGGACGCTGCGTGATCCGGCGATCGCACGCCACGAGCTCGCCGCACTCCTGCACGACCGCTTCAAGGCGCTGACCCAGCGCATCGAGAAGCGGGCCGCGCTCGCCCGCGCGCGCAAGCGCCACGCGGCGATGGCGCGCAAGGGCGTGCTGAGCCGGCCCGTGGCGTCGGTGCTGTTCGTCTGCCTGGGCAACATCTGCCGCAGCCCGTTCGCGGCAGCGGTCGCCTTCGAGCAATTGCCCGGCGTCGCGGTCGACAGCGCGGGCTTCCTCCAGCACGACGGCCGACCCAGCCCGCCGCACATCGTGACGGCCGCCAGATCCCTCGGCGTGGACGTGTCCGACGCGCGCGCGCGGCGCGTCACCGCGGCGCAGATCGCCGCCGCCGACCTGATCGTCTGCATGGACCTCGCGCATCTCGAGATGATCGAGAACGAGTTTCCCGAGGCCCTGGAGAAGGCGACCCTGCTGGGGCTGTTCGCGTCGGAAGGCCCCGAGGAGATCCGCGATCCCTACGACATGAGCCCTTCCGCGACGCGCGCAGTGCTCGTGCAGATGCTGCAGGCGATCAGTGCCTTCGCCGGACTGCAGGCGCGACTCGCGGACGCGCAGCCGCCCGCGCCCCTGGCGGACTTCGGGATCGGGTCGCCGACCCGCCCGTGAAATCGCCATGGCCGCCGTTGACTGCCTTACGATAGGGCCGGGACGTCCCGAGGCCACTCGATGAACACGCCTGCATCCCAGCGTTGCCGGGAACTGGACGCCGTCCGCGGCATCGCGGCGGTGATGGTGCTCCTGTTCCACTACACGGTCCGCCATGCGGCCCTCTTCGGGGACGACGCGGCACCGTTCCACGTGAACCACGGATTCTTCGGCGTCGAGATCTTCTTCGGGGTCAGCGGCTTCGTCATCCTGATGACGCTGGAACGTTGCCGCACGCCGGGGGATTTCGTCTTCGCCCGCTGCCTGCGGCTCTATCCCGCCTATTGGGTCGCCGTCGCCACGACCTTCGCGATCCTCTCCGTGTTCCCGCTGGCGGAACGCACGGTGACCTGGCCCCAGGCCCTGGTGAACCTGACGATGCTGCAGGAGTTCCTCGGCGTACCCCACGTGGACGGCGTGTACTGGAGCCTCGAGGTCGAACTGGTGTTCTACGTCTGGATGCTCGCCGTGTTCGTGGTCGACGGGATGCGGCACATGCACCGGCTGATCATCGGGTGGCTGCTGCTGTCGCTCGCCGCCCTCGCGGCCACCGCGCTGGCAGGCCGCGAGTTGCCCGCGCTGCCGAACCGCCTGCTGCTGATCGAGCACAGCCCCTTCTTCGCGATCGGCGCCGCGGCATTCGTCGATTTCCGCGCCGCTCGAGTCTCGCGGCCCACCTGGCTGGTCTTCGGCCTGGCGCCCGTGGCCGCGTGGCTCGCCAAGGGCGTCGAAGGGATCGTGGTATCGCTCGCGATGGAGGTGCTCTTCGCGCTGCTGGTGTGGCGCCGGGCGAAGTTCCTCGACGTTCGATGGCTCGTCTTCCTCGGGACGGTGTCCTACCCGCTCTACCTGCTCCACCAGAACATCGGCTACGTCATCATCAACGGCCTGCGGGCCCGCCATGTCGACTACGGCTGGGCGATGCTCGCCGCCACGGCGGCGTCGCTGGCGGGAGCCTGCGTGCTGACGTTCTGGATCGAGCGTCCCATCCAGCGCCGCTGTCGTGCCTGGCGGGAGCAGCGTGTCGCCCGGCGCCGCGCCGTTGCAGCCGGCACGCCGCGGCCGGCCGACGGGGCTTGAAGGCTCAGCCGGCGCGGGGCTTCCAGGTCGCCATCGTCTGGCCGCGCAGGAAGCGCCACGTCGCCACCGCGAAAGCGGAGTAGCTCATGAGGAGATAGGCCGGCGCGACGGCGAGCAGCCCCAGGCGCCGGCCCAGGCCGGCGAGGCCGCAGGCGGCCAGGGCATAGACCGCCAGGTGGGCCACGAGCAGGCCTCGATAGAACGGGCTGCCGATGGCGAGGGCGACGTTGGAAAGCAGGGCCGTCGCGAGGAACACGAAGGCCATGTAGCGCACCACCTTGTGCGAGAAGATGCAGAAGCTCGCGGCCGGATAGCGCAGCGGGTTCAGCAGCCGGCGCATGTGCACGAGCCCCTGCAGGGCACGCAGCGCGACACGCACGCGCATCGAGAACTCGGACTGCAGCTCTTCGTTGCCATCCTCCAGCGAGGCGGCCTGCGGGTCGAAGACGACGCGCTTGCCCGCGGCGATCACGCGCAGCGGCAGCACGAAGTCGGTGATCAGCTCCTTCGGGATGTCCGAGTACAGCGCCCGGCGGATCGCGTCGCAGCCGCCGTTGACGCCGATCACCGAGCCGACACGCGTCTCGGCAGCGCGCAGGCCTTCCTCGAACCGCAGGTAGGCGTCGCCATTGCCGCTGGCCACGCCGCCTTCGGACGCGACCGTCAGCTTGCCGGTGACGTAGCCGACGCTCGGATCGGCGAAGTTCTGCACCAGGCTGCGCACCGCGCCGGGCGCGAAGCGCGCATTGGCATCGCAGAAGACGACGATCTCGCCGCTCGCGCGCTTCACGGCGGCATTGAGGCCGAGCGCCTTGCCCCCGCGCTCCGTCTGGCGCAGGAGCTCGACCCCGCGGTCGGCGAAGGTGCGGACGATGTCGTCCGTGCCGTCATCGGAGCAGTCGGAGACGACGAGGATCTGCAGCCGCTCCTTCGGGTAGTCCTGTGCCGTCATCGCCGCGAGCGTGGCGGCGATGACGTCGGCCTCGTTGTAGGCCGGGATCAGCACGCTGACCGTGGGCTCGATCGCGGCGCGCGCCACGGGGCGGGCCCGCACGCGGCCCCACACGACCAGGACGAACGGGTAGATCGCATAGGGATAGGCGATCAGGAAGAGGGAGATCCAGAAGACGGCGGCCATGATCGCAAGATCGGAAGAGTTCAGAGTGCCACGGCCGCTGTCGCCGCGGGAGCGTGCAGGTCGTATCGCAGGCTCGCCGTGCCCGGGGCCCGGACGTCGAGCCGCCAGGTGTCACGGGCCGCGTTCGCGGGCTGCACCATGCCGACGGTCGTGGCCGGCTCCAGCTGCACCGGCCGCTCGAAGGCCAGCGTGATCTCGCCCGCGGTCGGCACCGTGAGCTCGATCGCCCCGGCGGCGGCGTCGATCGCGATCGCGGAGAACGCACCGCGCACCTCGCGCAGTGCGCCGACGCGCGTCTTCAGCACGTTGCCCGGCTCGGGCGCCACGTCGGTCAGGCGCAGGCGGGTGGCCGTGCATGCCGCGACCTCGTGCTCCACGCCGAGCGCATACCAGTGCGTCGCGGGACGGTCGACGACCAGGTCGAGCCACTGCCGCGGGTCGCCGCCGAGGCCGCGCTCGGCGGCCTTGGCCAGGTTGTAGGCCTGCCGCGCGGTGACGTAGTGCAGTTGGTAGCGCTTGCCGTCATTGCACATCTCGTTGAGGGCCTCGTGCATGCGCAGCGCCTTTTCGCCGAACAGCGCGTCGAAGTCGCGCTCCACGGCGCCGTGCGTGTGCAACTTCACGAACAGCCACTCGGGGCGTCCGCGCACGTGCACCTCGCAGTCTAGCCATGCGCGCACGCGATCGGGCCGGCCCCAGTTCTCTGAGGTGAGGCTCGCGTTCTCGATGCGGGGATAGCCGGGCGCGCGCCAGTTGATCGACAGCGGGCCCTGCATCAGGAAGAAGCCCGGCGTATCGGTGCGGCCCACCTCGGCATCGACGCCGGAATCGTGCGACTTGTGGCGCGACGGATCGTCCACCGCATAGTAGATCGCGTTGGTCTTGCGTGTCTGCGCGTCGTTGCCCGAGGGCATCGTGAAGTCGCCCCAGCAGCCGAGGTTGCGCAGGATGCTCAGCTCGCCGTTGACGCCGCAGTGACGGCCGTTGCACGCGTTGTCCAGCGTCCAGTCGCCGTGCACGAAGCCGAAGGAGGTGCGCGGCGGCTCGCCCGATTCGAGCAGCAGCCCGTGGCGCCGATAGAGCGCCAGGGTCTGGCGCAGGTCGCGCGTGAGCGACTCCGCGGTGTCGTCGCGGTGGTGATAGTGCAGCTCGATCTCGCCGCCGCCGACGTGCGCCATGTCGGCGAGCTGCGGCAGGTGCTCCGCGCCGTGGTGCGGCGGGTAGAACCAGGAATGCAGGGGCGCATGGCCGAAGCGCTCGCGGCACCGCGCCTGGAACGCGGGGTATTCGCGCCGCCAGGTTTCCACGCGTTCCCAGGCCTGGCCCTCGCGCCGGGCCTTGTGGCGCGGCTCGTAGTGGTCGCAGATGAGAAAGAAGACGTGCGTGACCCGGTCGCGCCTCGCGCGGCGCG
>Ga0209051_1003084_pt1 | contig 11244 bp, 7 predicted proteins | sample AraplaCvi_mMS_r2_2_FD_184286 | JGI IMG/M metagenome (GOLD analysis project Ga0209051, IMG submission 184286) | Arabidopsis root microbial communities from North Carolina, USA - plate scrape MF_Cvi_mMS_r2 (SPAdes) (version 2) | ecosystem: Host-associated > Plants > Roots > Endosphere | place: USA...
CGCGTGAGCACGTTCATCGCGTTGTCGAGCGTCGCGAAGTCGTGGTTGAGCAGCGTGCCGGCGATGCACAGCACGACGAGCCCGGCGATCGGGCCGAGGCCGTGCAGGTGCGCGAGCGCGCCGCGCAGGCGCGTGCCGGCGTCGACCGCCGGGGGGGTGTCAGTGCGTTCCGGTGGCATGGGCGATCAGGATCTCTTCGGTGGCGTCCGCGGCGTCGAGCGTGGCCTGCTGCGCCCCGGCGCGCATCACGACGATGCGGTGGCAGGTGCCGATCAGCTCCATCAGCTCGGACGAGATGACGACGACCGCGCGCCCTTCGCGCGCGAGCCGCTGGATGAGGAAGTAGATGTCGCGCTTGGCGCCGACGTCGACGCCGCGCGTCGGCTCGTCGAGCACGACCACGCGCGGCGCGGGGTGCAGCGCCTTGGCGAGCGCGAGCTTCTGCTGGTTGCCGCCCGACAGCGAGGAGGCCTTGATGTCGAGGGCACCGGTGCGGATGCCGTACTCGGACACCGCCGCCTTCAGCGCCGCGCGCTCGGCCTCGGGGTGCAGCAGCGGGCGCGCGTAGCGCTCGAGCGCCATCAGCGTGAGGTTCTCCTTCAGGCCGAAGTCGACGTGCAGGCCCTTGCCCTTGCGATCCTCGCTGAGGTAGGTGAGCCCCAGGTCGGCGGCCTCGCGCGGGCTGCGGATGCGCACGGGCCTGCCGTCGATCTCGATGCGCGCGGCCGAGTGCGGACGCAGGCCCAGCAGGCCCTCGAACATCTCGGTGCGGCCCGCGCCGACGAGGCCGGCGAAGCCGAGGATCTCGCCCGGCGCGACCTCGAACGAGACCCCGTGCGCCCAGCCGGGCACCGTCAGGCCCTCGACGCGCAGCAGCGGCGGCGCGGCCGGGCGCGGATCCTTGGGCGGGTACAGGTCGGCCAGCTCGCGGCCGACCATCAGGCTGGCCATGCGGCGGCGCGTGAGCTCGCGCGTCTCGGCGCGGGTGACGAAGCGGCCGTCGCGCATCACGACCACGTCGTCGGTGACGCGCTCGACCTCGTCGAGCTTGTGCGAGATGTAGACGATGGTCACGCCGTCGGCCTTCAGCTGCGCGATGAGCGCGAACAGGCGTTCGGTCTCGGCGGGCGTGAGCGTGGCCGTGGGCTCGTCCATCACGAGCACGCGCGCGCGCCGCTGCAGCGCCTTGGCGATCTCGACGAGCTGCTTCTCGGCCACGATCAGCTGGCGCACCGGCGTGTCGGGGCTGCGCGCGAGGCCGACCTGCCTGAGCACGCGCGCCGTCTCGGCGCGCATCGCCGCGTCGTCCAGGCGCCAGCCGCGCGTGAGCTCGTGGCCGAGGAAGATGTTCTGCGCGATCGTCAGGTCTTCCGCGAGCGCGAACTCCTGGTGGATCATCACGATGCCGCGCGCCTCGGCCGCGCGCGGGCCGTCGAAGCGCACCGCCTCGCCGCCGACGCGCAGCACGCCGCCGGTGGGCGCCTCGTAGCCGGCGAGGATCTTCATCAGCGTGCTCTTGCCCGCGCCGTTCTCGCCCAGCAGGCCGACCACGCGGCCCGCCCCGAGCTCGAAGCTGACGCCGTGCAGCACCTCGACCGGCCCGAACGACTTCACGATCGCTTCGAAGGCCACGGGGACCGGCCTCGGGCCCGTCCCCGCATTCGAAGCGTCGGAATGCGGAGGCTGGCCGGAGGCCGCTCCCCCTTGCGCGGGCGCGCTCACGCGACCACCCTTCCCCGCCCGCGCAGCGTCTCCTGCAGCGCCAGCACGCCGGCGCCGATGAGGCCGCCCGAGTCGCCGAGCGGCGTGTAGCCGACCTCGAGGTGGCGCGTGGACAGCGCCAGCGAGCGCTGGTAGACGCACTGGCGCAGCGAGGCGAGGAACAGCGGCCCGATGCGCGTGAGCCCGCCGCCGACGAACACGTGCGAAGGGTTGTAGAAGTTCACCACCGACGCGAGCATCTGGCCGATCGACGTGCCGGCGCTCTGCACGATCTCGTTGGCCGCGGCGTCGCCGGCGCGGCTCGCGTTGCCGACGTCTTCCGGCGTGATCTGGCCGGTCTCGTCCAGGCGCTGCGCCAGCATCGGGCTGCGCCCGGCGCGCGCGGCCTCGACCGCGGCGCGCGCGATGGCCGGGCCGCCGGCGACGGTCTCGACGCAGCCGACGTTGCCGCAGTGGCAGCGCGGGCCCACCGGGTCGACGCAGATGTGGCCGACGTCGCCGGCCGAGCCGTTGGCGCCGCGGTAGACGCCCCCGTGGCACACCACGCCGCAGCCGATGCCGGTGCCGACCTTGATGACCAGGAAGTTGCGCAGCTCGCGCTTCAGGCGCCACAGCTCGGCCAGCGCCATCAGGTTGACGTCGTTGTCGACCCAGACCGGCGCCTCGTAGTCGGCGCGCAGGTCGTCGCGGATGGAGTAGCTGTCCCAGCCCGGCATCAGCGGCGGCTCCACGAGCTGGCCGGTCGCGAAGTCGACCGGGCCCGGCACCCCGATGCCGATGGCCAGCACGTCGCGCGGCTTGAGCTCGCAGCGGCCGAGGAGCTCGTGCATGAGCGCGCGCATGCGCGACAGCACGATGGCCGGGCCGACGCGCACGTCGATCGCCTCGCCGTGGCGCGCGAGCACCTTGAGGTCGAGGCCCAGCACGGCCACCTCGAGGCTGGTCGCCCCCAGGTCGGCGCACAGCAGCACGCCGAGCGACGGGTGCAGGCAGAGCGTCTCCGCGCGCCGGCCGCCGGTGGAATCGCGCATGCCGGACTTGTCGATCCAGCCCTGCTCGAGCAGGCCCGCGACGACCGCGTTGGAGTGCGTGCGCGACAGCTCCAGCTGCTGCGCGAGCACGTCGCGCGACGGGCCGTGGTGCCAGAAGATGCTCTCGAGCACGTTCAGCTCGTTGGCGGTCAGCTGCGCCCAGCGGTTCATCGGCGGAGGTCTCCAATGGTTGTGTCATTCCGGCCTCTGCGGGCCGATGCGCGACTTTAGGCGCCTCACTTTCGCCGTGCAATAACTTACTTCAGCTGAAACAAGACTCAAGTGGGTGAATTCCTGCACAAAACCCTTCTCGGGAAGAATTCCTGCGGGTTTTCCCCTCTCGGGATACCCGGCTGTCGTTCAGGTTCGCTTCAGACTAACGTTCAGCTCCGCTTCAGACAAGGCCCGCGGCGATCCCGCGGGTGCTCCCTCCAAACCTCGCAACCCGCAGGAGCTTCCATGGCCAGATTCCTTCGCCTGACCGCCCTCGCCCTCGCCTCCACGCTCAGCCTGGCGGCCCACGCCGCGCACCCGTCCGACGCCCTCGTCGACGCCAGCCTCCAGGACAAGGGCCTGCGCTACAAGCCGGCCCAGCTCATCGTGCAGTTCCGCGCCGGCGAGGCCGAGCGCGGCGCGCAGACGGCGCTCGCGGGCCTGGACGGCAAGCTGGGCAAGCTGCTGCGCGCCGAGTCGCGCCGCAGGGACGGCCAGGGCGACCTGCGCGTCGTCCACCTGCCCGAGAAGCTCCCGCTGGCCGAGGCCATGCGCCAGCTGCGCGCCAACCCCGCCGTCGTGTTCGCCGAGCCGAACTGGATCTACACCCGCGAGGCCAAGGGCATCGACCCGTACTACGACGACGGCCGCCTGTGGGGCATGTACGGCGCCGCGTCGCCGTTCCAGCAGAACGAGTTCGGCAGCGGCGCGGGCACCGCGTTCAAGCTGGGCAAGAAGTGCAAGGCCAGCGTGCTCGTCGGCATCATCGACGAGGGCGTGATGCCCAACCACCCGGATACCCAGGCCAACATCTGGACGAACCCGTTCGAGATCCCGGGCAACGGCATCGACGACGACGGCAACGGCTACGTCGACGACGTGAACGGCTACGACTTCTTCGACGACGACGCGTCCACCTTCGACGGCGTCGGCGACGACCACGCCACGCACGTGTCGGGCACCATCGGCGCGGTCGGCTACAACGCGACGGGCGTGGCGGGCATCTGCTCGGCGGTCAAGATCATCAGCGCGAAGTTCCTCGGTCCCGTCGGCGGCTCGACGGAAGACGCGATCCTGGCGGTCGACTACATCACCGACCTCAAGACCCTGCACGACCTGAACATCGTCGCCACCAACAATTCCTGGGGCGGCGGCGGCTTCTCGCAGGGCCTGCAGGACGCCATCGAACGCGCCAACGACGCCGACATCCTCTTCATGGCCGCTGCCGGCAACGGCAACCAGCTGGGACGCGGCCTGGACAACGACAAGCGCGCCAACTACCCCTCGAACTACCCGAACGAGAACATCATCGCCGTGGCCGCCATCGACAAGGTCGGCAACAAGGCGAGCTTTTCGAACTGGGGCCTGACCACGGTGGACATCGGCGCGCCGGGCGTCGGCATCTGGTCGACGGTGCCGGTGCAGCAGGGCGGCGCGGTCGTCGGCGGCTACGCCTCCTACGACGGCACCTCGATGGCCACGCCGCACGTCACCGGCGCGGCCGCCCTCTACAAGTCGCTGCACCCGACCGCGACCGCCGCGCAGATCAAGGACGCGATCCTGTCCAAGGCGATCCCGACGGCCTCGCTCGCCGGCAAGACCGTCACGGGCGGCCGGCTCGACGTGAGCGGCTTCTGAAGCGCCGGGCGTCCGCGGGGCCGCCCCGAAGGACGCTCGCGCCGCAGGCCGCCCGGCCTGCGGCCACCGTCTGAACGCGCCGCGGCGGCATCCCCCGGGGGGATGAGGCTTTCCGGGGAAGGCCGCCGCGGTCGCGTTCAGACTCCTCAGCGCAGGCCGAACACGGTCACGGTCCTGTCGCCCGGCACGTAGACGCGCCCGTTCGCCTGCAGCGGCGTGACGAACGCATCGCCCTTGCCGGGCGTCCAGGTGCCCGCGGCGCCGCTGAACAGCGGCGCGCCGAGCTTCTCGGCGTCGTAGGCCTCGAGGGCGAGGTTCTCGCCGCGGTGGACCACCCACACGACGCCGGTGCCCGCCGTGCTGCCGTCGGACGACACCACCGGCAGCGAGCCGCCCTGGCCCGCGTCGACGGTGCCGGTGGCGCCGGTCGCCTTGATCGACGGCGTCGGGCCGGTCGTCACGGCGAACGAACGCAGGCGGTCGAACCCCGTCTGGTAGAACACCACGCCGCCCGTGGGTGCGCGCCAGTACGCCGGCCCGCCCCAGAGCCCGTACGCCGACCCGTATGGGACGACCTGCAGCGCGCCCGCGTCGTTCTTCTGCAGCTTGCCGAGCTCGTGGCGGTCGAGCAGGTACATCGTCGGATCCTTGCCCATGGCCACCGCGAGCGGATGGGCCTGGCCCGGCTCCGACGGGACGAGCATCACGCCGCCGGCGCCGAAGTCGGCGTCCGCGTCGTTGAGCGAGCGGTACTTGTACGGGGTGAACCAGTCGCGCACGCTGCCGAGCGTGGGGTCCATGCGCACGACGCTCTCGCCCCAGTCCTTGCCGCCGCGGCTGAAGTTGCCGTTGCCGGTGATCGCGTAGACGTTCCCGTTCGCGTCGACCGCCGGCGCGAAGCCCGACATCCAGATCGCCGCCAGCTGGTAGCCGGCCGGGGTCTGGATCATGGGGAGCGACTTCATCAGCGTCAGGTCCGTGCCGTAGCGCTGCATCCAGCCCGAGATCTGCTCGGCGTTCTGGTCGCAGTGCGAGGACAGCGCGACGTAGATCGAGTCGTTGGCATGCACGAGCCCCGCGCGCGCCCATTGGGCCTTCGGGTCGAAGCGCAGGGTCGAGCCGTCGCTCATCGTGAAGGTGGGCGAGATCTCGACGGCGGCGCGCTCGTTCGTGCCGTCGGCCAGCTTGAGCGCGTGCAGCCGGGTATGGAACTCCATCGCGTTCGGTTCGGTGGCGGAGACGACGTAGATCGTCGCGTCGCCCTTGCCGCGCCGCACGATGACCGGCGTGGCCAGGGCGCCGTACTCGGGTGCGACCTGCTGGCAGCCGATGTCGTCCGAGGACTGCGACTTGCCCAGGCTGACCTGCCACAGCGTCGCCCAAGTCGACGCGTCGATGGCATAGACGCTGTCGTGCGCCGTGACGACGACGAGCACGTCGTGCGTGCTGCCGTCGGGCATGCGAAAGCCCGAGACGAGCAGCGGCTGCGCGAGCACGATGCCGTCCACGGCCAGCGTCCTCAGCAGCCCGAAGCGCGAGGACTTGACGCTCGCCGGCGTGAGCGCGGTCTCGTTCGGGTTCCAGCCCGTGCGCTGGCCGTCGTAGTGATACGTCAACACGTCGATGGCGCCGGCGGCCGCGGGCCGGGCGGGCGCGGCGGGATCGACGTCGGCCGCGAGCACGGCGGCGGGCAGCAGGGCGGTGCAGGCGAGCCGGCGCGCGCGCCGCGCGCCTGCCAGGCGGTTCGGGACAGGCATGGTCGGGACTCCGGTGGAGCCGCGTGGCGGCGCGGCGCGGCCGCCCCGGCCTCGAGGCGGCTGCACGCCTGCGGCATTCACCGTGCCTCGGCAGCAGGCGCGCGTCGCGCGCCCCTTGCGCGAGCGGGCGAACTACTGCGTGAGGCCGAAGACCGTCACCGCCCCCGACGAGCCGACGTAGACGCGGCCGTTCGCCTGCATCGGCGTGAGGTAGGGGTTGCCCGCCGTCCAGCTGCCCGCGTCGGCGGCGAACAGCGGCGCGCCGAGGTGCTCGGCGTCATAGGCCTCGAGCTGGATCGGGCTCTTGCGCCGGATCACCCACACCACGCCCGTGCCCGCCTTGCCGCCGTTCGACGACACGATGGGCAGCGAGCCCCCGCCGCCGCCGTTGCTCGTGCCCTGCGCGACCTGCGTGAGCGCGGGCGCGGCGCCGGCATCGACGGCGAAGGCGCGCAGCGGGCCGCCGGACAGCTGGTAGTAGACGAGGCCGCCGGTCGGGCCGCCGAAGTAGGCCGGGCCGCCCCACACGCCGGATCCGCGGCTGCCCAGGCGCTGCTGCTGCAGCGCGCCCGCGTCGCCGGTGGTCTCCTTGCCGAGGTTCCTGCGGTTCAGCAGGTAGAGCACGGGATCCTTGCCCATCGCCACGGCCAGCGGCGGCGCGACCTGCCCGGCGACCTGCGGCAGCAGCATCACGCCGCCCGAGCCGAAGTCGGTGTCGGTGTTGCTGAGCGCCTTGTACGCGGCGGGCGTGAAGAAGTCGTTGACCTTGGCGAGGGTGGCGGGCAGGCGCATCACCGTCTGGCCCCAGTCCTTGCCGCCGCGGCTGAAGTTGCCGTTGCCGCTGACGGCGAAGACGCTGCCGTCGGTGTCGATCGCCGGCGCGAAGCCGGCGGCCCAGAACGCGGCCAGCTCGTTGCCGGCCGGGGTATCGATGGTCGCGAACGCGCCCTGCTGCGTCAGGTTCGTGTCGTAGCGCAGCAGCCAGCCGGCGATGCTGCCGGCCGAGCGGTCGCAGTGCGACGAGGCGGCGAGGTAGACCGTGCCGTTGCCGTAGGCGAGGCCGGCGCGGATCCACTGCTTGGCCGGCGCATAGGCGAGCGTGGAGCCGTCGCTCAGCGTCTTGCTGGCGGCGAGGTCGACCGCCGGCTTCACGTCCTGTCCGCTGGACAGGTCGACCAGGTGCAGGAACGAGTGGTACTCGCCCGCCGCCGGCTCGGTCGCGGCGAGCAGGAACAGCCCCGCCCGGTTGGGCGCGGTGCGCACCACGACGGGCGTCGCCGAGATGCCGTAGTTGGGGTGCACGTGGCTGCAGCCGACGTCGCCCGCCTTCTGCGGCGGGCCGAAGTTGCGATGCCACAGCGTGGCCCAGGTCGCGGCGTCGAAGGCGTAGGCGTCGTTGGTCTCGGTCACGACGACCAGCACGTCGTGCGTGCTGCCGTCGGGCAGCTTGAAGCCGGAGACGAGCAGCGGCTGCGCGAGCACGTCGCCCTCGACCGCGAGCGTCTTGATCACGCCGAACTTCGAGGACGCGACGGTGGCCTGCGTGAGCGCCGTCTCGTTCGGGTTCCAGCCCGTGCGCAGGTTGTCGTAGTGGTAGGTCGTGACGTCGATCGGCGTGCCCGCGTAGGGCAGCGCGAGCGGCGCCGCGGGCTCGGCCGCGAGCGCGGCGCCGGCGAGCAGCAGGCCGCCGCCGAGGAAACAGGGGAAGGAACGCATGGGGGTGACTCCTTCGGACCGCGCCGACGACGCTTGAGGACTCACGGGCCGGCGCGCGGGCGCCCGCGAAGCGGAGGTGGCGATGTTCGCCCCCGCGCAGATCCCTCCGCATCCGGACTTACGCGCGCAGGGCTGACCCGCGGCCTCGGCCGGCGCCTCCCCAGTTCGAAGCGGCGCTCCCCCTACCGCGCGGCAGGGACAAGGCGTCGTGGCGCGCGTAGATTGGGTTCGTCCGGCGACCGCGGCGCAGCCCGCGGCGATCCGGACGCGACACGTGCAGTGCGGGGCGTCCCTGCGCGCGTCGCAGGAAGGACACGCCCCGGCCAACCCGATGAGGAGTTCCTCATGTCCCGCTTCGTCCATCCCGTGCTCGGCGGCCTCGCGCTCGCCGCCCTCGCCACCTTCGCCAGCGCGCCCGCCGCGGCGCAGGGCAAGACCTTCCTCGTCCCGGGCCAGGGCTTCGAGCCCGCCGCCGTGGCGCCGCTCGCCTGTCGCGGCAGGACGGCCCAGGTCGCCGACCTCGCCTTCGAAGGCACCAAGACCACCGCGTGGAACTTCGCCAACGTCGGCGGCGGCGGCATCGGCGGCCGCTTCGACCCGGCGCCGGTGCTCAGCACCGCCGTCACGCTGACCGCGGGCTGCCTCAACGCCCACTTCAGCGCGATGGCCGGCAGCACGATCTACGGCGTCTCCAACATGACGCTGTTCGAGATCACGCTCTCGCCGTCCGACGGCGGCCCGATGATCCCCCTGATCGGGCACTACCCGACGCCGTATGGAATCCCCTCGCCCGCCGTGGCGCTGAGCGCCGAGTACGACGTCGACATGCTGGGCTCGAACTTCTACCTCCCGGTCGGCACCAAGCCGGGCCAGGTCAAGCCGGGCACCTACAAGCTCAACGTGTGGTGGGCCGGCGGCCCGACCGCGGCGGGCGGGGCCATCGGCGCGGCGTTCGTGCTGAAGCTGTACCAGCAGTGAGGCCGGCCCCGGCCGCGCGGGCCGGGGCGATCCTCAGTGCGCGCCGCCCGCGTCCGCGGCCCCGGCGCCGCCGGGGATCTTCGGCGGACGCTTCGTGAACCAGATCGTCGCGATCAGCAGCAGGAAGGTGATCGCCGAGGCCACGAAGATGTCGTCCGCCGCGTTCGTGAACGCCTGCTGGTCGATCAGGCGGTTGACGGTCGCGTACGCGGCGTCGGAGCCGAGCCCGGCCTGGCCGAGCGCCGTCGTCGCGGCGTCCAGCTGCGCGTTGCCCACCGGCAGGTTCTCCACCAGCCGCGCGTGGTGCAGGGTCGCGCGGTTGTCCCACAGCGTCGTCGAGATCGACGTGCCCATCGCGCCGGCCGTGATGCGCACGAAGTTCGACAGGCCCGCCGCCGCGGGGATGCGCTCGGGCGGGAGGCCCGACAGGGTCAGCGTCGTCAGCGGGATGAAGAAGAAGGCCATCGCCCCGCCCTGGATGAAGGTCGGAATGAGGATGGTGCCGATGTCGGTGCCCGTCGTGAAGTTGGAGCGCATCCACAGCACGATGGCGAACACGATGAATGCCCCCGTCGCCATCCAGCGCGGATCCCACTGCGCGACCTTCTTGCCCACCAGCGGCGTGAGCGCGATGGCGAGCACGCCGACGGGCGCGAGCGCGAAGCCCGCGTCGGTCGCGGTGTAGCCCATGTACTGCTGCAGCCACAGCGGCAGCAGGACGACGTTGCCGAAGAACACGCCGTAGGCGATGGACAGCGAGACCGCGCCGAACAGGAAGTTGCGCCGGGCGAACAGGCGGATGTCGACCACCGGGTGCGCGTCGGTCAGCTCCCAGGCGATGAAGACCGCGAGGCCCACCACCGCCAGCACCGCGAAGGTGATGATGGTGCTCGAGTGGAACCAGTCGAGCTCCTTGCCCTTGTCCAGCATGATCTGCAGCGAGCCGACCCACAGCACGATGAGCGCGAGCCCGATGCCGTCGATCGGACGCTTGACCCGCGGCGTCTCGCGCTTGTGGTAGATGCTCCACGTCACGCCCGCGGCGAACAGGCCGACCGGGATGTTGATGTAGAAGATCCACGGCCACGAGATGTTGTCGGTGATCCAGCCGCCCAGCAGCGGCCCGACCACCGGCGCGACGAGTGTCGTGACGCCCCATAACGCGAGCGCCGAGCCGGCCTTGGACGGTGGATAGCTGGAGAGCAGCAGCGTCTGCGACAGCGGGATCATCGGGCCGGCGACCAGGCCCTGCAGCACGCGGAACGCGATGAGCGTCTCGATGGACGGCGCGAGGCCGCACAGCCACGAGGCCAGCACGAACAGCAGCACGCTGGCCGTGAACAGCCGCACCGCGCCGAAGCGCTGGACGAGCCAGCCGGTGAGCGGCACCGAGATCGCGTTGGCCACGCCGAAGCTGGTGATGACCCACGTGCCCTGCGACACGCTCACGCCCAGGTTGCCCGAGATGGAGGGCAGCGAGACGTTCGCGATCGACGAGTCGAGCACGTTCATGAAGGTCGCGAGCGACAGCGACAGCGTCCCCAGGATGAGGGCGCTGCCGTGCAGCGGCGCGGGCGGGGCCGGACGCCCCGGTGCGGACGGTCCGCTCATGGTCTGGTTCTTATTGCTTGGAGTGGCGGTTCGCGCGGGTGCTGCCGGCGGACGCGACGTGCGCGTTGCCCGCGGCGGCCGCGACGGAGGCGCCCGACGCGGCGGCGACCGGGATCCTGCCGCCGCCGTTGGCGGCGACGATGCGTGCGACCTCCGCGTCGGCGTCGTGCTGGATGGCGTCGAACACCTGGGTGGACGCGACGGCGCCCTGCGACTGGCTGCGCGGCGTGTCGGCCAGCCTCAGGCCGTTCTCGTCGGCGACGTCGACGCTGACCTCCATCGACAGGCCCACGCGCAGCGGGTTCTGCGCGATCTCGGCCTTGTCGAGCGCGATGCGCACCGGCACGCGCTGCACGACCTTGATCCAGTTGCCGGTGGCGTTCTGCGCCGGCAGCAGCGAGAACGCCGCGCCGGTGCCGGCGCCCAGGCCCTCGACCTTGCCGTGGTAGGTGACGTGCTTGCCGTAGACGTCGGCCTCGAGCGTGGCGGGCTGGCCGATGCGCAGGCGGCGCAGCTGGCCTTCCTTGAAGTTGGCGTCGACCCAGGCGTTGTCCAGCGGCACGACCGACATGAGCGGC
>Ga0209051_1003087_pt1 | contig 11232 bp, 9 predicted proteins | sample AraplaCvi_mMS_r2_2_FD_184286 | JGI IMG/M metagenome (GOLD analysis project Ga0209051, IMG submission 184286) | Arabidopsis root microbial communities from North Carolina, USA - plate scrape MF_Cvi_mMS_r2 (SPAdes) (version 2) | ecosystem: Host-associated > Plants > Roots > Endosphere | place: USA...
GGCCTTCGCCCAGGCGTTCTGGGACGGCGTGCGCGACCAGCGCGACGAGTTCTTCCTCGAGGCCGCGCGCGCCGTCGAGGGCGCGGAGCGGGCGCTCTGGCGGCTGTCGCTGCCATCGACCGCGGCGGCCATCGCGCACGGCGACGACACGCTCGTCGAATGGCACGGCGCGCAGCGCTGGGTGCTGGCGGCGCGCGAGGACGCGACCCTCGTCCAGCAGGCGGCGCTCGCGGGCGGCAGCGCCCAGCGCGTGCGTGGCGGGCCGGCGGGCGAGGGCCTGTTCACGCCCGTCCCGTCGGCGCCCGCGCTGCACGCGATCCAGCGTCGCCTGCGAGAATCGTTCGATCCCCGGGGCGTGTTCGTGCCCGGCAAGCCGTCGCTTCTCTGAGCACACCACGATGACCACGGCCACCGACCTCGCCACCGACGCCTCCCTGCGGCGCTACTACGCCGAGCGCGCCGCCTCCTACGAGGCGATCTACGCCAAGCCCGAGCGCCAGGCGGACCTGCGCGCGATGGAGGCCTGGCTGCCTGCGAGATTCGATGGGCGTCGCGTCCTGGAGATCGCCTGCGGCACCGGCTGGTGGACGTCCCATGGCGCGCGCGACGCGGCGCACTGGCTCGCCACCGACGCGAACGAGGAAACCCTCGCGATCGCGCGCACGAAGCCCCTGCCCGCGGGCCGGGTCGACTTCCGCCTGCTCGATGCCTACGACCTCGGCGCCCTCGGCGCGCAGCGCTTCGACGGCGCTTTCGCCGGGTTCTGGTGGTCGCACGTGCCGCTCGCGCGCCTCGCCCCCTGGCTCGCCGCGCTTCACGAGCGACTCGAGGCGGGCGCCGTCGTCGCGCTGATGGACAACCGCTACGTGGCAGGCAGCTCAACGCCGATCGCGCGGCGCGATGCGGAGGGCAACACCTGGCAGGTGCGCGCGCTGCCCGGCGGCGGGGCGCGCGACGTCCTGAAGAACTTCCCCGAAGAGCGCGAAGCACGCGCGGCGGTCGAGGCCTCGGGCCCGCGGCCGCGCGAGTTGCGCTGGCACACGTGGCCGCACTTCTGGGCGCTGACCTACCGCCTGGCCTGAACCCCCCGTCCGTGGCGGCCCGTGCGCCCGGCGTCCACATCGACACGCCTCATGCAGACCCGCCTCGCTCCCGAATTCGAAGGCACCCCCGACGGCACCGCCGCCGAGGCGATCCTGCGCAAGTGCGTGCACTGCGGCTTCTGCACCGCCACCTGCCCCACGTACCAGCTCCTCGGCGACGAGCTCGACGGCCCGCGCGGGCGCATCTACCTGATGAAGCAGGTGCTCGAGGGCGCGACGCCGACGCGCGCGACGCAGCACCACCTCGATCGCTGCCTCACCTGCCGCAACTGCGAGACCACCTGCCCCTCGGGCGTGGAGTACGGCCACCTCGTGGAGATCGGGCGGCGCGTGGTCGACGCGAAGGTCGATCGGGCGCCGCGCGAGCGCGCGTTGCGCTGGATGCTGCGCGAGGGGCTCACCTCGCCGCTGTTCGCGCCCGCGATGAAGCTGGGGCAGGCGCTGCGGCCGCTGATCGGCCGCACGCTCCAGGCCAAGGTGCCTCCGGCGCCCGATGCCGCCGACGCCGCGCGCGCGCGGCGATGGCCGCAGCGCACGCATGCACGCAGGATGCTGCTGCTCGCGGGCTGCGTGCAGCCCGCGATGCGGCCCAACGTCAACGCGGCGACCGCGCGCATGCTCGACGTCGCCGGCATCCAGGCGGTGGTCGCCGAGGGCGAGGGCTGCTGCGGCGCGATCCGCGCACATAACGGCGATCCGGCGGGCGGGCTCGACGACATGCGCCGCAACATCGATGCCTGGTGGCCCTGGGTCGAAGGCCGGGAAGGAGCCGGGCCGGTCGAGGCGATCGTCATGAATGCCTCCGGTTGCGGCGTGACGGTCAAGGAGTACGGCCACGCCCTCGCGCACGATCCCGAGTATGCGCGCAAGGCGCGCCGGGTGAGCGAGCTCACGCGCGACCTGAGCGAGCTCGTTCCCGACCTGCTGCCCGCGTGGAGCCTGCATGCGCAGGAGCGGCACCACGCGCAGGCGGGCGCGCCCGCGAATCCCGGCACGCTCGTCTTCCACCCGCCCTGCACGCTGCAGCATGGCCAGCAGCTGCGCGGGGGCGTCGAGACCGCCTTGCGCGGCCTCGGCTTCGAGGTGCGCCTGGCCGCCACGGAAAGCCACCTGTGCTGCGGGTCGGCGGGCACCTATTCCGTGCTGCACGCGCACCTGGCGAGCTCGCTGCGCGATCGCAAGCTGGCCGCGCTGGGCGCGGCCACGTCGCCGGAGGCGCCGCCGCGGGCCATCGTCTCGGCCAACATCGGCTGCATCACGCACCTGCAGTCCGGCACCGCGACGCCGGTGCGGCACTGGGTCGAGGTGGTCGACGAGCACCTGATTCCATGAGCGCGCGCGGCCGGTCCGAATCGCTCATCCCCGGAGCGCGCAGCGCGCAGGGTCGTCGAGCGATCAGCGTCCTCGCGCGCGCCGCGATCTGCCTCCTCGCCTGCGGCGCGGCCTTTGCGCAGCCGGGGCCACGCAAGCCGCCGATCGACGTGCCGGACACGCTCGCGCAGCGCATGAAGGCGTGCTTCGCCTGCCACGGCCCCGAGGGGCGCGCGACGGCCGACGGCTACTTCCCCCGCATCGCCGGCAAGCCCGCGGGCTACCTCTACAACCAGCTCGAGAACTTCCGCACCGGCCGGCGCGGCAACGCCACGATGAGCTATCTCGTCGACCTGATGTCCGACGCGTACCTGCACGAGATCGCCGACTGGTTCAGCGGCCTCGAGCTGCCCTATCCGCCGCCGCAGCCCGGCGCCGCGCCCGCGGAGCTCGCGCTCGGCGAGGCGCTCGTGCGCCGCGGCGACGCCGCGCGCGGCCTGCCCGCCTGCGTCCAGTGCCACGGCGCGGCAATGACGGGCGTGCAGCCCACGGTGCCCGGGCTCCTGGGCCTGCCGCGCGGCTACCTGGTGGAGCAGTTCGGCGCCTGGCGCAACGGCCAGCGCAAGGCGCTCGCCCCGGATTGCATGGCCCAGGTCGCGACCGCGCTGTCGACGCCGGAGGTCGCGGCGGTCGCCACCTGGCTCGCCGCGCAGCCGGTGAGCGGTGGGCCCGCGCCTGCGGACAGCCTCGCGCGGCCGCTGCCGCTGGAGTGCGGGAGCGTGCCGAGGTGAGCGCCGACGGCGCGCCGGCGATCGCCGACACGGCGCACGAGCGCCGCGTGACGCCGGCGCGCGTCGCGCTCGTCCTCGGCGTGCTGGCCGCGTGGCTCGTCGTCCTGGTCGCCTGGCAGAACCTGCGCGGCGAGGACCCGCTCCCGCCGCAGGCGGAGGCCTTCGCGCCGACGCCCGAGCAGGTGGCGCGCGGCGCCTACCTCGCTCGCGTGGGCGATTGCGCCGCCTGCCACACCGACCGCGGCGGCGCGCCGTACGCGGGTGGCAAGGGGGTCGCCACGCCTTTCGGCACCGTCTACGCGAGCAACCTCACGCCCGACGCGCGCACCGGCATCGGCCGCTGGTCGCCGGCGCAGTTCTGGCGCGCGCTGCACAACGGGCGCTCGGCCGACGGCCGGCTCCTCTATCCCGCGTTCCCCTACCCGAGCTTCACCGAGGTCACGCGTGCGGACTCCGACGCGATCTACGCCTACCTGCGCACGCTCGTGCCCGTGGCGCAACCCAACCGCGCGCACGCCCTGCGCTTCCCCTACGACACGCAGGCCGCGCTCGCGGTGTGGCGCGCCATGTTCTTCGCGCCGGCCACCTTCGAGCCGCAGGACGACCGCTCGGCGCAGTGGAATCGCGGCGCCTACCTCGTGCGCGGCCTCGGCCACTGCTCGGCCTGCCACTCGCCGCGCAATTTCCTGGGCGCCACCAGCGACAGCCTCGAGCTGAGCGGCGGCCTCATCCCGATGCAGAACTGGTACGCGCCCTCGCTGGCCGCGGCGGACGAGGCGAGCGTGGCCCACTGGCCGCCCGCGGAGGTCGCCGCGCTGCTGAAGACCGGCCTCACGCCGCGCGGCGCGGTGATGGGCCCGATGGCGGAGGTCGTCCATCGCAGCACGCAGTATCTCGACGACGCGGACACGGCCGCGATGACGGTGTTCCTGCGCGGCCTGGCACAGGTGGCGCCGCGCGTGCCCGAGGGCGCCTCGCTTCCCGCGCAGGTGCGCGCGCGCGGCGAGGAGATCTACAAGGACAAGTGCGCCTCCTGCCATGGCCCCGAGGGCGAGGGCGCGGCCTCCGGGGGTGGCGTCGCCTACGTGCCGCTCGCGGGCAACCGAAAGGTTCTGATGGCCTCGCCCACGAACCTGCTGCACGTGCTGATCGACGGCGGCTTCCCGCCCACCACCGCCGGCAACCCGCGCCCCTTCGGCATGCCGCCGTTCGGCCCCACGCTGAACGACGCCGACCTGGCGGCGGTCGCGAGCTACGTGCGCAACGCCTGGGGCAACGCCGCGCCTCGGGTGGAGCCGGTGGATGTCGCCAAGATGCGATAGATCTTCGGGGTCGGCTCTCCGAGCCGACCCCGGCATTCGAGCGGCGGCCGGCAGGAATGCCGGGGTCAGGTCGGAGACCTGACCCCGAACCCCTCCCCTACGACGCGTGCCCTTCCTTTGCCAGCGGCTCCGGCGTCGACCGCAGCGCCCAGGCCACGCCGGCGATCAGCAGGGCGATGCCGAGGCCCGTGAGTGGGGCCGGCCAGGCGTGGCGGAGGAGGAAGGCGTAGGCGAGCGCGCTGAGCGTCTCGAACACGATCAGCTGGCCCGCGAGCGTCGTCGGCAGGCGCTGGCTTGCCTCGTTCCAGCACAGCGTGCCGAGCCACGACGCGAACAGGCCGACGGCCGCCATCAGGCCGACGAAATGAAGCGGGCGCGGGCCGAGCGGCAGCGCGTACGACGCCGGCAGCAAGGCCCACACGACGGCGTAGCCGACGAGCGCGAGCGGCAGCGTCGCGATGCCCTGCGCCGTGGCCCAGGTGCGCGGGTTGCGGTCGGGGTGCGCGCGCAGCCAGTCCGCGTTGCGCACCGGATACCACGTCCAGCACGCGACCGCGCCGATGGCCAGCAGCGCGCCGGTCGCATAGCTGGCGACATCGAATCCCGTGCCGCTCGCCGCCGCCTGCGCGCGCAGCGCGTCGAGCTCCACCTTGTTCACGAGCCCGATGCCCACCGCGATCAGCGCGAGCGAGGGCGCGAGGCGCGCCCAGGGCAGGTGCCCGTCGCGGTGCGCGTCGCGCAGGTTCGAGGTGACGGCGATCACCACCGGAAGGGTGCCGATGATCATCGTGGGCAGCGGCCCGCCCGCGCGCTGGATCGCGCTCGCGAGCAGCAGGTAGTACAGCAGGTTGCCCACGGCCGAGAGCTTGAGCGCCTCGATCCAGTCGGCCCGCGCGAGGCCGCGCAGGCCGCGGCGGTCGGCCACCGCGAGCGGCAGCGCGATCAGGCCGAAGGCGAGGTAGCGGCCCACCGAGAGCAGCGCCGCGGGGTACTCCGGCAGCAGCAGCGGGGTGATGAAGACGAGCCCCCACATCAGGCCCGCGGCGAGCGCGAAGGCGGCGCCGGAGACGAGGTGGGTCGAAGAGCGGGCGGTGGGGGCGGAGGCGGTGGCGGACATCGGCGGGGGAGGCCGGACGCCGGCCGCGACGAAAGCCTGTGAGCATAGCGGCGGAGAAGAGGTCGCGGACGGACCTGGGCATTGGGAGTCAGGTCTGAAGACCTGACCCCCTTGCGCACCTCACCGCCGCGCGTTCGGCGGGGGCTCCATCACCTCCCCGCGCGCGTCCTTGCGCTTGATCACGCTGATCTCGCCATCCCCTTCGAGGTACATCCGCTTCACGTCGGCCAGGTCGTCGATGCCGTGCTCGCGCAGCTTCGACTTGACCTCCTCCACGGAGATGTACTCGCGCCGCATGTTGCGTCGCAACATCCTCCCGTCGCGCACGAGCGTCAGCTTGCCCGAGACCACGAGCTTCTCCACGGCGGGGAAGCGCCAGCTGAGGATGTCGAGAAGCGCGTTCCAGAACACGAGCGTCGAGATCAGGACGATGCAGTCGCTCGCGGAGGTCGCGTCGCCGATCATGCCGTTCTGCGCGGCATCGCCGAGCAGCACCACGAAGAGGAAGTCCGTGATGCCCATCGATCCGATGTCGCGGCGCAGCACGAAGCGGAAGACGAGGAACAGGAACCAGAACATCACGCTGCCACGCAGCGCGAGCTGCCACGGGCTCATCGTGAGCTTGAACACCTCGTCGAGGGCGAAGTCGGCGAACATGGACGGCCCGGGGCACGTCGCGTGCCGGGGCGGGTACCAAGGGGTCAGGTCTTCGACCTGACCCCTGCATTTGCGCGGCGCCCGTCGAATGCCGGGGTCAGGTCAGAGACCTGACCCCGTCCGTGCGAGCACCTCGTCGAGCGCATGCACCTCCCCGCAGTGCGCGGCGTCGTAGCCCGGCAGTGTGTCGACGTCGGCGCGGAAGCTCTCGTCGCGCAGGATGGCCAGCGCGTCGGCGACCTGCGGCAGCGCGAGCGACGCGCTGCGGCACAGCACGAAGTAGCGCTCCGTCGCGAGGGGGATGAAATCGAGGTGGAACTGCCGCGCCGCCCGCTCGAGCCCGAAGCCGACGTCGGCCATGCCGCTGCCCACGAAGGCCGCGACCGCCGCGTGCGTGTATTCGGCGTGCTCGTAGCCGGAGACCGCGTTCGGCGCGATGCCCGCCGCGTCGAGCAGGCTATCGAGCAGCAGCCGCGTGCCCGAGCCTCGCTGCCGGTTGATGAAGCGCAGATCCGGCCGCGCGAGGTCGGCCACGCCCATTGCGCCGTGAGGATTCCCGGGCGCGACCATCAACCCCTGGGTGCGGTCGCAGATGTCGACGAGCACGTCCTCCCCGGGCGTGATCCAGGGCGCGTACGCCTCCCAGCCGCGCGCCTCGAACTCGCCGTGCGGCACGTGGATGCCGGCGAGCTCGCATGCGCCCTCGTGGAAGGCGGCCGCCGCCTCCTGCGTGCTCGTGTACTTGCGCTCGACGTCCACGCCGTCGGCCGCGAGTCGCGCGAGCAGCTTCTCGATCGCGAAGCCGTGGCTCGCGTGCACGCGCAGCAGGCGCGGCGGCGGGGCGATCACGCGCTGCAGTTCCACCTCGAGCTCGGAGGCGAGCGAATCCAGCGACGGCGCGAGCCGCGCAGCGATGCGCCGGTCAGCCCACACCAACTTCTCGGCCAGCGGCGTCAGCGTGGAGCCGCGCCCGCGTTCCATGCGCAGGAGCGGCGCGCCGAACCACGCCTCGCCATGGCGGATCACGTCCCACGCGTAGCGGTACGAGTGTCCATGGCGCTGGCACGCGGCCGCGAGGCTGCCGAGCTCGGCCACCTGCACGAGCAGGGTGAGCAGGCGCGGCGAGAGCGCGTCGCCTTCGGCATCGGGCCCCGATCGCGTGATGGTCCATTGCGGCTTGATGAAAACCTTGTGCATGCGGGTTGGCCCTTAAGCGACGCACAGCATATTGCAATCCCTTGTTTTAGGTGCTTACAGTCAATACAGTCACGCCGGTCCGCCGTTGGGAGCGGACACATTCCAACCCGCGTCGACATTCACAAAGAGGAGAACCGATGTCCACGGTCATCAACGGCGCCGTCACCGCGCCGACACCGAGCGGCCTGCTCGCCAAGGAGCGAACGATCGCCGGTCCCGGCTACAACCGGTGGCTCGTGCCGCCAGCCGCCCTCGCCATCCACCTGTGCATCGGCATGGCGTACGGGTTCTCGGTGTTCTGGCTGCCCCTGAGCAAGGCGCTCGGGGTCTCGAAGCCTATCGCCTGCCCGGCCGACATGAGCTTCGTCGCCGAGCTTTTCACCACGTCCTGCGACTGGAAGATCTCCACGCTCGGGTGGATGTACACGCTGTTCTTCGTGTTCCTCGGCTGCGCCGCAGCCCTCTGGGGCGGCTGGCTCGAGCACGTGGGCCCGCGCAAGGCCGGCGTCGTCGCCGCGGTCTGCTGGTGCGGCGGCATGGTGCTCTCGGCCATCGGCATCTCGATGCACCAGCTCTGGCTGATGATCCTCGGCTCGGGCGTGATCGGAGGCATCGGTCTCGGCCTCGGGTACATCTCCCCCGTATCGACCCTGATCAAGTGGTTCCCCGACCGGCGCGGCATGGCCACCGGCATGGCGATCATGGGCTTCGGCGGCGGCGCGATGATCGGCTCGCCGCTCGCCGCGCTGCTGATGAAGCAGTTCGCGACGCCGACCGACGTCGGCGTGATGCCGACCTTCCTCGTGATGGCCGCGATCTACTTCGTCTTCATGCTGGGCGGCGCCTTCGGCTACCGCCTGCCGGCCACCGGCTGGAAGCCCGCCGGCTGGACGCCTTCGCCCAAGGCCGCCGACAACGCGATGATCACGCGCGGCCACGTGCACGTGAAGCGCATCTGGGGCATCCCCCAGTTCTGGCTCGTGTGGCTGCTCCTGTGCATGAACGTGTCGGCCGGCATCGGCGTGATCGGCATGGCCAGCCCGATGCTGCAGGAAGTCTTCGGCGGGCAGCTGATCGGCATCGACAAGCCCTTCGGCGAGCTTGACAAGACGCAGCTCGCCGCGATCGCAGGCATCGCCGCCGGCTTCGCCGCGCTGCTGAGCCTGTTCAACATCGGCGGCCGCTTCTTCTGGGCCAGCCTGTCCGACAAGCTGGGCCGCAAGATGACGTACTTCGTCTTCTTCGTGCTCGGCGGCCTGCTGTACGCCAGCCTGCCGCACAGCGCGGCCGCCGGCTCCAAGCTCGCGTTCGTCGGCGCGGTCTGCATCATCCTGAGCATGTACGGCGGCGGCTTCTCCACCGTGCCGGCCTATCTCGCCGACCTGTTCGGCACCCAGATGGTGGGCGCCATCCACGGCCGCCTGCTCACCGCGTGGTCGGCCGCGGGCATCGTCGGCCCGGTCGTCGTGAACTACATGCGCGACTACCAGCTCAACACGATGCACCTGCCGCGCGCCCAGGTCTACAACCAGACGATGTACATCCTCGTCGGCTTCCTCGTCATCGGGTTCATCTGCAACCTGCTGGTGAAGCCGGTCGACAGGAAGTACTTCATGAGCGAGGAAGAGCTCGCCGAAGAGAAGCGCCTCGCGCACGAGCGCGCGACGGCGAACGAGGTGGGCATGGCGGGCGCGGCGCCGGCGGCGACGTCGCCGGTCGCGTCCAGTTCTGTGACCGCCGTCCTGGCGTGGGCCGCCGTCGGCATCCCGCTCGCCTGGGGCGTCTACGTGACTCTCGTCAATGCCGCGAAATTCTTCGGTTGACGATCTCCGGGGCATGCCCCCGGCCGCGCCGGCGGCTCGCCCGCCGGCGCTGGCCGAGGCCACGCCGGCGCAGCGCGAGCTCCTGCGGGAGGCGCTCGCGCGCCACCTGCCGGAGGTGCCGCCCGACCTGCCGAACGGCATGGCCCCGGCCCTGCTGCCCATCCTGCACGAGCTGCAGGAGGCGCTGCGCTTCATCCCTCCGGCGCTCGTGCCCGAGATCGCGCAGGCCCTCAACCTGTCGCGGGCCGAGGTGCACGGCACGATCACCTACTACCACCACTTCCGCACCACGCCGCCGGGCCGCCACGTCGTCCAGATCTGCCAGGCCGAGGCCTGCCGCGCGAACGGGGCAGTGGCGCTGATGGCGCACGCCTGCGAGCGCCTGGCCTGCCAGCCCGGGGAGACGCGCGCCGACGGCGCCGTCACCCTCGAGCCCGTGTACTGCCTCGGGCTGTGCGCCACCGGGCCGTCGGCGATGATCGACGACGCGGTGCGCAGCCGCGTCACGACGGCGGCCATCGACGCGCTCTCGCAGCGGATCGGGAACGCGCCATGACGACACCGACGATCTTCGTGCCGCGCGACGCGGCCGCCCTCTCGCTCGGCGCCGACGAAGTCGCCGCCGCCTTCTCCGACATCGCCGCGGCGCGCGGCCTCGCGCCGGCCCTCGTGCGCAACGGCTCGCGCGGCATGCTGTGGCTGGAGCCGCTCGTCGAGGTGAGCACGCCGGCCGGACGCGTCGCGTTCGGGCCCGTGCGCGCCGAGGACGTGCCGGGCCTCGTCGACGCCGGCCTCCTGGCCGCGGAAACGGCCACGGGCGGCCTGCCCGCGCCACTCGCCGCGCATCCGCTGCACCTCGGGCTCACCGAGCGGATCCCGTATTTGGCGCGCCAGCAGCGCATCACGTTCGCGCGCGTCGGCCTCACGGATCCGCTCTCGCTCGACGACTACGCCGCCCACGGCGGCTGGGCCGGCCTCGACCGCGCGCTCTCGCTCGCGCCCACGGCGGTGGTGGGCGAGGTGCTCGAATCCGGCCTGCGCGGGCGCGGCGGCGCCGCGTTCCCCGCGGGCATCAAGTGGAAGACCGTCGCCGCGACGGCCGCCCCGCGCAAGGCCGTCGTCTGCAACGCCGACGAGGGCGACTCGGGCACCTTCTCCGACCGCATGCTGATGGAGGGCGACCCGTATTGCCTGGTCGAAGGCATGGCGATCGCCGGCCTCGCGGTCGGCGCCACCTACGGCGTCATCTACATCCGCTCCGAGTATCCGCACGCCGAGGCCGCCCTGCGCGAGGCCATCGCGCGCGCCACCGCGGCCGGCCACATCGGCGCCGCGCTGCGCGGCAGGGGGCCGCCCTTCGAGCTCGTGGTGCGCCGCGGCGCGGGTTCCTACGTCTGCGGCGAGGAGACGGCGCTGCTGGAGAGCATCGAGGGCAAGCGCGGCATCGTGCGCGCGAAGCCGCCGCTGCCCGCGATCCACGGGCTGTTCGGCTGGCCCACCGTCATCAACAACGTGATCACGTTCGCGAGCGTGCCGCGCATCCTGGCCGACGGCGCGCAGGCCTATCACGCGCTCGGCGCGGGCCGCTCGCGCGGCACGCTGCCGTTCCAGATCGCGGGCAACGTCAAGCAGGGCGGGCTCGTGGAGCTGCCGTTCGGTGTCACGCTGCGCGAGCTGCTCTTCGACTTCGGCGGGGGCACCGCCACGGGCCGCCCCGTCAAGGCCGTGCAGGTGGGCGGGCCGCTCGGGCCCTACGTGCCCGAGAAGCGATGGGACGTGCCCATCGACTACGAGGCCTACGCCGCGGTCGGCGCGACGGTGGGCCACGGCGGCCTCGTCGTGCACGACGACACCGCCAGCCTCGCGAGCCTCGCGCGCTACGCCATGGAGTTCTGCGCCTTCGAGTCCTGC